>Ga0315291_10000671_pt1 | contig 45519 bp, 58 predicted proteins | sample YL17G12_20_MG_FD_203070 | JGI IMG/M metagenome (GOLD analysis project Ga0315291, IMG submission 203070) | Sediment microbial communities from Yellowstone Lake, YNP, Wyoming, USA - YL17G12_20 | ecosystem: Environmental > Aquatic > Freshwater > Lake > Sediment | place: USA: Wyoming | collected...
CATCCTCCTCGTCCTTGTCTTCGAAAAAAGAAAAAGGGCCCGGCGCGGCCGGGCCCTTAAACTCCGTGGGAAAAAGCCTGGTACCTGGTGATGCACCCTTCTTTGAGGGCGGAATGGGCCGAGGCGGGTTCGTTCCTCCGTCGGTCATGGGTGCATCTCCATGTACTTCGGGTCCTTAGGTTTTTGGGGCGGTTGGCCGAACAGGGCTTGGAGCTTGTCGTAGCTGTCGTCCGGGCGGAGGTCAACATACCACCTCTGCGTGGTCGCCACGGACGCGTGCCGCAACAGCCTGCTCGTCGTCTCGATCGTGGCGCCGCAGTCCATGAGGACCTGGCCGTAGCTCGTCCGGAGGTCCTTGGGGGCGATGTCGACGCCGGCATCCTTGCCGATCCGCGAGAACATCTTGCGGACCTGGTGGGAGGTCACTGTCTCGCCGCTCTCGCGCATCCCCGGCCCGGCGAGTTCCGGGAAGAACCGGGGATGGCCCTGGCGCCCGAGGTGCGCTTCCCGGAGCTCGAGGAAGCGCTCCACATGCGGCCTCACGGGCGGGAGCAGCGTGGTGTAGTCGGGAACCGTTTTGCTGAAGCCCACCCGGAGGCGCCAGCAGTACCGCTCGAGGTCCGCATACTCCAACGCCCGGAGCTCCTTGGGCCGGACGCCGAAGCCCGCGGCGAATGCCACGAGGCCGTATGCGACAACGTCCCACCAGGCGTCGGACTTCTCCGCCCGGGCGCGGGCGACGTCCAGGAAGGACATCACCGTCTCGAGCCGGAACGATCTCTTGCCGGCCTTTCCGGAGCCATGCGGGAGCCACTGCGCTTTCACCGGGTGCGCCCTGAGCTGGCTGATGATGGCGTTGCCGGCGAGGGCGCAGAGCTGCGACATGATGCCGAGATATTTCAGCATCGTGCCGGGCTTGAGGCCCTGCTCCTTGAGGTGGCCGAAGAGGTTCATGATGTCCCTCTCGCCCATCCCGGCGGGGTTCCGCGTGGTCAGCCTGCCGCCCTCGTGGAGGCTCCTGACGATCTTCCCCAGGTGGCGGAGCTTGCGTTCCCGCTCCTGGGCCGTGCCTTCCTTGGTCCTGCTCCAATCCGCCCTCTCCCTGACTAATTCCCGGGAATAGGCAAGCCAGGGGTTGCGCCCCACGGCCTCCACACTCCCGATGCCCTTTCCTTTTCCCACGGAGACCTGCGGTATGTTTGGGTCACCGACATTGGTCTCGTGGTTGGAGAGGGCGCTGATTTCACTTATACTTTATCACCTCTCGGAGAATCTCTCGGACGGATGTCGCCGGCCGGCCGGCCGCCCGGGCCAGCCGGGCCCGGCGCTCGGGGCTGAACGCGCTCGACGGCCAGGGGTTCCTATCCATAGGAGAAATCCCCCTTGATGAGTAACGGCGGGTTGTAGGTCATGGCCTTCTCGACGGCCCTATCGACGATGCCGCCGAGGTGGTTGAGCTTGTCCAGGGCGGCCGGGACGCCGGCGAGGGCCTCGGAGATACGGCCGAGGGCGTCCTGGAGGGCCTCGACCTGGGCCTGGAGCTCCATGAGCTGCTCGGCCTGGCGGGTCAGGAGAGTGGGGGCGTTCCCCCAGTTGAGAATCTTCCGGAGGTCCTTGCTGGCCGTGGCGTGTCGATAGAGGAGCTCCAGTTCGGCGTAGCCCTTGCTCTGGTCGATGGTGACGACGGTTCCGTCGTCGGTCCGGACCTTGAGCCAGCCCTTGAAGCTCCCGCCGACGTCCGGCAGCGGGGTGGCGGCGTCGAAACGGTCCGGCTCCGGGAGGCCGAGCTGGTAGCCGTAGTGGCGCTGGAGCCAGTTGGCCACGCGCTGGGCCTCGGTGTCGGTCTCGGTCGTCAGGGCCTCGGCAAGGGCCCGGCGGTCCTGGATCTGCCGGACCGGGAGCCAGAGTCGGATCAGGTTCTTGGACTCCATCAGCGTGACGATGCCCAGGTCGTCGAACAGTACCTCGGCCAGCCGCCACCAGGGCAGGCCATGGCTGTCCACATTCCAGGGCCCCCACTGGAGCATGTCGAGCGTGGGGCGCCGGTCCGAGGGCTTGATGATGTGGAGACGGACCAGGCGGTGGTGCAACCGGACGGGCTGGTCCAGTGGGATGGGCGGCGCCGGCCTCACGTCTTCCACCCGGGGCCCGTCCGTGGCCGCCGGCCCGGCCCGGCCGGCCGCGTCGGCCTGCGGCTCGGCTTCCGCTCCGGGCCCGGCCCTGGCCCCGTCCTGGCCCTCCTGGCCCGCTTTCCCTGTCTGGCCCGGCTCCTGCCCCGCGCCCGCTTCCGGCCCTGCCTTGGCCTCGGGCTTGGCCTTGTCAACGACCTTGTCGCTTGGGCTGGGGGAGGTGGTGGTTCCCACTGCCCTGACATGAGAGCTGGTGTCACGGCCCCCACCGCACGGTGGTTGTGCGGAGTTATCCGGAGGGTGTGCGGAATTATTTTGTTGTACGGAATTAATCCCGATTTCCGATTTGTATTTGAAGCCGTCCGGAAGAGGCTCATACCGCCCGCTGAACCTGTCAATCCGGCGCAGGGCTCTATCGGCAACGAGGAAGTTGATATAGTCATACGCGGTCCGCCGGGCGAGACCTGAAAAGTTGATTGCCCAGGCGACCCTATGACCCGCCGCGAGCAGGTTCCAGAGGAGCTTGAGCTTGAGCTCGGACCGCTGTTTTCCCCGCCTACCCATGGCCCGGGCACCCCCTCAGTGCGGAGTTTTGTGCGGAATTATTTTGGGCTTGTGCAGGATTATTTCCGGGCTTCTTTTTCCGGGCGAGTTGGGCCAGAGTCTTAGGCTTGGCCTCGACAAAATCTTCGATGTGGCTCTGCCTGCGCTTCTCGGTTATTTGGGTCACCCTTGCCTATGACCCGCCGGCCCGATGACGGGCCGACCTCCCACGGGGGACGGGCCTACTTCTTCCCCTTCCTATTCTCTCTCGCTTGTGCGACCTGATAGTCTATGGTCTTCTTGACGCAGGAATTGAAGGACATGCAGCAGGCGCATCCCCGGGAGAAGGCGTCGTTGGAGGAGAATGTGCCGTGGCAGATCGGGGTCATCGTCCCTCCGCGCTGTGCTGCCGGCCGGCGTCGTACGCTCGCTCGTTGGCCTGGTCCCTGTCGGCCTGGCCGTCGATGTGCCGCTCCAGGGCGGCGTCATCGGCCTTGCGCTTGGCCTCGGGGTCGTCGACGAGTCGTATCCAGCCGATCTCCGCCTCCTCGACCAGACACTGGTCCATTGCTTCCATGACCGCGTCGGTCACCTCGTCCCGGGTGCACCTGGTCTCGAGCTGGACGCGCTCGCAGAGGGGAATCCAGAGAAGTCCTCTTGGAAGTCCGGAGGCTTTGAGGGTCTTGATGATGGATTCGATGATGAGCTGCTGCTCCATTCAGACCACCACCGGGCAGTTCCTGGGCCGAGGATCCCGGCTGCAGCGCTTCCGGGGCGTGCCGCAGAACTTCGAGAGGCATGGCGGAGCGTCGTGCATGAGCTTGGTCTTGTAGCCGTTCGAGATGTAGGGGAGGTGGACGACGATCATCTACGGGCCTCCTATGGGGCGATCGGCGCAGCTCGCACAGTCCCTATCCTCGCAGTCCTCAGGTGGGCAGGTCCCGGTTTGCGGGGCAGGGTTGAGCCGGTGGTTCTTGATGCAGAGGAATTTACAGAAGTAGGTGTGTTTTTTGGAGCACGTCGGGTCTGTGCATGGCTGGCCTTCAACATGGGGCATCGGCTTGGCTTCCTCTCGCAGCCGCTCGAGTTCGCCCTGTTGGTCCGAGATGATGCGCCGGTCCTGCGCCAGGTCTTTCTCGAAGGTGGCCCGGACGCGCTTCATCTCGTCGATGACGGGATAGAGCCCGAGGCGTTCCCGGTCGACCTGTTCGATTTTGTGCTGGAGTTCGGCGACCTTCTTGCTGTGGTCGTAATTGGCGTTCGCCAATTTGTCAGTCCACATTTCCTCGTGTTTCTTCAGCTTGTCCTCGAGGGCGGCGATGACCAGGTCCTTGTCGATTATCAGGTTGGGCGGGGAGTTCGGGACCCCTGCGAACTTGTCCTGGTGGTATTCCCTGGCGCTCTTGGCCAGGGTGTCGAGGCCATGCGGGCACGGCGCTTCCTTCGGTCTTCCGCATCCTTCCTGGGCCCCGAACATCGTGAAGTGGTCGCAGGAGAAGCAGTTCGGCGGGAGCTTGTTGTTGGGCGCCGGCTCGGTGAGGAGGCGCTTGCCTTTCGTGTCGGTCTCGTAGATTTCCGAGACCGTGACCTCCCAGCGCCGCCACTTGTATCCGAGGATGAAGTGGTCCGGGACGCAGAGGCGCCCGGCCGGGGTCTCGATGGCCTTGTAGGAGGCGCCCCGGATCTTGAGGTGGTCGAGGTCTGCGCCATCAAAGATCGTCGGCGTGACGTTGTCGGCCATCAGTACCACGCTCCCCCGCCCTTGCTGCGGTCGCCGAGCTCGGCCAGTTTATCCAGTGCGTCCAGGAGCACCTTCAGGCTCACATCGTCGAGGTCCTCGATCTGCTCCTTCCCCTTTCCTTTCAGATACTCCCGAACGCACCGCTCCCCGCCTTCCTTGTGCTTGCGCCGGGCATAGGCGCCCCGGACCCGCTTGTCCCTGATCTCCAGGGCTCTCGGGTCCGGCGGGCTCGACGCCGGCGCTGCCGGTCCCTTCGGCTTTGCGGAGGTCGAAGAATTATCCGGCGGCGCCGGCTTTGTCTCCGTTGACGAAGGCGGGGAGCTTGAAGGCCCAGGGCCGGCCTCGCCGGCCGGGGCTGGGGGCTGGTCTTTAGGGGCCCCCTGCGGTGCCTGGACAGCAGCAGGGGGCTGGGTAGTTCTATCCGGGGCGGATGGGCCCGCCAGTGTGAGGTCGTTGAATCTCCTGAGAAGGTCGAAGGCGATGGCGGACTCCAGGGGGTTGTCCGTGGAGAAGGTGATGGTGATGGTGGCCAGTTCAATCCCCCCTCGTGTGCCTGGCGCTTTCCTGGACCCAGCCGTCGTGCTCCCTCCAGCTGGGATCGTCCGCCCACGGCCGGCGGGGGTCCGTGGCGGCGCCATGCTTCTTGCCGCCCTGGACGAAGCCGGTGAGCGGGGCCTGGGCCGCGGCCTTGCGCTGGGCGGCGAGGTGCTCCTCGTAGGTCATGCGGGGCATTCAGACCGCCTCCGGATGTCGGAGATCCATCAGGCCCCAGACCTCGTCGAGCATCTTCCGCATGGCGAAGTCGTGTTCGCCGCAGAGGCCCCGGGTCTTCGTGGACTTCAACTTGCCGTCGGGTCCCCGCTCCCTGCGCCTGTAGACGGCCTGGGAGGGCTTGCCGCAGAGTGGGACGCAGCAGGTTGGCCAGCGCATCTACTTCGCCCCCTTGGGGTCGAGGGCCCGGTCTCGGACCTGCTGGACGGCGTACTCCATGACCTCGATGGCGTTGTCGACCTTCTTCTTGCCATCCTCGGGGGCCCGGGCGTTGTAGTAGATCTTCTGGCGGCAGGAGGCCGGCCCGAACTCCAGGGAGTCGACCTGGTCGTTCTCGGTCCGGTGGACGTGGTTGTACTGGCCGAGGACCAGGGGCGCGGGCGCCGCCGGCGCCGGCGGGGCGGCCGGCTGCGGCTGCTGCTCCATTCAGACCACCTCCAGGGTGCGGGCGGCCGCCCGCAGCGCCTCGATCCAGGCCTTGACGGGCTTCCGGCGGATGGCGTTCATGCGCCCGTCGGGCCAGACCTGCTCGCCCAGGACCTGGCCGATGGCGAACTGGTGGTCCATGGCGGATAGGCTCGGGTGGTATTGCATCCAGCCGACGAACTTCCCGGCCTCGGTCCAGGCGGCGTAGAGGCTGGCCCCGAAGCCCTGGGCGGCGTAGACGATGAGGCCCTTGATCTTCGGGGCGTCGATGGATTTGAGCCCCACGGGATAGACCTGGCACCGGAACAAGCGCAGGTACTCGACCTGGGCCCATCGGACGAACTCGCCGGCGTTGGCCGGCTTGCGGCGCCGGACCTGGTCGTCGTCGTCGCCCCAGACCACGGCCGGGTCGTGGTCGTAGAGGAAGGCCAGGGCGTCCCGGATGTGGGCGTCGACCTCAGAGATCGCCACCTCGCCGATGTCCGTGTCGTAAGCACGCTGGATGACATGGAGAGCAGCCTCGAGGAGCTCCACCGCACGCCTCCGCCGGCGCATGTTGTCGACGGCCGGGTCCGGCTGGTTGCTGGGCTCCTCACCGTCGAATATTCCGCGGGTGATGTCGGTCCGCTCTTCCTTCGAAAAACCGTAGGCGCTGTTCCCTCGGGCGCTCGGCCCGTCCGTGTTCATCATCTTCTCGACCTCCGCATTGACCCCGGGCTTTCGGCCCGTGGTTAGACCTAAAGGCGTATGCGGGGATATTATGGTTTCGGTCTAATCCTGGTTCCAAGTTTCGGTCCAAGTGTCGGGCCAAGTCACGACCTAAAGAGAGAGCAATTATATATACCAAATCCGATATGTTTTTTATGGCAAAGGTGATGGTAAAGCCCCTGGTGAGGTCGGTCAACAAGGTCCATGACGGGAATGAAGGGGATTCTCTAAAGACCCTTATCCCGATCGAGGTCATTCGATTTCTGAAACTCCAGGACAAGGAAAAACTCCTCTGGGAGTATGATGAGGGACACCGGAGGATGATCGTCAGCAAATATATTGGCCGGTCCAAACCCTGAGAGAGAATATCCTTCATCGCCCGAAGATAAGCTTTGCTGTTAATATTGCCAATAGGTTAAATCGTCCCCCGATGGTATTCGAAACCCGTTTTGATTGCGCCAGCCGACCTTTTTCGGGCCCCAGCCGGGGCTGGCCGCCGGGGCCGTAATATATTACCAGCAATATATGACTTGGAGTATATGATTACAGGTCAAACTCCCGAGACAAAAAGGTTTTAGGGTGAGAGAATTATTGACGCCGCATGAAACGCGAGTTCGTCACGGACCTCTGGGCCCTGGGGATCATCCTGCTTGCGCTCTCGGTCCTGATACCGTTCCCATGGGTCGAGTTCAAGACTCGAGAGGTAGAGAGCGGCGTCATCGCCTATAACGAGATCAACCCGGCCTCGGAAATCAGCTCGAAGAACGGCCCCACCTGGACGGCGACACTGGTCCTCGTCTGCTCCTCGCTCGTGGTCGGACTCCTGTTCTTGCCGAAGCTCTATCGATGGTCGGTCGACAAGGAGGCCGGCACCTGGTACCTGGGGGAGATCTCCATCGCCCTGGCCATCTCCTCGTTGGTGGCCCTGAACCTGAACCCGACACCGATATTCGGCCTCAAGGAGGAGTTCACCGATAACTTTTATTTTGTCACAAACTGGTATCCGCATGTCGGCTTCTATCTCGTCGTGGCCGCCATCGTCATCCTCCTGGCCGGCCAGGCCCTGTTCCGGCGGTCCCGTTCGACTGCCGTCCGAAAAGTTATTAATATTCAGGCCCCATAATAATAATACAATTGCGGCGGCTTACCCGCCGGGGAGGAAGGGCGCCCTGCAGGAGCCGAGCTTCCTCCCTTTACCCTATTTTATTAACATTTTAACATCATTTTCGGGCCTGACGGTTGGCGATCGGAGCAGATCTGCCTTTCGTGGACTCCGGCCCACCGTCAGAAGCCCCCGGGAAAAACCGGTTAACATTTTCATATCACTCCTACGGCTTGGTCACCTGGATGATGACCGTCACTCGCCGCCCGGGTATGACCTCGGGCTGGATTCCGAAGGTGCTCTTACCGGCGCCCGGGGAGCCGACCGTGTAGGCCCCGACCTGAGTGAAGCCCGTCTTGAAGTTATCATCGGCGTAGCCGAGACCGAACTCCGTGATGGTCAGGGGCCAACTCGAGGCCAGGTTGAAATCGTCACGGCGGAACTTGCCCTGGATGACCACGAACCCACTCGATAGTTGAACGGCCTGGGCGACAATCTCGGCCACCTTGTAACCGAGGACACCGCCTCCTGGCGTCCCGGTCCCGAGCTGGAGGTAGTAGACCTTGGCCGGGAGATAGGTATGCGTCGCGTCCCGGTGCATGATGGGCATATCAGCCCGAAGACTGATGCCAGCGGTCCCGATGTCCTCGAGGCCCGAGGTCGGGCAGTCCGTGGCTCCTGCGGGCTCAAGCCTGTTCGTCATCTTGCCGTCGAGCGAGTTCCTGCTCACGCCGGCCTTGACCCTGCCCTGGGTCAGGGTCGAGCCGGACGGCAGGACCTTGAGCTTCTCTAAGGAGCCGTTGACCATGAATCCTATCGTCTTGTCTGTGGAGACGAAGCGGTTGGTCCATTGCTGGTTGATGAAGGCCAGGATGAGTTTCGTTGGCTTCCCAACTCCTCCGGACCATTGCATCCCGTTGATGGCGTAGATGGTGGTCCCGACGCCCTTGCGCGAGATGTAGACATAGCAGAGTTCATTGGCGTGCCTGAAAGGTCCCGTCGCCATGCTCTGGTCGATGCCCTCGACCGTTATGTTCCCGCCGATTTCGACCGTGAGGGCGGTCTCGATGCAGTAGGAGCCGCCCTGGACCGGGCTCGTTAGGCCGGCACCGGTCCCGCCCAGGATGCTGATGGCTGACTGGAAGGTGGACTTGCCGGAGCCGAGGATGGAGCCTACCCCGGAGAGGATGTTGCCGGCGGCATCCTTGAGGATGACCGTCTCGACCTTCTTGACCAGGTTGCGGAATACTGAGCCGTCTGCGATGCGGATATAACCCTGCGTGGTCGTATCCCGGCCATCATAGAAGGTCCTGGCATCCCTCTGGGCCAGCGTGTAGGCGCTCGTCCAGACTGCCGGCGTTGGGGCCAGGGCATCCCGGATCTCCATTGTTATGACGCCTGCGGCAGTCTTGTAGATACGAACCACTACCGGGCAGTATTGGAGCATTGACTTAAGGGCATCAAGGCCGGTGGCATTCTCGAGGACGATGCAGAACTGCTTAGTGGCTGGCTCGGTAATGGAGATCGAGATGGTCGAGGTAATGTCGCTGATGACGGCGTCGGCCCATTTCTGCAAGACCGTGGCGTAGGTCATGGTCCCCTTCCAGTAGGTCGCCCTGACGAGCTTCTGGCCGGTGTAGAGTATCGGGGCCTGGACTGCCCACTTGTTCCAGTTGAATTGGCCGCCTACATCATTGGCCAGGAGCGTCTTGCGGACGAAGAAGATGGTGTTGTTGTTGTTCTTGAGCGTCTCGACCATATACTCGCCGCGGGTCATATCCAGATCAACCCAATGGCTCTCGAAGTCCATCATGAATATGAGGGAGGCAGAGTTGGCATCCAGGGCGTAGGCGGCGCCGTTGACGCTGGTCTTCATCCTGGTATTGTTCGGGCCGCATGTGGTGTCTGTGGCCCTGATGTAGTAGTAGTTATTGGCTCCCGCTGCTGAGGCCCGGAGGACGAGCCAATATATCTGGCCCGGCATCATCCTCAATGTTGTCGGGTCTGCGACATGGGTTAACAGATCAATCTCGACATAGGATTCATTCCCGACACCGACCCCGAAGGATGCCTTGGGGACCGTGTAGGTCGAGACTACTGTCCCGGATGGGACGCCGGCGGTATCGGTCTGGACCTCAACGATAAGGTCAGCAGCATTGCCGGCGTTCTGGTAGCCCTTTACCCAGAACTTGCGAAGCTCGCCGGAGTGCGCCATGAACTGCTGGGCAACCTTCCTCGAGGTGCCGCCTGTGTCATAGATGGTGAAGGCCACCCACGCGCCAGAGCACCACCAGATGCCCTCCTGGACCATGAGATACCGGAGGCGCTCGAGCGGGACCTGGGGCGGGAGATTGTTGTCCAACTCGACGGATTGACGGATGATGGCCCCGGAGGTGAGTGTGAAGTCCACGCCGATGGCCTGGTCCACGACATGCGTGTTCCCCCAACCAGCATTGGGAATCGTCCTCTCGAATACATTGCCCAGGTAGCCTTCTGCCCGGACAATAACGAGGCTCTCCCTTAGAGGCTTGTTGATTGATCTGACGGTCCCGATGAAACAGGAATCGCCCCAGGAACCTTCGCCGGCCTCGCGCCTATACATCTCGACGACCTGATCCTCGAGGATGGATTCGGCATCGGTGGTGTCCGAGAATTGCATCTCCATCTCGGGGATTTCATTACGGCCATCAGTCAGTTTCCAGCTTTTCAGGAACAAGGAATCAGTCTCGGTGCTCTTGGCGCCGACCAGGACCTTGTACTGATACTTACCCATTGAATAACCGAGGGAGGTGAAGGTGCCGGTGATGGAATCGAGGAGAATCGTGTCGGTCCCATCAGAGGCGAAATAGACCTTGACCTTGAAGTTGGTACTGAGGGTTGGGTCAAATCCCATATCGAAATCGCCCGTCAGGAGCGTTACGGTGGAAGTGATGGATCCCGTATAGGTTGAGAGGACGGCATTGTCCGATGCCCTGAGGATTTCGACCTTGGTCAGTTTCCTCGAGGCGGTCCCGCCTGAGACCGTGAGCGTGACGCTGGTCAACTTCCGGCCGGCACCCATCGTGATAGAAGCCGACCGCCAATCCCCCGTCGATTTGTAGGGCAGGACAACAATGTCGCCCTCGCGCCACGTCCCGTAGTTGCCAGGTGTGGCGTAGGAGCTGTTGAAGTGATTCCCGACATAGGTCGGCAGGTCAGAGTATCCCTTGCCGAAGATAACCGGATCCGGCGTCCCGGTCCAGCTTCCAGGCCGGGCAGTGGCGCCCAGGAGAGTGTTCCAGGAGGAACCATCGGTTGAGGTGTAGATGGTAAAGGTCGTGGCCGTCAGGACAATCTTGACCCAATACCAGGTCTCGGTCGTGAGCGATCCGGAATAGGCGTAGGTGGTCGTGCTGGCGACATTGTAGTTGTATCCATATTTTAGGGTCCCGGAATCGTTCACGATGCCAACATTCACCCAGTTATCCCGGTCCCAATAGATGACTATGCAAGGTGCCCAGGTATTCGAGCCGGGGAGCGGAGAGGCATAGGCCCATTTGATTTTCGCCTGGATGGTCACATTATCCACGCCTGGCGCTCTTTGAAGGTGGCCATATTCATGCTCCTTCCCGTAGATGACAACGGCGCCGGCCTCATCTGTGAGTGTCGTATAGGTATCCTTGTTCTCATCCCAGCCGGCAATCCGAGCGCCACCGGCGAAGCGATCGCAGATGAGAGGTTTGGAGCCGAGCTTGCCTGCGGCGATGAGCGGATTCTCGAGGTCTGTCTCCGTATCATTCTTGACGCCAGCGTCGAAGTCTGCGGAGCTGTCGATGGTAAAGTCAGGCATTATGATTTCTCCTTGACCTTAATCTCCCGGACCTTGTCTGTTTTCTCGACAGCCTTGTCCCTGAGCTCGATGGTCGTCATGGTGATGGTCGGCTCGTCACCGTTGATGGTGTAGCTGACCTCTACATCCTCCGCCGGGAAAGCGATCTCCTTGCGGAGCTCATCAACATACATGGGGAGCGGCAGCTCATCGAAGTGCTTGAGCCAATCAGTCTTATCCAGCTGGTTCTTCGTCGTGGGCATGGGACCGCCTCAGTTGTATGGAGCCTCGATGACCTCGAACTTGAAGTCATAATTCCCCTCATAGAATGTCCTGCCTGTGGCGATGTCATCGTCGTGGTCAATGAGATAGGCCTTGGGGAAATGGCCTTCATGCCAGGTGAATTTGACGAGTTCGGCCGAGGCCTGCTTGAGGTCCATGAGCTGGGCCAGGAACTTGCGCTGGGATAGGGGATGGTCCCAGACCGAGCCGTAGCGCGCTGAACCCTGGATGACCACATAGGATGACTTGCGGTTCGTTATCTCGATGTAGGAACCGTCCGAGCCGAGGAATGAATCCTGGACCGTCTCTGGCGCTCTGAACTTGACCTGGGCCTTAGTTGTCCGGTTCAGCAGGACGACATAGTAGTTGGTGGAATAGAACGAGGGCAGAAGGTTGTCGAACCACGCCCGGGCGACCGTGAGCGTCCCGGTCGGCTTGATGTACCAGGCCTTATTCTGCCAGGTCCCGATGATGGCCCTGGTCATCGTGATGGTCCCGGCTACGATTTCCTCCTCGGGTTCAGTTGCCACATAGAAAAAGTAGGCGGCATCTGTGAGCGTTAGGGCCTCGCCGACCGTCTTGCCATGTAGCCTCTGCATCGAGTAAAGGTAGGTGTAGGTCGCCTCGATGGTCCCGCCCGCGGACGGGACCGGGTAGGCCAGCGAGGACCAGGTCGGGAAGTGCGCGGTGCCGGCCATGGATCCTGCCTCTGAGTGAAGGATGCGGTAGGTAGGCGTCCCGAAATACCAGATCTTCGTCCCGGCGGCCAGGGTGTACCCGACCAGGCCGGTCCTGCTCTGCCAGGTCACCAGGCAGTCAGCCGCGGCGATGGAGGCATCGAGTTTGATGATGGAGGTCCCGGTCAGATCGAGCTTCCAGAGATTCACCCAGGAGCCGTTAATATTCACGGTGCCGTTGTTGGTGGCCCGAATGGTGATATTCTTGCCATCCTGGACGATGATGCCGCCGCAGGTAACGGCGGCGACATCAAAGACGAATGTCCCGTTATTGTTGCCGCCGGTCTGCTCCAAGCTCACAATGTCCGTTGCTCCAATGGCTCCTGCGCCGGACCAGTTTACGGTTCCTGCATCTGGAATTATTACATGAATTGTTGCCATGGTCCCCACCTATGTAAGCGTTCCTCGAAGCGCCTCTATCACCTTGGCCGCGATCTTGTCCTCGTCAGCGTGGTAGATGTGCTGGATGACGGTGAAACCGCCTGCCGAGCTCGAGGCCATCCCATTCTGGATGTTGCTCCTGACGTCGCCCAGGGTCATGTTGAGGGAGGTCTGGATTTGCGGTATGCCCTTCGCCAGGCTCTTGGCATAGAGGCCGACCAGGTTCGTTCCCCAGTCCTCTATGTCGTGGAGCGGACCCTCCTTGGGGGGCGAATGGATGCCCAGGAAGTTCTTGATAGAGTTCGCCAGATCATTACAGCGGTCCTCGAGCCACTTCTTGGCCCGGCCCATTCCATCTGCAAAAGCCTTGACCAGGTTGGCCCCCCACTCGCCCGCCTTGTTGGCCAGGCCCTTGAATTGGTCGCCTATCCAGGCCACGGCATCGCCGGCGCCCTTGGTCATTTTGTTCCAGGTATCCCCGAGGGCCTTGCCGACATCATTGCACCAGCCTGAGAAGGCCTTCCACGCGTCGCCCAGGCCCTTCTTGGCCCATTCCCCGAAGGCGCCGAGCGCCTTGGATACCTTATCCCAGTTCATGACCAAGAGCACAATGATGGCGATCAGGGCGACAATAATGGCAATTATCCACACGATGGGGCAGGCATACATGGCGGCATTGACGGCCCACTGAGCTGCTGCATGGCCCCAGGCAACTATTGTGGCCCAGATTTCTGCGGCGCTCTTGCCGGTGATGGCGAGGAGGAGCTTCCCCAGGGCCAGGCTCGATTGCAGGTAGGAGGCGTAAAGGCTCGCCATCGTGCCGATGAGCTGGAGCCCGGTCCCGAGCATGCCCGAGAGGGCCGGGTTCACCTTGCCGAGCCAGTCGTACATTCCCTTGAGCCCGTTCCCGATGAGATCGGTGGAGCCCTTGAAATTGGCTCCCCAGGACTTCATCTGGCCGCCTACATGGGCCAGGTTCTGGGCCATCAGTATCTGCTCCATGTTGGCGAGTTTGTATTCCTTGTTCATCAGCTTGACTTCTTTTCCGTGCTCGATGGCGGCTTTGTTGGTGGCCTTAAATGAGGATTCGGCCTGGGAGCCGGCGGCGGTGGTGGCGGCGCCGAAGCCGGCGGCTTCGCCGGCCGATTGCGAGGCGGCAGCGCCCACGCCCTTGATCTGTTCAGCAGCTCCCTTGAGCGTCTCGCTGGCCTCGTCGACGGCCTTGAGCAGTATGCCGACTTCAACCTGGTCTCCTGCCATCTTGCCTCATCTTCTCCTTGAGCTTTTCGAGCTCGTCATATTCCCTGTGATCGACCCTTTGGAGGGCATACTCGGCCCTTGCGGCCGCCGGGACGCCGTCCTCGTCGCCCGAGGCCAGCCGCTCCTGCTCTGCGCCCTTGCCGGTCAGGATGCCGTCAAACATCAGACGGTCCATGCCGGCCAGGTGGATGCCCTCAGGGTCGAGGATCTCACTCGGGAGCTTGCCGAGCTTCACCGCCATCAGGGACGCCATTCGCCCCTGGCTGGTCGCTGCGAAAGGCCTCGCCCAGGGCTTTGCCCTCCATGCCCTGGCTGGCCTCTATCAGCCGCTGGATGATGTCCGCCTTGTCCTGGGCCTCGAGGTCCTCGATGTAGAGGACATCCGGGCCGTCCAGGGCGACCTCGGACTGGCCCCGGTCCTTGAGCCACTTGAGCTTTGGCTCTACGGCCAAGGGGCAGACGACCTTCTCCAGGAGCTCGTCCAGGTGGCTCAGAAGCTTTTTCCCGAGCTTATCGGCGGGCGTGGTCTCGACCTCGTCCATGGTTATTCCGAGGATGCCGAATACCTTGACGAACTCGACCGCATCGAGCTTCCTGATGACGAACTCGGCGCCGGTCTTGGTCGTGATATTTACCTTCGGTCGCGTCTCGTTATAGGCCTTGATTTTCTCCATGTACCTTTCCCTTGCGTTCATTTCCTTTCCCTCCTTAGTCGGTGTCAGATGCCAGAGCTTCCATCCCTACGCGGTTTGTACTACGGTCGCCGGCGTTCAGCCCCAGGAGATTGACCTGGGCTTTATCCAGTAGTATCCGTGGGCCTGCTGGCTCTTCTTGTGCGGCACGCTTGAGGCTTCTCGGCTTATCTGCCGCCCATAGCAGTCAGTCTTCGTGGGGTCGGAATCCACATAGACCAAATTCAGGCTCGGACCGGCCTCTTCCGGGTTGTCGTATGTTTCCTTGCCCCAGACCGCGGTTACGAGCGCGTGATGCGGTTGCGCCGTGTGGTCGATGTAGATGACCATTTCGCCGACTTGGATCGTTTCTGGCATCTTTCACCTCCTGTCCGTCGAGGACCGTGATTCGGTGAATTGATGGAGCCTCAGGCCGCCTCGACATGGCCATCATCGGCTCCTCCGTGGGAAAGGTTTGAGGCCAATGTCGGAGCGTTAGTAGGCAGGCGTTACGGTGTTCTGGTAGAGTATGGTGAACGGATTCCCACCGGCTGCCGGGAGCATCATCTCGAAATCGATATTCTCGATGGTACGGTCCCTCTTGACGATGTTGGCCTTGTGGGTGTTGAAGATGGCCTCCCCTATCTGGAACTTGCAGAGGTAGTACTGGGTTGCGCCGGCCTTCTCGTCATGGGTGAGCTCCAGGGCGATCGCCTGCGGCGTGAGGACGCCGGCGGGGGCCACGGCCGAGGAATTGCCCATGAACATCTTCATCTGGTCGATGGCATCGAACAGAAGATCGATGGTGCCCTTGACCGTGAGCAGACCGAAGGCGCAGGAGTACAGGAACCGGGAGCCGTGGACGAAGTCGTCCTCCGTCACCTGGTTCTCGATCTCCATCGTCATCCCCTTGATGCGGGCGATGGTCGCGCCGCCGATTTTGCAGAGGGCGTGGACATTGTGGTATGGCTTCTTGACCGAGAAGGTCGGGGTCGCCAGGGAATCGATGAGCATCTTCTGGCCGATCGTCTCCACCTCGCAGAGGACTTTGCCCTTCGGCGCCAGTGTGACCTTGAGCTTCTTCACGATGGAGCCGGGCATGGACTTCTGACCGGCCGTGACATCGGTCCCGACGGCCAGGGTCAACGGTTGCGAGGTCGCCTGCGGCGTGATCGTGTGCAGGTATACGCCTGACTCCGGGTTGGTGACGGTGTCCGAGCCATTTCCCATGAGGGCCTGGAAGATGCGGCCCATGTTCTCCTGCTCGAGGTAGCACTTGAACCCGCCCTTGGCCTTGAACGGCCCGGGGATGGGCTTCTCCTTGTACCTGGTGCCCATCTGGGCATCGGCATCAACGCTGTTGTCGAGGCCGTAGTTCTCCTCGATGGCGTTGATGTAGTCGGTCAATGAAACCTGAGTCCCGAACGCTGATTCCTTTCCTATCCCGACGAACCTTGCCATGTTATCCCTCCGTGAATTCCATTGTCGTTATGGGCGGCCGGGCCGCCTGGAACGCTTCCCTCGCCGCCTCGCACCTGGCGTCCTTCTCCGCCATGGCCGGTGCCAGGGCGTCCATGATGGCCGCCTTGGCGGCGTCCACGGCGCCGGCGTCGCCCTTGGCATCGTCGAGCGTCGTGCAGATCGCGGCGGCGTGGTCCTGCGAGACCTCGACATAAAGCGGATCGTCGACGAATAGATCGTCGAACATATCCGCGACCTCGAACGGGACGCACCTGTGGATCGGGTGCGGGAACTCGACTTTCATGACCTCGGTCATCATTCCGGTGTAGATGTAGAGCTTCGTCATTTTTCATCCCTCATATCGTTGTTGATTTCCTGTACTGGACCTCGAGCAAGACGAAATGGAGAGTAAGGTCGGCATGGCCGACGGGAGGACCTTTGATGAACTCGGTAAAGTTGATGATGGACCCGCCATTGGGCAGGTTCTTATTGGCGTCGACGAGAAGGCACTGCTCGATTTCCTCGGCCAGGTCCACGGCGAGCTTCTGGTCCTTGGACGGCGAGTGGCCCATCGTGTAAACCTGGCACTCGATCCCGACCTCAGCCTCCTGGTTGTCGGCGCTCATGGTGTCGACATCGAGCGGGGCCCGGGATATGCCGACGAAGATGCCGGCCTTGTACTGGCTGGCGAAGAACTCGGGGAATGTGCGGGTGCCATATTCGATGGCGTTGTCCGAGAGGGCGGCAAGGTTGGTCGTGGACGCCGCCTGGAGCAGAGCGATGATGTCTGTGGCGACCGTGTTCCGGCCGACGACCGTCATCTAACTCTCCTCCTGGAGCGTCTGCTTTGCGCAGGCCATGGCGATGCCCGGCTGCCGTGCCAGGAGCATGGTCTTGGCCCAGATGTGCGCCGGCCGGGCCCGGACCCTCCGGCCGGTGTCGTGGCCCCAGGCGATGTTCCTGTGGCCCCCGTAGACCCATTTGGCGTAGTAGACGGTGGGGCCGACGAGGAGCCCGCCCTGGACCTGGAAGATGTCGATGCCGGTGGCCAGGTTCCCGGACCTGCGCTCGATGTACGGCGAAGAAGAGAACTGGACCATCAGCGTCCTCGCCTGGAGCGCCATGGTCTGGTTGTAGAGCTCGAGGAACCGGGGGATGCGCTCGGCCCTGATCGATGTGATCACCCGCATGGCCTCGTCGACGTCCACCTTCATGACAAAGAGCGGATTGGTTGCCGAGGGGGGAGCGCTCGCCATCTATCTCCTCGAGGGGCAATTCTTTGCGGTGATGCGGACCGGCTGCCCATCGACGGCGCCGCATTGTTCCTTGAGTTCGTCGTCCCACCTGACGCCGCCCGGATATTTGGGTCGGCCGCCGAGGTGCCGGACCTGGCGCTGCATGAACTGGCCGAAGTCCATGCCGATCTTCCGGCCCCGGAACATGGTCAGCTCAATCACCCTCCTCGAAAGTAGCCGGCTGGCTGGCGTCGATCTTCTGCCTCCGGGCGATGCGCGTGTTCCTGAAGAAGTTGCCTCTGCGGCTGCCGACCGCACCATAGTGGGAGCCGATGAAGCTCTGGAGCATCTGCTCGGCCCGCTCCCGGAGGATGTGCTTCTTGGTCCGCTCACCCTCGACCGGGACCGTGGTCTGTTCCTTGAAGAAACCGGCCGCCATGTCCGCCTCGATCTGCTGGATGAGGAGCGTATCGCCGGCGCTGAGGCCTGTGAGCGGGACAGCGGGGGCCGTGACGACGAGGATGTTGTTCATGAAATTGTAGGCCTTGTCCTGGACCTCGGTCAGCTCAGTCGTGAAATCGTTGTTGGCGACGGCGATGTTGGCGGCCTGCTTGACCCTCACCAGGTCGGCGTTGTAGGCCATCTACTTGACCTCCGGCGGTAGGATTGGGGGCGGCCATGGCTCGGACTTCATGCTGGCCGGGTTCGACCGCGCCTCCTGCATCTTCTGGAGCTCCTGGGCCTTCTGGGCGAGCGCCTCCAGGTCCCGGAGCGTGATGGGTTGCCCGGTCAGCTTGCGGAGAACGATACCCAGGGCCATCGTGGCCAGGGCGAGGATGAGGACGAAGAGCCGGTCCTCGGTGAACCCCTCGGCGACTGAAAGCGCCCAGAGGATAAACATGATGATGCTGGCCCATACGGTCTTTGATCTCCACCAGACCTTTGATTCGCAAGTCTTTATCTCGGCCATCAATAACCAACTCCATGGAACAATATAGCCAGCCCGGCCATGACGGCGGCCGTGATGCCGACGGCGATCTTCCCGCGGTTCTCCATCATCGCGAGCTTGTATCTTTGAGATGAGCTGAGGCCGGCCGTCAGGCCCATACCGCCCGCTTGGGCGGTTGCGGGGATGACCGCCGGGGGATGGGCCCTGTTGATGGGTTTGGAACAATGCTCGGCGAACGATGCCTTGAGGTCGTCCGCCGTGTCGGCCAGGTCCTCGAGGTTGATGATGACCAGGGCCGCCATGCCGGCGGGGTCTTTCTCAGCCTTGACCTTATTCTTGAGGAACCTGTCGTCCTGTTCCGTTATCTGCTTCCGATTTCCCACTTCATTGCCTCCGTAGTCCTGAGTTCCCAAAAGGGAAAAAAAGGAAAAAGGGCGCCCATCACTGGGCGCCACGCCTCGCGACCTTCCCGGGCGGCGCCAGCGTGACGGCCCGCTTCGCCAGCTTGAGCTGGATCTCCGGCGGGATCTCGGCGTCCACATCGTAGACGTCGGGGAAGGGACAGGCCATATTGGCCCGGACCCGCTCCTCCGCCTCGGCCGGGATATCGTGCTCCATGTGGTCCCGGTTGAACAGGACCTCCTCCACGAAGTTGCCCTTGGCGTCCCGGACCGGAACTCCGAAGACCTTGCTGTCATCGATGAGGCGCACCCGTAGGGTTGCCTTCGGCTCTGCCTTTGCCGGCGCATCGGCCGGCGGGGTTGATGTTTCCGCTTTTGCCATTGACCTCCTTTCCTATCCTTTCGGACTGTGAAAGATGGAGGAGGCGCCTTTCGACGCCCCTCCGTTTGGTGGTTTCTCTTGGGCCTCCTCGCTCACGCGCCGGTCAGCTTGCCGACGGCATTGACCTGGAACACGACGGGCACCACGCCCTCGTAGACCTGGCCGATGATCCAGTGGTCGGCGTTCATGTCGAAGAACTCGACCGTGAGGTCCTCGCTGATGACCAGGACGGCGTTCTCCTCGCCCTTCTGCATGCAGACGGGCGTGCCATGGGTCATGCTCGGGTCGCCGATGACCTCGGAAACGAGGCTCTGGAGGATTATCTCCAGATAGGACCGGGCGCTCCCGCCGGCCACTACCTCGCGCTTCCTCAGCTCGCCCAGGTTGATGGGGTCCACGGCCATGGAATAGGGTCCCATGGCGCCCTGGGCCTCGAGCTTGGCGATGAGGTTGTTGGTGTCCTCGTAGGGTATCGAGGTGCCGGCCGCGGCCGACCACACGGACGAGCATGCCTGGCTCTGCCCGGCTGCTCCGAGCAATCCGTTGATCGTCGGGTAGGTGGCGCCGTTGTAGCAGAGATCGTTCTCGGCCTCGGCGACCTGGCGGCTGGCGCTCTTGGCGCTCCGTTCCTTGGCGTTGCCCTTGGCTAATAGGTCCGTCCGGTAGATCTCGAACGGCCGCCGGATGAGCGGTATCGGGACCAGGGTCTGGAGGGTCTCCTTCAGCTCGTCCTTGGTGATGGCGCTGGTGCGCCGGCCGCCGATGATGGCGTCGGCCATCTGGGTCTCGAGCCAGAACGAGAAGAACTCGGCCGCTTCCGGGACCTTGAGGACCGGGAGCAATGTCCGTGCGCGCAGGGTTGGGAGTATCGACTCCTGAATGCCCTCCTTGAGCGCCCGGATATCGTCCTGGGTGAGGATGCTGTTGAGGCCGGACCTGAGGGCCCGGTCGCTGAACACGTGTCGGATGTCTTTCATGGTTTCACCGTTGTCCTTGTGGTCCTCACCACAATTTGACGACGACCTTGTCGCCGCTCGCTCCAGCAGTTGTGAGGCACCTCCCGATGCCCTGCTGGACACCTGCGATGCTGGCGGCTTCCGTCAGCACGTAGGTAAAGGTGGTCCCGCCCACCATCACGCGCGCTCCCGCCACTATGGCGGCGTCTGCCTTGACGCAGACGAGCCCATCCATGATGACGGGGACCCGGTCCCCGCTCGCGAAGTTCGTCGTCTCGGGCGAGCCGACGGCGAGGGCGGAGTAGTTGAGGTCGGCGACGCCAATGCAGACCGTGTCTGTGGCGGCGGCGACCGCTATCACGCGCTCCACGCCGGCACCGTATTTGACGAGTCCGCCGGGGGCTATCGCGCCTCCGGCGGTGAACTCGGCGACGATGAAGTTGGCCCCGCACCGGATGGCGGTGCTGGGGACAACTATCGAGTTTTTCTGTGCCGTGTTGATCAACTCCTTGTTGACTTGTCGGTTTCCTGCCGATGTAGCTCCTACTCGGCGTCATCCCGGCGGCGGATCGGCTTGTAGGCGAGGGGCTTGAAAAGCTTCTGCGTCGCTGGGATTTCGTCCGCGGCGTTCGCGCCTGCGGGCGGGGCGGTCTTTCCGGCCGGGACCTTCAGCTCTTTCGAGCTCCGGGCCGCGGGCGGGGCGGGGGCGTCGGCGGGCGCGCCTGCCTCGGAGCCCAGGGTGTCCACCAGCGCCAGCGAGCGGTCTATCTCCGCATCGCTGACGATGGCGAGCTGGTCCTCGGGGAAGATGGCCTTGAAGGTCTCCTCCCCGTAGGACTCCTTGAGCTTGGCGAGCTTCGCCTGCCGTTCCTCGGCCTTGATCTTCTCTATCTTGGCGATGGCCTCGTCGCCGTCCTTGACCTTCTTGTTGAGGGCCAGGGCGGCGGTCTCCAGGTCCGCCACCTTCTTCTCGGCGGCGGCCTTGGCGTCCACCAGGGCCTTGACCTCTGCGTTGAGGCCGGCGATGGTGGCGAGGTTCATCTCCTTGACAGAGGGGGCGTTGGATTCCGGTATTTCTTTTCCGTCTTTGTCTTTCAAATCTATTTCCTCCTCTGGGTGAGAGTGAGAGCAGCCGGCGCAGTTGCAGCCGGCCTTGTCTTTCGTATTGCACCCGATGCCGCAGATGGGCGGGGCGCACTGCGGCTCGAAACCATCGAGCAAAGCGAGGTGGTAGGGATTCACATCGAGCTCGAGGTGGTCGTAGTTGGCGCCGGCGTCGACGGGCTGGTGAGCGTAGAAGTAGCCGATGGAGAGGCACTTGAGCTGGCCGTTCTTCATCTGCTCGATGAGGCGGGTCTGGTCGTTGCCGGCGCGGTCCTCCTTGAAGACGACGATGTCGGCGTTCGCCCTGGCCAGGCCGGCCTTCTCGTCGGCGAAAGCGTTCTCGGTGTAGCCGATGACCGGATAGTTCTCGTCGGCGAGATTGGCGGCGGTCACGCCGACGGTTGTCGGGTCCGGATGGTTGACGACGACGCGCAAGCCGTTGCAGAACGGGACCATCTTGCGGACCTCGTCGGCGCTCCGGAAGCCCTTGCTCTTGCCGTCGGGCGTGGTGAAGATGCCCTCGGCGGCAATGGGGACCTGGGGGAATCGGACCCGGTCGCCCTCGTCGACGGCGGTAATGCCGTTGAGCGTCGCATTGAGTGAACAGGCCTCGCCGACCGGCTCGGTGTCGTTCTTGCCGATGTCCGGATGGGCCGTGACCCAGGCCTTAGCCTCGGCGAGTGTGAAGGTGTCCTTCATGAAGCGGAGGGCCTGGATGGTCCAGTCCTTGCCGCCCTTGATATGGCCGTAGACGATGGCAACGCCTTTGGTGATGTCCTTCCAGCGGAACTTGTCGAACAGGCCCGGCTCCCGGATGCGGTACCGGATCTCGTTGGGGTCGGCGTCGTCGAAGCCGGGCATTATTCGCCACCCCCACTGGCCTGGGCTTCTGCGACCCATTGGTCGTAGATGCTCAGCGGGACGATGGTGCACCGGCAGCCGTAGTCGCTTAGGTACGGCATGGCCTCGTCCCGGGTCACGACCATGCCTTCCATGGCGGCGTGCTCGGGCCGGACCCGGTCATCCCGGGCGGTGGTGAAGACGCCCTTGTCCACGTCGAGTTCCTTCATCGTGTCCCAGCGGGCCTGGCTTGCGGCCTCGTGGACGACCTTCTGGACCGTGGCGGGGATGCCGTCGCCGAACTCGGTGAACTTCTTGGCGATGCGGTCGTTTATCTGGGCGTAGGATTCGCCGTTCTTGAGGCCCTCGGCGATCTCCATCATGGCGTCCTTGTGCGTGTCGAGGTAGGTGTTCTTGCCCAGCGTCTCGCTCGACGCCTGGATGAGCTTGATGGTGTTGGTATCGCGGAGCTTGCTGATGTCGAACTGCTCCCCGATGTTCTGCGCGGTGGATTCCGCGCCGGAATCGTAGGCCGAACGAACGAAGGCGTCGAAGGCCTTCTGGAACGAGGTCCAGCCGGTGGGCTTCCAGCTCCCCATCTCCTGCAGGACGGCGGCGAAGTCGGGGACGGCGGTGTTGGCGTTCGCGCCCGAGGCGGATGCCTTGCCGGCCGGCGGAGTATGGCCGACGGGCCCGGCGTGCTTCTCCCAGGCCTTCTTGAGGTCGGCGAGGATCTGCGCCTCGAGGACCGTGGTCAAGTTGCGCCAGGCGTCGCCGAAGGCGCTCTCCAGGGCCTCGGTCTTCTCGTACCATTCCCCGTAGAGCTGGGCGTGGACGGCGTCGTTGAGCAGCGGCCGGCGGTTCTCTATGGACTGCTGGGCGATGGCCGGCAAGGTCCTGGTGTGGGCCTTGACATCGACCGGGCCCGCTGCGGCCGGGGCCTGGGCCTGTTGCTGGCCCGGAGGCTGGGGCGGGCCCGGCGGGGCGGGGGGGGCCTGTGGAGGGGCTGGCGGGGCCCCGGGCGGAGCTCCAGGAGCTGGAGGCGCTGAGGCCGGCGGCGCCGGCGCAGGGGGTTTGACCTCGGGCGGGGGCTTGACATCCGGCGCGGCCTCGAGGAGGTCTGCGCCCGCTTTGAACTTGATGACGATGTCGCCCTTGACCCAGTAGAGGTGCTCCTCGACATTGAAGAGACGCCACCCTGCGGCCTGCATCAGTGAAACGGTGGAGGCGATCGCTGCGAGAGCCTGTGCCTTGGAGGCCTCGATGGCTCCCTTCTCCTTGTCGTCCATTTCGTAGAGCGCGGCCCATTCGAACTTGTCCTTCCCGGGAGGGATTATTCCGAATGATTCGAGGCGCTTGTTGAACTCGTGGAGCATCGGCTCGACGACGTTCTTCTGCTCATCGGCAACCGACACATACCATTCGCCGATGTTGACCTCGCTTCCGGTGAGGGCGCCGGCCTCTGCGCCCAGGAGAGCGACCTTGCTGCCGAGGCTGCCGGCCGCAAGGGTCTGGAGCATGTAATCCGTGTAGGGTTTGGGATTGAGGACGTTGGTGGGACCCTCGAACTTGAGTTCATATCCTGTCGGTTTGATGAAATGTGATTTGATGTCGATGTTGTCGAGTTCTTTATCAGCGGCGTTCATTTCATCGTCGTCGGCATCGTCGGGGAGCGTGAGGATCGGGAAGGGTTTTGCCGAGGACATCATCACTTCGCCGATTGCATAGTCCATGTTTTTCTTGACGGTGAATTTGTCATAGAGCGTCTCGAATATCGAGATGCCTTTCGGGTCGTCGTCGATGAAGTCGTTACGCCAGTGGAGGAAACGGGAGGCGGGGAAGACCTTGTCCGTCGGCTGGCCCTCGCTGGTCTGGTCCTTGCTGCCCCTTGGCTGCTTGATGGTGTAGGCGGTGATCTCGCCGTAACTATCCGAGAGCGGGTCGAGGTCCGTGTGGATCAGGGTGATGGCCGTCGACGGTATCGCGTGGAGGTAGTCGATGCCGGAAACTGTCTGCGGCTCCTTGGTGGCATCGGGGTTGGCCTCGATCCAGCCGAGAGCGACCAGGGCGTACCCATCGGCCTTGCTCAGCATGTAGCCGCGCTTGAAAACGCCCTTGACATTCAGGTTGGCGTAGATTTCCTCGACTTTCTTCTGGCGCTCCGGATTGTCGGAGGTGTAGGTGAGCCATCGATTGAAGACCGCTCCGGTCCACCTCATCAGGGTGCGGTAGGCGAGCTCGTCACGGCGAATCAGATAACGGATGTCGTCCAGGGTGATTTGCTGCTCGAACGGCGAGCCGTACTTGCTGGGTCGCTCCCGTATGGCGCTCTCTTCCTGGTTGGGAAAGAAACGACGGGAGCGGCCGCTGTTGAATTTCTTGGAGAGTGCGGCCCGGCGGGGGAAAGAAGAAGGTGTGGGTGGGCGGTCGGACCGATTCGCCCTGGTGGAATTGCCTGGGGCCTTGATTGTCGGTGACCCTGCCCTGGCTGATTCCGCTGCCACGAGCGATTAATATATGGTTTTCAATATAATAAGAAGTTGCGGGAATATCAAGAATCACTCAAGAACCACTCAAGAAGTGCTCAAGAATTTTCATCTATAACTATAAAGGACGCTTCTTTTTACGCTGCTCGTAGGCCTGAGTGGCCACCCTCATCATAACCTCATTGGCGCTCAGCATCTTCTTCTTCTCTTCGCGCTGTTCCTTCTCCCAATCATTCTCGTAGAGGGGGCGCAGTTTATCGATGAGGTCATCTGGGAGGACGATATGCGCCAGTTACATGCACCTCCTCAAGGTCCTGGTCGACGAGAAGGAACGGTGGGCGATCTCCAGGCTGTCGGCGCGGTCCAGGCGCTTGCTCTTGGGGAAATTGAGGAGCTGCTGGATCAGTTCCTGCTGCGATGAATGGAACTTTATCTGGCCGATCTCAACGGGCACGCAGAGGGTGTCGATGCGGGCGATCTTGTCCCGGCCGCCTGTTGAAAGCCCGAACGCCGGAAGGTCCAGGACCCGGAGTTCACTTATGAGGTCCGCCTGGGCCCCGACGTCCTCGATGAATATCTTTCTCGGATGCCATCTTCCGAACGAGGCTTGGATCTGGCGCCGGCGTTCGACGGGGTTCCAGTTGCCGGCGATGTTCTCCAGGACATATTCCCAATTCATGCTCTTGTCCTGGGCGAGGACCGTGATGGACGTCTCGGAGCCGATGTCGCTCTTGCCGGTGGCGGGGTCGATGGCCATGTGAAGGATGGCCCGGGCCATGATGTCGGCCGGCAGGGGCATGTCGAAGTAAGCGAACCAGTCGGGCTTGAACCTGGCGTCCTTCAGGACCCAGGGATTGAGCTGGAAGCGAAGTTGATAGGAGATGTCGCCGTCATGGTCGCGGATGAATTGCTGGAGGTTGATGCCGCCATAGTTCTCGGGCCAAAGCAGATCGTATTCCTCGCCGTGCCAGACGGCCTTGGGATATTCCCGGAAACCTTCAGGCATCTCCTGTTTGGCGAACGGGAAGAGATGCGCGGTCCAGCGGGCCAGGAGATCCATGTGGAAGTCGTGCGGGTGCCAGAGGCTCCCGACGGCTGCAACCGGGGCGCCCCTGTTGAGCCGGTCGATGAATGTGCGCCCGAACCATGTCTTGGGGACATCCCTGGAGACCTCGGAGGTGGACGACTCCTGGTCGATGATGTCGTCGAGGTAGCCGTAGTTGGCCCTGATGCCTTCAATATCGGTCCCGGGCGTGGCCCCGACCCAGCTGGGGTTGCGGGAGATGGGGTCCCAGCCGGGAACGCAGAACACCTTGGAGCTGTCCTTGAAGCCCTTAAAGTCCTTCATCGCCTCGTGGACCTGGTCCTGGCCGAAGATCTTCTCAATGCCGTACCGGACGAAGTCGCCCGTGAACTGGACGAGCTTGTCGGACTTGGAGGCAAACAGGACATGGGGGTCGGGGCCGAGCAGGTCCTGGATCATGCAGAGGCCCAGGACCGTGGACTTCATGCAGCCGGGCGCAGTGAGGACGAGGATACGGCCGTCCGGACCTTGGTTGGCCCGGATAAGGTCGTAGATGCGCCTCGCGTGCGGAGGCAGGGGCCTGGCCCCGATGATCTTGCACAGGTAATCGACATCGGTCCGGGCCCGGAGGATACGGGCCTTCTGGGCGACGGCCTTGGTGTATGCGTTCATTTCGGTTGGTCATCCCCCATCTCGGTGATCGCTTTCAGGACCTCGGCCCGGGCGGCCTCGCTCAAGCGCGGCAGGAGCCCGGCCAGGAAAGCCTCCGCCTCGGCCTTCACGGCGCCGGCATAGACGCTCGTGTCGAAGGCAGGGCCGGCCTCCTTGCCCTCGCCGCCCAGCAGGGCCTTGGCCATGGCCTCGGCCTGGTCGATCCCCCGCAGGAAGGGCTCCGTGGCCCGCAGGAGGCCCAGGAAGAACTTCTCGTCGCTCGGCGTTATCCTCGGAGCCTTCTGCCCGGGCTGGGGGTTGGCGGCCTGGTCGAACTTGGCTTTGAAGGTCTTGATGCGGGCCTCCAGGAGCGCCAAGTAAACAACGCGGCGATGTATAGTGTCGAGTTTAGCGGAGTTTAGCGCGGCTGACTTGGCCTCCTGTACGACTTGCAGTGCTTGTTGCTTTGGTGCCGGAAGTTTAGTTTTGTCTTTCGATTGTTTAATCTTGCCCTTCAGGAGCTCCGTCTTCCGCTGACTGATGCGGCCCTTGGTCTTCCCGTACTTCTTGGCCAGGTCCGTGACCCGGTACTTCTGGCTCAGGATGTCCAGGTCCAGCTTGTCCCGCTGCTCCTGGGGGAGCGTGCTCATTTCGTAGGCCTCTTTTTAAAATTCCTGTAACGATCGACGATGACATCGACGTACCGTTCGTCGAGTTCCATGATGTAGGCGACACGGCCCAGCTGCTCGGCGGCGATAAGCGTGGAGCCCGAGCCCCCGAAGACATCAAGGACGAGCTCGCCCGGCCGGGACGAGTTCCGGATCGCCCTGGCGCAGAGAGCGATGGGCTTCTGGGTCGGGTGGACATTGTCATTGATGGCGGGCTGCGGGATGCTCCAGAGGGTCGACTCATTCTTGGGGCCGTACCAGCGGGACTTGCGTCCGGTGGGCTTGGCGCCCTCGCCGGCGTAGACGATGATCTCGTGCTGGGGATGGTAGCGCGCCCAGGTGAGCGTGGGGTGGGTCTTGGCCCAGATGATGTCGACCGCAAAATAGATGCCGAGATCGATGAGCGCGGCGCGGAGGTTATGGAGGGTTTTGCTGGCGTAGCAGATATAGAACGAGGCGGTGTCCTTGGAGAATTGCAGGAGGCGGTGAAGGAAGGCGGAGCAAAAGGCGGTGTTGTCCTCGAGGTCGTCGTTCTGGATCCGGCGCCACTTCCTCGTCCTGCAGGGCTTGCCCTTCTTCCGGCCGGCGGGCTCTGAGGACTGGTAGTCGATGCCGTAGGGCGGGTCCGTGAAGACCATGTCGGCGAGCTGGCCCTTCATGAGCGTGCGCATGTCGGCCTCGCTGGTGGCGTCACCGCACATGACCCGGTGATTACCGAGCTTGTAGACCTGGCCCTTGCCGGTCCGGGGCTTGTCGGGCGGCGCCGGCGGCGTGTCCTCCTCGACGCCCAGGTCCTCGGGGAAGAGCTGGAGGTATTCGTCCTTATCGAACCCGGTCGACTCAAGGTCCAGGCTGGGAACGGTGAGGTCCTCGAGGTCGTTGTCCGTCTCCAAAATGATGAAGTCGAGGTCCGCCTGCAGGAGCTCGAGCTCCCATCTGCCCTGCAGGTTGGGATTGTTTAGCGCGATGTTTAGCGCGGCGTCCGTGACGGGGTCGGCGTCGATGATGCGGATGTCGTCCTTGTGGACCCGGGTCTGGTGGAGAACCTGCTGCAGGGCCTGAAGGCGCTGGTGGCCCCCGGTGACGTGCTTGAGCCTGGCGTTGAAGATGATGGGGTCGACGAGCCGGAAGCCGTTCTTGGCCTTCCAGCCCTTCATTGTGTTGGTGTATTCCTGGATGGAGCGAGCGAGGCGCTTGAGATTGTCGTCGTCTATCTGGCGCGGGTTCTTGTCCCAGGCGGGGAGCGTGGAGATCGAGATCTGGTGGTTCTCGACCATTACAAGAACCTCCATCGCTTGGCCTTTTTCTTTGGTGGGGCCTTCTCGTCCTTGTCGGTGTCGGATAAGTAGATCCCTCCTCTCTTTAGGAAAGGTCCGAAGATGGGGCCCATGTTGTCAGGATTGCAGGCTACAACCCGGGTGACGCCGCCGTAGATATTGCTGGGATTGGGGATGACGCTCTGGGATTGGAGGCGGGCAAGGGTCTCGAACGAGCAATAGGCGAACCTGGGCGGGTTCCCGTTGTGGTTGATCGTCCACTTTGACCATTGGTCTTCGAGTTCTTCGTTGGTGGTGAGAGACATGAAATCACCCGATGTTGTAGTCTACTCCGATGTCGGCCTTCACGGTGACGATGCTCTGGCCCTCATGCTCCAGGTCGTCGAGGTGCTTCACCTGGACCTTGAGCGTTACCTGGAAAAAGTGAGGGCGTTTCGGTTGCTCGCGGAGGCCGAAGGTGTTCATGGGTCCGTCGAGGACGTTGGCGATGGTGACGGCGAGATTCTCCTCCATCCTGAATTTCTGGAGGAGGCCTCGGATATATGCTGGGTCGGTTGCCACGTTCATCGCCTCAGAAATCGCAGGAGGAGCTGGAGGTGGTTCTTGGGAGGCGGACAGTCGCAAATCGGCTCATACCTTCCCTGTGCGAGGGCTTCGGGGTCCGGAGGGACGCAGGACTGGACCCAGACTTTCGTGATGGGGTTCTGGACCCATTCCCGGCCGTGCCTGCAGGCGGCGGCGCGGAGGCCATGGACCTGGCCCTTGATGACTTTGCCGCGGGACATGTTCACTCCTCGTCGTCGTAGGTCAATCCCATGAACATCTTCCGGCGTTTCGTCCCGCTCTCCATCCCGCCCGGGCGCGCCTCCAATGGCTTGACGGATTCGTGGCCCGGCAGGAATATGGAAGGCATCAACCAATTCGAGTGGGCCTCAAGATATTTTCTCACATCCTCGCTTTTCTTGGCGAACTCAACCGCTTCTTTCTTTGTGAGTATGACAATCTCACCCTGGTCTACGCACTGGAGATAGTGATCGTAGGCCCGTGCCTTTTCGAATGGATGCCATTCCATGTGGATCACTCCTCGTCGCCCTTCCCCGGCCGGTTCTGGGTCCAGTGCTCGAGGAGGGCGCCCTGGGGGATGAATATCTTCACGAGGAGCGGGGTGTTGTCGGCTAACTCCTCGATGCCCAGGGCGTCGGCGAGGTGCTCCATGCCGAGCTCCTTGAGATTGGAGAGGTTGAGGTTCATGGTCCCGAGGCGCTTGCCCTCGTCGTCGTTGGGGAGGTTGGCGAAGATAGAGATGACATGGGTTCCCCCGCCCTTGCTGTGGTGGGCGATGTCCTTGATCTCGGCGCTGAGGAGGAGGCCCTCGCCCGAGGGGGCGGCCGCCGGGGGGGCGACCGGCTTGCCCTCGAGGTCTGTCTGGCCGGCGGCCATGGTCAGCCTCCCTTCTTGGCGGCCTTCTTGGCATTCTTCACTATCGCCCTGACTTCCTTCTCCTCCATGAACAGGGTCGAGTCGTGGGTCGTGTCCTGCATGATGGTGGTGTAGTCCCGGTGGACGGCGAGGACCTTATAGACGGTGTTGTTGTCCATGGTCGTCTCGAGGACCTTGCCCTTGCTCAGGGCGATGTGGTCCACGACCAGGCGCTCCAGCTCGTGCCGGGCGATCCCGGCCGGCGTGACCTTGGCGTCGATTGCCTTCTCCAAGTCCCAGAGCCGGGTCCGGTGCTCGAGCACGCCCTCATTGTCCCCGCCCCAGCCGCCGACCTGCAATGTGGCGTCGGTTGCGTGCTTCGCCTTCTTCGCGCCCGGGGGCGTGAGCACCATCGTGGGCCACTTGGGGAGCTTCTTGCGGTCGACCTTGAAGGTGATAGAGAGCTCCTCATCGCCGTCATCATCGCCGAACTCCTCGCCGATCTGGATCATCGTGGCTGCCTTGGCCTTGGTCACGAGCTTGGCGAGGTGGTCGAAATAATCCTGGATGGCGATGTTGCTGAGGTGGTCCTTGCTCTCGACCTTGACGACGCTCTCGCCGCCGGGGACGGTCTTCTCCCGGCCGGAGACATTCCCGTCGAGCGTGGTTTCCCTTTCCCGGACGGAGCCCTTCACGAGATCCCAGTGCTCGTAGCACTTGCTGCACTGGACCTTATTCTTCCTCAGGTCCATGCTGTAGCCATCGGAGGCTGGAGGATTCCCGCATTTGGGGCACTTGGGGAACTTGAGCTTGTCCCCGAGCTGCTGCAGGTGCTTGGCCAGGGCTTCAATCTTGGCGCGCTTCTTGACGAGCTCGTCGGCGCTCGCCTCCACCGCCTTCGCCGTCGGGGCCCGGCCGAATTGAGCCTGCTGTTTGATTTCCTTGAAGAGTTCCAGCTGGTCACCCTGGTGCTTGAGCTTGAGGAACCCTTCCTCCGCCATGGTGGCGGAGATCGTGCCCTCCTGGACGGCCGCCTGGACGCGCGGCTCGAGCTCGAGCAGCTGGACGCGGCGCAGGACCCAGCTGGGAGATCTCCCGACCTGCTTGGCGATCGCCTCGGGCTTCATGTGCATCGTGTCCATGGCCCGTTTGAAGGCGCTGGCATCTTCCATGGGCGTCGGGTCCCGGCGCTCGATGTTCTCGGTCAGCGCCAGGACGAAGGCCTGCTCGTCGGTGGCGTCGATGACGTGCGCGGGTATCGTCGGGGCCTTCAGCTTGCAGAACGCCAGGTAACGGCGGTGGCCGCAGATGAGCTCCCAGCCGGTGCCCTTCGGCCGCACCAGGACCGGGTTGATCAGCCCCTGGGTCTTGATGGATTCCGCCAGGCCGTCGACGTCGGCGTCCTTCAGGTCCCGCATCGCGAACACCGGCAAAAGCTCGATGCTCTTGATGGCAACTTGCACTAACTCGTATCCCCTGTTCTTTTCCTTTCCCATATCAAACACCTTTCCCTTTTCTATTCTCCTGACTAATTATCCGATGACAATCAGCACAGAGCCAGACCACCTCGAGAGGCTTCGTATAATCGGGATGGTGACCTTCGATTGGTCCTACTTTCCTGCAGGCGGAGCACTCTTTTGGTTTTACCAACCGCCCTCTCATTATAGACATGCGAACCCTACCTTGGGCTCGGATTTTCTCTGGGCGAAAAAGCCGCTCTTGGTGTTCTTGCTCGGCAAGATATTCTCTATTATCTCTTCGCCATTTTCTTGTCCGTTCGTTATCGTGCTCTCGATTTATTCGATGCAACCTTGATTGGAGTTCGAGCCTTTCTGCGCGATGTTCTCGATAATGTTTTCTTTGGTATTTACGCAGAGTTTCCTTATGTTCTCGTCGGTATTTTCTATTATATTCGAGTTTCTCTGCCCTGGTCTTCATCCATTCACCAATCCTTTTTCAGGTAAACTTTGTTCTCAATACCGAGTTTCTTGACTGTGTCGATGACCCTCTCCTTGGCCGCTGGCCAATTAATTGTTTTTGCGTATTCGTGATAATTTAGGCGACCGACTTTGAACTCATCCACGAAATCTGCTGTTTGCTCGAGAAACCAGATCGTATCCTCGACATGGATAATGGGTTCGAGGGAGGCCCATGTCCTGATACCCTCATTGTGGGCGAGGACCAGCGCCCTTAATCGCTCCCTGTAGTCGCCGCACCGAGGCTCCCAGAATTGTTGTTCCGCCACGGTATTAACCGTAAGGGTCACCCCGAACCTGGCGCGGCCCCTGGCCATCAAATCGAAGTCCCTCGGGGCCCGGTCGCCCTGCTTCGTCAGGATGGCGAATGGGGCGTCGTGCTCGACCATCAGCTTGAGGACCTCGCGGGTGAGCTCGAGCCCGATGTCCAGGTCCTGGTAGGGATCGCAGATGAACGAGAGCATGATGGGGTCGTTCGTGCCCGTGAATGCCGGCAACTCCTTGCGCAGGCCCTCGAGCACGCCCTTGCGGGCGTAGGGGCGCCCGTGGAAGCGCTCGGGCGTCGTGTGGCAAAAGGCCGGCCCATAACAATAGACGCAGCCGCCCGGGCAGCCCCAGTAATGATTGAGGGCCAGGTGGGCGAACTCGTAGGCCTTGCCGGCCGGCTGGTAGATGAAGGGCATGGTCAGTACCTCCTCGACCATAACAGGCCCGTTTCTTTCGGTTCCTCGGGCGGGGTGAAGACGAGGTCTTTCCGGCCCTTCCTCTTCGCCAGCTTGAGCTTGCGTCTGAGCCTCCTGCATGGCGTCTCGGTCCTGGCGCAGATATTCCGGGGGGCGAGCCGGAGCTGCTTCGGGTCGCAGACGATGGCGGCGTTCTGGTAACATCGGAGCGGTGGCCGTTCATCCCTCGGGGGCCTCTGGAGTTTCATGTTCATCCCCATCCGAAACGCTCGTTGAGAAATTCATTCGCCGTCAAATGAACGCTATCAAACAGGCGGTAAAGCAGATCCCGCTTGAGACCTTCGGGCGCAATGGCGTAGACCTTGCATCCTCGCCCAGCTGCATATCCTATCTCGATATGGGTACTGTTCCCGGCCGGGAAGATCGCGACCAGGGCGTTGCAGGCCTTGAGAGCCTCGATGTCCTTGGCATAGTGGAGTTTGACGGTTGGGTTGTTGAACCATTCAAAATCGGGGAGCTCGTCCCTGCCGTCCCGGAGAGCATCGAGTTTGGCGTCGGGCTTCTCGCATTCCTTCCAGTTGAACGAGTGGTGTGTGAAATCATAGACCTCCTCGCCCAGCTCGCGCATTCTCTTGATGAGGTCGACGACCTGGGCTGCGTTCTTCCAGCTGCTCGCAACATACCATTTCATTTCTTGTCCCTCCAATCTTTGAACTCCTCTATCTTCTCAGAATCCTTGGGGTCGTAAACGGTCGTGCCGCAGCTGGGGCAACGATTCAGATCCGAGGTGAACGCCATCCCGCATTTCGGGCAGGACTTGATCCCGGCGCTCACGGTCGGACCTCCTTGCGGTCCCAATCGGATTCGTCATCCAACGGGTTGGATGAAGCCGAGCGCCACTGCCGGACCTTGCGCTGCGGGGCCGGGGATGGCGGCTTGTGGTTCCTCGGCCGAGCGTCCGGACCGCAGTGCCGGCAGAGGACCGTGGGATCGAGCCGGAGCATCCCGCAATTGGGGCAGGTCGGGCCGAGAAAAACAGGTTTTACCGACGGTGGTATATCAATCTTCTCTCGGGAAAATGGGATAGATTGCTCTTTGTGGGTCGGAAGGGTGGGTGATTCGTCCTCGGTTTTCTCTCGGAGACGGCGGAGGCGCCGCTGGATTTTATTGCGGGCGTTCGTCCTGGCCCTGATCTTGGCGGCGTGCTTCTTGTAATATTTGCGCATGTATTTTCTCATGTATTCACGCTTGGCTTTCTTGTTCATAACGGGGCCTCCATACAAGCCTTGATTATCGCTTTCATCAGGAGAGGAGGGACGGCCTGGCCGACATACTTGGATTTCTTTTCTACGGTTCCCTCGATGATGTAATCGTCGGGGAAGCCCTGCGCTCGTCTCTGCTCAAGGTGCGTATTCCTTCTGAGCATTCCATCCTGGTAGATGAGGACGGCGCCGGCGCGGACGCCGTGATGGTCGGAACTGAGGACCGTTGGCATGACGTCGTCGGGTCCGACAACCCTCGTGTGAAAATTATTTCCAGAGTTGCACATATTAGTCGCCCTCTGGAAAAGTCCTTTGAGCGCCAGGAGAGAAAGGATGCTCCAGTGTTCTGGGTCCTTGTCCATTATTTTCTTGAACGGTAAGGGGGGGGGGAGGCAGTCGAACGGATTTTCCGAATTGGTTTTTTTTGGTTCGGGATAGTTCCCGGCCATCAAGCGCCGGCGCTTCTGAGGGGTTCCGTAATCGGATGCCATGAGGCAACGGTTCTGTTCCTTCGGGAGTCTTTTGAAAAGGAAAGCCTTGACCTGGGGGACGTTCTCCATGACCCAGAACTTTGGCTTGTAGGAATCAACGAGACTGAGAAAGTGATTGGTGAGTGTCATGTCGAGATCGCGGCCGTGACGGTTCGCGACGCTGAAACCCTCGCAGGGCGTCGAGCCCATGATGATGTCGGCGCCGGCGGGCAGGTCGGCGGCCGTAAGCTCCAGGATGTTCCTCTTGTGAGTCTTGACCTCTGGGTGATTCTTGTGGTAGTTCTCCAAGGCGCCTTTGTCCCAATCGTAGGCGTCGGTGACGGTCGCTCCCGCCAACTTCGCTCCGAGGGTGCTCCCTCCTACTCCACAGAATAGGTCGAGGACCTTCATCGCGACCTCCTCAGTTCTTCTCTTAGGGCGGCCAATAAGAAATCGTCCACGCTGGAATAGAGATCGGGATTCTCCCGCACTATCCTCTCGATTGCCTTTTTGAGAACCATGGATATTCGGACCTTCATCTGTCCTCCTGGATCCCGCAGATGACGAGCTCGCCGTCCTGCAGGAAGATGGGGATGATGTTGAGAGACCAGGTCTTCCGCTTCCCACGGGCGCCCTTCTTGGCCCAGCCATGGACCTCGAAACGGTTGCCGGCCTCGAGCCAGGTCCGGAGGGCCGGGATCTTGACGGCCTTTGCAACGCGCTTGGATTCATTGTCTACGGTTGTTGATTGGACCCCGAGGACGCCCTGGACATGCTCGCGGATTGCTACAATATCGATGCAGCCGAAGAGGTCGACCCGCTGGTGGATCGCCTGGATGAACCGCTCCACGACTCCGGCCTTGTAGCCCATGCCCCGAAGATACTCAAGGCTGCGGGCGGTGGGGGAGCCGCTCACTTCCGTCCCTCCTCGCATTCCAGGCCCTTGACGCAGCGCTCCGGCCGGCACGTGCCCCGGTCCTGGCACGGCCGGCCGGTCTTGCGGTTGTTCGAGGTTCTGGATTCCCCGCCCTTGACCTTCCCGGGCCGGCACTTTGGACAATAAGCATAGAGTCGTTTCTTGAACCTGACCTTGTGGAGAAATGTCCCGCACTTGCCGCAGAACGGGGAGGCGGCGATCAAAGGAACCTCGGGACGGCGACGACGTATTCCATCTTCAGAACGGTCCTCGGAGGCCGGGTGTCTTTTCGAAGGCGGCCGAGGAGGTTCTTCTTCCGGTCGGCCTTGCGCTTCGAGTGCGCCGTCCACGCCTTCCATTTGTCATTGGTGTCAACGGCCTCGAAGTTCTGGCCGTCGGAGCAGCTCCTGCAGGGCCCGGTGAAATAGGAGGCCTCGCCGCAGATGGGGCAATGGAAGTACTGATGATCGCGGACCCGGGCGCTGTGGGGGAGGTGCAGGAGGATCTCCAGGCCCCGGTCGAACTCGATGAAGAACGGCGCCGGGATGTGGGCGACCATCCAATCCGTCCAGGTGACCTCGACCAGGTCGTAGTGGACCTGGTCCTTGAAGGCCCTGAGCTGGACCTCCTGGCCATACTTGCAGTCGGCGAGCCTCTGCTCCTGGCTGGTGAAGACGAGCTGGGTCCGGGCCCGAGCCTCGGCCCGGGCGGCGGTGACGCTGGCGACCTTCATGCCCCATCACCTTCCACGACACGGACGTCAGCCCAGCCTTCGAGCTGAAGCATCTCAACGAGGATCTGCAGGAGCCGGTCCTGGCCGGGCCGGACCTCGGACTGGCGCGTGTACTCGCGGCCGTTGATTGTGCGGCGCTCCTTGGCGCCGGCGAACTGCCTTGCCGCCCGGGGGTTCGGGGGCCCCGAGGCCCAGATGGCGATCATGAGGCGAGCCTCCCGTAGGGCCAGTTAGTGCACTTCGCACAGGATTCGACCCCGATCTTCTTCTGGCAGGCCTCGATATTGGACTCCAATTGGCTCTGGCGGGCGCCGTCATGCGGCGACAATAGCGGGCAGGTATCCTCGACCAAATCATCATCCTCCTCGTCCTTGTCTTCGAAAAAAGAAAAAGGGCCCGGCGCGGCCGGGCCCTTAAACTCCGTGGGAAAAAGCCTGGTACCTGGTGATGCACCCTTCTTTGAGGGCGGAATGGGCCGAGGCGGATTCGAACCGCCGACCTCCGCGTTGTAAGCGCGACGTCATGACCGGTCTAGACCATCGGCCCGTTGAGCCGAAAATGAGGCGACGGATAGTTATACTTTCTTATGCGCCGATATGGGGGGATCTCCACGAGCGGATGCGTTGGGTAATCGGTCCCGGTAGAGCCGGCCAATCAACGCATATTTAACCGCCCGGCAAACCCTATATATATGTGTCGCAGATAAGGCCGCCATGCACCCTTCATCGGAGCTCAGGGGCACCAAGAGCAAGAGGCTGGAGGGCAAGCGCATCATCCTCGGCGTGACCGGGAGCATCGCCGCTGTCGACGACATTCGGCTCGTCCGCGAGCTCATCCGCCACGGCGCCGAGGTCTTTCCGGTGATGAGCCCTTCGGCGACGAAGATAGTCCACCCGGACGCGCTCTGGTTCGCCTCCGGAAACCGGGCCGTGACGGAGCTCTCCGGCGATGTGGAGCATGTCTGCCACTGCGGAAAGGTCCCCCACCGGGCCGACCTGCTGTTGATCGCCCCCTGCACCTCCAACACCATCTCCAAGATGGCCTGCGCCATTGATGACACGCCCGTGACCACTTTTGCGGCCACGGCCATCGGGACCGGGATGCCCGTGATGGTCGCCCCGGCCATGCACGAGAGCATGTTCGCCCACCAGGGCGTCCGGGAGAACATCCGCAAGCTCGAGGCGCTGGGCGTCCAGTTCATCTCACCCCGGCTGGAGGAGAACAAGGCCAAGATGGCCACCGTGGACGAGGTCGTGTTGGCCGTCCTGCGCCGGCTGGGCCGGGGCGACCTCAAGGGAAAACGGGTGCTGGTCATCGCCGGCTCCACCCGCGAGAAGATAGACGATGTCCGGTGCATCACCAACTTCTCCACGGGGAAAACGGGCATCGAGCTTGCGATAGCCGCCTGGACCCGGGGCGCCGATGTCGAGCTCTGGTACGGGGCCAGCCCGGAGCAGCCGCCCTCGTTCTTCCCCTCGAAACGCTTCGACAACCTCGACAGCCTCAACGTCCTCGTGGCGGAGGCGACGCTCGTGTTCGACACCATCATCGTGCCGGCGGCGATCTCCGACTACACGGTCAACAAGGCGCCGGGAAAGCTGGGCTCCGAGCGGCCGCTCACGCTCGAATTGCACCCGGCGCCCAAGGTGCTGCGGCTGCTCCGCCGCCGCTTCAAGGGGCTGCTCGTCGGTTTCAAGGCCGAATCCGGCGCCACGCCCGAGGAGCTCGAAAAGCGCGCCCGGGAGATGATGGATTCCTCGGACACCGACATGGCGGTGGCCAACGACATGGCCGAGGTCAAGGAGGATACCACCCGCATCCTGATAATCCCGCGCAAGGGCGGCACCCGCACCTTCGCCGGCGGCAAGACCGAGGCGGCCGACGCCGTCCTCGACGAGGTAGTGAAGGCCCTATGAAGGGGAAGGCGTTCGCGCCGGGCCACATCACCGGGTTCTTCGAGATATTCGACCGGCCCTCCGATCCCCTGAAAAAGGGCTCCCGCGGCGCCGGCGTCAACCTTTCCCTGGGGGTCCTCACGACGGTCGAGGCGGCCGAATCCGGCGAGCAGTCCATCGATATCCATCTCAACGGCCGGAAGGCGCCGGCGGAGACCACGCTGGCGGCAGTGCGGGAGCTCGTCGGGAAAGAACCGATCCGGGTCAGGGTCCGAAGCGACGTCCAGCTGCCGGTGGGCCAGGGCCTCGGCATGAGCGCCGCCGGGGCGCTCTCGACCGCCCTGGCCCTCTCGTCGGCGCTGCGCCGGCCGCACACGCTCCAGGAGGCCGGCCGGGCGGCGCATATCGCCGAGGTCCGCTCGCGCACCGGGCTGGGCGACGTATCGGGGCAGCTCCGGGGCGGCTGGGAAATACGGGTCCGGCCCGGCTATCCTCCCCACGGTCTCGTCCACCGGATCCTGGCCCCAACGCTGCCGATGGCCATCTGCGTGTCGGGCGAACCTGTGCCGACCAAGGGCGTGCTTTCCGATCCGTCGAAGAGGCGAATGATAAACAGCGTCGGGCGCGCCTGCATGGCCGAGATGCTGCGGCGGCCCACGCTGGAGAACTTCTTCTCGCTATCCTACAGGTTCGCCCGGCGGACGGGCCTGGCCTCGAAGGATTCGCTTCTGCTAGTGGAAGAGATACTTTCGAGGAATCTGGGCCTGGCGAGCGTGTCCATGATAGGCAACTCCGTGTTCGCCGTCGGGGATATCGCCTGCCTCCGGCAGTTGATGAAAGGCCACGGCAAGGCGTATGTCTGCCAAAGCGACCAATGCGGCGCCACGCCGGTGGTCTGAATGATGCCCCGGCACTGCAAGGACGTGGCGTTCAAGCATGTGGACTTCCCCTTGACCGAGGAGGCGATCCGGGAGCGTTTCAAGGGCGAGCGAGTGTTCACGAGGACCGAGTATTTCATACTCGAGAACCGGGGGCGCTACGCCGTCGCCGGCCTGAGACGCAAGCGCGGAATCGAGCTGTTCCGGGAGGTCGCATCCGTCGAAATAGTGTCCCTGCCCGCCGATACTACTTTCGTCCATGACCCGGACTGCGACGTGCTCAACCCCCACGCGATGGTCCGCCACGCGGTCGCCCACGACGAGGACACGGTGGTCGTCCTGGGCAAGTACGAGCACATCTCGTTCATCAAAGGTGAAAAACACCCGGCCGTTCTCCGGGTCATCGACGTGGTGCCGCCCCATCCGAGCAAGACCGTCGAGATGGTGGAGCTGGCCCTGCGGACCGGGATTATAAGGACGCCGCTGCTCGTCGAGCCCGCCCTCGTCGACGCAGTGAGGCTCTGCGCCGGGCGCTCCTCGTCGGTGGTCATGTTCCCCTGCGAGGCGGGAAAGGTGGCCGTGGACGGAAGGCAGGTCCTGTACCTCGACAAGACCCCGCCTCTGAAAGCGGATGCCACGGTCACGCTGGCCGGCTGCGAGCTCTCCAAAAGGATCTTTCGCATCACCTACGGCCGGGAACCGGATTTCGTCAACATATGCCCGCGGGATCTGGCCCGCAAGTGCCTCGTCCCGGGCAAGCTGCACCTCGCCCGCTGCTGCGACGTGCACCGAGTCATCGTCGAGCCCGGCCTGGCGCTGGTCCAGTACGGGGCGCGCATCGAGGAGATAGTGGCGGCCATCCAGGCGCTGGTGGGGGAACCGTCCCCCGGCCCAGCACCCCGCGACGACGGCCCAGGCAAGGTGGCCTGACAAAAATCCCAAATACGCCGGACACCATGTGGATGTTACAATGAGGCCTGCGGCTGCGTTCCTCGTCGCATTGACCGTGATGCTGCAGGTCATCTGGGCGCTTCCCGCCGGCGATGGACAAGACGGCCGGGTCGCTCCGGCGGAGGGCCGGGGCATCCCTGCCATCGCATTCACCGAGCCGGTCGCTGCCATGCTGAATCACTCGCTCGTGGGGTTCAAGGGAACCACCTCGGACAGCGACACTGTGGCGCGCGTCGAGCTCAGCCCCGACGGGGTGAACTGGACCGCCGCCACCGACGACGGGGTCGCCGTCGCCTTCTCGAACTGGAGCTGCACCCTGTGGCTTCCCGAGGGGACGCATACCGTGACGGCCCGCGCCAACGACACGAAAGGGTCGGAGGGCCAGACCACCATCGGCCTCACGATAGACCTTTCGCCACCCGTCCTGACGGTGGAATCGCCGCGGGACGACTTCCTGACCAACCAGACCATGCTTGCCGTGACGGGCCGGACGGAGGCCGGGGCCACACTGCGTATCGGCGCCGATGCGGTAGCGGTCCAGGCGGACGGGGTCTTCAACGCCTCCACCCGGCTGGTCGCCGGCAACAACCTCGTGGAGGTCCGCTCCCGCGACCTAGCCGGGAACGAGGCGGTCGTGAGCCTCAAGGGGTTCCTCGATGCGGTCGCGCCGGTCCTCAACGCCTGGGCGACCGTGACCCTCACGAACCGCTCATCGGTGCCCGTCTTTGGAGAAACGGAGCCGGGCGCCAACGTCACCGTCGCCGGAAGCAGCGTGCCCGTCGGTGTATACGGCGACTTCTCGGCCAGCGTGGACCTTGTGCCGGGGATGAACCGGGTGACGGTAAGCACCCACGACCGGGCCGGCAATTACAACTTCGCCATCGTGGAAGTGGTCCAGGACGTCACCCCGCCCGAGGTCGTCATCACCCGCCCGGCCAACGTGACCGTTGTAAACGACCCCGATGTCGAGGTGTGCGGGACCGCTTCGGACCAAAGCGGCATCACCGGGGTCCAGGTCGGAGTCGACGACCAGAACTACACGCTGGCCGGCGGGAACATCAGCTGGCGGGGAAGGGTCCGGCTCACCGAGGGAGCGCACAACATAAGCGTGCTGGTCTACGACCGGGCCGGCAATCCCAACCGGACCGGCCTTGGCATAACCTACATATCCTCGGCGCCGGACCTGGCGCCCCCCACGCTGGTCTTCTCCAGCCCGGTGCCTGGCTCGCGTTCGAACCAGCGCCTCCAGGTCCAGGGCCAGGTCTCGGACCGATCGGGGGTCATATCCGTGCAGGCGAGCCTGAACAACCGCACCTGGCGCGAGTGCACGCTCAACGCGGCCAGGACGGAATGGTCGGCCAGCCTGACCCTCCGCGATGGCTGGAACACCGTCTATGTCCGGGCCTTCGACTCGAAGGGGAACAACGGCACCAGCACCGTGAGGGTCGAGTATGTCCCGCCGGCGGCCTCACCGCCGCCGGACTATGCGCCCTTCCTGCTGGGGGCCGCCATCGTGCTCCTCGTGGCCTTTGCCGCCTACACCACCATCAACTTCTGGAGGAAATGGAGCGACCAGCCGGAACCCGGGCTGGGCGAGGACGAGGCGGTCGTGGAGCTGCCGTCCAAGGGACTCAAGTGAAGGCGCAAGGGTGCAAGGGTGCATGGGTGCAAGGGTGGAAGGGGGGATGGGGGCGAAACTGTCGCCCGTCGTTCCCCCTTGTACCCTTCCACCCTTGCGCCCCTCCACCCTTCGACCACATGGTATATCTATCGCAACTCCGATGCTCCGACCGGTACCTATGAAGCGCGCCACCGAGAAGGAGGCCGAGACCAGGAAGGTGGAGCTCCTGGAGAACGTGCTCAAGGGGCAGGCCATGGAGAATTACATAGAGCACCGCACCTCCGAGATGCGGCACTGCTCGTTCTGCGACAGCATCGGGTACAAGCGCCGGCCGATGAGGCAGGTGGGCCAGAAATGGATCTGCATCAACTGCTGGCGCCAGATACGCGAGACGATAGACACCCTGGACCGCTGGGAAGAGGAGATAGCCCTCAAGGAAGACATGGAACGGACCATCAAGAAGGGGCTGGGCTTTCAGGGGCAGGGCGGGCGGTGACTGGCCGGGGCGTCACTCCGGTTCCACGAAAAAGAGCTCCCCGCCGCCATCTTTTATATTCGCGATATAGCACTTCACCGTCATCCCCCGGCGTTCCAGCCTGAGGACGCCCAGCTCGGCCATCCGGTTGATGTGGCGGTGGATCGTCGGGTAGGATGCCTCCATGAGATCGGCGATCTCCCTCTGGCTCAGACCTTCCTGCTCCCGGAGTATCTCGAATATGACCTTCTGGAGCCGCGTGAGGTTCACGGGCAGCTCCGCCTGTGTCATCTCGGCTGGATAGAACCGCCGGAGCCGGCCATCGGTGCGCGACCTGATGATGCCCTCGCGCTCCAGCGTTCTCAGGTGATAGGCGGCGGCGCCGTTGCTCAGCCGCAGGCGACGCGATATCGCCTTGTAGTGGATTCCAGGGTCCGAGAGTATGCAGCCCCGGATGAGGCCGCGGGTCTCGTTGTCCATAAGCTCGTCCTTGTGCAACCGCGTGTAGAGCGGCAGGAACAGTGGTATGAGGGCGTACCTTCCGGTTTCCGTGGAGACCGCCATACCAACAACGAGCAGGACGAGAGCTACCGAAAGGCCGATTGCCGGCGCAGGAATGGATACGGCCTCGGCAGTATCGTGCCTGACAGGCTTCGGGACCGGCTCGGCTGCCACCGTGAAGTTGAAGGTCCGCTTCACCAGGTGGATCCCGTCACCGATAAGCAAAACTACGGTGTGGCCGCCGACCGGAAAATCGAACGAGAATGAACTTTCCCGGCTGAGCGTAGCCCCGTTCTCCCGCCATTCGATCGTCAGAGAGTCGCCATCCGGATCCGAGGCCACAGCGGAAAAATTCAGGGAAAAGGATGGAATCGTGATTCCATCCGAGGGTCCGGAAACGTTGAGAATCTCCGGGGCCCTGCTCGTCGGCGTCGGGGGGTCGGACACTGTCAGATTGAAACCCTGCGAGATGGCATTTCGACCATCCGAAACGGAAAGCCGGATGCAATAATAGCCATAGGTCGCGTCAGACCATGCAAGCAGACCGGTCGCTGCACCGATGGAAATGCCGCAGGAGGGTGTGGATATCACCCTGAAGGATAGGATATCACCCGGGTCGATATCTGTTGCACAGACCTGGAATGACCAGTTTGTTCCGGGAGCGATGACCTGGTCCGCGGGGATGCTTGTCCAGGATGGCCAGGAGCCAACCGGCAGTGATGGGGTGCTCTGAAGCCGCAAGAAAGGATAGCTTTTCCCCTCGGTGATGTCCCACACGGTGTTGAAATCCCAACCCTTGAAAGTGGCTTTCTTTCTCATTTCCGCCGAGAGCTTTCCGGTCCCGGCCACGCTGGAGCCGCAGCCCGTCGTCTGCTTGTCGTAGTAGCATTTGGTGGTGTTGCTGAGATGTTCATTGGGATTACCGTAATTATCGGATGCCAGGAAGCCGCCATTGATGCCGGCCGCGGAGACCTTTCCAGTGCTGTACGACCTGGATATCGTGCCGTTCGAGAAACCCGCAAAACCGCCTATTCTATTGCCACCCGAAACAGGACCCGAGCAATAACAGTCCAGTATCGTCGCCCCATAGCTGCCCTCGACTCCGACGAAACCTCCGACATCGTTACCTCCTACGACGGTACCGGTGCTGTAACATCGGGTTACCGTACCCCAAATGTTGCTCCCAACCAGGCCTCCCACACTACTCGTCCCTGTCACCAAAGCTAAGCAATAGCAATCCGAAATCAGGCCATCATTGGCGCCTATCAATCCTCCAGATCCATCGCCATTGACCGTCCCGGTACCGGAACAGCTTCGGACAGTGCCAAAATTGTATCCAATGAGGCCTCCGGCCGACTGTCCCTTGACCGTGCACGAGACATGGCAATTCGACACGGTCCCGCCGGAGTTGAACCCGGCCAAAGACCCAACCCACCCAGAGCCTGTTATACTGGCATCGAGGAGCGTCAGATTCGAGATACAGGCCGAATCTTCGAGCCCGAAAAAAAGCCCCAAATAAGTCGAGGGTGAAATGTTGATGTAGAGCCCTACGATGCTGAATCCGCATCCATCGAGCGATCCGTTGAAAATGCTGGTGGAATTGAAGCGTCGTTCGGAGAGCTTCATATAGACATCCATTATCGGGATGAATCCTGTCCCGTTGTTCCACTCCTTCGTCATCTGGGCATCGATGTTGCCGGCCAGCGCATAGGAACCGTTAAGGTCCGAACTGATGTTCTGCAGATCGTACACATCATGTATCAGAATAACGGAGCCGGAGCCATCGCGGCCACCGGTGGATTGCGCACCTTGCTCGATGAGCCCTGCGGAGAACGGGACGAATAGCATAGAGAGGACGAGTAACGCCAGCATTCTTCTTCGTTCCATGCCCCTCCACCCATCCATTGTTATGGTTCCGGGCTTATATATGAAAATTGGTCCAAAAATGCAATTGCCTATAAACTCCACGCCGGCCGGAACAAACCTTTTCTATCGCGTCATTGTTCGGAGAGGCGTGGACCTCGACATCCCGCCCGCCACCCGCCAGTTCGTCGAGGGCGTCCGCTCGTTTTGCCGCGACCTGGTCCCGCGCGTTCTGGAGATGGAGCGGCTCGGCAAAACACCTCGCGATGTCATCCTGGACTGCGGCCGCGTCGGCCTGACCGGCATGGAGGTGCCACGCGAGTACGGCGGCCTCGGCGCCGGGGCCCTTGCTTATGCGATGGCGATCGAGGAGGTGTCCCGCGTCTCGGCCTCGCTCGGCGCCGTTCTATCGGTCCACAACTCGGTCGGCGCCCTGCCCATCGCCATGTTCGGCACGGAGGCGCAGAAGCGGGAACTGCTCCCCAAGATCGCGTCGGGCGAGTTCCTCGCAGGCTTCGCCGTCACGGAGGCGGGCGCCGGTTCCGACGTTTCGTCTGTTACGACCACCGCCGTCAGGAAGGGCGGCGAGTGGGCGCTCGACGGCGTCAAGCTCTTCATCTCGAACGGCGAGGGGGATGTCATCAACGTGCTGGCCGCGACCCGAAGGGACAAAGGCGCCTCCGGCCAGACGATGCTCATCGTGAGAAAGGGCGACCCGGGCTTCCGGGTGGCGGGGACGGAGCGCAAGATGGGCCTCCACGCCGACGAGACCTGCGAGCTCGTATTCGAGGACTGTCGAATACCCGAAGACAGGGTCCTCGGAAGGGAGAACGAGGGGTTCAAGCTCGCGATGCAAGCGCTCGACATCGGGCGAATCGGCATTGCTGCTCAGTGCGTCGGGGCCGCCGCCGGGGCACTGGAATTTGCGGTCGGGCGGGTTCGCGAGACGCCCCGGCTGGCCTCATCCCAGTCGACCCAGTTCGCCCTTGCAGAATGCGCCACCGAGATAGACGCCGCCCGCCTGCTCGTGTGGCGCGCCGCCGACCGCAAGGAGCGGGGCCAGGTGGCCACGATAGCCGCTTCGATGGCCAAGCTCTACGCCTCGCAGGCGGCCAACCGGACCGCGATCAGGCTGATGGAGCTTCTGGGCGCGGGCGCCCTGCCGGAGGGAACCCCGTTCGAGCGCCTGTTCCGCGACTCGAAGGTCTTCGAGATATACGAGGGCACGAGCGAGATACACCAGCTCATAATCTCGAGACGGCTGATGGGAAGCTGGAGCTTCGAGAAGGGGCTCGATTAGCCGCTCAGACCGACTTGAAAAATTCCGAAACGCCCCGGTCCTTGAGGAAAACGAACGGGCACCTCGGGTTCCTGACCATCGCAAGCTGCTTTTTCAGGTAGCGGGGGAACTTCGGGTCCGAATCCGAGACGACCGAGTTGCGCCCCTCTTCGATGCAGACGCGCGAGGTGACGCCTGAGCCGGCGAACGGGTCCAGCACGAGCGCACCTGGATAGGAAAGCGCGCGCACGAGCCGCCTCACGAGCTCTGCGGGTTTTTGCGTCGGATGGCCCACGCGCTCCGACGAGTTGGCGCTGAGCCTCTCCACCTTCCAGACATTGCCCGGGTTCTTCCCCTTCAGAAGGCTTTCCCGGTTCAATCTGCTGTCCTTCGAATACCGCTTTAGCGTTTTTGCGTCGAACTTCTGGCGCACCGCGTCCAGGTCGAAGAAATACTTGTCCGAGCGGGAATACCACGCTATCTCCTCGTGCCGGTTGGCGAAGAAGCGGTGGGCGCCCATCCCGGTCGAATAATTCCATATTATCAGGTTCACCAATCGCAGGTCCGTCCTGTGCCGGAGGAAATGCATGAGCTCGAGCAGGTC
>Ga0315291_10000675_pt1 | contig 45401 bp, 40 predicted proteins | sample YL17G12_20_MG_FD_203070 | JGI IMG/M metagenome (GOLD analysis project Ga0315291, IMG submission 203070) | Sediment microbial communities from Yellowstone Lake, YNP, Wyoming, USA - YL17G12_20 | ecosystem: Environmental > Aquatic > Freshwater > Lake > Sediment | place: USA: Wyoming | collected...
GCGTGACCGCGTTCGCCGCAAAGCTCGCCGGCGACATCACATATGTCGACATGCCCTCGGAGGGCGACAAGGTCTCCCTGGACAAGCCGTTCGGTACCATGGAATCGGGCAAGTGGGTGGGCAAGCTCTACGGCCCGTTCGACGGCGAGATAGTGGAGGTCAACTCCGAGGTCTCGGACGACGCCACCATAATAAACAAGGAGCCCTTCGGCAAGGGCTGGATAGTGAAGGTCAAGCCCAAGGACCCGGCGCAGGTCTCCAAGCTACTGAACCCGACGGCCTACATCGAGGTCATGAAGAAGAAGCTCTCCGAGATAAAGAAGTGAGCTTCCTCACATAGCTTTCCGCTGCCTCCGGGGTTCGGAGGACCTTCTGGAAGTCGACCTCTCTCAGCGACAGCAGGCCCTCTTCCGACAGCAACCGCTTGTAGTCCCGCTGGAGGCGCGCGCCGGTGCTTCCGCCCTTGACGGCCGATGCGGCGGCCCTCGCGGCGCATCTGCCCGATGCCATCGCGAACCGGATGCCTTCGCCGGTGCCCGGGAACACGAATCCGCCGGCGTCCCCGGCCAGGACCATCCGGCCGTGGCCGACCCTCTTGGACGGACCGGACATCGGTATGCGGTGGGCCCTGACCTCGTCGATCTCGGAGCCGCCTGTCAGGGCCTGCACCTGCGGGGTCGAGAGGAACTTTTCCAGAGCCTTCCTCCCGGCGTATCTGGGCAGGAGGCTCCCTATCCCGACGAGCAGGTTCTCGGAATGGGGCGCGACCCAGCCGTACCCGCCCGGAACCAGGTAGATGACGTGGAACCAGTCGCCCGTCATCCCGGTAATCCCCGGGCCGCTCATCGGGACGGATGCCTGGCAGGCTACCGCCATTCTCCCGGGAGGGACCCGGACGATAGCGCGTACCCTCGAGTTGGCCCCGTCCGCTCCTATGAGCACCCGGCAGCCCAGCTCGAACTCGGCGGTCCGGACGCGGAGAAGGCCGCCCTCCTCCGAAGCGTCCAAAAACGTCTCGCACCGCGGGCGGGTCCGGAGCCGTGAGAGCAGCCAGTCGTCGAACCGCGACCTGTCCACCGCATATCCCGGGCGGGCAAATGGCGATCTGAACTTCGCGCCCGAGGCGGTGTGCAGCATGTAGCCGCGTATCCTCCGGTCGAAAACTGCAGCCGGTATTGGTCCCGTGAGGTCGGTTATCTTCGGCGGCAGGATGCCCGCGCAGGGCTTCTCCCGCGGGAAAACGGCCCGGTCGAGGAGCAGGTATCCGATGCCCAGCCTCTCGAGCTCCAGCGCCGCCGAGGAGCCCGCCGGCCCGGCCCCCACCACCACGACATCGACGGTCTCCACGGCCACCAAATCCCCTCCGGTGTATTAAAGGCCCATCCAAAAAGATATTAGGGGCCAGCCATCTCCCCGCTCCCGATGGAACCGGTGGACCGGCGGATATCGGAGCGGATAGCCCGAAACAGGCGCAGACCGCTGGCCGAGCTCACCGCCGAGGCGTGGCGGGTGCGCGACCGCAATTTCAGGCCGCTTCTGGGAGTTTCGGCCCCCAGCCCGAAGGTTTACATCACGGGCCGGTTCCGGAACAGGCCGGGCCGCTTCGCCAACATCAGCGTCACGGGGACTAAATGCTCCCTTCGCTGCGACCACTGCCGGGGCCGCCTTCTCCATGACATGATACCCGCCGAAACGCCCGAAAGGCTCGTCGAGGTCGGCGCCGGCCTCAAAAAAAAAGGCTGCCTGGGAGTGCTGGTCTCGGGCGGCTCCGTTTCTGACGGCTTCGTGCCTCTGCGGCCTTTCGCCGGCGCGATCGGCAAACTGCGTCAAATGGGCCTGAAGGTCATCGCCCACACCGGCCTCATCGACCGGGACACGGCGCAGGCCCTGAAGGACGCCGGCGTGATGCAGGTGCTCGTAGATGTGATGGGCGACACGCGCACGATAAGGGAGGTCTACCACATGAAGCGCGAGCCGGCCGATTTCCGCCGGGCCCTGCTGATGATGAGGGAGGTCGGGCTGGAGCTGGCGCCCCATGTCCTCCTGGGCCTCCATTACGGGAGCATTCGCGGCGAGTACCGCGCGCTGCAATACATAACCGAGGCCGGGCCGCAGGCGCTCGTGGTCATCGCCCTGACCCGGATACGCGGCACGCCGATGGCCGCCATCACGCCGCCATCCAACGACGAGATAGGCCGCTTCCTGGCTGTGTCCCGCGTCGTGAACCCGAAGGCACCCCTCATACTCGGCTGCATGCGCCAGTTTGGCCCGGAGAAGCCCGTCATGGAGCGGGCCGCCATCGACGCCGGCGTCAATGCCATCGCCTATCCCCTGGACCGGAGCGTGGACTACGCCCGCAAACGGGGCCTGCGCCCCGTCTTCACCGAGGAATGCTGCTCGCTCATGGGCGACGTATTGCCGGGACGATAGAGCGTGCAGCGGACGGCGTACAGCGTTCAGGACCACTGCGCCCGTCGCCGTCCGCTGCCCGCTGTCCACAGTCCGCCGTCCGCTCGTCCTAGCGCGCCATGGCCTTCTTGAAGAGCGGTATCGCGATGACCAGCAGGACGATGCCGAATACCGAGAGCACAGCCACCTCGGTCAGGATGTCGGGGATCCCCGCGCCCAGCACCACGACCTTTCGCATCGCCGAGGTCGCGTAGGTGAGCGGCAACGCCTTTGCCACGTACTGCATGTACCACGGCATCTGCTCCATCGGGAAGAACACGCCCGACAAAAAGAGCATCGGGAACTGGAGCACCATCATGAATGTGGATGCGGTCTCCTCGTCCTTGGCCGCCGAGGTTATTGCGATGCCCAGGCCGATGAAGCTGAAAATTCCCAGAAGAAGCAGGAACACCACCAGCAATATCGGTCCGTTGATGGTGACACCAAACAGGAATATTGCAAGCACCAGCACTATCACTCCCTGGATGATGCCCCTCACGCTCTGCGCTATCGTCTTTCCCAGGATTATCGAGAACCGGCTCGTGGGCGCCGCCAGGATCCCATCGAAGGTCCCCGCTTCCTTCTCGTGGGAGATGGCCCGCGGGAGACCCGTCATCACACTGAACATCACGACCATCATCATCATCCCAGGGGCCATGAACTCGAAATAGTTCGGGTTGCCCGGCACCGTGCCCTTGTTCTGGACCTTGTACGGCGTGACGATGGCCACGGAGGTGTTGAGGTCCTGCCCTGTCGTGCGGTTGACTGTCTGGACGGCCCGGCTGGTCCCCATCTGCGCGATGACCGAATCCAGAATCGAGGTGAGCTGGAGCGATATCTGCGGCTTGGACTGGTCGTACAGCACCGTGACGTATCCTTGGCTCCCGGTCCTCAGGTTCGAGGTGAAGTTGGCCGGGATTATCACCGCGCCCATGCGGTCGCCGCGCGTTATCATCGCCCGGGCATCCTCTTCGCTGGAGGTGTTGGTGAGCACGAAGAATCCAGTCTTGTGATTGACAGAATCGAGCGTGGTGTAGAATGCGAGGCTCTCCGTCCCGGTGGTCCCGTTGAACGAATCGAGGTTCACCACCGACACCTGCATGTCCTTCAGCGTGTTCCCCGAGGGAAAGATGTAGCCGGTCATCATCATCATGAAAAGCGGGAATACAAAAAGCATGCCCAGCATGACCCGGTTGCGGGAGAACTCCAGAAGGTCCTTGTGGGCTATCCACAGTGAGTGGGAAAGGAGCGTCTTGACGTTCATGGCCTCACCTCCCCCTCGCCCGCGGGGCGCGCCACGGCCCGTGGCCGTCGCCCCCGGAGGGCACCTTGTCCTTGACCTCGTCCACCATGGCCCTGCCGGTGAAGTGCAGGAACACGTCCTCCAGCGAAGGCTGCGACACGGAGGCGTTGCGGAGCCGCAGTCCGGCCCTTCCCGCCGCGTCCACGATGTCCTGGAAGGCGTCCTCGCGGGAGACTATCACCTTGACGCAGTTCTCCTTCTGCGCCGCGCTCTTCACGCCGTCCACAGCGCGAAGCCTCTCGGCGGCGTCCACGGGAGCATCCAGCACGTCGAGCTCGACCACCGTATTGCCGCGCTCGGCTATCCTTCCCTTGAGGTCCGAGGGCGAGCCCTCGGCCGCGATCTTTCCCTTGTCGATGAGCCCGATGCGGTCGCACAGCATGTCGGCCTCGTTCATTATGTGCGTCGTGAGGACTATCGTCAGCCCGTCTTTTTCGTTGAGCCTTTTTATCAGATCTCGGATGTCCGCCGTGCTCTGCGGGTCCAGGCCCAGCGTCGGCTCGTCCATGAACACGACGCGCGGCATGCTCACCAGCGGGCGGATGACGTTGATCCGTTGCTTCATCCCGGTGGAGAACTTGCCTATCTGCTCGTCGGCCCACCTGGTCATGTTCACTATCTTAAGCAGCTCCTCGATGCGGTCCTCCATCTCCTTTTTGGGGACGTTGTAGAGCTTGCCGAAGAGCCGCAGGTTCTCGTAGGCTGTCAGCCGGTCGTACATTATCATCTTCTCGGACACGATGCCGACCGTTTCCCGCACCTTCTCCGATTCCCGTACGAGATCGAAGCCGGCCACCTTTGCCGATCCTTCCGACGGGTTCGAGAGCGTGGTGAGCATGCGGATGAGCGTCGACTTGCCGGCCCCGTTGGGCCCCAGGAGCCCGTAGACCTCGCCCTCGTTGACGTAGATGTTGACGTGGTCGACGGCCGTGAAACCGTTGAACCTCTTCGTGAGGCCCTCGGTCTCGATGATCCTGCGGGCGCCGGCGGTCTCCATGTCAGCGCCTCCCAAAACTTTTGGCGGGAGCGGGGCGTTTCTTGTCCGAGGCCTTGACGAGGGAGCGTATCTTTTTCCCGGTCTCCTCCATGTGGGCCATCACGCTGGCCAGCGATGACGATCTCATGAGCAAGATCGAAAGGCCGCCCGGACCCGGCCGTGCCATCACGATAAGGGTGTCCCCGGCGACGATGCCGCAGGCCTTCCTGATGCCCACCGGGAGCACGACCTGCCCCCTCGACCCGACCCTGGTGCTCCCTATCTCGAAATTCTCCATCTCGGTCCCTGCCGCTTCGGGGAATGGAGGGCCATTATATAGGTTTTATGGTTTTTTCATACTTTTCATACTTTTCATACATGACGAAGGTGGGCGTTCGGCGGACGGCGGACAGCGTACGACGGCCGCCCGCCGTCCGCTGAACGCTGCTCGCCGTCCGCAGTTCGCTGTCCGTAGTACGCTGTACGCTGCCCGCCGAACCCTGCCCGCAGCCCGCTGCCCGCCAAAATATTAATAGCCAACCTCGCTGTTCCAACGCGAGGATATTGGATGACCGACGCCGACAAGCAGTCCGTGGTGCAGCTCGAGGACCTCGATTTCGGATTCCGGGGCGAGGTGGCGGCGGAGCCCGGCGGCGAGATGATACGCTACTGCTTCCAGTGCGGGACCTGCACGGCCTCGTGCCCCGTGAGGGCCGTGGACGACAAGTTCAACCCCCGCAGGATAATCCGCATGGCCATCCTGGGCATGAAGAAGGAGGTCCTGAACTCGTCGTTCGTGTGGCTGTGCTCCAGCTGCTACGCCTGCCAGCAGCGCTGTCCCCAGGGGGTCAAGATAACCGGCATCATGGGGGCGCTCAAGAACATCGCCGTCCGCAACAAGATAGTGCCGGCGATGTTTGCGGGCCAGGTGGCGTCCCTCAGGACGCACGGGCGAGTCTACGAAGTGGGCGAGCTCGAGAACGAAAAGCGCCTAAAGCTCGGCCTGCCAGCGATAACCGAGATGCCTGACGAGATACGGAGGATCCTGGAGATGACCTGCGCCGAGCAGCTGGCCAACGGAGGGTCCCCGCCCCGGTCTCCCTCCGGGAGCACCCCTGCACAGCCCGCCGGCCCTGCGGCCGCCCCGCCGGCTTCCGTCACCCCCAAGGGAGGCGCCTAGATGACCGGCTACGCCTACTTCGCCGGGTGCACCATGCCGGTGCGCAACCTCAACTACGACCTCTCCATGCGCAAGGTCGCCGGCGCCCTCGGTGTCGATCTCGTGGACGTGCCCGAGTTCGGCTGCTGCGGCTACCCGCTGGGGGCGCTCGACTACCATACGATGGTACTGCTGTCAGCGCGGAACCTCTGCGTCGCGGAGGAGAAGGGCCTCTGCGAGATAGTCACGGGCTGCACGGGATGCGCCGGGACCCTTTCGAAGGTGAACCGGGCCCTGAAGGCCGACAAGCAAAAGAGGGACCACCTCAACCACGAACTATCGAAGTTGGGCCACGAGTTCAAGGGCAAATTACGCGTCCGCCACTTCGCCCGCATGCTATACGACGATGTCGGGCCGGAAAGGATACGCTCGAAGATCCAAAGGCCCCTCACGGGCCTCAATGTCGCGGCCCACTACGGTTGCCACTACCTCAAACCGACCGAGGCGTTCGACGACCCGGAGAACGTCGAGCGCCCGCACACCATCGACCGGCTCATCGAGGCCACCGGCGCCACGGCGATGGACTACCCGACCAAGCTTCTCTGCTGCGGTGGCGACGTCCTCGGCATCGACGAGATGACCGCCCTGAAGATGGCCCGGGAGAAATTCCGGGACCTGAAGGATACGAACGCGGACGCGATGACGCTCGTGTGCCCGTTCTGCGCCGTCATGTACGACGCCGGCCAGAAGAGCATCGAGGTCAAGCTCCAGGAGAAGTTCTCCCTCCCGGTGCTTTACTACCCGCAGATACTGGGCCTGGCCATGGGAATGGACGACAAGTCATTGGGGATACAGCTCAACCGGACGAAGGCCAAGGACTTCGTCGACAAGGTCAAGAAGCTGCAGTGAGGCACCGCCGGCCTATTTGACGATATCCGTGTCGCCGGCGGCAAGATCGGATTCGGCCGCCTTGTCCAGGAGGGTGCGGACCATGGCTACGGCGTCCACCTCTTCGGGCGCGGTCAGCTGTTTCATCTCCGGTCTCCCTTTCTGCGCCTCCAGCTCCTGGTTGAGGTCCGCCTTCAGCTCCGCCAGCATGCCGGTGAGCATGAGCGTCGAGCCCGAGGCGACGAAGAACTCGAGGACGCGCTTCTCGCCGAGCACCCGCGCCCTGACGACGAGCTTGTCGTCGCGGCCCTTTGCCTTTCCGTAGTACCAGGCCTCGCCGACAAAGGGTTCCTTTTCGGTGAACTCCCTCACCAGCCTAAGGTCGTGGTGCTGCACCGCCGCTTCAGCAAGATCGAACGCCGTTTCCGGCGGCAGGGAGGGCGGGATGGCGAATACCTTCGTGTCCTTCCTGTCCAGCTCGTCCGCCGCCATCCGCTTGAGCATCGCGGTGTTGATGTTCTCGTCCGTATAGACGATGGGGCACACCACGGAGGCGACCTTCCGCGGGAGCTTGAGCATCTCGAGGTTGCCTCGGCTGTCCTTGTACGAGAGGATGCCCTCCAGGAAAGATTCCGTGCAGATTTGCGGGTCGAGGTAGAACGCCACGGTCCTTTTCTCCCTCGGCTCGATGTTGCCCAGGACGACCTCGTCGCCCTTGACGGTATAGTTGGGCTCGATGTGGTCCAGCCGGAGCACGGCGTCCTTGTAGATGAGCCGGAAGGAGGCGTCGTTCATGTACGTGTCCATGCTGTTCTTGACGGCCACCTTCAGCCGCACGAAGCCCTGGTAGAACTCGAGCTCGCTTTTGAGCGAGACCTCCAGCAATCCCCCGGCCGGCGCGGCCGGCAATTCCCGGACGCGGTATTCCCCCAGCTGGCCCAGGAAACGCTTGGCCCCGGCGAGCCTCTGGGCCATCCCGTCCCAGGAGGCGAGCACCGGCCCGAACTCGCCCTCGATGTTGGAGACGGCGTGCTTCATCTCGTCCCGGAAGTCGGCCGGTTCGGCCCCGGTTATGACTGCTGCCAGGACGACATACCTGCCCTTCTGCAGCAGTATCTTGTTGTCGCCGTATTCCATCGCGCCCAGCTCGGTGCCCTCCGCCATCCCGACGCTGTCCTTTATGAACGCCTTGACCGCGGTGAGCATCGACGCCATCAGGTCGGCGTCCATGTCCGCCTTTATCCGCCGGGTGTTGTGCTGTATGAGCCGGCCGTCCTCGTACATCAGGTACATGTCCTCGACGGCAAAGCCCGCCGGGGCCACACGCTGGGCGGGAGCCGGCGGTGCGGCCGGCGCCTCGGCTGGCTCCGCGGCCAAGGAGGCGATGGCCGCGGCCGGCGCCGCATCCTTACCGGGCTTGATGGCGATATCCTCCGCCTCGGGCGGCAGGGGCTCCTGCCCCCCGGCCGGTTCCGGCGTCCCCTCCGCCGGTGCAGTACCGGCCTTTTTCCTTTGCGCCAGCATAGCAGCCGCACCGATGGCGGCGGCGATGACCGCCACAACGGCCAACATCCACCACGGGAACCCGGCCTCCGGGGGCGGCAAAGCCGCGTTGCGCACCTCGAAATCGAGCGAGGCCTCATCCGAATAATATGCCCCGTCGAAGGCCCGGACCACGACGGTGTGCATCCCGTTCTTCAGCTTGGTCGTGTCGATGGTGATGCTCCAGCTCTCCTTCCAGGAAGCGCCGTACCAGGGCCTTCCGTCGATGCTCACCTCGACCGCCACGATGGGGCGACTCCCCGGCGTGACCGTGCCGTCGACGGTCAAGCGTTTGCCGACCGGGCCCGATACCGATGTGGATATGCGGCATTGCGGTTTGACGACCGGGGCGTCCCTGACCGTGACATTGAAAGCCTGCTCGTCGGAGCCGCCTTTTCCGTCGGAGACACGGACCACGACCCTGAACGTGCCGTTCTGCAAGGGCGTCCATTGCAGTTTTCCGGTCGTCCCGTTCAGCTCCATCCCGGCCGGGGACGTCACGTTCTCATAGGTCAGGGTGTCGTTGTCCGGGTCAGAAGCCGTCACGTTGTAATAGTAGGTGACATTGACGGTCGCATTCATCTCCGGCAGGCTGAATATCCGGGGCGGGCGGTTGGGGACCGGCAACGCCACCGAAAAGCGCCTGACACCGGAGGTCGTGTTGTCCTTTCCGTCGCTGGCCGTGACCATCCAGTAGTAAATCGTGCCGTCCGTGAGGCCCGTGAGCGTCTTGCTGGGCCCGTCCGTCGTCACGCAAACGGGCGTCCCGGAGGCGAACGGCCCGGCGCACCAGGCCAGCACATAGGTCAGGCTGTCGTTATCATCGTCGCTGGCGTTCCAGGACAGTTCCACGGTGGCGCAACCCAACGTAGCGTTGTCCGCCGGGCGCAGCAGGTCTATGGAGGGCGGATGGTTCACCGGGACGGGCGGCAGGTCGACCGTGAAACGCCTGATCTCCGGCACGGTCCCGTTGTCCTTTCCGTCGAAAGCCACCACGGTCCAGAAATAGGTCATCCCGTCCTCGAGGCCGTTGACCTCGGAGGTGTTCTCCTCCTTGTAGGAGTACATCTCCGGCAGGTTGCCCGCCCCGAAGGCCACATACGCGATGTAAACAGTGTAGTTCAGCGGGTCCCCGTCGTCGTCGCTCCCGGTCCACTCCAGCGTGACATCGGTGGTGTTGATGGTGGCGTCGTCGGCCGGATAGAGGAGCATTGTCGTTGGGAGGCGGTTCGGTATCGGATGGAATATCGTGAAGTCCTTGGAGGGTTGCTCTAGGCTAAGTGGTATGGATTCATCGTCATCCCTGAACACCATGCGCAAATAGTATGATCCATCGGGAGTGGAGCTGGTGTTCCATTGCCAGCTCCCGGCGGTTGCCGAAATATTGGTAGCGAGAGTGGTGCGACTCCCGGTGTAATTGAGCAAATAGATATCTATGAACAGGGTGTCGTTGTCGGGGTCGCTGACAAACCAGGAAATGTTTTGGACGCCCGTCCAGTTCTCGCCCCCGGCCGGTGAGAGTATCTTGAGATTGTTGTGAAGGCGATTATAAGTTATCGTGACGCTCCGCAGAACCGGCGTCTCGGCCGGGTTCGTGGTGCACAGGAAGGCCCGGTACTGTATCCAGCTAGCCCACCAGTGGATTCCGGAGATGTTCTGCCCGCTCTGATTATAATAGGTCGCGTTGGTCCCATCGGGTCCGACAAATTGCGAGGTGTTGATGTTCTCGGCAGTGCCTCCTGTCCGGAGCTGGAACCCGAGCGTGGCGTTGGGCGAGGTGGATGCGTCCCAGGAGATCGAGCCGAAAGCCGCGATCCAGCCGAGGTCCCGGGCCTCCGAGGTCAAGTTCCCGGGGGAATAGTATTGCTTGAGGTCGTAGGCCCAGGCATCGTAGGTGCTCTGATCATAAGGAGCGCCAACGGAGAGAACGGCGTCGTGGACGCTGTCATAGACCATCAGCGGCGCGCCGCGCCTCCCCAGGTTCGCCCCCGGAAAGAGCCTCTTCCAGGCGTTCGCGCTCGAATTGAACGCCCAGGTCTCGGTCTCGTTCGTACTGAATATGCCCACATACAACAATGTCAACCCCAGCGCAGCGTCGTAAACGATATGGGGGCAGGAGCAGGTGGGGGGTGCGACCGGCCCGGTAACGTTCGTCCAGGTGTTCGAGCTGACATTGTACGTCCAGGTCTCGTTCAACCCGCCGTACTGGGTGTCCTGGCCCAGGTACAGTATCATCAGCTTGGCCGCGCTGTCGTAGACGAGGCTGGTGCCCTCGTACGATCCCTGCGTTGTCGGAACGGTGGCCGGATGCATCTGGGTCCAGGTGTCCGCAGTGTAGTTGTAGGTCCAGGTGTCGTTCATCCCCAGGGCCCCGTCGACATTGCCGTACATGACGACGACGCCGTTTTCGCTGTCGTACGCCATGGCAGGCTCGAAGCGTGCGGGAGGAGCCGAGGGCGGGGACATCTGCTTCCAGGTGTTCTTGCTGAGATTGTACGCCCAGGTGTCGTCCCGGGCGGTCCCGTCGAATCCTCCGAAGAGGATCGTCACACCGTCCCGGCTGTCGTACGCCATCCCCGGAACGATGCGCGCGGTGGGCGACCTTGGGGGGTGCATGTTCGTCCAGGACCGGTCCCTCAGATTGTAGATGTACGTATCATTTCTCAACTGATCCATGTAATTGAGAGAACCCCCGAAATGCACCGACACGCCGTTTGTGGAATCGAACACCATCCCGGCGCCGTACAGCAGCCCAGGGTTCGGGGTCATGCGGACCCAGCTATTGGCGGTCGTGTTGTAGGTCCAGGTGTCGTCGAACCGGTTGGGATTGATGTTTCCGCCAAAAAGGATGATGCGGTCCGCGGCGCTGGAATAGGTCATGGCGGGCCAATCCCTCCAGGGCGGAATGGCCGAAGGCGTCCGGTTTGTCCAGGTGTTCGTCCCGGCGTTGTAGCTCCAGGTGGCGGGGAAGCCATACCCCATTTCCGAGTAGCTCAGGCCGAAATAGACCACTGAACAGGTCGAGCTCTCGTAGGCCATCTCATGCCCGACCCAGGCGACCGGCGACTGCACAGTATCTTTCCGGGTCCAGGTGTTCGAGCTGTAATTGTACAGCCAGGTGTCGTTGAGCGGGATGCCATTGATATCCTGCCCTCCGAACAGCACCATCGCGCCCGCGGCCTCGTCATAGGTCATCGCTATCCCGTATCGAAGGCACGGCGCCGGGTAAGCGTTCATATCGGTCCAGGCATTGGCGTCGTAATCATAGGTCCAGGTGTCGTTTTTGTAATCGCTCGAGCCGCCGTGGAGCACGCAGACGCCGTTTCGACTGTCGTAGGCCATGGCCGCGCTGGTCCTGTAGGCCGGATTCCTGCTGGGGTACATGTTCGTCCAGGTGTCGGCGCTCAGGTTGTAGGTCCAGGTCTCGGCCTTGTAGACCCCTGCCCCGCCATAGAGGACTACCACACCGTTTTGGCTGTCGTAGGCCATCGATTGGCTGCTCCGGCCGGACGGCGATACCTTGGGATGCATCTGGGTCCAGGTGTTCGTGCTAAGATTGTAGACCCACGTATCGTTCCTGACCTCGGTGAGCTCATATCCGCCAAAAAGGATCACGACATCGTCATTGCTGTCGTAGACCATCGTAGACGAGGTCCTCGGCGTCGGCCACGGGTCCAGCCGCGTCCAGTTGTTCAGGCGGGCCTGGTCGCACGGGAGCCGGATTCCCTGTGCGACCGGAGTGACGTTGACCACGGTGCCGTTCTGCAGGGAAGGCCCGGAGACCATCCATACCGAGCCGCCGGCGGCAGGCGGCGAGGGAATGGCCGGGACGAACAAGCACAGTACAACGAGCACTGATACCAGCCGGGCGTTCCAGGCGACGAACATGCACTAGCGTATTATGGCGTGAAGGTTTAGCCTTTTCGCCCATTGCGGGGGGCCAAAGCTTTAATCCAGCATTCCCATCTTGAGGCGATGCTCCTGGTCACCACCTGGTTCGGCGCCTTCCTCGTCGATGGCAAGCAGGTAGTCGAATCCCGCCTCTTCCCGAAGGACGCCCGGGAGATCGCCCGCCGGCTCCGAAAGATGGAGAAGGGCGAGCTCCTGGACGAGGAGAGGGCGCTCGCCGCCTGCGGTAAGAAGCTCGACGTTCTCGACGGCCGGCTGCGCTCGCTGGGCGCCTTGGCAGACGGCCGCCCTCCGGCGCTGGACGGCCTGGCCGCCAGATCGGGTTTCACCTCCGCCCTCCTCCACGAGGCCACGATGCTCGTGGGCCGGGAGAAGCTCGGCGAACTGGGGCCGGACCGGTTCATCGTCCAGGCCATCGCCGGGCTCGACGAGCTGACGAAGACCCAAAACCTTCTCACCGAGCGCCTGGTCGAGTGGTACGGCCTCCACTTCCCCGAGCTGGTCGAGACCGTCACGCAGAAGGAGCTCGTGGACCTCGTGGCGCGCCACGGCCGCCGCGAGGGCATCCAGAAGGAGACCAACAATGCGCTCGAATCGTTCGGCACGGCCCTTTCGGATGACGACGAGCTGGCCCTGAAGTCCTGGGCCTCGCTGGTGCGCTCCCTTTCGCAGACGCAGTCCGAGCTGGAAGGGTATGTCACCCGGCGCATGGAGCAGCTGGCGCCCAACCTCTCGTCCGTGGTCGGTCCGTTGCTCGCGGCGCGCCTGCTTTCGCACACCGGGAGCCTCGAGCGCCTGGGCCGCATCCCCGCCAGCACGATGCAGCTTCTGGGCGCGGAGAAGGCGCTCTTCCAGTTCATGATGGAGGGCGGAAGGCCCCCCAAGCATGGCGTGCTCTTCCAGCACCCGATGCTCCACCGGGCCCCGCCCTGGCAGCGGGGCAAGATCGCCCGGGCGCTGGCCTCGGCGGCCACGCTTGCGGCCCGCGTCGATTCTTTCGGAAAGCGCGATCTTGCAGAATCCATCCGCTCCGGACTGCAAAAGAAGCTGGAGCGCATCCAACGGGAGCACTCGGCGCCTTCGGCGCGGCGAAGCGAACCTCGGGATCAGAGGCGGCGCCCGTTCGACCAGAAGCGGACCGGCCGCAGGGCTGGCCGGCGCTAGAGAAAAGTTATAATAATCTCAAGAAGTTATAACGCGTGCTGGAGAGGCCGCTTTTGCCTGATGCCGTGAAGGTCTGGGAATACCAGGCCAGAAACGAAATACGCGACGTGGCGATTACGAAGAACGGCGACCTCGTAGTGGTCGGGGTCTCCGACGGCGCGCTGGTATTGCTGGACTGGGATGGCAAGGTCCTCTGGACGAAGGACACGGGCGCACCCATCCTGCGGGTGAAGCTGTCATACGACGGCGAGTTCACCGCCGTCACCACCGCCGACAGCAAGGTCCACCTTTACGACCGGGCCGGCAACCCGCTTTGGAAGATGGGGCTCAAGCAGCCCATCCCGGGCCTGTCGATGAACTCGACGGGGAGCTCGGTGGTCATAGGCTCCGAGAACATGAACACCTACGTCATCGACCGCAGCGGCAAGGTGCTCTGGGGCGCCAAGATGGGCGCCCCCGTGGGCGACGTGGCGATATCGGCCAACGGGAACTACGTTGTGGCGGGCTCCGACGACCACTCGGTCTACCTTCTGGACATCGGCGGCCGGCTGGTGTGGAGCTACCGCACCGAGGGGCCGATCCAGGCCGTGGCCATCTCCGACAACGGCGACTACCTCATCGCCTCCTCGATGGACAAACGACTGTACTTTTTCGACCGCTCCGGCTCGCTGATATGGAACCCCCGCAACACCGACGTGGCGGTGGCCATGGACATGTCGCTTGCGGCGCGCAATATGGTCATTGCCGTGGGCAGCGAGGTGCACCTGCTGACGCGGGAGGGGGCGCTTCTCAAGCGGTGGGCGGCCCACGAGAAGGTGCTGGACGTCGTCATCTCCCACAACGGCGAGTTCGCCGCCGCCGCCTCGGCCGACGACCACATCTACTACTTCGACCACAACGGCGAGGAGATCTGGCGGCACAAGTGCGCCGGGGACGCCACCTGCGTGGCCATGAACGGGAGCGGCGACCTCGTCGTCTCCGGAGGTCGCGACCGGACGGTGCGCTACTTCGACAACAACCGGTTCTTCGATGCCTACATGACCAGCGCCCACAAGACGGTCGAGGCGGTGCGCCATTTCGGGGCCAACACCCTGGAGTCGGACGTGCTCATGCAGCGGGCGCAGTCGGAGTTCGAGCGCAAGGAGTTCACCTCGGCCCTGAACTACGCCCGCGGCGCCGAGAAGGTGGCCCTCAGGATAAAGGAGAAGAGCCGCCCGGAGGTCTCCATCCTCGCCGTGTCCACGGAGAGCTTCAATGTCGATTCAGTCACGCGCCTCAACCTGATAATCATGAACACCGGGACCGCCCACGTGCGCGAGGCCCGGCTGGACTTCTCCGGCCAGGCGGCCGTCGAGGGCCCGGTGAGGCTGACCCAGATAGCTACCGGCAAGTTCCTCAGCGAGACCTACGCCGTCCGGCCATTGGCGGTCACGAGCATCCCGATGAAGCTCTGCGTGTCATTTTGGGACATGGAGGCAAAGGAGTACCTGGCCGAGGCGGTCTTCAGCATCTCCGGCGGGGAGGCGGGCAAGAAGGTGGCCTTCGGCAAGAACCAGCCCATCATCCAGTTCGGCAACATCCAGAGGCTCATCGCCAAGGTCCAGGCCTCCAAGAAAGAGGCTCCTGCCAGGCCGGCGGCCACGGCCGGCCCGTCTGCCCCGGCGGCAGCGTACAAGCCCCCGGCCCCCGGCACGTTCGTCCCGGACGCGCGCTGCCCGGTCTGCGGCCAGGGAGTGCGCCGCGAGTGGCCCGCCTGCCCGTTCTGCCACGCCAAGTTCAAGACCGGGTGAGACAGTGATAGAGCCCTCGGCCTTCCGCGGCGTGTTCACCGACCGGGGAAACCTCTTTACGCGCAAGCTGGCCGGCGAGAGCGTCTACGGCGAGCGGATATTCAATGTCGGCGGGGACCTGTACCGCGAGTGGAACCCGTGGCGGAGCAAGCTTGCGGCCGCCATCCGGAACGGGCTTCGCGAGCTGCCCTTCGGCCGCGATTCTTCCGTGCTCTACCTGGGCGCCGCAAGCGGCACGACCCCGAGCCACGTTTCGGACCTGTGCCCCGACGGCCGGGTCCACTGCGTCGAGGTGTCGCCCCGAAGCTTCCGGGACCTGCTGACGGTCGCCGGGCCCCGGCCCAACATGTTCCCGGTAAAAGCGGACGCCCGCCACCCGGAGCACTACCTGGCAATGGTAAGCGAGGTGGACGTCCTCTACCAGGACATCGCCCAGAGGGACCAGGACGCCATATTCCTGCAAAACGCCGCGGCGTTCCTGCGCGGCGGAGGGCGCGGGATGCTGATGGTCAAATCCAGGAGCATCGCCGTCTCGGAGCGGCCCGACGACGTGTTCCGGCGGGTCATCGGCGCGCTGGAGCGCCAAAGGCAGGTCAAGATACTCGAGACAATAAGGCTGGAGCCGTTCCACAAGGACCATCTCGCGGTCAGCATTTTGTGGAAAGAATAAAGGCGCGAGGCGCAAGGCGCAAGGCGCAAGGGGCAAGGGGCATGGTGGAAGGTGCGCCAAGCAGGTGACCTCGCTCAAGGGTTTTTTTCCCCGCCAACTCTTCACTTAAAAACGGTGAAGAGGGGGCGCAACGGAAAACCTTCGCCATTGCCACATCCTCCTTGCACCTTGCGCCTTGGCCCTTGCGCCATGTGCCTTGCGCCTTCAGTCCGCGAGCATATCGACAGGATAATGTATCGTCGTGTTCGTGAGGCCCCAACCCGTCCCCAGCGGCTCGCCGCCGAGCGGGAGCGCGCCCAAAAACATCGAATCGGTGGCATCGGCCGAGAACCAGTAGCCGAACCGGTCGCTGAAAGAGGCAAGATTGACATCGGTGTTGTAATAGCGCGAGAGGGCGTCGGTGGCCGCCTGCACGTCCTTTCCGACATAGACGCTCAGGAACGCATGCTCGGTCTCGACATGGAAGCGCGTCGTGCCGCCCAGGGCCGTGACTATCGCAGACAACAGGAGCGTGTAGTCCTCGCAGTCGCCGGTGAGCACGCCCAATGTCTCCGCCGGGGACTGCCAGTGATCCTCGCCCGCAGGTTCGGCCTTGTAGGTGACGTTGGAGCGGACGAAATCGAACGCGGCCGCGGCCTGGTAGATGCTGAACGCCCCGGGAAAGCGCGCCAGTATTTCGTTGGTCTTATCGAGCACCGCCGGGTCCTTCGAGTTCATGAGCCTGTTGGCCTTGTCGAAGAAATAGGCCGGATTTGGCCTCTCCTTGTAAATGGCCACCTGCGCGACGGGCCGGAACTGGAGGGGCTTCATTGCGGTCGTGACATAGCCGTAGTCCCACCAACCCGGCACGATCTCCGGCCCCAGGCCCTTCGCCTCGAGCCCGGTCTTGAACGTGAAATTGTAGGCGCCGGGAACCTCGGGGCCGGGAATATGCAGCATCCCCAGGTATTCCTCTTTTCCCGGGGATATGTATACGCCAATGGTGGCGCAGACGCGCTGGCCCCATTCCCCTTCAAGCCCGATGCCGAAGATGAAAAGCTCGTTGGGCCCGGTGTTCTTGAGCCAGAAGCGCATGTCCCCGCCCCAACCGGCGTAGGCCCGGCTGGCCGACCAGCCGGCCTGCATCGAGTAGCCGGGCGGGCCGCGGAATCTGGCCGTCGGCGCCTCTGCCCCGTGGTTGGGGTCATCGGTTGGCAAGAGGGGGGCGTGCACCATGCCGGCCGTGAAACCGGCCCTGGGCGCCATCGGGTCCGGCGGGCGGGCCGTCAGCCTGACATAGAGAAGGCCCGCCAGCGCCAGATTGGCTATGATGAGCGCCGCGAGCACTGCGAGCCATTTGCGGTTCACCTGCACATCCGGATTATGGCGGGGCCGATTATTAAGCGTTTATGGAGAGGGGTAAAAAAGCCTACCAATCTGTTTAATATACCTCGACAGCACTAAATAACATCGCATGAGCCAAAGCGCCAGGGCCGCTTCGTGGATGATACCCCTTCTTCTCCTATCCGGGATGCTGCTCCTCTTCCCTCCCGCCGACGCCCGGACCCCGGCGGTCCAGGTGGAGATGTCCGAGCGGGTCATCAAGGTGGACGCCTCGATAACCCAGTCGATGGTCGCAAGCTTCTCCGGCACGGTGGTCGTGTCCAACAACGCCTACCAGACCGCCACGGTCGACCTCTCCATCGTGACCGGCGAGTGGGCTTCCGCGGCCGAGATATCGCCCACCCAGAAGGTCATCACCGGAAACGAGAGCATCGCCTTCACCGCGGTAGTGACCGTCGCATCCGGCGCCGCCGAGGACACCTACCCTGTCCAGGTCGTCGCCCGCGCCGAATCCCCCGGCTGGTCCCCGGCCGTATCCCAGAACATCACGGCCCTCCGCCTGGTCCGCAACCGCGTGGGCATCGGGTGCGACCGGCCGCTCGTGCAGGCGGTCGCCGGCCAGACTGTCAACTTCGCCCTCCGGGTGTACAACAACGGGAGCACGAAGGACACGATCTCCTCGGCGCTGGGGGCCATCCGGGGCAGGCTGGACCGTTTCTCGTATCTCCTGGACCAGGACGCCCTTGAGATCGAAAGCGACGGCTTCGCCTATTTCAATGTCAATCTCACGCTCTCTCCCAAGGCGGCGGCGGGCACCTATTCCGTCGCTTTCACCGCGCAGAGCGCCGCCTCCGAAGGCTCCCGGGCGGAGCAGGTGCTGACGGTCACCATCCCGCGGCAGCCGACCGTGCAGGCCCCGCCGGCCGGGCCCGACTACCTGCTCTGGTTCGGCATCTCGGCGCTGATCGTCGGGGGATGCCTCACCGTCTTCATCGGCGGGACCGAGATAGGCCTGCTGGCGTTCCTCCAGTTCGTGCTCGTCCCGCTGTTCGTGAGGCTGAACAAGGACCGCGTCCTGGACCACTTCACCCGGGGGCAGATATTCGGGTTCATCAAGGCCAATCCCGGGACGCACTACATCGCCGTCCAGGAGCACCTCGAGCTCCAAAACGGTGTGCTCGCCTACCACCTCAAGGTCCTCGAGCGCGAGGAGTACATAACATCCGAGCGCGACGGCATCTACAAGCGCTTCTACCCGCGGCACATGAAGATACCGCGCAAGGAGCGCCAGCTCAGCCACCTCCAGCGCGACATCGTCGAGGCGCTCAGGACCCACCCGGGCACCAGCCAGAACGGCATGGCCCGGATGCTGGGCGAGAGCAAGCAGGTGGTGGGCTACCACATCCGGGTCCTGCAGAACGCCGGCATCGTCCGCGTGGAGCGCGACCCCCAGCAGACCCGCTGCTACCTCGAGGGCGTCCCGGTCGACGTGGAGCCCGAACCGGACGAGGCGGCGGAACCGAACGAGCTGCCGGACGTCATCAAGGACATCCACGCCTGAGATTCACAATATTGCGTCACCGGAGGGACTTTCGAATGTCATTTGGGGAGAGCGGAAGCTGGAGGCCGGGAGGCGCCGCGGGCGCGGCGGCGGTGACGCTCGTCCTGATGGGCGGGCTGCTCCTTCTCCTATTGCCGTCGGCCAGCGCCCGGACCGACCCCGCCCCGGTCCTCCTGGTACAGCTCGGATACCAAAATTACTCTGCTGAATTTCAAGGCGGCGGACCGGCCATCCTTTCCATCACGGGCCGGGCATCGATCGACAAGGTGCCGGTCGAGCGATGTGCAATGACCGCCTGGTCCACGAACGATGCCGGATGGCAGACCCTGGTGAGCCCGAGCACGATGGTCTTCACGAGCACCAATCCCCAGTCGTTCACCATCACGGTCATTGTCCCGCAGGGCACGCCCCAGAACCTTTCGGCGACCCTCTGGATCTTTTGCAGGTACCCGCGGACGGCCGTGGCCAACGACTCGGCGATAATTACAGTCGGGCCATGGCACGGCGTCCGGGCCGTGGTCCAGGATCCGGTCCAATTTGCGGGCCCGGGACAGGCGCCGCGTTTCACCGCCGTCGTGACGAACACCGGCAACGCCGTGGACATGATCCGCTGCGGTCCCGGCATCGAACCCTGGAACCATTATTCGGCGCGCCGGTCCTACACTGCCAATAGCTCGTTCCTTCTGGACATGGCGCCAGGGGAATCGAGGAAGATATCTTTCACCGGCCATTTCAACAAAGGCGGTTTTGGTCAGCCCGAGATAATCACGTTCAGCTTCCCGGTCTATTCAATGGACCCCGAGAACCGCAGCCAGGTCCTCCAGGACCTTATCATCCTGACCCTTTATGTCGAACCGGACCTCTGGGGCTGGGTCGACGTCCCCACTGTCGCCATCGTCCTGTGGGGAATTTCCATGTTCGCCCTCATAGTGTCCGTTCTCAGGCGCAAGGGCCAAAAGAGCCTTCGGGTCCCGGCATTGAAGGAGGCCGGACAAAATGACCGGCCCTGAGCACTGGAAGGCTTTCGTTCTCTCGCTTGCCGTCGGCGGCTTGCTTTTCCAGCTTTTCCCGGTGCCCGCCGATGCCGCGGTCAACCCCACGCCCGTACTCTCGCTCAAGCTGGACTCGGCCAACCAGAACGCCCGCGTCACCGAGGGCGCCCCCGGGATCGTGCATTTCACCGGCCAGATGTCCATCGACAAGCTCCCGGTGGACCGCTGCGTCGTGACGCTGGCATCTTCGACGGACCCCGGCTGGAGCTCCCAGGTCTCGCCGAGCACCGCGGTCTTCAACAGCACCAGGCCCCAGTCTTTCACCTGCTGTGTCGTGGTGCCGCAGGGCACGCCCAACAGCCAGTTCGGCAACCTCACCATCCGCGGCCGGGCCGTCGCCGACGGCCTGCAGAGCACCGCCGAGACCAGGGCCGTCATCTCGGTCGACCCGTACTTCAGGGTGGAACTCCACTCCAAAAAGTCCATCATCAAGATATTGCCGGGCGAGCAGGCCTTCTTCACCTACTGGGCCCGCAATGATGGTAATGCCATCGACTCCTTCGAGTTGGAAATTTCGAATCTAAAGGAACTCTCAAACCGCCACTGGACTGTGGTCCTTTCCTCGTGCGGTTTCGGAAAGCTCGAGCAGGGCGAATCCAAGCCTTCCAGGCTCACGGCGGCATCTCCCAGGGACGAGCAATTCACGGACGATTATTCAGTGAACATCGTTGTCAAGGTAACATCCCAGAACGCCAAATATTTCGAGCAGGTCGTCTCGCACAACCTGACCCTCACGGTCCATGTCAGGTCCATCTTGCTCCCCAGCCTGAGCCCGTACCTGCTTATCCTGGCCCTGTCCATCGCCGCCGCCTTCCTCCTGCGCCCCCGGCCGGGGCGGCTGAAGCGTGCCTCCTGGTGACACGCCCGGGGGGTCAAAGGATTTAACCAATCTCCTTTTATACCCTGTACGACTAATCGACTGTCGTCAGTGACGGTGAGGAAGATGCTCGGAGAAAAAGGATATATATCGCGTGGGGCATACTACCCGCAAGCAGAGGTGCGAAGGATGGATATTGCGCGCAGGGTTTTCGCAGGGGCAGCCGCGTTCCTGATGATACTGGGAGCTATGCTGGTTCTTTTGCCGATGAACGGCCAGGCCGCCGTCAACCCCGTGCCCGTACTCGCTCTCAAGCTGGACGCGGCCCAGCAGGACGCCCGGGTCACGGAGAGCACCCAGGGGGTCGTCCAGTTCACCGGCCAGATGTCCATAGACAAGCTCCCCGTCGAGCGCTGCGTCGTGACGCTCACCTCCACCACGGACATCGGCTGGGTCTCCCAGATCTCCCCGAGCACCGCGGTGTTCACCAGCTTAACGCCGCAGTCATTCACCTGCACCGTGGTCGTCCCGCAGGGCACCGGGAACAACAACCAGGGGAAGCTCGTCATCAATGGCCGGGCCGTCGCCGGCGGTCTCCAGAGCCAGGCAACGACCGAGGCCATCATAACGGTCCTTCCCTACTTCCGGCTCACCCTGGACTCCGACGTCCCGTACAGGGAGATCTCACCCGGCAGCCAGGCCTTCTTCACCGTCAAGCTCACCAACGCCGGCAACGCCGTGGACTCGTTCGAGCTCGAGATAAACAACCTCAAGGACCTGGCCGCCAAGAAGTGGACGGTCGTCCTTTCGGCCAACACGCTCCCCAAGATTGTCCCCGGCGAGTACAAGCCCTTCCGGATAACCGCCCAGTCGCCCCGGGACTGGACCGTCTGGAAGAGCGAGCCGACGGTCTTCATCATCAAGGCCACCTCGCAGAACGCCAAGGACTTCCAGCAGGTCATAACGCTGACCTTCCCAATCTACGCCTACGAAAAGGGATTCTACATACCCGGTTTCGACCCGCTTTTCCTGATAGCTGCCTTCGGCGTTGGCCTGGTCGTTCTCAGAAGGAAGAGGCAGTGAGGGACCCGGCCTCCTCCCGGAGATCGACCGAAGGTCGCGCGCCCGCTAGGTGATGCCATGTCCCCGATGAGAGACGTTCACGGCATAGACGGAGCAGAGGACGACCCCGAGGAAGGTGATGCCTCAGATGATGAGGGCACCCTCGAGGAAGGCCCCGGCGGCGAAGACGACGGAGAGGCGGCGGACGATGAGGGCTCCGGGGACGGGCCCACGGCCAAGCCGGAGGAACCGCAGGTCCACGAGGTATCGCCCGAAAGGCCCCGCCGCAGGAGGCCTGGCAAGGGCCGGCGCAGGCACCGCCGGCGCGGGCGGCCCGAGGAGGAGCCCAAGCCCAACAAGAAGTTGTACGCCATCGTCATCGGGCTGGTCGTCATTGTTCCCCTAATCGGAGCCGCCTGGTTCTTCTTCGGGCCGGCCGGCTCCATCCGCAAGATAGACCTCATCGCCCGGCCCTACGTCGGCAGCGACAAGGTCTCGGGCATCCAGCTGGCGGCCATCATCGACACCGGCAAGCCCTCGTCCGTTTCGGGCTCGGCCGACGTCAAGATCTCCCACGACGGCGCCGGCGTCTACTCGGGACGGTTGGACGTCTCCGAGAGCCAGGCGCAACGAAACCTGCCGCTGAACCAGTTCGCGGTCGGGAACGGCGACTACCGGGTGGAGCTTTCGTTCCAGGGCACCACCACGAGCACGGTGTTCACCCTGACCGAGATCATCGAGTGGATGAACGTCACCGCCTTCAACATCACCCAGCTGAACAACGCCACGCTGGTCCCGGCGGGCACCGCCCGGATCGGCTTCACGGTGACCTTCCTCAGCAACGCCGAGGCCGCCCAGATAGCCACGGAGAACGACCGGCTCGAGGTGGAGATCATCAAGGGCGGCGTTTCCGAAAAGCACACCGAGGTCGTCGGCGCCCGCCCCCAGATAAACAAGAACTACCCCGTGTCCGGGAACGGCAACTACACCGTCCGGGCGACGTTCATCAACTCGAAGGTGAAGACCGGCTCGCAGTACTCGAGGATAGAGGCCACTGCCAACGATTCGTTCACGAAGCAGCCCTATGTCCTGGTGTCGATACCGCCCACGGCCGTCCCCCGCTCGGACAAGACCAGCGCCCAGTGGAAGCTCGCCGACGGAGGAGCGGTGTTCAAGTTCGACGGTACCGGCTCCATCGCTTACGAGGGCGCCACGTTCAGGAACTACAGCTGGGACTACGGCGACAACTATGGCGAGGACGAGGCCAAGACCACCCACACCTACACGAAGGTCCCCTCGGCCGACCAGCCTCTCAGATACGTCGTCACTTTGACCGTGGTCGACAGCAACGAGCAATCCGCCTCGGCGCAGATCGAGGTCACCGTGACCATCTAGCCGCGATACCATTATTACCCCACATTTAAATACGTCAGGCGGTGCGTTTATGGCCAGGATAAAGATCGAGAACGTGGTGGCCTCCACCTCGCTCGGCCGGGAGCTGGACCTCCCGTCCCTGGCCAAGACGCTCGAGGGTGCAGAGTACGAGCCCGAGCAGTTCCCCGGCCTGGTCTTTCGCATGAAGTCGCCCAAGGCCGCCACGCTGCTCTTCCGCAGCGGCAAGGTCGTCTGCACCGGGGCCAAGAGCATCGAGGAGGTTCGGCTCGCCTTGGACAACCTGGTCAGGGAGATAGGCGCCGCCGGCGTGGCGGTGGGCAAGAAGCCCGAGATAACCGTGCAGAACATCGTGGCCTCCGCCGACCTGGGCAGCGTCATCAACCTCAACGCCATCGCCATCTCGCTCAGCCTGGAGAAGGTCGAGTACGAACCGGAGCAGTTCCCCGGGCTGGTCTACCGGCTGGACAAGCCCAAGGTGGTCGTCCTGCTCTTCGGGTCGGGCAAGATGGTGTGCACCGGCGCCCGGAAGGTCGAGGACGTCGAGCAGGCGGTGGAGCGGATAACGAAGGAGCTGAGGGACGCCGGATTGCTTCGCTGACCCGGCTGAGAGCATGACGGCGGCAAGACCACCTTTTCCGATATTCGACGCCCATTTGCATCTCGACCCCGAGGGCCGTTGCGTCGACGCGGCCAGGGAGTTCAAGAAGGCCGGAGGCACCGGCCTCATGCTCGTCGGGAAGCCCTACCGGAGCATCCGGTGCTCCTCGGCCGACGATTTCAGGCAAAACTACGAAATCACCATCGGCCTTGCCGAACGGGTCCGTTCGGCCACCGACCTCAAGGTGCTCGTCGCCATCGGGCCGCACCCGGCGGAGCTCCCGCGCCTTGCCAACGAACTGGGCCTCGAGAAGGCCCGGCAGGTAATGCTCGACGCCATTGAGATCGCGGCACCCTTTGTCCGCGACCGCCGGGCGCAGGCGCTGGGCGAGATCGGCCGGCCCCACTTCGCCGTCACGCTGGAGCTGTGGCAGGCATCCAACGAGATAATGGAGGCAGGCATGAGGACCGCCCGGGAGCTCGGGTGCGCCGTGATACTGCACACCGAGAGCGCCACGCCCCAGGTCTTCGTTGAGCTGGCCGCTTTCGCCCGCCGGGCGGGCCTTTCGCCGGACAAAACGGTCAAGCACTTCTCGCCGCCGGTCGTGGCGTTGCACGAGAACGCCGGCCTCTTCCCGTCGGTGCTCGCCAGCAAGGACGCCTTCGACAAGGCGCTGGCGCAGGGCACCCGGTTCATGCTGGAGACGGACTACATCGACGACCCCCGCCGGCCCGGCGCGGTGCTCGGCCCGGCCACCGTCCCGCGCCGGACGCTGGACCTCTTCGCCCGGGGCGTCCTGACCGAGGAGGCTGCCTTCGTCATACACCGCGACAACCCGCTCAAGGTGTTCGGTCAGTAGGTTAAAGGGGGACGGGTCAAGGACGAAGGAATAAGGGACGTAAGGGACGTAAGGGACGTTTGGTGCTATCGGTGAAAGGGACGTAAGGGACGTTTGGTGCTATCGGTGAAAGGGACGTAAGGGACGTTTGGTGCTATCGGTGAAAGGGACGTAAGGGACGACGGAAGAAAACGCACCCGCGTTCACCAATCGGATAGCCCCTTACGTCCCTTACGTCCCTTACGTCCCTTGCGTCCCTTCGTAATCTATATATCATAGCATACGATAGCGGGCCCTCGCCATGGAATACAGCGAGTGGGAGAAGTACTACGAGCAGATCCTTTTGGACTTCGGCTACGACGGGGACAGGGACGTCGAGGCGGCCGACGTGCTGGCGGAGGTGTCGACCGGAAAGCAGCTCGCCCCGATAGAGGACCTGCGGGTACTCCTGGCCGGAAAGTTCGTCTACGTCTTCGGCGACGGGCCCAGCCTGCCGGACTCGCTGGAGGGCCGAAGCTTCGAGGGCACGCTCGTGGCCGCAAACGGTGCGACCTCTGCCCTGATGGCCAAAAACATCATCCCCAACATCATAGTCACCGACCTCGACGGGAAGGTGGAGGACCAGGTCGCCGCCAACGAAAAGGGCGCAATAGTCGTCATCCTGGCCCACGGCGACAACATCCCGGCCCTCAAGGAATGGGTTCCGCGCTTCAACGGAAAGATCGTGGCCACGAGCCAGTCCAAACCGGTCAAGCACCTGCTCAGCTTCGGCGGGTTCACCGACGGGGACAGGGCCGTTTTCCTGGCGGACCACTTCGCGGCCAAGGCGATAACGCTCGTCGGCTTCGACTTCGGCTCCGACCGCGGCCGCGTCAACCCGGCCGACTACGAGGACGAAATAGACTTGAACGACCGGGACAAGGTCAAGATGCGAAAACTCACCTGGGCCAACGTCCTCATAGCGATGCTGGACAACCCGGCGATTTCTTTCTATCGTTGAAGGGTTCAGGGTACAGGGTTCAGGGTGCAGGGTACGAAGGTCATGGATCCTAAAGTCCCCGCATCCACTCCGGCTTGTATCCGGCCTGGCCGAGCGCCTCGTCTATCTGCGCCAGTATCTTCTGCTTGTCCTGGGGCAGCGTCCCCCTTATCGAGGCGTAGTTGGATGCGTGGTTGACCCTGAATACGCAATTGGAGAGCTCCAGCTTTTCCGCGACCTTGCGCAGCTCCTGCAGTGATTCTTTCGGGTCCAGGAGCGTCAGCCTCCCCGATTCGACCTCTTTGCAGATGGGCGCCGGCTCGACGACCATCAATGTGAGGGCGCCGGCGTACTCCGGGTCCATTGCGTTGAGCACCCGCGCCGTCTCGCGGGCGTGCTCCTCCGAGCGCCCCTTTCCGCCCAGCCCGAGTATCCAGATGACCGAAAGCGGTATGCCGGCCTCCTTGACCTTCTTGGCCGCGGCTATCATGTCCTTCGAAAGCGAGCCCTTCTTCACGGCGCGCAAGATGGTGTCGGAGCCGCTCTCAAGCCCGATGTAGATGATGCCCAGCCCGGCCTGCTTGAGCGCTTTCAGTTCCTCGACGGTCTTCCTCCGGATGTTACCGGGCGAGCCGTAGATGGATGCCCTCCCGAGCTTCGGAAAATTCTTCTTCAGCAGGGCCAGGAGCTCCAGAAGCTCTGGCGCCGGGATTGCCAGCGCGTCCCCGTCGGCGAGGAATATCCGCTCCGTCCCGCGGTAGTAGGGCAGGACCGCCTTTATATCGTGCTCCATCTCCTTGAGCGACTTGATTCGGAACTTCTTGTCCAGGTAGGACACGCAGTAGGTGCAGGTGTTGTGGCTGCAGCCTATGGTCGCCTGCAGGATGAGGCTCGTTGCCTCGGACGGCGGCCGGTAAACGGTCCCCTCGTATATCAGTTCGACCGGGTCGGCAAAGCGCATCATCGGATGGGAATCGTTGGGGCCGTATAATCCTTGCGGAGGAGGCCCGTTCCCCGGCCCAGGGCATGAGCAGCGGGAGCACGTGGCACGATTTAGGTCGACCAAAATCTATATATTTTAGGGCAACCTAAACCTATCCGGTGGGAACATGCCCAAGGAAGAGTCGGAGGAGTACCTGGAGGCCATTTTGGACCTTTCCGCCGGCGGAAAGCCGGTGAAGACCAACGCGCTTGCGGAACGCCTGGATGTGGCCCCCGCAAGCGTGACGGAGGCCCTCCAGAGGCTGGGCCGCGATGGCCTCGTCGGGTACGAACCCTACAAGGGCGCCCGCCTGACCGACCGGGGCAGGAAGGCCGCCTCCCGCGTGAAGCGCAAGCACCGCCTGCTCGAGGTCTTCCTCACCCGGGTGCTGGGGATGGGCCGGAAGACGGCCCACGTCGAGGCCTGCAAGATGGAGCACGCGCTCTCGGACAAGGCGGAGGCGGCGCTCTGCCGGAGCCTCCATGGCCCCCAGAACTGTCCGGACGGCGAACCCATCCCGCCCTGCGATGTCGACGTCGCAAGCTGCGCCGCCTGCATCGCCGCGAAGCGGCCCGCCGGGAAAAGGGACGGCAGGTCAGCGGTCCCGCTCACCACCATAATGCCAGGAAAGGCGGCCCGGGTGGTCTTCGTCCGCGGCGGAAGGTCGGTCGTCAAGAGGCTTTGCGATCTTGGGCTCACACCGGGCACGCCCATCTCGCTCCTCCGCTCGGCGCCGATGAACGGGCCGGTCGAGGTGCGGCTGCGCGGCTGCAGCCTGGCCCTGGGCCGCGGCATAGCCGACAAGATCTTCGTCGAATCCGACGGGAGCACGGCATGAGCTGCCATGGCGAACAGCCGGAGCCGGAAAAAGGCAGCACCGGCGAGCTGGTCATCGCCCTCGTCGGCAACGCCAATGTCGGTAAAAGCGCCATTTTCAACCAGCTCACCGGCCTGGAGCAGGCCATCGGCAACTGGCCGGGGAAGACCGTCGAGAAGGCCGAGGGGGTCCTGCTCCATCACGGCCAGCGCATCCGGATAATCGACCTTCCGGGCACTTACTCGCTCATGGCGCGCTCGGAGGACGAAAAGATCACGCGCAGCTTCCTGCTTGCCGGCAGGGCAGACGTGATAGTCAACGTCGTCGACGCCACCGCCCTGGAGCGCAACCTGTTTTTGACGGTGCAGCTCCTGGGTATCGGCACACCGGTGGTCGTCGCGCTCAATCTGGTGGACGTCGCCCGGAAACGGGGCATACTGGTCGATTCTTCAAATCTCCAGAATGCATTGCAGACAAAGGTCATCCCGACCGTGGCGGTGCAGGGCGCCGGCGTGCACGAACTGGTGGACGCGGCGCTCGCCGTGAAGGGAAGGCCCAGGAAGACCACGCCGGCCTCGCTGCGCTACGGACCCGAGATAGAAAAAAGGATAGACAAGCTTGCCTCCCTTCTTTCCTTTCTCAAGACGAGGCAGCCCTCCCGCTGGCTGGCCATCAAGCTGCTCGAGGGCGACCGCCTGCTGCTTCGAAAGCTGGCGCGGCGGGACCCGCGCATCCCGGACGCAGTGAATATACTCTCGGACGAGTGCTCTTCGCTGCACGGGGAGCCCTGCTCCACCATCATCGCCTCCGAACGATATGCGCTGGTCGGGCGCATCTCCCAAGAATCGCAGGATATGGTCTCGGACGAGGGCAAGAAGAACGCCGACAGGCTGGATTCGGTCAGCATGCACCCGGTGTGGGGCTACGTGCTGATGCTTGCGGTAATGCTGACGATCCTTGCGTTCATCTCCATAGTCGGAGGCTGGGTGGCCACGGCCATCGAGCGCGCTTTCGAGTCGATCAATCCCCGATCCCCGGAATGGTGGGCCCAGCTGGCCTGGAACGGCGGTTTTGTCGGGCTCTACGCGGCGCTCGGCGTGGCGCTGGGATTCCTTTTACCTTTCTACCTTATATTGAGCATACTTGAAAACTCCGGCTACCTGCCGCGCATAGCCTTCCTGATGGACCGCCCCTGTCACGCCGTCGGGCTGCATGGGAAGGCCTCCGTCCCCCTGATAACGGCGTTCGGCTGCAACGTGCCGGCCTGCCTGGGCTGCCGGATAATCGAGAACCGACGAGACAGGCTCATCGCCACATTCCTGTCGACGCTCGTGCCGTGCTCGGCCCGCACCGCTGTGATCCTGGGTATAGTGGGGACGTTCATGGGCCCGCTCTGGGCGATGTCGCTCTATGTCGTGGATTTTGCCATAATCATCGGCCTGGGGCGGATCCTTCACCGTTTCATGAAGGGGGCCTCGGTCGGCATCATAATGGAGATACCGCCCTTCCGCTGGCCGGTGCCAAAGCTCGTCGGCAAGCAGGCCTGGGCGCGCTTTCGGCCGTTCCTCGAGACGGCCGTGCCATTGATAGTCCTGGGCAGCCTTGCCATCGAGGGCCTCCGCCAGGCCCACGCGCTCGACGAGATAACGGACTGGATGACGCCCGTCACGGTGTGGTGGCTTGGCCTGCCGGCGTTCACGGGCGTTCTATTCCTTCTGGGCATACTTCGGAAAGAAGCGGCCGTGGTGCTTCTGGCCAGCGTGGCCAACACCGTGGACATTCCCTCCGTGATGACGCCGGTCCAGATGTTCGTGTTCGCCCTGGTCATCATGCTCTACATCCCCTGCATTGCCACGATCACCGCGCTCGGCCGGGAGACGGGCTGGAAGATAGCCGGGCTCATCACCGCCGTGGAGATAGGCCTCGCCATCCTCGCCGGCGGCATTGCGTTCAGGATCCTCTCGCCGTTCATCTGAGCCCGGCCGACCCAAAAAAAGATAACCCCGGATGCTCTCAGCGGGTAATTGACATGAGGATAGTGGTCGTCGGCGGCATGGCCGCCGGGGCGACGGCGGCGCAGTTCGCGCGCAAGACCGACCGCAAGGCCGAAATCACGATAATCGGCAAGGAGCCCCATCCTATCTACTCCAAGTGCGGCCTGCCCTACGCGCTTCAGGGCCGGATACCGACCTTCGAGCGGCTGGTCGAGTTCGACGAGCATTGGTTCCGCCAGTTCCATATCGACCTGCGCCTCGGGACCGAGGTCATGTCCATCGACAGTTCCACCCGGACAGTCACCGCCTGCGACCTCCGGGGAGGCTCCGAAGGCGTCATACCCTATGACTCTTTGGTGCTCGCCACGGGCGCCTCTCCCTGGATGCCGCCGATTGAGGGCGCCTACGTCGAGCCCGGGACGCTCAAGGAGGGCGTGCACCTAATCCGCACCATCGCCGACGCAAAAAGGCTGTCCGGGAACGCCTGGCGGGACTCCCGGGCCGTGATAGTCGGGGGCGGGCTCATCGGCATGGAGTTCGCCGAGGCGCTGACCGTGCGCGGGGTCCACGTCACCATCGTCGAGCTCCAGCCGGAACTGCTCCTGGCCTCTCTCGACGAGGACATGGCCCAGGCAGCGCGCCAGATAATCGAGAAGAGCCGGATCCCCATCTACACGGGGCACCTGGCCGTCCGCATAAACGGCGAGCGCCGCTCGGAATCGATCGTCATCGAGGAAGCCGCCTCGGGCCACAGGATGGAGCTGCCGGCGGACATCGTGCTCATCTCCACCGGGACCCGGGCGAACACCGAGATCGCGGTGAAGGCCGGGTGCGCGCTGGGCACGACCGGGCAGATAAAGGTCAACTCGCGCTGCGAGACCTCCGTGCCGGGCATCTGGGCCGCCGGGGACTGCACCGAGTACGTCGACATCATAACCGGCGCGCCGGTGGCCGTGGGCATGGGCACCGTGGCGACCCGCCAGGGCCGCACCGCCGGGACCAACGCCGCCGGCGGGCGCTCGGAGCTCCCGCCCGGGATACTCGGCACGAGGGTGACCATGGCTTTCGGCATGCACCTGGCCGGGGTCGGCCCGACCGAATCCCAACTGCGGAAGGCAGGCATCGAGCCCGTCGTGGGCCGGTTCGTCGGCTCGACGCTGCCCGACTACATCCCCGGCGGGCAGGAGATAACAGTCAAGGTGCTGGCCCACCCGGACAACGGCCGCATCCTGGGGGCGCAGATAGTCGGCACCAGCCGCGTCCACCAGAGGATAAACGCCTTTGCGGTGGCGATTCTTGCGAAGATGACCCTGGAGCAGTTCTCGAAGCTCGAGACGGCCTACGCCCCGCCAATTGCGCCCACTCTAGACGCCATCACGCTGGCCTGCGACGTGGCTCTGATGAAGATGAGAAGGCGATGAGGACGAAAGGCGGGCGGGGCCACTTTAAATACCCGGGCCGCGTGCAAACGACAATTATTTATTCTCGCAGGTCCAAGTAAGGAACATGCGCCCGGCCATTGTATGCCTCATGCTGCTTCTTCCCTGCATGCAGGCGGCGGCCGGAGCGCCCTCCGGGGCTGCCGCTCCGATAGTCCCGGTGCTTTCGCTCTCCCTTTCCCCGCAGATCATGAATGTCAATTCCAGCCCCGAATCCCCCGCCATCGCCCAGTTCGAGGGAATCGCCACGGTCGACAAGCCTCCAATTGTCAGGTGCGTCGTGACCCTCACGAGCTCGACGGACGTCGGCTGGGTCACGCAGGTGTCCCCGACGACCCTGGTCTTCACCTCCACGACCCCCCAGCTGTTCAGCGTCGTGGTCACCGTACCGCAGGGCACGCCGACTGGTCAGGGCAAGCTCGTCGTGGACGGCCGGGCAGTTGCGGCCGGCCTCCAGTCGATGGCCGAGGTCACGGCAATGATCAATGTGAAAGGGTCGGCGGCGCTCAACGCCACGTCGCAGAACCGGACCCAGGCCAACGCCACCGCCGCCGCCCGGAACGTTGCTGGCGGCCTCTCGAGCCCCCTGACGGTGTCAATGCTCGCCGTGGTCCTCGTGGCGGTGCCCGCGAGCGCCTACGTGTACTACCGGCGCAGGCGCCGGCTGGCGGCTTACGCGGAGGCCTGATGCCCCACCGCAAGGTGGCAGTTCTTTTCGCGCTGGGCGCACTCCTCCTGGCCGGCGCCCCGCCCTCCGCCCCTTCGCAGAACGCTGGCGCCCAGATCATACTGGGCCTGGAATCCTCCGCGACCGTCAATGCGACATACGAGAGGCAGACTGTCCGGCTGAACGGCAACATCACCATCGACAAGCCCCCCAAGGTCCGCGTCACCGCCTACATCATAAGCACCAACGACCAGGGCTGGTCCGTCGCCTGTTCGCCGGCCGAGTTCTTCTTCATCGACAGCGACGTGAAGCCGTTCACCTGCGCCGTCGGCATCCCGCCCAAGGCGATGAACGCCACCGCCCACATCGTGGTGCACGCCCTTTGCGACGGCTACGGCACGACCGGGGAGGCCTATGCCAACGCCACCGTGACCGTGTCCGGCTCGTTACCGACGAACGGCACCATCGCCCTGGCGCCGGGACCGTGGGGGCTGAACTCCCCGCTCGAGAAATTCTTCGGACTCACCCTGCCCGGCTTAGCGCTGGCCGCCACCGCGGTGATCGTGCCGCTGGTCGTGGCGGCGTTCTTCCTGCGCCGGCGCAAAAGGCGGCAGGCCGCCCTCCCCCCGCAATAAGGACCGGCACCAATAATTTAATAATGTTAGAATGCGCATCCTAACCGTACATGGGAGCGCCGGCAAAGGACGGGGACCTCCGGTGGGACGAGCCCGCCAAGACGCCTCCAGCCCGGCGGCCGGTGCAGCCGGCCCCGGGGCCGCAAATGCCTGGAAGGCGGCCGCCGGCCGATGAGCCTCTCGCCCGGGTGCCGGCGCCCTCACGGCCGCCTGCCCAAGCCCCGCCGCCCGCCCCCGCCCAGGCGCCCGCCCGAGCCCCGGCAACGGCCAAGCCGCCCGCCCAGCCTCCCGCCCGGGCACCGGCCCCTGCAAAGCCGCCGGCCCAAGCCCCGCCGCCCGCCCCCGCCCAGGCGCCCTCCAAGGCGCCCTATTCCCCGCACGGCTACGTCCCGCCGTCGTACCAGCCGCAGCCGCAGACCCGCCGGCCCGACAAATTCTCCTCGACGCTCGAGCAGTGGCAGACCAACCGCGAGAGCGTCCCCACCCGCGACGAGCACGAAATGGAGCTCAGGCGCAGCCTCGAGCGCGCGCCCGGGCCCGGCCCGGAGCAGGCGGTAGCGCCCCAACCGCGCCCCTCACCAGCGCCTGCGTCCCGCACCGCCCCGCCGCATTCGTTCGAGACCCCGGCGCCCCGGCCATACAAAAAGAGCCAGCTTCCGGTCATAAGGTCGGTTGCCATCGTCGTCATAGTGGTCATCCTGCTCGGCGTCCTCCAAGCCGGCGGCCAGATGGGCCAGTTCCGCGACTTCCTTGACCGGGACCTGTCAAAGGGGCTTCCGGTCCTGCGCTCCTACCCGGTGTCGGCCGAGTTCAAGCTCAACCGCGTCATGTCCTCCACCTGCCGCGGCCCCGAGATGACCTACACGGTCTACATCGGGATTCCCATGAACATCCCGGGACAGCAGGAGATCGTACAGATATCGCCCAACCCGGTCCCGACCACCCAGAACGGCAACTTCTGGACCTGGAGCGGGACCGTCACGACGGGCCAGAAAGCGTCCGTGGTCATCGGTTACCAGGTCAAGGCCACCCTCTACCGGTGGAGCCTCGACGCCTCCAAATCGGGGACCGTTTCCCAGATACCCGCCGGCTACGCCAAATATCTCGGGGCGGAGTGGAAGTTCACGCCCAATGACGCCACTATCAGCAAACTGGCCGCCGATCTGGCCGGAGGGACGAACAACACCTTCGAGAAGGTCCAGAGGATCTACAGCTACCTCCACGACAATATCGCCTACCAGACCAACAGCCCGGCCGAGCCCAAGGACCCGACGCAGACCCTTTCGGAAAAGGCCGGGGACTGCGACGACCAGTCGTTCCTTCTGGGCTCGCTTTTACGCGCGCAGGGCATCCCGGCCTGGCTGGAGATGGGCCTGCTCTACGACCAGACCCAGCGGGCCTGGGGCGGCCACGCCTGGCTCCGCACCTACATCCCGTCCGCCTCCGGCGGAGGTCAGGAAGTGCAAATTGACCCGGCCAACGACGAGTTCCTTTTCCGCGACTCCTTCCGCCTGACGGACTACATCGATGACGGGAACGGCGACCACCTGGAAAATTACTATATATCGTGGCGCTACGTCTATTCCGGCGCCCCGCCCCTGCGCGAGGACCGCTACGACGCGATATTCTACCGGCCCTCGGACACCACGGTCGAGATAGCCACGACCGGTCCCGGCCCGGGGGCGCAGGCGCTCGGCCAGATCTGGAAGATGCCCGGGTTCGAAAGCGGCCTGGCGATTCTTGCGATGACCGGCGCTGCTTTGGTCATCGGATTAACGAGACGGAAGCGCTTCGACCATTAGCCGACGAGCGCGTATTTTCCCGCGCTCGGCTCGTACAGAAGCCCGGTCCTTCGAAGGGCCTCCAGCCGCTTGTCAAGCTGTTCAACGGTGCATTTGACCGAAAGCAGCGGCAGGAGATCCTCCGACGTCGCCGGCCCCTTTCCCGTCATGCAAAGTATGATGGCCCGGTCCAGCTTGTTCGTCGGGACGGCCCGCCCCATCTGCCGTATGCGCTCGTCCTCCTTCCGGGCCAGCCGCTCATCGGGGTCGGCGGGAGGCTTCGGCGCCGGGACCTTCTCAGGCACGCTCGCATACAGGTCCTCGAGGTAGACGTCCAGCCCGCCCTTGAGCCGGGCGTTGAGCTGGCCGATGGCCTCGCGTAGTTGGTCCAGCGACTCCGAGCGGTAGTATTTTCTCAGCTCCGAAAGCAGCAGTTTCCGCCCGCAGCTGGGGCATGACGCCGTCCTGGCCGTCTCGGCGGCGCCCCGGGCGAGCCGGCAACGCGGGCACGCTATCACGACGTAGGACATCGCACCGGTATTCATCCAAATTCATTTATAATGATGGGGGCATTCGGTGAATGTCGAGCCTTCGGGGAGGTTATGGTTTGACCAGCACGAAGACGACGGAGTTCTGCCTGGCGGGAAGGCCCATCGAGCCGGTGAAGGTCTCTTCCGGAATGGATGTCGAGCAGCTCGTGAACTGTTACCGTGGAATGGGCTACAACGCCCGCCGCCTGGCAGAGGCCTGCGAGACCTTCCAGAAAATGATCGAGGAGGACGCCACCATCTGCCTCACGCTCTCGGGCGCGATGACGCCCGTAGGGATGTCCGGCGTGCTCATGACCCTCATGGAGGCCGGGTTCGTCGACTGGATGGCCTCCACCGGCGCCAACCTCTACCACGACCTGCACCGCGCCTTCGACCTGCCGATGGTGCAAGGCCACTTCGACGCCGACGACAACGCATTGGGGCGCGCCGGCATCGCCCGCATCTACGACGTGTTCATCCACGACGACAAGACGCTCCTGCCCACGGACGAGATAGTGCGCCGCATCTTTGAAAAGACCAAACTGCCAAAGCATTTCTCCACGGCGGCCATCCACCACGTGCTGGGCGAGGAGGTCCGGCGCACCGCCCCCCACCCGGAGAAATCGCTTCTCTCGATGGCGGCCGAGTTCGACGTCCCCATCTACGTCCCGGCCCACGCCGACTCCTCGCTGAGCATGAATCTGGCGCTGAACTATCTTCGGGGCCACCCGGCCGAGCCGGAGCCCAGCCTGGACATACTCGAATCGGCTGCCATCGTCTCCGGCGCCTCGAAGAACGGCGCCGTGGAGGTGGGCGGCGGCACGCCCAAGAACTTCTTCATGCAGACCCAGCCGATGCTCTGGCAGATACTCGGCCAGAACAAGGGCGGGCACGATTTCTTCATCCAGCTCACGGACGCACGGCCCGACACCGGAGGCCTTTCGGGTGCCACGCCGTCGGAAGCAAGGTCCTGGGGCAAGCTCAAGGACGCGGTGCGCAACAATGTCGTGGTTTACGCCGACGCCACCATCGCGTTGCCGGTGCTGGCCGCCTGGGCCCTGACAAAGTGCAAGCCGAGGCCGCCCAAGCGGCTCTACGCCAGGCGCGAGAAGCTCACGCAGCGCATCATCGACCGGTTCCACAAAAACGAGGCAAAGCGGGGGAAGTAGCATGGGTCTGACCTACGCCAAGTCGGGCGTCAACATCGACGAAAAGTCCGCGGCCATCGCAGCGCTGGTCAAGGAGCTCCGATTCACGCGCAAGGGCTTCGGCGCGCCGGTGGACATCGGCGGCCACTTCACGGGCCTCATCGACTTCGGCCAAAACTACCTGTCCATGTGCACCGACGGCGTCGGCACCAAGCTCCTCGTGGCAGAGGCGCTCGACAAGTGGGACACCGTGGGGATCGACTGCATCGCGATGAACGCAAACGACATGATCTGCGTCGGGGCCGAGCCCCTGGCGTTCGTGGACTACATCGCGGTGGACAAGCCCCGGCCCAAAACGGTCGAGGCGGTGGGGCGCGGCCTTTCGAGGGGCGCCGAGCTTGCCAACCTGTCCATTATAGGCGGAGAGACCGCGGTCGTCCCGGAGATGGTCCGGGGCCTGGACCTTTCGGGAACGTGCCTCGGCTTCGTCAAGAAGGGCAACCAGATAGTGGGCAGCGCCATCCGGCCCGGCGACGCGGTCATAGGCATCGAGAGCTCCGGCATACACTCCAACGGCCTGACGCTGGCCCGGCGGGTCTTCAGGGACGCCAGGATAAACCTCCTGGACAACCTCCCCGGCTTCGACCACAGCGTCGGCGAGGAGCTCCTGAGACCCACCCACATGTACGTCCGGCCCATCCTGGAGCTTTTGAAAAGGACGGATATTCACGGCCTGGCCAACATAACCGGCGGCGGCCTGCGGAACCTTCTGCGGCTCAAGCCCGGCGTCCAGGTGCGCATCGAGAGGCCGATGGCGCCCCAGGCCATCTTCCCGGCGATGCAGAAGCTGGGCAAGATATCCAACAAGGAGATGTACCAGATATTCAACATGGGCATGGGGTTCACCCTCGTGGCCCCGAAAGATTCGGCGGAACCGGCCATCGAGATGCTGGCCCGCCACGGCCTGCGGGCGCAGGTCGTCGGCCGCATAACGAGGGGCACGGGCGTGGTGCAGGCCAAACACAAGCTTTGCTACGACAGGTACTGAGCCGGTCCGCTACCGCAGGCGGCGCCCTACTTCTTCTGGCCGCTCCAGAACTCGTTGAGGATCTCGGCCACCTTGTCGCGGGTGGCCTCGGCCGTCCGGTTGTGCGGGTTGAGCTTGAGCGCCTCCTCGAGGCAGTTGAGCGCTTCCCGGTACTTGCCCAGGCTGGCCAGCGCCGCGCCCTTGGTCTCCCAGATGCCGTCATCGTTGGGGTTGAGGGCGATGGCCTTGTTGGCAGCCTCTATCGCCTTCTTGTACTGGCCCTGGTTGTTCAAAGACATCGCCAGGACAGAGAGCGCCTTCCAGGTCTTGATGTTGCGCGGCGGGTACATCTCGAGGATATGCTCGGCCACTGCCTCCGCTTCCCTGAACTTGCCCATGTTGTTGAGCGCCGCCGCCTTGCCCTCGAGCGAGATGCGGTAGTGGGCGTTCAACGAGAGCACCCGGTCGAAGCACTGGATGGCCTCCTCGTTGCGGCCCAGGCAGTAGAGCGCCTTGCCCTTGTTGTGCCACATGTCGATGTCCATCGGGTTGAGCTGGAGGCCCCGGTCGTAGCAGTAGATGGCCTGCTCGTAGTCCTGGAGGTGCTCGCCCAGGGCGATGCCCTTGTTGTACCAGCCGTCGACATAGCTGGGGAACCGCCGCAGCAGTTCGTCGTAGCAGGCTATGGCATCGTTGTAGCGGCCTTCCCGGAGAAGTATGAGGGCTCGCGAGGCGATCTTTTCGTGGTCGGATTCGGGCGCCGGCTGGCCCGGCGGGGCGGCGTAGCCTGCCATACGATTCTCTCGAATAACGTGCCGATAGTTAAACGTTGTGCAAATGCTGGGCAACCATTTTATCCCCGCATGCGGTTATCAAAGGCGCGCCCCTGGCGCCGGTGGCATTCATGGCAAGGCTCGCGGTGGGAGAGACGCTGAGGTTGCGGGTGATAGAGGTGGCGCCGGTGGAGGGCCACGGCAAGTTCCGCACCGTTCTTAGGGACGAGGAGGGGCTCGAGAGCGTCCTCATCCTCGACGTCGAGCTGCCCCTGGGGATGGCCGAAATACGCGTCATGCACCTGGGCGAGCGCGAGGGTTTCAGACCGCCGCGCCCCTGAGCTTCAGAGAATCTTTCGTATCTCCGCCAGGCACTTCTCCACGACCCCGTCCAGGGCGCCGGACCCGTCCACGACCCTGATCCTTTGGGGCTCCGTTTCCGCCAGCGTGTCGTAATTGCGCGCCACTTTCCGAAGATATCCGGCCTTCTCGAACTTCGTCCTGCCTTTCCGTCCGGACATCCGTGAGAGGCCCTGTTCCGGCGTCACCCTTATATAAAGCGTCAGGTCCGGCAGAAGCAGGAACGGCATGTGGGCCCGCCGGAGCCAGTCCATCATGCCCGCCGTCAGGTCGTCATCGACCCCGGCCGCCTGGTAGGCAAGGGTGGAATCCAGGTACCGGTCGCAAAGGACCGTTTTGCCCTTTCCCATGAGTCCGCATATTTCGTCCACATGCTCGGCGCGATCGGCCATGAAAAGGAACGATTCGGTGAACACGCCTGCCTTTTCCGTCCAGCCGCGCTTGACCGCGGCCCCGAGCCAGCTCTTCGTGGGTTCGCAGGTCCAGACAGCCTTCACCTTCTGCTTCTGGAGCTGGCGCCAGACGAGCTTCGAGACGGTCGTTTTTCCGCACCCGTCGATGCCCTCGAAGGTGATGAACTTGCCGCGCATCGGCATAGAAATACCCCTCCGGTTATCTATAATTAACCTCGCCAAATTATTATAACCGCCCGACCATTCAGCTTCCCGGACGGAACGCGGGTGTGGTCTAGTGGCTATGACTTCAGCCTTCCAAGCTGATTACTCGGGTTCGAATCCCGACACCCGCAACCACTAACCAATTTCACAAATTAACCGAAGGTGTCGGATTCGAGAGGAAGAGCGCTCGATACGGTAGAGAGAGCGCTCTTCCGAATCTGAAACTTGCGGAAGCGTAGCGAGCCGCAAGTTTCATTCGCATGGCCGTATCGTAGCGAGCCGTTCGTCGCATATGAGTTGGACAAGTTCGAGCGTTGCTAGGCCCAAATCGCATCGCAAGTCGCAAACTCTGTTGCACTTACACACATGAGTCACCCACCCAACCCAAACCGAAACCCCGTTACCTATTCCTCTTCATCTCCTCGCAATCAAACGCCATTACGCACCGTTCCGGCCGGCAAACCCCCCGGTCCTTGCACGGCATCCCGGTCCTGTCCAGGTTGGCCCCCGGCCTCCTCGTCTCAACCAACTTCTCCGGATGGCACTTGGGGCACACCCGTCTGGCCGGCCCCCTCGCAGGCCGAAATAGCCTCGTATATGTCCCGCACTTCCCGCAGTAGGTCCGGGCCCCGCCGATCTCCGGCCCGGGAGCCCTTTCCCCGGGCATCCCCGGCGCATTATCCGCAGGAGCCTCCGTTTTCTTCTTCCGGCCCCTCTTCCGGCCCGAAACAACGCCGGCAAGAGCCGCGGCGGTCTTGACCGACTGAATCTCCTCCGGTCTCGGCGGCCAGAACCCGATTCCCTCCTTGTTTCCCGGCCCGATCCCGTACCGGTCGACTATCCCGGTCCCATTCCCGCCAGGTTTCGTAATCGGCGCAGGAACCGCTTTAACTGGCAATTGGGGCGTCATTCCCGGCGCACCCGGCTCCGGCACGGGATTCTTCCTTGGACGGCCCGGCTTGCGCTTTACGGGGCCGACGACCTGTTCCGGCGCAAGCCTGGTCGCCTGTTCCGGCGCAGGCCTGGCAACGGGAGGTCCGGATAACGAACCCCCCGCTGGCGCAACCGGCGCCAAAGCCGATGCCAATGGAACCTTCCGCGGCCGTCCCGGTCCGCGTTTGACCGGCGCATCCGCCTGTCCGATCACCCGGGTCCTTTCGCCAGAATCAAGCGCCAGAACCCCCAACGTTCCGTCGGAAACCCCGGCCTCCGTCCGTGGGTTCTTCCGGGGCCGGCCGCGTTTACGCTTTATGACCAGTTCTGTCGGCCCGCTCAAGCCAATATAGCCAGGCGGAACTTTTATGGCCAATCCCGATTTCTTAACGCCCAACCGGCGTTTGTTTTGTTCAACAGGCGCCCTTCCGACAGGTCGTGGAACTTTGGCACGCGCAATGCCGGCATTCCCGCCGGCGTTATCGGCCGGAAGCGGATTGCGGGGACGGCCCCGTTTTCTCTTTGCAGGAACCGCCGCCGACGTCACGACATCTCCTATCATGTCAGAAGTCAAGGTATACGCCTATCGTTATTATTGTTTTCGGAGAGCCGGTTGTAACATATGGTCCTATGATCACTCATTCTCGGCATTTCCGGTCAGTCATTCTCCCGATTGGTTTGAGCGGGGGAGGTACAGTACCAACTATCGATAGTAATTTATCTATCGAACATATTCCCTTCATTGAGGTACGAAATGAACAAGAAATTCACCTGGCAGTGCGTCGCCTGCGGATACTGCAACCCCAAATTGAACAAGGAGAAGATCTGCCCCAACTGCAAGGCAAACAACAGGAACGGGAAAGGAAGTTTCCGGGTCCCGGCTTTCAACGCGGAATAAGCTGCCGCGCAACCTTGACCGGGCCGGCTCCGCACGGACGCCATCCCCGTCCATGAAGTGATATTCATAAACAGGTCCGCTCCTGTGGCGTCTTCTCACAGTCATCAAGATGATGCATGCCGGCCAGTCGGCATTCCGGCCCCCCAGGCGCCGGCGGGAGCTTGACACCAAAGAGGGAGCGCGCAAACCCCGCTCCTTCGCTGTTGGCGGTTGGTGGACCAATGAACAGCTCTCCCGGTCTTGTCCTCCCGTCGGACGCGGCAGCGTTGCCTCCGGAGAGGCATCGCTGTTATTACCACCGTTCCGGGCAGTACATATTCTTATTGGTGCGCAACGTCAATCCCAGCCGTTATTTACCATGTATCAGGACGCTCATCTCCGCCCCCGAGCCGTTCCCGTCCGAAACCGGGTTCTTACGCGGGCGGCCGCAAATCTTATCAAAGGGACCGGTCCGACAGATCCATGACTCCCAAACAAGTCAGATGCCCCATTTTCAACCGTCAGCCAATCCCGCGAAACCCGGTGAATCAGGATAGGCGGATATCATTCATATTATTTCCAGAGCGGCACTCAAAAAGGTACAATCCCTTCCTTCGTATTTGCATCCCCGTCCATTCCGCGCCGCTGTGCCGTGGAGAAAAGAATCAATCCTCGTCGGGGCTTTCATCTTTCATTATCAGATAGACCGCTTTCACCTTGTCTTCGTATTTCGAGAGCTCGTATCCGTCGATCCTTCTCATGACGCCCTTTGCCACCTTTTCGGCATTCCTTTTCGCGCCCCTGCTTCCGCAGATCAATATCGCCGACGGAAGAAGGGTATTGATACGGCCGCTGACCGACAATATCTTGCGTTCCAGTTGGATGTCGCCCTGGATGAATATCACATACTTCTCGACATTGGAAAGCAGCTGTTCCAGCGCGGCTCCCAGGTCAGCCTTCGACATCTCCTTGCTGAGCAATGTCGTGATGAAAGGCCCCAGATCCCCGTCTTGGACAAGCTGGGCCACATACAGCCCCTTCAACCCGTATTTATGGCGGGTGTGCTTTCGCAGGGATTGCAAATCCGCCTCCCGGCCCTCGAGCTTTCTCAGGGCAAGGCCGATCCTTATCAGGACCCTAAGATCGCGGTCCTTGACATACTCCTTGAAGAAGGACCATTCGGGGTGTCTTTTCTGATCCGCCACGGCCTCGAAAGAATCCCTGTCCTCGATGAATGCCAGGTCCCGGTGGAGCAGGCGGGCGGCCAGCCTCTTGATACCTTCCGCGGAATAATCCAGGACGCCCTTCGTAACGCCGGCGATGACCTCCTCATCAGGAGTGGGGGTCATGGAAGTTCGCCGAATTCTTCCAGATAGTTCGCGATGCTCAATGGGTTGTTGTCCAGGACGATCGCGCTTCCCGGGAGAATCAGCATGTTCTCCAGCCGTACGGGAGCATCGATGTATTTGTCCTTGATCGGCATTCCCTGGCCATCGAGGACATATACGTCGTCAGCCCCGTATCCCAGCTCTTTGAGCAGGGCCACCTTGGCATCATTTGGCATATCTTTTAAGGAAATCAGTTCCATGAATATCACCCGATGGGATTGTTGGAAACCCCAGTCCCGGTTGAAGCCTCAGGCGCCGCAGGATATATTGCGCCCGTCAAGGTCCATCCGTCCGCCATCCTTTTGCCTCTGACCGGTATTTGCACCTCAAAAGGATATATACTTATTGGCAAGAGTACCGACACTCGGCCGTATCGACTTCCACCCGGTCCTTGGTGGGTCCTTGGATAAGAGGCCTAAATGCCGCCCTCAATTCCTGCAAGAATCCTTCCTCTGCTCCAATCCTCAAAGCCCGCTCATCGGGCAGTACAATCGGAAACGTCCTGGGCCGTTCGGTCGATACATCGGCGAGCAGGCGGCTTGACGATCGTATCGGTCCCGGCCCGCCTCAAAAGGCTTATCTGTCCCAGGCGGGATTTGGACCGGGGCAATGTCCGGCCGAAGGCCCCGTCCGGACAGGGCCCGGGAAGATGTCGACCATGAAAAAGACCTCTGCAAGCCATGGGAGGACCGGAAAGAAACCAGTTGGCGGAACCGGGAAGTCGCCACCCATCGGGACTCGGGACACCAACGCGACGGTAATCCCCTTTGCCGGCATCCCCGCGCCAATCCGCGTAAAACGCCTCCAAGGCCGCGAATGGGCCTTCGAGCTTGCCCCCGACAACCCCGAGTTCGACGCCGGCTGCGAGCTCCTAGACGAAGGCCGGCCCCGCAAGGCGCAGGCCATGTTCGAGCGCGCGCTCAAGAGGAATCCCGGCGACATCGACGCGCTACACCATATGGCGATCATGCTCGACCAAAACGGAAAGTCCGGCGAGGCCCGGCGGCTCTGGACCGACGCCGTCAGGCTCGGCCGCGAGGCCATCCCGGCCGGCTTCCAAAAAGGCCGCGACCGCCTGCGCTGGGGCTGGATAGAGAACAGGCCGTACCTGCGGGCGCTCCACGGCCTCGGCTGCTCGCATCTCGAGCTCGGCAAGAAGGCCGAAGCCTTGGCCATCTTCGAGGAGCTCCTGGACTTCAACCCGGAAGACAACCAAGGCGTCCGGGAACCCGCCCTTGAGCAATATCTCGAGGCCGGTCAATTGGACAAGGCCCGAGAGCTCGTCAACATAAAGTACAAAGACGACGCCATGGCCGGCCTCCTATACGGCCGCCCGCTCGTCCTCTTCAAGACCGGAGACCGCGAGGCGGCGGAACAGGCGCTGAAGGCCGCAGTCAGCCTCAGCCCCAGGATAGCCGCAGAACTGCAAAAGTCGTCCCACAGAAGGCCAGAGGACGAAATGGCAGGCTACATCACAATGGGCGGCTGGGACGAGGCCTTCGAGTACTGGACCCATTTCGGAAGGTTCTGGGCCGCAGATGCGCTAGATTGGCTCAGGAACCTTGCGGCCGGGATGCAAGTCCCGTCGAAATGAACGTAAGCCGGCCCCACATATCGAAAGCCCCGGACAATCGCATCGCTTCAGACGCCATGCAAGCCGTTGGCGCCAGCTTCGACCCGGCGCCTTTCAGGCATCTGTCGGACCCGTTCTTTTGCCGTCCCGGAAGGTCATGGGCGGGATGGGCATTAGGACCGCTGGCGCAGCCGTTGAGAGCCTCCGATGCTCGGACCCCGTAGGTTCGGGGCGACCAATTGCGGGCCCGGATCGTTCGTCCGTCATGTTCACCGAGTTTTAGGACGGAGCGGCTTGCCAACAAAAATCCTTGGAACCAGCCAACAGTGTGCATAGCCAATCTACAAAGCCGGTTGAGGCGACCCCGGATTTGTTTGCGCGCAATCTGCTCTGCCGTCGCTCGCAAGGGCCGGCGTCCAGCCGGCCCGAGCGAGCGGCCCGACGCACAATCGGTCGGTATTAAGCCACCGGGGTCGAATAGTATTAACTCGCATGCACCAGATCAATCAGCTCTCGATGTTCCCTCTAAGCTATCACCATCCCAAGAGGATGCGACAGATTTAAATAATGACCAATCCTAATATAGGTTGGACCTCCAGAAAGAACGGCAAAATGATGCGTCTTACCCTCCGAAGGTGAGCAACCATCAGGGGGACACAAGGATGGATACAGCTGGAACGTAGCGCTGTTGTGTTCGTCTGTTTACAAGTTTGAACAAAATGTTCCATGTTCAAATGACCACCGATGTGTGATATGGGTTCAAAATCGTGCGTTGTTCGTATAATTTCCATTATGCAGGCCTGAAAACGGTTTGCATGTTCATAATCTGCTGAGAATTCAAAGAGATTGATAGCGAATCTTCTTGGGTTCAAGGTTCAATGTTCAATTGATTGATGTCCAGAGGCTCGACCTCTGAGTTTCAAAATTTGCATTATTTGCCGTTTTACGGGGAGGTCCAGAAGGCAGAAGATGGTGGAAGACGAAGGTGAAAAAGAGCAGAATGGGCCCGGCATAGCGAACGCTTTTGGTTTCCCGGTACCCCTCGTTGGGGACGACATAACCCTTCGATGGGAAACCGGACCGACAAAGAAGCATCCGGATGGGAACACGCTGAAAGCGCGACATCCAAGCGGGGTTTGGATATTTCCGGACAGGGCATCCTCGATAATGCCCCTACCTGGAGAAAGGACGAAATGCCGCATATCGAAGGTCTGCGTGAAGCCAGGGACGAGTTGCTGCTACGGTTTCGGCATGATCCTCGATGTGCTGGCAGATGCAACGATAACAAGACCGCGTCTTGCTCCAATCGTTGCAGAGGCCCTCTTGTTGGGAATAGACCAAAAGAGGAATGAACTGGATGGGGCGAAGTTGAAAAACGAGGAGGAACGCAATGCGCTGAAAGCCGATGTTGATAGAATGCATGCGATACTCAACGATAAGGAAGAAAGCCTCAAGCAGAAAGAAAACGCGCTCGATGAGATAAACGCCAAGCTTGAGGCGCTCGAACAGGCCCGTCTCGATTTCGGAAACCAAACCGTTTCCGATGAGGTGACGACGGATAGCAGCCTGGAAACCGGCCCTGCCCTGTAGGCAATAATCAAACCGATGATCCGAGTTCAATAAACTTGGTGAGGTTTCGTTTTTTCAATAACAAGGATTAATAATGCCTAAGATAATACTTCATTCATGACAGTATGGCCAAAGGAATGCCTTTTATGCCATCATAATTATTACTATCATGCAAATGCACGAAATCTCGGTTGTCCAGTTTGTGGCAATGATTTTTTTCCAAATGAGATAAAGAAATTGCTTAATGAAGATAACAAGATCCAAATTCTTATGAAATCGTATGCAAACGGCTCCAATTCAATAATTGAAACAACAAAAAGAATCCTCGAAGATCTAAAAGGTGCGTCGCTACCGTCAAAATACTTATATTCTTTGATAATGTTACTCGATTGTCCATCCTGTGCCATTAATACTGATGAACGTAAAAAAGATAATCAAATGATTAGAATGGATATCGTTGAATTGATTAATATGATTGTCAAGAATTGGTTAACATTGACAAAAATTCAAAAACAAAACATAATACGAACCCTAAACAACCCGCATCAGTTGATGGTCTTAATCGAGCTTCTGATGAATGTAGATGGACCACGTTACGATTTAATCGATTTTGACACAGGTAATTATAGACTGCCTGCGAATTATTCCACTCCGGCAGGAAATCAATTCCTACGAGTTTTTTTTAGTACGGATTATGTGTTATGTAACACCTAAAACGACCCCCTTTTGTAACTCTAAAACGTCTCCGGGCCAGCAATAACAATCCTGTTGCGCCTTGACTCCTGCGGTGATCAAGGTGAAACCCGTGTTCGAGGAC
>Ga0315291_10000677_pt1 | contig 45253 bp, 38 predicted proteins | sample YL17G12_20_MG_FD_203070 | JGI IMG/M metagenome (GOLD analysis project Ga0315291, IMG submission 203070) | Sediment microbial communities from Yellowstone Lake, YNP, Wyoming, USA - YL17G12_20 | ecosystem: Environmental > Aquatic > Freshwater > Lake > Sediment | place: USA: Wyoming | collected...
TATCAGTCCTGACAGACCCAACTACCGGCGGAGTTACGGCGAGCTTTGCAATGTTAGGCGATGTTATCATAGCTGAGCCCGGCGCGCTAATAGGCTTTGCAGGACCGCGAACAATTTACGAGACAATCAAGGTTGAACTGCCAAAAGGTTTTCAACGTGCAGAATTTCTGCTTGAGCATGGCTTTGTCGATATGATTGTACACCGCAAAGATTTGAGAAGCGAAATAGCCCGGCTGATTGACTACTGCGGCAAGACAAAGTAGGTTTTAGCCGAGATTTCCTATATTAAGGTTTATGGCTCGGTGTAAAGCTACGTTAGCGCAGGGTCGCGCACTTAAAACAAATTTGTTAGAATGACGCAAAAAGGGCTGCAAGTTTTTAACTTGCAGCCCTTTTTTGTTCTATCTGTCCAGCGAACTAAGACTGCAATCCGTCTTGCATTCGCGGCAGATTATTTGTCCAGTTCATAAGTTGTAAGCCAGTAATTCACAAATATGGCAAAATCAAACTGGTTGATTATACCGTCACCGTTCAAGTCAGCTCTGAGCAGCTCTGTGGCCGTCGAATCGTATAACTGGCCATCATCTGCACACTCATGCCCATTTCCTGCGTCGTGCGGCACGCATACATTAACGCTGCCGCTGCATACGCCTCCTTTACCATCGTCAGCATCAAAAAATATTTCATAAACTCGACCGTTGCCCAAACCGGACCGCTCGGCTCTGACGCGGGCCACACTCGTATCGATGCCATCACCGTCAGGAACCGTGTTGCCTGAACCCTGACTGCTGACTGGTTCATCTTGCGTGATACCTGTGATAGTGATAGTAACCGGGTCACCGTCCGGGTCGACCACGCCCAATATCTCGATGTCCACCCATTTATGATTAGGCGGCCATATTTTGCTGACACTGGCGACCGCACCGCTGCAATCCGGTGGATGACCTGCCGTCGTGAACGACCAGATATTCCCTTCGGTCTGGCCGCAGCAGTTCTTTGCTACCACCTGCCAGTAGTATGTGGTAGCAGCTTTAAGCGTCTCATTCGGGTCGGGTGTCGGATCACACGACGCTTCGTTAACATCTTCACAGATCAGTTCCAGAGCGTTGGGGTCTGTGCCAAAGTACACGTCGTAAACTGACGGGCAACTGGGACCGCCACCCGATTCTATCCTTATATTATCCAGATGCACGTTGAAGTAACCTAAGTGATCTTCTTCTGTAAATGCTACGTGAATTGTCCTGCCGGCATATTGAGAAATTCCTGCAGAACGTTCAGTCCAGCCGCTAATAAGCGGGTCACCCGGATTAGTAGAGAACAATGTAGACAGCACCTGGTTATTCGTATCTCTTATTTCCATGCGAAACTCCTGCTGCGGGTCACTGAAGCTACTGGCATGATTGCGAATCCTGTCGGCCCAGCAGAGGGTTGCCGATGTAGTGCCAGCCGGCAACGTCACATCCTGATATATCGTGTGGATGCCAGGACCACTCTGAGTGCTCAGAGCAGAAAAATTACCGCTATAAGGTGGAAGTGGACCGTCCGGACTGGGGTACGTACCATTATTTATGACAAAGGTGCCGTTCCCACTATTCGCCAATGTCCAGCCTGAAAAATTTCCAGTCTCAAAGTCACCGTTGACAATCTGACCCGGCGTCGATAGAACGCCAGCGGTGTATGAGATAACAGCAGGTATCTGTGTATCGCCCTCTATATTCCCGGTATTGTTATCAAAACTGTAGCTCGCAGTTTCCTGCGGCAAAGCGGCAGGTGTGTCCCCGCAAATTCGAGCGTATTCCTCTTTCAGTTCATAAGTATCTGTTGTCTGAACCTTGCCTTGTAACGCCTTACCGTTACAGCTTAACGAAATTCCATCAAGGTCGAACTGCGCCGGTCCGGTGTATTTTTGAGGAATGTACTCGTGGAAGTTAATCCTTACGGTCTGGCCTCTGATGCCCGGAGCAGCGCTTAGCAAATCGACACTATGCAAAACATATCCAGTGTCTCCCCTGGTTCCCAGGTTCAAATTCATCGTGTAGAGTACGGCCAAAGAAGCGCCGCCGCCGGCAGGCTGCAGGGAAACAACATATAATCGCGGCTGTGTGGAGCCGGAATAATTAAGCATGTCCCACTGAATCCGCTCGCTCCATTTCAAAATTGCGGAGGCAGCACATGCCGGTATCGCTACCTCTTGATAAATGTCATAGTATAATCCTGCCTCCCCGTCAAAGCCGTTCTGAGCAAAGTGTGTCCCTTCAGATGGCATACCATTATTAAACCACCCTGAGCCGCTGCCAGTGGCTACAGCCCAAGGCTGTAACTGCTGCCGTTCGCTTAGATTAGTAACGGTCGTCCAAGGCGCAAAACTGCCGCTTTCAAATCCGCCGTTAGACATCTGACAGTCGGGCGAGCAGGCTATATCCCATGATAATAACGTATCTACCGGTACATCCTTCTCGCCGTCGCACGGGTCCGGATCGATTGGTTCTGCTGGCGGTACGCAAGCAGGTTTGGTCTGGTAGGTCAGGTCATCCATCGTGTACCAAGCAGAACGAGAAGAGGAGTGTTCCACCTCTATACGTGCCACCGGGTCAAAATTTGCTGCAAGATACTGTGGGGTGGGTGATAGTACCAGCCATGCTGACTGTTGAATTAGGGCATGTGAGGCGTTGTACCCATTGAACCTGACGGTACTCGGCGTTGTCGTAGCAGTTTTTGCAAACCATGCGCCTACGAGGCGGTCGTCTGGGTTCGGTAGCGAGAAGCCAAGTTGCTTTACTCCAAACCCGTTGAACAGGTAATTATCTCCAGAATGCGGCTGGGAATAGGTTGGGTCAAGTGATTCCGACTTCCAGCCCCAATGAATAGGGTCTCCCTCGTAGTAGCAGTCCCAATCCAGCCCGCCGTAACCCGAGGGCAAGTAGCCATAAGGACTGACAGGTGGAAGGTCATCGAAGTTTAGTACGACAACTCCTCCAGCAGAAACTGTAACTGCCGCTTCAGACGTGAAGGACTGCAGCAACATGGGTTCGGCAGTCCCTATTTGGCCGTCCTCCGTAATTTCACCAAGACAACTTCCCGCTAAATATCCTACTACTGCTAAAGCAAATACAACGACTCCCAACTTTGTTTCTATTTTGCACATACTTTTCTCCTTCCTTAAATATTGGCAGGTATCTGTGCAACTGCATGTTGATTAATACCGGCTGTGGCTGCCCCCACCAAGAACCTATACATATATAACTGCACAAACTGTCTCCCTCAGTACAATAAACGTTTGGCTAAGCAATCAAGCCTTTCGGTCCCATAATAATATCAAAATATCCCTCGAATTGCAACCAAATTTTTGAATTTTTAGTTTTGAGTTTATCCCCATTTATAAAAAAGAGACTTTGCAACAGGCCTAATTATGCGTATAATTTGAGCCAATTAAGTACTTTACAGAGAAACTATGGGTTACTTTCGTGAAAATATAGAGAAAATGGCAGGTTATGAGCCGGGGTTTCAGCCGCCAAATACCGATGTAGTCAAGCTCAACACCAACGAAAATCCATATCCGCCAAGTCCAAAGGTAATTGAGGCGATAAAAAACTTAAAACCGGAACAGCTAAGAAGATACCCACAGCCGATGGCGGATACATTCAGACAAGCTGCTGCTGAAGTTTTTGGCGTGGAATGCGAAAATATAATCTGCGTCAACGGCGGCGATGAACTGCTGAATATTGCGATAAGAGCGTTTTGTGATGAGAACCGCCCCGTTGCTTATCCAACGCCGACGTATTCACTTTACCCTGTGCTGGCACAGATGGCAAACTCTCCTGCTGTTGAAATTCCATTTGATGAGGAATTTAATCTGCCTTCAAAACTTGCCTCAGGCAGCGCGGCACTGACAATCGTCTGCAATCCGAACGCACCGAGCGGAACATTTGTGCCGAAAGAGGAAATTAGTCAGCTCGCAGAAGAAATAAAGGGGATACTGCTGATAGATGAGGCGTATGTGGATTTTGCGGAAGACAACTGCCTTGAGCTTGTAAAAAAGTTCGATAACGTAATTATCCTTCGCTCGATGAGCAAAGGCTATTCGCTGGCAGGATTGCGGTTCGGCTATGGCATCGCAGATGAGAAATTAATAAAAGGTCTTCGGAAAGTCAAGGATTCTTACAATGTCGATGTTGTTGCAATTGCTGCAGCTGCTGCTGCCATACAGGACCAGCAGTATTTCAAAAATAACGTTCAAAAAGTCAAGATAGAAAGAAAATTTCTGACAGAAAAATTAATCGGACTCGGCTTCCACGTCTATCCGAGCCAAGCGAACTTCATACTTGCAAGGCCTTCAAAAGTCAGGGCTATAGACATTTACGAAAAACTAAAGGACAGAAATATATATGTTCGATACTGGGCATATCCGGATATAAAGGATAAGCTGAGAATCACGGTCGGGACGGCCGAGCAAAACAAAAAATTTATTAACGCATTAAAAGAAATTCTTGCCGAGGGATAAAATAATGGCTGACAGAAAAGCAAAAATAACAAGAAAGACAAGGGAAACGGACATTCTGGTTCAAATCAATCTCGACGGCGTCGGCAGATATGAAATCGACACCGGCATAGGTTTTCTGGACCATATGCTCTGCCATCTGAGCAAGCACGGCAAAATCGACCTGACACTAAAGGCCAAAGGCGACCTTGATGTTGACCAGCATCATACGGTCGAGGATGTTGCAATATGTCTGGGACAGGGGCTTGTCGAGGCCCTCGGCGATAAGAAAGGTATAGCACGCTACGGCAGCAGCTCCGTGCCGATGGAAGATGCCCTTGCAGATGTCGCAGTTGACCTTTCAGGCAGGCCCTTCTGCGTTTATAACGTGCAGTACAGAACGGAAAAGGTCGGTGATTTCGACGTCGAGTGCGTCGAGGAGCTGCTCAGGAGCTTTTCAAACCACGGCAAGTTCAACCTGCATATAACCGTGCCGCACGGTACAAACAGCCATCATATTGCAGAGGCAATATTCAAGGCACTCGGCCAGGCTCTGGGACAGGCTGTTAAGCTTACCGGCAAGGATATTCCAAGTACAAAGGGCTCATTGTGAGCACAAACGAAAATTACGAATACAGAACGGGCATAGGCACTGATATCCACCGACTCATCGAAGGCAGGCCATTGAAGCTTGGCGGAATCTTAGTGCCTTTTGAAAAAGGCCTGCTTGCTCACAGCGACGGCGATGTTGCCTTACATGCCCTGATAGATGCAATCGCAGGAGCAGCGGGACTTGGCGATATCGGAATGCTCTTTCCCGACAGCGACCCGCAACTTAAGGATATAGACAGCAAAGAACTTGTCCTGAAAGTTAAAAGCTATATCGCTGATAAAGGCTGGGAAGTAGTTAACGCCGATATTACAATCACCGCTGAAGAGCCGAAACTGGGGCCATATAAGGCACAAATGAAAAGATGTATCGCCTCGCTTTTGGGAATCGATTTTCTCAATGTTAACGTAAAAGCAAAAACAAACGAAGGTCTCGGCAACATAGGTGCAGAACTTGCAATGTCCGCGATTGCATCCGTACTTTTGCGAAGAAGAATCAAAAGAACTCTTTAGACACGGATGAACACTGATGTATATTAGACACGGATTTACACGGATTAACACTGTTATATAAAAAATTGTGAATATGGAAACGCTAAAACATAAGGAATTATCAGAGAAAATTATAGCCGCAGCGTATAACGTGCACAAAGAGTTAGGATACGGGTTTCTTGAAAAAGTATATAAAAATGCACTTGCGGTTGAATTGGGAGAAGCCGGGCTAAAATATGCTGTCGAAACTCCATTAAATGTGAAATATCATAACATAGTAGTCGGCGATTACTTTGCAGATATAATCGTTGACGACAAAATCATCGTTGAAGTTAAAGCAGTAAGTAAGCTGGAATCTATAAATGAGGTTCAACTCGTCAATTATCTGAAAGCAACAGGAATAAATGTCGGATTATTGATAAATTTCGGACAGTCCGTTGAAATTAAACGTCGTATATTCGGTTAATGAACAGGTTCAAATATGGCAATAAGCATTTTCTTAAATGGACAAAATTGTCAACAGGTAATTTATAACAGAGAGGATGCTTTCGAGAAATTTATCGTTGACAATGCTGAAACGATATTTGGTGCCAATTCGATTTATGTCGATATGAAACACCGAATAGAAAATTCGTCTTTGGGCGGCACAATACCCGATGGAGTACTGATAGATTTGTCAGACTTAGAAAATCCTAAGTTTTATATTGTAGAAGTTGAGCTTCAAAACCATGATTTTCGCACACATATTTACCCTCAAATAGATAAATTCTTTGATTTTTATAGCAATATACAAGAACGGAATAAATTAACTGAAAAGATATACTCGACATTCAGACAAGATGATTCCTTACACAGCAAACTCAAAAACATAATTGGTTCAAAAGAAATTTATAGATTTCTGAAAGGCACTCTGGAGAACAGTCAAAACATTTTGATTATTATTGACGGCCCCAAACCTGAAATTGAAGAAAAAATGAAAAGTCGTTTAGAAACGTGGGGCAAAATGGTTAAAGTTCAAATTATTAATCATTTCCGGTATGAAGACCAAAATATTATTACAGCAGAACCACCATTTCAAAATTTGGAATTCGGAGATGCTACCACATCGATTGATATAGAAAAACCTGATACCACTTCATATACGGAAGGATTTCATCTTGAAGGTTGTAATGAAAATGTAAAAAATATTTATAACAGACTTAAGCAAGCTCTTCTAAAAATTAAAAACGAGATTAGATTTAATCCTACTAAATATTATATTGGTGTTTATGTCAAAAGGCAATTCGCCTATATTCAGTGCTATAAAAAGAAATTAAAAGTGATTGTTTATTTGCCTGAAAATGAAGTTAGAAAAACAATACATTCGCAAAATCATATTATTAAAAGTCATAGCGAACCAGCTCAACGATTTTGGGGCGGCTCAGGAAATAATTTCCATCTAAACTGTGCTGTTGAGTTAACTGACACAGAGCATTTCGATGGAATAGAAAGCTTATTACAAAAAGTGGTTGCAAATAATGAAGAATCGTGAGATATAAATAATAAAATACAGTGTAAATCCGTGTTAATCCGTGTCTGGAAAAAAACAGTGTAAATCAGTGTCAGGAAAAGCAAATGCCTTTTGAATTGTATAATACATTAACTCACAAAACAGAAGAATTTATCCCCCTGCAGCAAGGCAAAGTGGGGATGTATAGTTGCGGGCCAACTGTATATTCACATCCGCATATAGGAAATTTCAGAAGTTTTCTTGTAGCGGATTTATTGAAACGATTTCTCGAATTCAAAGGCTTCGAAGTTACTCATATCATGAACATAACAGATGTCGGGCATCTTGTGGATGACGCGGACGAAGGTGCTGACAAGCTTGAGGAGGAAGCTAAAAAACAAAAAAAAGACCCTTTGGAAATCGCGAAGTTTTACACAGCGTCATTCATGGAAGCAAGCAGGCTCGTCAACATAAAGCCCCCCAACTTGTACCCCAAAGCAACAGAGCATATCAACGAAATGATAGATATGATTAAGATTCTCATCGATAAAGGTTATGCCTATATTGTCGGGCATAACGTTTATTACGATGTCACTAAGTTCCCCAGTTACGGACAGCTTTCCGGTAATACATTAGAGGACTTAATCGCTGGCGCGAGAATTGAAGTTAATCCGGAAAAGAAAAATCCCCAAGACTTTGCCCTCTGGAAACACGACCCCAAGCATATTCAGCAGTGGGACAGTCCATGGGGCAGAGGATTTCCGGGCTGGCATATAGAATGTTCGGTAATGAGCTCAAAGTATTTAGGCACGGAATTTGATATTCATACCGGTGGCGAGGACAACATATTCCCGCACCACGAGTGTGAAATCGCCCAATCCGAAGCGGCAAGCGGCAGGAAATTCGTCCATTATTGGCTGCATACGCGATTTCTGATGTTCGACGGCGAAAAGATGGCCAAATCAAAGGGCAATCTGTATACAATCCAGGAACTCATTGAGAAGGGCTTTAAGAAGAATGCTATACGATATGCGCTTATTTCGTCACATTACAGACAAAACTATAATTTTACTTTTGATGGACTAAGGGCTGCGGAGCAGGCAATAGACAAAATACAGCAATGTGTCTTTCAGCTGACAGATTTGTGCAGGAACAAGAAAGAGGGCAAAATCAGAGAGCGGTTACGAGACATAGCCTCTACTTGTCTGGCAGAATTTGACAAGGCTCTTTCTGATGACCTAAATATCTCAAAAAGCCTGGCTGCATGTTTTGATTTCATACGGGAAGTTAACAGGATTAGCGACATGAACTCAGCCGAAGCCGGTGCTCTGCTCGATACCATTAACCGACTTGATTCGGTACTTGGTGTATTGGAAACTATAGACAAAGAAGTGCCGGATAAGATAAAAGAGCTAGCGGAGAAGAGAAAAGAGGCAAGGCTTAACAAAGATTGGCAATCAGCTGATGTCACACGGTCTGAAATTTCAGCCGAAGGCTGGATAGTTGAAGACACCCCAGATGGAGGCTACAGAATAAAACGCAGGGAGGATGTTTAATGAAGATTCTCGGTATAGACCCCGGGCTTCAATTGTGCGGATACGCTGTGATTAATTCAAACGGCAGCGGCGAAAAACTTGTTGAGGCAGGCGTATGCAGAACAGACTCAAAGGCCCCGATGGAGCAACGACTGGTGCAGATAGCACAGGATATAAGCTCGCTGCTGGAAAAATTCAGGCCGGACTGCGTGGCAGTTGAAGATTTATATTCTCATTATGCCCATCCGCGAACGGCAATATTGATGGCGCACGCAAGAGGTGTTATACTTGCGGCAGCCTGCCAAAGCGGCACAGATGTAAAAAGTTTTGCTGCGACAAGAATCAAAAAGTCGCTGACAGGTAACGGCAGAGCCTCAAAACAGCAGGTTCAAAGGAGCATAAAAAGCCTTCTCGGCCTTGTAAAACTGCCGGAACCGGCTGATGTAGCCGATGCAATTGCCGCTGCTTTATGCTGTGCAAACTCAGTAACTAAAAACTTAGAACTAAAATGATTGCTCAGATTGAAGGAAAACTTATCAGACTCGATAGTGATACGGCACTGGTTCAGATTGGCCAGATTTGCTATGAGATACTTTTGCCCGGTTATCTGGCGGCTCTGCTTTCCGGCAGAATCGGGCAGGATATTACACTGTGCACAATGGAATATTACGAAGGCAGTATGGCAGGCGGAAATCTTGTGCCGCAAATGGTTGGTTTTCTAACGCCGGGCGAAAAAGAATTCTTCAGGCGATATACATCCGTCAGCGGAATCGGCATCAAAAAAGGCTTAAAGTCTCTTGCTGTTCCGATAGCCACGATAGCTTCTGCAGTGGAAAGCGGCGACGAAAAGACGCTTATCGCCCTGCCGGGAATAGGCAGAAGACTTGCTCAGCACATGATTGCTGAGCTTAAAGGGAAGCTGGCTGATTTCGCCATAGGCGAACCTGTAAAAGGCCGGGAAGGGGCGGCATTTGCAGATTTTCAACTTGAAGCGCTCGAGATACTCATTGCCTGGGGCGAAAAGCGGATTGAGGCGACTGAACTTATTCAGCTTGCCTGCAAAAAACATCCGCGGATAAAGACAGCAGAAGAGCTTGTACCACTGGTTTACAGGATAAAACAGGGTATCGAGGTTTAAAAAATGGCAATAGACAGGGTTTTAAACTCTGACTCGATGGATGAGCAGGAAGAAACCTTCAACATTTCGCTGCGACCGACGAAACTTTCCGAATGCACGGGGCAGGAAAATGTAAAAGAAAAACTATCTATTGCAATTGCCGCTGCCAAAAAGCGAGGCGAACCGCTTGAGCATATCCTACTTTATGGTCCGCCGGGACTGGGTAAAACAACTTTTGCTCACGTTATTGCCAACGAGATGGGCGCAAAAATAAAGACCACTTCCGGCCCTGCCCTTGTAAAGCAGGGAGATGTGATGGGACTTTTGAGCAATATTAATACCGGCGATGTTCTTTTTATCGACGAAATACACCGCCTCAGCACTCCTGTGGAGGAATTTCTTTATCCTGCAATGGAGGAGTTTCGTGTTGATTTTACCGTTGACAGCGGTCTCCATGCAAAAACCATTAATTTCCCGCTAAAGCGATTTACACTCATCGGCGCGACAACGCGTGCAGGCCTTCTGAGCGCGCCCCTTAGGGGCAGGTTCGGTATGCTTTATCATCTTAAATTCTATAATGCCGACGAACTGGCGAAGATTCTCATACGCTCGGCGAAACTGCTGAACCTGTCCTGCCAGGACGGCACATTGGAACTTATCGCATCGCGCAGCCGAGGTACGCCTCGAATTGCCAACAGACTTTTAAAAAGGGTCCGCGATTATGCTCAGGTCAAAGGCAAAGGCAACCTCACTCAAGACATCGTCGGCAGCGCCCTGCAGATGGAACAAATCGACGAGCTCGGCCTTGATGAGCTTGACAGAGTCTTTCTGCGGGCACTTGCAAACGTCTATAACGGTGGGCCGGCAGGTATTGAGGCGCTCGCGGCAACGCTCGGCGAGGAAAAAGACACGCTCGAGGATGTTGTTGAACCGTATTTATTGCAGATAGGATTTGTCCGCAGAACAAAAAGGGGCAGAGAAATAACCGACCAGGCTGCAAAACATATCGGAATCGAACCGAAAAACAAAAAAACTAACCAGGAAGAAGAATTATTCTAAAAAAAAAGGACAGAGGGAAAGTTTTGAGTTCTTAGTTTTGAGTTAATTATTTATATTCGACAACTCAAAACTAAAAGTTAAGAACTAAAAACTATTTAAAATTCGTGTTAATTCGTGATTAATTTCTTTTTATTATAGGGAATGAAAAAAATGAAAAAATCTGCTTCACTGATTCTGTTATTTATTTTTGTGATATTTGCGGCGGCAGGCTGCCAGCAGCCTGTTAAACAAGCCGCCACAGGCCCGCTGCTGGCAAATGAACAGCCGGTTAACATATACTATCTTGCCGGCAGACTCGGTATGACGGTATCTGGGGCAGACGATAAAAAAATCGTCTTCAACGACGCAAAAAATACCGTAGCGATTTATCCGAAGAATGACCAAGTTTATGTCAACGACAATTATCTTGCACCTTTAGGCAGGACAAAAAAAATCAATGATATGCTGCATGTCCGCTCAAGCCTGGAGCAACAGATTCGAAGTGAGCTTGTAAAAACCGAGATAAAACCGGTTTTGCCTGTTTTGCCTAAAAAAGTCAAACCAGCCGAGAAAACCCGGCCGGTTGTTTCCGGCAAAACCATTGTGATTGACGCAGGCCACGGCGGAAAAGACCCCGGCGCAACCAGTTCCTACGGTTATGAAGAAAAAAACGTCAATCTTGATGTCGCTACGCAGATTGCACAAATATTGAAAGACAGAGGATTGAGGGTCATAATGACCCGCAATAACGATGAGTTTATCGAACTTGAAGAACGCGCCAACATCGCCAACCACAATAAGGCCGATATCTTCATAAGTATTCATGCGGATTCTTCTGCCAAAAGCAACACAAACGGTTTTACAATTTACGTTGAACGGAGCAGCTCATGGGCATCGACAAGCCTTGCCAATGCAATAGACAATCGTATGGCTCAAACCGGTATAAACAGCAACGGCGTCAGAAAGGCCGACTACCGGGTACTTACGCATACCGGCTGCCCTGCTGTTTTGATTGAGCTGGGGTATCTGTCAAACTACTGGGAGGCAAAACAGCTCAAAAATAAAGATATGCAGAGGCAACTTGCGCAGGCAATTACGGACGGCATAACTGATTATATAACCAAACAATAACGAGGCGGTTATGACATTTCAGAATGTCTCAATAGCGTTTGGTCTGACGCTGTTTGCCGGACTTTCAACCGGCATCGGAAGCGCAATAGCTTTTTTTGCCAGAAAGACCAGCACCCGATTCCTCTCCACATCCCTGGGCTTTTCAGCAGGCGTTATGATTTATGTTTCCTTGGTTGAAATATTCGCCCAGGCAAAGGCCAACCTTGTTGCCGAACTGGGCCAGGTAAAAGGCTGCTGGCTGACAGTCGCCTCATTTTTTGCCGGCATTTTTGCAATGGCAATTATTGATAAACTAATCCCCGCGATAGATAACCCGCATGAATTGCGAAAACTTGAAAGAAGCGATTATCCCGGGGCGGTACAGGAATATCCCGGCCTCTACCGGCTGGGGCTGTTCGCCGCTCTTGCGATTGCGATACATAACTTTCCCGAAGGTCTGGCAACATTCACTACCGCTATGAAAGACATTCGAATCGGCATTCCGATTGCCATAGCTATTGCCATTCACAATATACCGGAAGGTATTGCGATTTCAGTGCCGATATATTATGCAACAAACAGCCGGAAAAAAGCGTTCTGGCTTTCTTTTCTTTCCGGCCTTGCAGAGCCTGCCGGCGCCGTGATAGGATATTTTATCCTTATTAATACTCAGAACAACATTATATGCAGCGCCATATTTGCTGCTGCCGGCGGCATAATGGTCTTTATTTCCATCGATGAGCTCCTTCCCGCAGCGGAAAAATACGGCAGACATCATTATGCAGCTTACGGTTTTGTTGCAGGTATGGTTGTAATGGCAGTGAGCTTATTATTGTTTGTGTAGAGAAAAAATGAATTTATATCCATTGAAATTCAAACCGATCTACAAGGAGCTTATCTGGGGCGGGTATAAACTGCGAAATATTCTGGGCAAAGATTTCCCCGCGGATAAAAAAATCGGCGAAAGCTGGGAACTTGCCGATTTGCCGAATGATAAAACCATTATTATAAACGGCGAATTCGCCGGAAAAACCCTCTCTGAACTTTTGCAGAAATATCCTGAAGAACTAACCGGAAAAAAGGACTACAAGCCGCCTTTCGAATTGCTTATCAAACTAATAGATGCGGCCGAAGTTTTAAGCGTTCAGGTTCATCCTGATTCGGAGGCGGTAAAAAGACTCAAAACGGGAACTCCAAAAACCGAGTGCTGGTATATAATCGACACTGAAGCTAACGCCTGTATTTACAAGGGCTTAAAAGCCGGCACAACAAAAGAGCAATTTATTCAATCAATAAAAAACGGCACCTGTGCCGAGCTTCTTAATAAAGTGTCTGTAAAACCCGGCCAGTGCCATTTTCTGCCTGGCGGCACCGTTCACGCCATAGGCGCGGGGATTTTGATAGCTGAGATTCAAACGCCATCGGATACGACATTTCGGGTCTTTGACTGGAACAGACTGGAGAATGGCAAACCTCGGCAATTGCATATTGAACAGGCTCTTGAGAGTATTAACTTTGACCAGAAGGCAGAGGACCTTCCTGTAACCGCTGGCGGCAGACTGGTCGATAGTGAATTTTTTAAGGTTGATAAAATCACTGCGCAAGCCGGTACATCGCGTCAAATTTCTGAAGGAATAATGGAAGTAATTATAATTATCAGAGGAGGCGGCCGAATAATTTCAGAAGATTCACAGGCGGTTGATTTCACAAAGGGCCAGACAATTCTGCTTCCGGCAGTATTTAAGGGTGAAATTCTGTTCGAAAGTCTCACTGAATATCTGCTGACCACTCTATAAGCGGGGTTTTAGTTTAATTGACATCTGCAGCAAGACTTAATACAATGTTTTTATGCTCAAACTGAGTGAAAATCCGCCAATAATCTGGCCTGCTGGGTTGAGTGTAAAAGACTTTCAGGGCACCTGGTGGGTCGCGCACACTAAAAGCAGAAACGAAAAGGCCCTTGCCTGGCAGATGCAGAAAAGAAATATCAGCTACTTTCTGCCTTTGACCGAGAAAGTGTACAGGAAAAGCCGCAGGGTATTTCGTTCAATGCTTCCGCTGTTCAGCGGATATGTTTTTTTCTGCGGCGATGAACCGGACAGGCTGGAAGTGCTCAAGACAAACCGCGTTGCCGGCCTTCTGGAAGTAAAAGACCAGCAGCATTTGATTTCAGAACTTCTGCCGATTGAAAAGGCTCTTACAAGCGGCATAAATCTTGCGCCGTATGCTTACATTAAAGCAGGTCAGCGATGCAAGGTTATTGCAGGACCTCTTATAGGCACAGAAGGATTGGCTGTCAGCGAACAGAGCAAAACAAGGCTTGTTCTTCAGGTAGATATACTCGGCAAGGCCACGTGTCTTGAAATTGATGCCTCTCTTCTCGAAACAATTCAGGAGAACTGATTTTTAAAGTGTAACTTTTACATGGAGGTGATTTATGAATTGGCTGCCAAAAATTGTCGCGATTCTCATTGTAATTGACGGTATTGTAATTCTATTTCGACCGGACCTTTTAAAAAAATACTGCCAGATTTTCTGTCAGGGTGCCACAATTTATCTTGCCGCACTTCTCAAAGCGTTAGTAGGCGCTGCTTTTCTCTTCGGTTCTCCAGGCAAATGCAATATCCCTGCAGTTATAATAACTTTCGGTATTCTGGCTCTTGCAGGAGCTGTCTTCATTGTTATCATGCCGCAAAAGGCCAGGGCCATGGCTGGATGGTTCGCAGCCAAAAGTAATACAACTCTGCGACTTTTTTCGCTAATCTATCTGCTGATTGGCGCACTTTTAGTCTACTCGGTATAGAAATCGTCCGGCAAATATCTGCTGGTCTTCTGTTCAACGCCAGGAACATTTATAAAATCGGCAGTCAAGCAGCTCGAAAATAGAGTTTAACTTATTTAAATTTAACACTTTACATCAACAGGATATATAGTTATGATTTTTGAAGAAGAACCAAAAAATTTTGATATAATCTGAGCTTTACAAATACGTTCAGCGGATGATTAACATGGATAAAAATCTGGATATATCGGTAGTTATCCCTGTTTTTAATGAGCAGGAGAATCTGGGGAAAATATATCGGCAGGTTATAGATTCCCTGCAGAGCAAGTATTCATTTGAGATAATATTTATAGATGACGGAAGCACGGATGGCAGCTGCAAGGTTCTTGAGGATATACATCTTAAGGACTCAAGGGTAAAGGTAATAATGTTCCGCCGAAACTTTGGCCAGACCGCGGCGATGAGCGCAGGCTTTAATCACGCAAAGGCTGATGTCATAGTCCCGCTTGATGCAGACGGCCAAAACGACCCTGCGGATATCCCCGCACTGGTTGAAAAATTAAAAGAAGGCTATGACATAGTAAGCGGCTGGCGAAAAGACCGGAAGGACAGAACAATCAGCCGCAAAATTCCATCAATGATGGCAAACTGGCTCATTGGAAAAATGACCGGCGTTAAACTTCACGATTACGGCTGCAGTTTGAAGGCATACAAACGTGAAGTGCTTGAAACGATTAATTTATACGGCGAGATGCACAGATTTATACCTGCAATTGCAAGCTGGTCAGGTGCAAAAATCACAGAGATGGTTGTAAATCATCATCCAAGGGTTGCCGGAGTTGCAAAATACGGCCTTGAAAGAACGATGAAGGTTTTCCTCGACCTTATGACGGTCAAGTTTCTGGGTTCTTACGCCACCAAGCCTATATATATTTTCGGCGGCCTGGGCATTTTCAGCGGTTTTACCGCTGTAATTTGCGGCCTTGCCATACTGTATATGAAATTTATAAGCTCCGAGCATCTGGCAATGAATCGCAACCCCCTTTTGCTGCTTACAGCAATCCTGATAATTACGACCATTCAGCTTATACTTATGGGACTGCTTGCGGAAATGATTGTAAGGACCTATCACGAGTCTCAAAAACGGCCGATATATGTCATAAGAAATATCCTGGAACGTAAACCTAATCAAGAGCATGTTAATGAGTCGAATGTCTAAAAAAAAAAGACCGGACAACAAATAACTGAACACAACACTGTAACTTTCAGCAAATTTTTTTACTTATTTATTGTCATCATTTTAGCCAGCATACCCTTCTGGCTCGGCAAATATTTCGAACTCAATTATCCTGACCCCTTCGATTCCGCTGCCAATGTCTATTCGGCACAACGCATCCTCAATGGAGCAAGAATCGGTATTGATGAAAAGCCAAGTGCTGCATTAGGGACATTGCTGGTCAATATTTTAGGAGCCCGGTTATTCGGGTTCAGCGAATTCGGACCGAAATTGATTCAATTGACTATGCAGGCGGGCGCCTTAGCAGCAATGTATCTTGCCACCAGAAAGCTGCTTGGCAGACTGCCGGCATCTGTCAGCGTAATTATCGCTTCAATTTATATCTCAGCCCCGCTTATCGCCAAGTTCGGCAATGTAAAAGAGCAATATATGATAGCGTATATGGTAACGGCGATAAGCTTATTTATGCTCAGACAATCAGGCGGAAGCTGGTGGTACAGTTTGCTGGCCGGTGCGATTGCCAGCTGGGCGCCCCTTTTTAAGGAGACGGGTTTGTCTGCACCAGGAGCAATCGGGTTATTTGTTTTGCTCCAGCCAATATTTCGGCACAGAACGTGGAAGCAAACAGGGGTTGATATTGCATTACTGCTGGCCGGTGCAGCGGCAGCAATGGCACCACTGTATATATGGATAATCGGATGGAAAGTGCAAATGTCATTGCCGTATTCGTTTGTGTGGGAAACCATCGGAGGATTTTTACCCAAGTCTGCGGCGGCACCGCAGACAGACAGTTATGTCTCGTCACTAAGAGCAACGATTCCTTTTTCCGAGCAGTGGCCGAAGGTGTTGCGATATTACCTCGCTCTATGTTTGCCAATCTCGCTGGCTGCCGGTGCAATCATCGCAAGAATAGGAAAAATGATTCTCAATTCGTCAAAAAAGTCCCCGCCGGAGCCTGGCAGGTGCGATTACGACCGCTTCGTCCTGCTGTTTGCGGCTTGGTGGGCTCTTGACATGGCTCTTGTGTGGGTAAGTCCGGCTTCTTACGAACAGTATTATCTGCCGCTTACCGCCTCCGGTGCAATGATGGGAGGTTATCTCATAGCCGTCTGGCGCGACAAACTTATCGGGGCGATGTTCAAAACCAGATGGGGCATTACAGGAATTGCCGGTCTTATCCTGATGATGATTATGTCCTGGCACATATTCTTTGGCCTGCCGAGAAGCCCCTACTCAGGTATAAAATACCCTGAAAAGCGAAACGGCTATGCTCAGCGATGGAATGAAATCGAACACCGCAAACACGATGGCTGGAAGGGTTCGTGGGAGGTCGCGGGTGAGTATATACGCGACCATACACAGCCGACGGACAAAATTTATGTATGGGGCTGGGTGCCGGGCATATACCTGTCAGCACAGAGGTTCTGCCCCGCTCCAAATGCCTTTGAAAGTGAAATGCACACCAGACCTCCCGAACAGCTCGAGCAGATAATCGACGAACTGCTTGTCTCCTTTAACAAAGAGATGCCCAAATACATTGTGGACAGTCGCAAGCAGCATTTACCTCTCGACCGGTTTAAATTCGAGCTTTGCCCTATCGTGGGTTATTCCAGCCAGAGACAGCCGCAGTTCCTGCCATCTGACCCGCAAATAGTGGCCGAATTTGAAAAACAATGGAGCAAGATGACCAGGGACAGGTCGGGCGACGAAGAGGCGAGAAGATTCGAGGTTATGGGCAAATTCAGAAAGTTCATAAGAGAAAATTACGATATAATTCAAATGTTCGGCGATAACGTTGTTTTTAAGCTGAAGAAAAAATAAATGAATATTCTTATGTTAAATTACGAGTTTCCTCCCATTGGAGGGGGCGCCGGCAAAGTGCATCTGAACATGCTTAAGGAATACTCAAAACACAATGACCTGAGCATCGATGTATTGACATCGGCGCCACAGCCGGGAAATCATATCATCAGATTTTCCAATAACATAAATATTCATAAAGTCGGCGTTCATAAAAAGAGCCTGCATTTCTGGAGAAAGATGGAAATTCTCGAGTGGATTGTCAAAGCCGGCCATTATTATAAGAAACTAATTAAGCACAAAAAATACGACCTGGTTCATTCATTTTTTGGATTTCCAACGGGCTGGTTCTGCTATAGAAGCAGAAACAAATTGCCGTATATAATTTCACTAAGGGGTTCAGATGTTCCTGGAAAAAATTTAAGGTTTGCATTTGAATACAGGCTGTTAGGAATCATGTTTAAAGCTATCTGGAAGAATGCCTCTGCTCTGATAGCATGCAGCGAGGGATTAAAGCAGAGAGCATTAAAATTTTACCCGCAGGTGAAAATAGATGTTGTGCCCAATGGCGTTGACATCGAGAAATTCTGCCCAATATCGCAAAATACTGAAAAAAAATCCGATGTAATCAGGCTTATCACTGTCGGCAGACTAAGTAATACCAAAAGAGTTGATATTTTAATCGATGCGGTCAAAATTCTTGTCGAGCAGGGGAAAAAAGTCAAGCTGTTAATTGTCGGAGGAGGCTCTCTTAAGGATTCTCTCGAAAAACTTGCTGCTCAAAAAAATCTTGCAAATTTTATTGAATTCAAGGGCATTGTAGATTCGGAACAAATGCCTCAACTTTATCAAAACAGTGATTTGTATGTCAGTGCAACCATGCAGGAAGGGATGAGCAACGCTATGCTCGAGGCAATAGCATGCGGTCTGCCGATTATAACGACTCAATGTGAAGGCGTTGACGAACTGATAAAGGGAAACGGTATAATAATCAAAGAAGAAACAGCAGACGAAATCGCAAAAGCGATATCAGAACTGGTTATGAATACCGAGAAATTGGAATCGATGTCCAAAGCATCAAGAAAACATTCCGAAAATTTTACGTGGAAATCTGTTTCGCAAGCTTACCTGAAATTTTATCAGAAGATTTAATTGTGGAAAAAACATTTTGCATAACAATTGACACCGAACCGGACTGCGACGTTCACTGGAAAAGGTCACATCCATTGTCGTTTGAGTCTGTTTTATTCGGTATTCCTGATATTTTGCGGCCTATATGGGATTTATATAACATCAAGCCGGTATATTTCGTTTCTCCGGAAGTAATCAACAACGAGCAATGCTGCCAGGTACTAAAAAATGAAATCGAATCAGGAGCGGAAATAGGCACTCATCTGCACTCGGAGTACATAGAACCAGAGATGAAATATGATGAAGCAGATGGAACTGTAAGCAGCGAATTCCCTTGTTTCGCTTACAGCGATGACATCGAACTCGAAAAAATAAAAAATCTCACCGTCTTAATAAAGCAGAAGCTGAATATTGTGCCGACTTCTTACAGAGCAGCAAGATATGGAGCGGATCTGGCAACCATAAAGTCTCTTGAAAAGCTGGGTTATAAAGTGGACAGTTCTGTTACTCCGGATATTAACTGGTCTTCTGTCGGAGGACTAGACCATTCAGCCGCTCCAAAACAGCCGTATTTTGTTAATCACGAAAACCTATACTGCCCAGGCAGTATGAAAATTCTTGAAGTGCCAATCACTATCTCCAAAAAACGGCTGCGTTTTCTGCCTGACAAATGGCCGTTCTATCGCTGGTTAAGACCAAGCCATATGACCGTTTTTGAGATGAAAATGGTTGTAAACGAATTTCTTGTCAACTTTGAAAATCCCGTTTTAACTATGATGTTCCACTCAATGGAAATAATTCCCGGCAAATCACCGTTTGTACGCACGAAGCTCGGACAGAAACTTTCTTTACACAGGCTCGAAAAAATCATACAATATATGATAGGAAAAGGTTTCGAAAGTAAAACCCTGGATATGGTTTACAATGAAACAAGTGCTGAAAAGCTCAGGGAATAAATGATGAACTGGAGAAAACCTTTAATCTATTGTCTGCTTTATGCGAGTGGAAGTAAAATACCACAACATCTCAAGTTCTTCAAAAAATATGAATATCTTAGTTATGAAGAAATTAGACAAATAACTGACAGTAAACTAAAAAAACTTCTTGTCCATGCTTATCATAATGTACCTTACTATAACAAAATATTGAAACAGACCGGTGTGATTGACGGCCAGGAAGTTCGGCTGGAAAGATTTCCCGATATCCCAATCCTAACCAAATCGATAATAAGACAACAAGGTGAAAACTTATATTCAAAAGACCATAAAAAAAGGTGTTCTTACAAAAACACTTCAGGAGGAAGTACGGGAGAACCGGTTACTTTTATGCAAGATAAAAATTACAGCGACTGGAATATCGCAAATACGATTTATTTAAAAACATTCGCAAGTCAGGATATCGGCGAAAAAGAATTCAGGCTGTGGGGTTCTGAAAGAGACCTGCTGGATAAAGAAAAACCGGCAGTAAGACTGAGAAATTGGTTATATAATAGAATGGAACTTAACGCCTTCAAAATGTCCAAAGACGAAATGGTTCAATTTGTGAATAAAATAAACAGAGCCAGGCCGACATGGATTGAATCGTATGTTCAGGCTATCACAGAATTCTCCAGATTCATCAGGGAAAATAATTTAACTATCGCCTCCCCCAGAGGTGTGTTAACTTCGGCCGGCACTCTGTACCCCCAAATGCAGCAACTAATTGAACGTGTTTTTAAATGCAAGGTTTTTAACAGGTATGGCAGCCGGGAGGTAGGCAGCATTGCTTGTAGTTGTGAAAAAGACGAAGGCTTACATGTGAGTATTTGGAATAATTATCTTGAAATATTAAACGATAATTTTCAAACAGTTCAACCCGGCGGCATAGGCAGAATTTTTGTTACTAATTTGAATAATTATTCGATGCCGCTTATAAGATATCAAATCGGAGACTTCGGCATAGCTGCAGAAAATCGAGAATGTTCATGCGGCCGTAAAACACCTTTGATTAAGGGGGTGGTGGGACGTCATATGGAAGTTTTCAAAACTAAAAATGGCAAAATAATACCCGCCGAATTCTTTATTCATTTCATTGGCGTAGTCTACAATGAGGGCTACATAAAAAAATTCCAGGTAGTCCAAAAAGATTATGACCAAATTGTCATAAAAGCCGTTATCGACAATCTGCAAAAATTTAATGAATCCAAAACAAAAATAGTGAATTCCATAAGAAAAGTTATGGGCCAGAATTGTAGAGTAGATTTTGAGCTCGTTGACGAAATTCAGCTTTCTAACAGCGGAAAATATTTATATACTATTTCGGAGATTTGATTATGAACGGCTCACCGAAACATGCTTTATACCGTTACGAATCCAGCAAAGCGTTCGACATAATATCAAAGGGATTTGAGCTTTTTCAGCTGAGCCGGAAACTGCGGCAAGCCTCGTTGGTTATGATAAAACCGAATCTTGTATCCGATGTCGAAGAATATATATTAAACGGCAGCAATACAGACACAAATTTAATTGAAGCTGTTTTGCAATATCTGTCGGATTTTCCCTGCAGGGTGGTAATCGCTGAAAGTGAGACAGGCAGTAAAGTCAAGGGACGCAGACTGCAGCGCGCTCTGGATTTTATGGGTGTTACAGCTCTTAAAGACAAATATAATTTCGACATAGTAAACCTTACATATGATGTAAAAGAAACGGTTGCGATAAAAAATGGGCTGCTGCTGAAGAAAATCGAACTTGGCAAAACTTCCCTTGATGCCGATTTGATAATTAATATGCCTAAATTGAAAACCCATAAGTACGCTGCTGTTACATGCGCATTGAAAAACATGTTCGGATGTATCCCTGACCCATTGCGAATAATCTACCATAAAAATATCCACAAGGCCATCGCAGATATTAACAGTATATATTTTAATAAAACCTTCGTAGTTCTCGACGGCATACGCGGCATGGAAGGCCAGGGACCTCTTTTCGGCAGTCCTGTAGATATGAATATAGTGGGCTTCTGCGATGATTCGCTTCTAAATGATATAATATGCGCGAAAATAATGGGCTTCGACCCTAAAGAAATAAAACACATAGAATTGTTCAAAAACCGTTATTATTCCGGAACAACCGACAAAATAGAAATTGCCGGCGAAATAAAACCTGAGGATGTCAGAAGGAATTTTATTCGAAGCCATAAAAACGCTTTTATCCGAATAGAGGAACAGCTGATGCGCAGCAGAATCGTTGTCAGAATTTTACACAGCGATTTTGTCAGGCGGCATTTTACATACCATTTCAGGGGTATACTGAAAAAACTGAGGGGCGGCAGTTATCTCTGGTATATAGATAAAGACAGCAAACAATAAGCAATTTCCATAAAATTAAGAGAGATATAGAGTCTGTCTCTTAAAGCAGCAAGTTAATGCTCGCCTTTAAGGGTGAAGACCCATTTTCCCAACAGTTTATAGACTAAAACGGAATTATCCAGACAGAAGTAAGCATATTGAGCAGCTAATGAAAGGAAATTATAACTAAATTTCATAGTCCCACAAAAATAGTCCCACAAATAATTAAGCGGCGGGTGCTTTTTTACTTCTCTATATCGTAATTGTATCTGATGGAACAGGTCAGCAAGTTCATCCGCAGTTATACCTTCAAGTCTAATAGCCCCGGCACTCCAGCGGTCCTTATGAGATTTATCAAACTCTATCATATCATACATTTTTGAGCCTGGTGTAGGTGCAGTATAATGAAGGTCTATAAAATTAGGTCTTATCCTTTCCAGCAATTTAACAGTGTCTAATATCGATTCCTTATTATCGCCTGGGGAACCTATCATTAGTGCTGCACACGTTAGAATATTGTTTTGCTCACAAATCTCAAAAGCTCTTTCTATTTGGGCGATAGTAAGACGTTTGTCCATTATACTATCAAGGATGCGCTGACAGCCGGACTCAACTCCAAATGACATATATCGACAATTTATTCTTTTTAGTCGTTCCGCCATTTCCGGCGTTAACGTGTCCGCCTTGCCCTGGGTTCCAATCATTAAACCATAGTTCCTCTCTTCAATGCCGTCGCAAATTTCGTACAACCATTTCTTATTGATTGTCATATTGTCATCGGCAAACCACAAAGTTTTGATTTTGTACTTTTTGACCAATTCATCAATTTCCTGCAGAACACTTTGAGAACTTCGAAAACGCACCTTTTTTCCAAAAATCTCTCTTAGCATCGGCTGACAAAATGTGCAATTAAACGGACAACCTCTGCTGGCGATAATAATGCCAACAGGTGGTACATTTGGGAAAAGTGGTATCTGACGAAAATATTTTTTAATCGTTGGGAGCATTTCTCTTGCCGGAAATGGAAGGCTGTCCAGATCTACATGCTCTTCTCTTTCAGTTTGTATAACCTGTCCGTTCTGCTTAAAAACTATGTTCTTTACACCCTTTAGGTCGCCTCGATTTTGCAGTGTGTTCAATAACGGTACAATGATTTTTTCCGCTTCCCCTACAACCACGATGTCCACAAAATCATCCTTTATAACTTCCAGGGGCAGTGCTGTTGCATGAGGGCCGCCGATAATTATTTTTGCATGCGGAACAATCTTCTTGGTAATTGCCGCTGCTTTTTGCACATCATTATAAAACGGCGACAAAGCGGTAAAACCAACAACCTCGGGCTTTTGCTTCGTCATTCGTTTTTCATAAGCAGTCCAACTTCTGTCAAATGTCAGGTCGATAAGTTCGACATCAATCCCGTTTCCCTTGCAAACGGAGGCTAAATACATAATCCCCAGTGGAGGACATATTGACAAATTAATGGGCATACGCGGGAAAATGCCTCCCATTTTCGGATATACAAAAGCAACTTTCATTTTGATACCTCTAATTAGACATCACACCTTTAAAACACATTTTGAAACACTTCTAAGTCTTCCAATTATTTTAATACATCTATAAGATACTAAAAACTACTTCAAATCACAACCTTTTTTACAGATGCAAAAATTGAACCAATCTTCAAAATCCTTATTCATGAAAATTCTAACTGTAATCTTGTTCATAATGTATTATAATGAAAAAACCATTATAATTAGGTGCTAATTGCTTTTAATATAAATATAATTACACCGCTGACTCGTCGTAAGTAGAATAATGACAACCAGTTATGAATTTGAAGGTTTCCATTTTGCGACATATTTTTTGCCAGTACTTGTGTAATAAGACGTTCGAAATGGAGAAACACAATGGAAAAAGAAGAAATTCTACTTAGACAAAAGGCACATAATCAATTGCAGGCCTTCTTAACTGATTGTGAGGTGAAAAATCCTCAAGAGAAAAAAGTATTAGAACTTGGTTTTAAGAATGGATTATTTCTCGATGAATGTTATAAAGCCGGCATTACAGCGACCGGATTGGAAATAAACAAAGAGTATTTTGAGAATACCAAAGCTGAATTCCCGTATTTAGATTTGCTCCGTTATGACGGCGGCACATTTCCTGTCCCTGACAACTCTTTTGATTTTGTCGCTTCCTTTCAAGTCCTGGAACACGTCAATTCAATAGAACATATAATTAAAGAATGTCTGAGAGTTTTAAAGCCTGATGGCATTATGTATCACGTCTGCCCCAATTATCACTCTTTTTATGAAGGCCATCATAAAGTTCTCTGTCTCCCATTTCTAAATAAGAAAACAGGTCGTATATACCTGAAATTACTTGGTCGTTATTTACCCATTTTTGAGGAGCTTAATTTTGTCAAGCTGAAAGACATAATAAAAATCTTTAAGAAACATAAAAATGAGCTGGAAATGATTACGCTGGGACAAAAGGAATTCATCAGAAAATTTAACGATAAACAAATTGAGAAAATAGAAATAGGTTTTCTGAGAAAATGTATGAAAGTATTAAGCGTTTGCCCTATACTCCGAGAATGTTTTCTCTATGTTATCTGTTGGACCGGACTTTATTACCCGATAACTGTAATTTTTAGAAAGAAGGCTATTCTCAAAAGTGACGCCCGGAGCCTCGGTTCATAACCTTTTTGGGGATTATTTTTGAACGAGAAAAACAAAAAAAACGCCAAACTTTTAGTTAGAATCCTAATTACCACACTTCTCTTAACGTGGGTCTTTACAAAGATTGATTTCCAGCAGTTTACTGACGCTGTAAAGGAAGCCAAGTGGTATCTTTTGATTTTAAGCTGGATAGTAACCCTTTTAATTTTTTGGGTGGCGTCTTTTACAATGCGCCTCATTATGAAGCGATTAGATTGCGAAATTCAAACACGCACTGTTTTTGCTGCATCTGCAATTACTTCACTTTATGGGATGGTACTTCCCGGCATACTTGACGTGTCCGCAAAATGGTATATTCTTAAACTTCACACAGGCAAACCAAGTCATATACTCAGTGGTATGGTGTATAACCAATTCACATCGACTTTAATGATAATTATTTTTGGCTTGTCTGCATTAATATTATCCAACCCGACTGCAGACTTCAAGCTGCCTTTAATTTGTATTTTTTTGCTTATAATAATTATTTTATGTTGTCTATTACTGTTTAACCGAATCACCGGTCCTAAAGTAACTAATTTTTTTGGTTCAACATTAAAATGGCTGCCTCCAAAAATAAATAACACGGGACAAAAGATATTGGACCAGTTATCGACATTTCAAACGGCTGAGTGGGGATTTCATTTACAAATACTATTGCTGACCGCATTCACCACCTTTTTAGGCGTAATACTCTATGTTTTTGCGGCAAAAGCAGCAGGCATAACAGTTTCTTTCGGGGTCCTCGTATGGCAAAGCTCGCTTATTTACCTGTTAGGACGACTGCCGATTTCCATAGCCGACCTCGGAGTAAGGGAAATTACCATAGTTGAAAGTCTGGCTCGATATGGGGTTTCAGCACCCCAGGCCTTGTTAATGTCAATGGTGGTTTTTTCAAACAGGATTATAATGGTGCTTTTGGGAGCGATTTATCAAATCTACCTGGTATTTTGCAGTCACAAATCTACTCAAGCCGGAAAACATTAATAAATCTGCCTTGACTTCTGATTTGTGTTATGAATTTATAAGGCCCCTCGTCCTGGGTATTAACAAGAAAAGGTATAGTATTCTGAAGGTTTAGCACGCGGTCGCCATGAGGGTCTCTGCTGAATCCTTCTCGACTTGCCCAACAAACGTAAGTAACATTCTCCTGACGAAGTTTTTCCACAAGCGATTCAGGGCTGTCGGCATAGGGGAAACCGACAAAACATTTATCATATTTCGGCGCAAATATTTTTACCGTCGCCCACATATATACTGCCATTTTCTCATCCGGCTTGGCATTGGCAGTAAACCAATCCGCCAAATATTTAAATTCAATATCCTGCTTTCCGTCTCCCAGCAAAGGCGAAAGAGAAAACTGATTTGACAGAACAACAAGAATCATTACTGCTGCAACTGCCGCATCGGATAATAGGTATTTGAATCTGTATAAAAAAACTCTCAACAGAACTATCAGAATAACCGCAAAAATTACAACAAGCGGCAAAAATTTAACTACAGAACAAAACTCTGCCAATCGCTGCAAATAGGATGCAAGAGGGGTTATCAAAAATAATGCGATGATTAATACAACAGCCTCAAATACCTTGATTACAACGCTGGGCAGAGGCAATTTGCCATTTACAATAACCCAGATTTGCTTCAAACCGAATATACTTATTAGCAAAGCTATCCAGAAAACTGTCGAATGAAATCTTGGAATTGGGTAAGGATAAAAAGCATGAACAAGAAAATAAGGAACAAAAAAAATCAACAAAATAAATATTAGCCGGTTTCTCTTCAGAAGTCCATAAACCGCTCCAAATGCAAATGTTGCCAATGCCGTGAATTTACTGATAGACCATAAAGTATTAAACGATTCCTGACTCGATTTAAGGTCTATCATCACTAAAGGCTTAAAACCGACATTCCATATCAGGCCCAAATGCATTACTATTCCAGTTTTACCTTTCCCTGCGTTGAGAAAGTATTGTGTATGTTTTTTTGTAAATACTTCCAGATAACTTTCAGCAGATTCCATCCTGATACTTTGCAATAAGGTGCCCCAAAGCCATAATATCAGAGGAACACAAGCCAATGCGGAATAAACAAATGCAATAATCTTCTCCTTTTTTGTCTTTCTATATATCATATCCATCACAAATGCAGCCAGAATCAAAGCGGCTCCCTCATACCGCACCATTGTCGTAACAGATGCCGTCAGATACGCCCAGCTTGAATTTCTGCAGATAAGATATATCGTCAGCAAGACAAAAAACAGCAAGGGCATTTCAGCCAGAGGTTCTCTGAGCATATATACTGTCCATGGGTTTATCATAGCAATTATGACAAACCATACGGCGGTTCTGCCGATTATCCTTCTGCCAATTAGCCACAGAAGGATAAGATTTAACGGATGAAGGACGGAATTTAACAGCCAGCCCCCCCTTAAATCAGGGAACCTTCCTCCGGCCAATTTGCCAAAAAGAATCTGCAAAACACCTGTCACAGGTCCCCTTTTGAAATCTGATGGGCACTTAAAAGATAAAATCTCATGGCCGGTTTGTACGAAAGCGGGAAAATCAGATATCGGTACAGTCTTATGACCGAAGAGAATGTAGCTCTGATAAACACCAACGGCTATCAAAATACAAATTGCAAAATAGTCAAAATACTTGTCCTGCTTGTCTGTGTTTATTTTTAACTCGATATGTTTTACTTTTTGCTTTTTTGCTCTCATTTCTTAAAATCCCAAAAATTATCACCCTGTTCAATTACTGACTCTGCTACTCAATACAGACAGCCAGTTCGGTTTATAAATAAATTCTATATTATGTTCTCCTTTTTCAATAGCAACCGATTTAAATGTGCCGAAAAGCAGCTCTATCTTTTTTTCTTCGCCGTCAACAAACACCTTCCAGTTGCTGTCCCAGTTATCAATAAAGCTGATATATCCTGCTGTAGGAGCATCAATTTTCCATTCTAATTTATCGCCGGTATATGACCATAAATAGCCGTGATTCTTATACCGTAATGAATCCCTCAAAAAATCTCCTATGGTCTTATGAGCAATGGATTCAGAAAAGAATACTCTTTGCCTGCCGATTACGCCAAGCAGAATTTCCCGAGCCTGTAAATCATTGGAATATTCTTTTAAAAATTTTACATAACGGTCAAAATACCAGCTCGGCAGAACGCCTATGTTAAAGATAGGCGTAAGAGAAATGGAATTTCCATGAAAAATGGAATCTTTATTATATACTCTTGGATAATTAAATGATGCCTGATTTACAATATCAACATCAAGATTTACACGTTCATTTAAAGTTTTTCCCTTATAGGTCCACATATGTGTCCCAACAGGCCACATCTCAAAGACCGCGACAATTATCAACAAAAAAGTAATTACGGGTAATATCTTTTTCGACTCTAAAGCATATTTTTTACTCACAGCCAATATTAACAGAACAACAGCAAATGCCAGAACTCCCAAATATATGAACCATACGTTGTATGACGAAACATTTTGGAAATAGTCTTCCCATTGTCGGTCATATATTTTATTCAAAAGCAGATAAAATTGAGTGCACAGAATTACAACATAAACCAGAATCAGCGTTAAAATCGTCCGATACCTTTTATGGAAACTCTTGCTTTTTACCTGTCCGGCACCGGAGATTAAATTTTCAAAATTGTTAAAGGCCAGTGACAGCAGCCAGGCCAGTATCGGCAGAAGAATAATACTTAACCTGCCCCAGACACGAAGGCTGGAAAAGCCCGGCATATATTTCCACAGGAATATAAAAAGGTATGAATACTTACCATGACTTATGTAACTTATGATTCCAATCCAAAGAACAAAAAATACTTTTACAGCAACTTCTCTGGAGAAATTTGTAAATAAATACAAAAGAATTATTAATAAGGCTGTAATACTGAAGAAATACCAGCCTTCCGCTTCTGCAGCGGGTGGATAGACCAATGAACCAATTGTGTCAGTGAGATTAAATATATAAAAATCTGTAGAATAATCGAAACTCTTGCCCGTTCGGTCCGTCGTTTGAGACATCAGGTTTTTAACACCTAATAAATATGGGCCGCAGACAAGAGCCGCTAATACCGCACATACAGCAAAAGTGCAAATAACATTTTTCCACTTGATTGAATCTATATTAAATAAATGCCGGCGGAACGGTCTGACAAGAAAAACAAGAAAGTATGGCACGAACAAAAACTGAGAATAATAAACATAATACAGGTATCCTGCCGTACAAAAACAAATAAGAGAAAAAACAAGTGCTATACCGCCTAACAGGCTGTCTTTGAAAGATTGACTTTTAAATATTTTTGTAATTGCATAAAGTATCCACGGATACCAGGCGGCCGTGTGTATCGCATTGGGAAACCTCAATATCTCCGTTATTTTAAAGCTCACTGAAATAATAACAGTGCTCAAAATAACGGCCCTTGTATTTTTGTTAATCAGTTGAAGCCATTTATAAATACCAAGAGCAAATATCGAAATACCGATTATCGCAAAAAACTGATGGTCTATTGGATTGTATCCGCCGGATATTTTATACCATAAGACTAACGGCAGATTTAAGGGGTAAAAAGTCTGAGCAAACGGGTTTATATAAAATGGGAAACCGGCACCTTCGGAAGGAGACCAGAGCGGAAATTTAAATTTGGCCAGACTCGCAAGCAAATAAACCTTGTATTTATAATACAGCATAATGAAATCATTGCCCATAGCGGTGTATTGGCCGTTTATCGGTAAAATGTGGTGAAACAAATATATTAGCGGCCAGAGAAAAATAAAAATGCCCGCAAGGTATCCGAACCTGCTCCTTTGGTTGCAGTTTAAAGGTGCTTCCTTCTTTAAATCAGGATGTTCATCTTTTTTTCTATTTCTCGTTTTCATTCTGCCTTATCATTTGATTTCGTAATTTCCTGTATTTTTTTGTCCTTAGCCTCATGAGCATCATCGAGCAGATGTTCCAGTGTCGGCAAAGGTTTTGCTATAATCGCGATCTGGTAGGAAAATAAAGTTTTTGAAATTAAAATCAAAAACTTATTAGCCCAAAGCAGAAAATTGGCAATTTTACCTTTGCCGACAGCCAGCGGAAATGGCGCCGGGATACCTTGTTTTTTTATGACTTCATATCCAGTATTTTCCAGTGTTCTTATTAATGAGTAAAAACTGAACAAACGGGTATGGCCCAAATCAAGAATACCTCTCTTGCCGTAATTAAAACTCCCTAAAAGCAGGCTTAACCTTATAGGGAAAAAGGCGATATTCCCGGTTGTTATGATCATAGTTGGACTGTCTTTTGAGAATCTTTGCCGCATCACTTTCAGAAATTGCTCCAGCGACTTGAGATGTTCGATAATGTCAAGAAGCAGTAAATAATCAACTTTGCCGAAATCATCCTTAAAATCGTATTTTTCAATATCAGCTTCGATACATTTGAAGGAATTTTCCTTTACCTGCGGCTGAATCTGCAAATCAATTGAGATGGTTTTGACATTTTTATCTTTAAGTTTTTCTGCCATAAAGCCCGGCCCGCAGCCAATGTCAATTACTGTTGATTGGGGTTTGATATTATCCAGTGCGAACTGCTGCGAGCTTGGATATCCCAATTTGCTCTGATAATGAGCGTTTGAATCCTGATAATAATCGAATTTGGGCTGGTAATACAGCCCAAGTTTGTTCAGACGTGATTGTATACAGGACTTGATAATCCGAATCGCATATTTGATTCCGTTAACTCTGCAAATTTCATCCCCATAGAAAGTAGGAATAGAAATTTCCTTTATCCTTTTTTTATTATCCACAAGCTGAATTATAATATCGGTATCAAAATCGAAGTAATTCGAATTGCATTCAAAAGGAATTCCTGAAAGAGTTTTTATGCTGTATGCCCGGTAACCGCTGTGAAATTCTGACAATCGTGATTTTATAATTCTGTTCTGGACAAAAGTCAAAATCTGGTTGCCAATCCATTTATAAAAGGGCATTCGCCCTTTAAGGGCATCGATACGGTTAATCATTCGGGAACCGAAAACCGCATCAGCCTCGTTATTGATAATCGGCCTTATCATCTGGTCAAGATATTCAGGGGCATATTGTCCGTCGCCATGCAGTAAAACAACGGCATCGAAGCCCTGCCGGATAGCGTAGCAATAGCCGATTTTCTGATTGCCTCCATAACCCTGATTTTTAGGATTGTACAACACTGTCAGATGACGGCCGGGATAAAGCCTCGAATATTCATGAGCCTTGTAAAAAGTCTGGTCGAAAGACTGGTCGTCTACGATTAACACTTCGCTGTAATAATTTTCATTCCCCCATATTTCCTGCGGGATGCGGTTAAGCACAGATTCGATGGTATGTTCCGCGTTATAACATACAATAAAAATTAAAACTTTTTTCTTTTCAACAGATAAATTTTCCCCGGTTTTAATGTCCATCAACCTTCACTTTCAATCATTTGTTACTGTCTTTCCAAAACAATTGTTTCAAACATCCCAAGCCATTTGTTAAAAGGACGAAGACAAATCTCCAAAAAATTGACGAAGCTATACATAAACGAGGGAAGCAGTTGTCTGTAGGTTAGTCCTCCGCTTACTATATATCTAAAGGGAGTATGAAAACAGATGCTTTTGATTTTCAGATTTTCGAATTCTGATTCAAAAAGTTTCCTGTCTCTTTGAAATATTATCCAGGCCAACGCTCCATTAGCGTCGGATAACGGTCCGACTTTGTTCATTTCCCACCCTGCCGACGTGTCAAATAACTCATGATGAAAGTTTTTAAATATAAATCCGGACCACAGGGTATTAGCGGGTTCAATCATAACTATTTTGCCGCTTTTTCTCAGGCATCTTTGCGCTTCAGAGAAAAAAACTTTTGGTCCTTTAATATGATGCAGCACATCTATCATGAAAAATGTATCGACACTGCTGCTTTCAAAGGGCATTTGCTCCGCTGAAAATGACATACCTGCATTCGGCACCTTTATAATATCGGAGGTAATCACATCAGGCATGATTTCCTTTATGAATCCGCCTCCACTGCCTAATTCAACCATCATCTTGGCATTTTGGTCGATTGACTTTTTGAAAATTTTGTAAAAGTCGGTATACAAATTTCTTAAAAAAACTTTTTCTTTTATAATTTGCGAATGCAGAACTGTTGTCTGAGGGTCGTCAAGATTTTTAATTCTTTTCAACTCAGGCTGCTTTAAGTATTCCAGCAAATTCATTATATTAACCTCTGCCCAGCCATTTTATTTTTTTAAGGGCTATCCAGCTCATTTTCAGCAGGAGCCATCCGTGCCGGAATCTGCTGATGTTTGTTGTCCCGTATGTTCTGGCCTTATAATTAACCGGTATTTCGACAACCTTGAGATTTTGCTTTACCGCACCGAAAATCAGGTCAAAATCTCCAAAAGGGTCAAACTCGCCGAAATAAGAGCGGTTAGCAGCGATAAGCTCATAATTCTTTTTGCTTATCATTTTAGTGCCACAGAGAGTATCTTTAAATCTCTGCCCCAGAAGCCAGGTAAACAAGACGCTGAAGAATTTATTTCCAAGCAGATTTAGAAACCTCATTGCCTCTTTTTCCATAGGGTAAACTAATCTCGAGCCGCTGATAAACTCACCTTTACTCTGACATAATGCCTTGAAAAACTTCAGCAGGTCCTCAGGCGGCACTGTTAAATCGGCATCCTGTATCGCCAGCACATCGCCGCAGGCTTCAGCAAAGCCTTTTCTTACCGCATCTCCTTTGCCTTTTGCCTCGCCCTGATGAAGCAATTTGATATTCCTTTCGGGATGAAGCTTTATTTGTCTTTCTATTTCTTCCACAGTGCCGTCAGTGCTGTTGCCGTCAACAAAAACAACCTCAGTTTGGCGCCCCATTTGAGGTATTCGCTTAATAGCGTCTCCAACATTGCCCTTTTCATTTCTGCACGGCACTATCACGGATACGGAAAGCTCATTCTCAGGCATCTTAGCGGCCGCGGGTCTTGCGATTATCAGATTGACCAGGTTCAGATGTTTTAATCCCGGTAATGGAGAAAGGAAATAATTGAAAATGGAAGTTATCGGCCAGACTCGCTTGGGAAGTAAAACATACGAATCCTGTCTGATTACATCAAAATCAGCAATGTTCAGCAGGTTAATTATATCGTCCTGAGCAAGCCAGTTCTGATAATGGTAAGGCCTTCTCAATTTCACGAAAGAGCCCAGCCGAAATATAAACTCCCAGAGGTAATTGTAATATGTTACTATAATTCGCGTCTCAGCAGTTACGGCAGAACGCATATTTTCAAAAACCTTTTGTATATCATGCCACTGACCAAGTGAATTACATATGATTATGTAATCAAATTTCTCATTTGTTTTAAACTCATGAGGGTCGGCAGCCTGAAAAACAAGGTTTTGAAATCTTGTTTTTGCCAGTTCGATATTCTCTCTGTCAGGGTCTATTCCCAGCCCGTATGAAGGATTAAGGCTTGCCAGCAAATCACCCGCTTCACAGCCGATATGCAGAATTCTGCTGTTAGGCCTTATTATAAATTTATGAATCTTCTCTATCCATCTGTAATAATAAGAATTCCTCTTCCTCCATTTCAGGACACTATTTACGTCAGTTTTATCCTTGCACATCTGATAATATCCTTTTTGTCTATCTGTTGAAGAACACCCTGATAATATCGTTATATGTAATCATCACAAACAAAGCTCCGATGATGACAAGACCGGCGTATGTCAGCCATTCCTGCACCTTTGTATGTACCGGCGAGCCTTTGATTTTTTCGATTATGAGCATCACAACGAGTCCTCCGTCGAGTATGGGCAGCGGCAGAAAATTCACAACAGTAAGGCAGGCGCTTATCAGACCCATAAAATAAAAATACATTATGAATTCACGCTCAGCGATAATCCTGGAACTGGCTGCTATTATGCCCACCGGCCCCATAAGGCTCTTGGGGCTGATTGTCCTGAGAATAAGCCCTTTCAGTGTCATATAGGTCTGCACTATGAACACAAAGGTCTTTTGGCAGCCGACCGCCACCGCGTCAATCGGCCCGGTCGCTCTAAAAAGTTTTTCCAACGGCTTAAACGGAACATTATCGGCTAAATATGACGAGATTCCAACAGCCTCGCCTTCGGGCACCTTAAAAACAACAAAACCAATCTCATCGGAGTCCGCAATACGATATTTCACTTTTATCTGTCTGCCCTGCGATGCTTTCATTACCCTGATAACATCATAAAAGTTTAAGACTTTTTCATTATCAATACTGATTATCTCTGCTCCTGATGGAATCGCCGGCAGTTCTAAGCCTTCGGCAGCTTTTATTGTTTTAGCAACGACAGCATGTTCAATATCAAGTCCGGCTATTATTCCAACAACAAATCTCCCGTCGTCTTTAACAGGCTTAACTTCTCCGGTCAGCTCGGCTCCATCTCGCAGAACTGTTATCGGCATATATTCATCGCCATATTCATTGGTTAACATCCGAAGCTCAAGCAATGTCGGATTATTTACCTCGGCGACTCTTACGATTATATCCCCGGCCAATAGTTCAAGTTCCGGTTTGACAGTCCATTTTATAATATTGAAACGATTAAGAAGCACTTTCGCTCTATCTTCAACAGCAACCTTTTTCTGGGCAACAGCAGCAATCTTTAACCTCGGCACCATTGAATAGATGTGTCCCAAATCGGCATCGGTCTCTACCTTATAGTTGTTTGCCAGCGAAAGACCCAGTTTAAAGCGGGTTTGAACAGGTTCGGCCTGGCCGGGCCTCTGAATCTCAACAGGAATATCCTTTTCGAGAGTATTCTTAACAGCCTCCGTAAATTGCCAGGGCTTCTCAACCTTTTCGCCGCCGGCAGCAACAATTTTATCACCCGGCTTTAAACCGACACTCTCAAACAGAACATTAGGCTCTAAGACTTCTGCTATTTCAAGTGTATCCGGCCTGTAAATGCCAAACTCTCGAACCCCTCTGTCTGAGGCCGCAGGCTCTACTTCCATATCTTCCACAGTACCGTTTCTGTGTTCGACCTTTAAACCAACAGCCTCGCCTCTGTCTGAAAGCGCTGCTGCCATGGCAACATCTGTGAAATCGACATTCGTTTTGCCGTCAACAGCTATTATTTTGTCCCCGGCTTTCAGGCCTGCCTTATCAGCGGGCATACCCGGCACAACATCGCCGACGATTGCCGGCGGCATCCTGATACCTATCGTAAAAACAACAATGAAAAACGCTATCGCCACAATGACATTGAAGGTTACGCCGGCAGCCCCAACCACTATTCTTTTCCATATCGGCTTGTTTAAAAATGAGCGAGGGTCGTCGCTGGGCTTGTCTGCGCCGATATCCTCCTGTCCAAGAAGTTTTACAAAACCCCCTACCGGAAAAATCCTCAACTGATATTCCGTCTCGCCGGCCTTGCAGCGAACTGGCAATCTAAAACATAAAAGCCCCCTGCCGTCAGGGTCATCGTTTTTAACAAGAATGGTCGGCAGGATTCTGAACTGTAAAAAATTCTCTAATTTTTTGATGCCCAGAACAACCGGCCCAAATCCTATCGCAAAGGTCTCGACATTTATATCACACAGCTTTCCCGCGACAAAATGCCCAAGCTCATGCACAAATATCACCGCGCCAAGCCCAATCAGTGCGAGCATCACATTTGCGGCTCTCTCAATATTTGTGCCGACCCAGTGGACAAAAAGTCCTATCGCCACCGCCAGAATTACCGCATTTATAAGATTCCGCTCTATTACACTTTTCTTTTCAGACATTCCCTGACCTCATTTCTTGCCCAGCTGTCAGCCGAAAGCAAATCTTCCAGCGTCGCATTCGATTTAACCTTATGTCTATCAAGACAATACTCAATAAGTTCAATTATATTAACAAATTTTATCTTTCCTTCCAGAAATTCTTTCACTGCCGCTTCGTTTGCTGCATTAAAGACTGCTGCTGCCGTCCCGCCGGTTCGTGCGACCTGATAACCAATCTTCAGAGCCTTAAAGACTTCCATATCGGGTTTTTCAAAGGTTAGTTTCCCTATCTGCTCAAGTTTCAGATGCCTTGTTATTCCCTTTACTCTTTTCGGAAATGTCAGGGCATATTGTATCGGCAGGCACATATCCGGCGCAGACATCTGAGCTATTATTGAACCATCGACAAACTCCACCATGGAATGCACGATGGATTCCGGGTGGACGAGAACCTCGATTTTTTCCACCGGCACATCGAACAGCCATCTTGCTTCGATTACTTCCAGCGCCTTGTTCATCATTGTCGCCGAGTCTATGGTAACTTTTTTACCCATGTTCCACGTAGGATGCGCCAGTGCCTGCTCAATTGTTACATTTTGAATCTGCTCGGCACTAAAGCCTCGCAGCGGTCCTCCGCTTGCCGTCAGGATAATTCTGTTTACTTCTTTGGCGCCTCCTGACTGCATAGCCTGAAAAACGGCAGAATGTTCACTGTCAACCGGCAGAATTTTTGCGTTATTCTGTCGGCAGGTTTCCGTCAGAAGCTCGCCGGCAATAACCAGCGGCTCTTTATTCGCTATGGCAAGAGTTTTGCCGGCTTTTGCCGCCGACAAAATCGCTTCGAGCCCCGCTGCGCCCACAATCGCGGCTATCACTATATCTACATTCTTATCTGAGGCTGCGGCCAAAAGCCCCTTTTCGCCCATCTGAATCTCGATATCCACGCCTCGCAGCAGAGCCTCCAATTCATCGACCTTATCAGAATTGGCAACTACTGCGATTTTCGGCTTGAATTTTCTGACCTGTTCGGCAAGCAGTTTGACATTGCTGTGAGCGGTAAGCGCAGCAACTTCGTAATCGCCGCCAAGTGCTTCTATAACTCGCAGGGCGTTTGTGCCTATTGAGCCTGTCGAACCGAGTATCGCTATTCTTTTAGTCATATAAACCTGTCTATCACGTCAATCGGTTGCGTCAATCGCAAAATGTCGTTTAGCACGCAACCAACAGACGATTGACGAAACAAGCATCGCAACCGATGAACGAAAGACGCAACCAGAAACATTTTTCTTTCTTTAATCTTCATTCTTAAATTTTTAATTATACTTTGTGCCTTTGCCTGTCTCGCCATAGCACAAATGTGCGACGGCGGATGTCTTTGTGACTCATTTTCTTCTGTTCATTTCTCTGAACTGTCTCGGCGGCACACCGACAACTTCCTTAAAGGTTCGTGTAAAATAGCTCTGATTATTGTAACCCGCCTCAAAGCAAATTTCAGTACAGTTTTTATTTGTGGAGATTAAAAGCTCCTTTGCGCATTGAATGCGGACATTTGTCAGATAATCTATTATAGTAATACCCGCTTGTTTCTTGAAAACATGGCTCAGTCTTGAGGCGCTCAGGTGAGCCGCCCTCGCAATATCATCAAGCGTTATCGGCCGGTCGTAATGAGCTTCAATATATTCGATAGCGGGTTTGATTTGGGAGACCCTTTTACTATCCTGGGTGGAATAAACCAGCTCGATAAAATCGTTAAGGGCACTTCCAATCCAGACGCACAAATCCTGCTGGTTGTCAATCTGCATGGCTTTATTAATATACTCAAGGTTTTTTTCGAGAAGAAAATTGGCGCCAACTCCGCCTTCTACGGCGCTTCTGCTGAGGATGCTTAAAAGTTCGAGCATTCTCGCCCTCAGCACTGCCAGGTCTCCAGGGTCTTTCAGCATGATACTTGCCAGAATCATATTGAGGATTTCTCTTGCACCGATTCGGTCGCCGATTTTGACCTTGCCCATAAGCTGCTTTTCAGCTTCAATCGGGTATTGGCCTGCCCCGCTTTCTTCCTTATGTTCGCGAATAAACTCGCCTATTTCGGACTGCTGCTGACTTCTCCGTCTTCGCCATTGGATAACATGGCGGTCGAGACCTGTAACTTCATAAACAGCAACGAACAGAAATTCGGCAGCCTCATGGATTTTTCTGGCCGGAACAATCGACAATTTTCTTATCGCCTGTATTAATCTTGTTTTGTCTTTATGCACTGACCTGAGTCGTTTGTTAATATCTTCAATCAGCATTGCATCCGGCTTTTCCCAGAGGCATTTGCCGAAAAATATGCCGCCCAAAGGCTTGTCCTTATCCATTATAGGTACGCACGCAAGAACGATTCCCGCATAACAGATAGTGATATAAGGCTGACCTGTCTCAAAGGCCATTCTGACGCTTTTCAATCTCTCCCGCCGGCAGCGATTCAAGCCTGCAAGACTCTTTCGGACGATTTTACAAAATCCCGGATGACAGTCTCTGCTGCAAACCTGCGTAATTTCCCTGCCGCGAGCATCCGTTGCCTCAAGAGCCATTTTCCCGCAGGACGCCTTATGGCGGAAGTTATTGTGGAAAGCAGTTTCTATTTTTGCAAAAGTCTTCTTTGTAAATAGCGTTTTTTCCATCTGACAACTATCAAATACCTTCGGTTAATTATACACCAAAAAATAAATTTTAACACTATTTTGCTAAAATTCACATAACTGCTTTATTTACAAAAGTTTATATAAGCACAATTTTTCGCTTTTTAAAGTTTTCTTGTACTTGTAAAAGATTAGATTATTGAATATAAATACCTCTATGAAACCACTTTACATAAGCGCAACCGGCCAGGACAGCGGCAAGACCGCCGTTATATGCGGCCTGATTCAGTATCTGCGGAATCAGGGCTACAATCCGGGTTATTTCAAGCCTGTCGGCCAGCGTTACGTTCAGTATGACGGCCACAGCATCGACGAGGATGCTGTTCTTACCCACCAGGCCTTTGGTTTTGAGGACCGCCCTTCAGACATGAGTCCTATTGCCGTTGCAGAGGGTTTTACGGCACAGTTTATTTTAAACCCTGATGTTTCAACGCTCGAGCAGCGGATAATGGAAAGCTTCCAAAGGCTCAAAGAAAAACATCCGATGCTGATAGTGGAAGGCACAGGGCACGCCGGCGTCGGAAGCTGTTTCGGCCTGTCAAATGCACGCGTCGCACAGATGCTCGGAGCGAACGTCGTAATAGTCTCATCCGGCGGTATTGGCAGGCCGATTGATGAAGTCTCAATGTCTCTTGCCCTTTTTAAACAATACAATGTCAGCGTAATTGGCGTGATACTCAATAAAATCTACTCGCACAAATACGAAAAAATCCGTGCGATAGTGCCCAAAGGGCTTGAGCTTATCGGCACAAAGCTGGTTGGCACTATTCCTTATGATTCATCGCTTTCGTTTTTTTCTGTCGGTCAGGTTGCCGAGGAATTTGACTATGACGTTCTTTGCGGCCGGGAATCGCTTTCCAACAAAATCGGCCATACCGTCATTGCCGCAATGGAGCCGCAGAATGTGCTTCATTATATCGATAAGAATACCCTGATAATCACGCCGGGCGACCGCATTGACAATATCCTGCTTACCCTCGCCTTATCTGAATCGACCGATTTTCACGACAAAATATGCAGTTGCGGCTTGATACTTACCGGCGGCTTAAAGCCCGATTCGACTATTTTGTCTCTTCTTTTAAAAAGTACCATTCCGGTGCTTCTCACTGACGAGGATACCTTTACCGTTACAGCCAAGATGAAGGACTTGCACTTTAAAATCCGTTCTAATGACACCGACAAAATCGCCCGCACTTACGAACTTTTGCGCAACAACGTCGATGTCGATGCCATCCTTCAAAATCTATCCGCTTAAATGGTTAGCCTGCACCCCTGCGGTGCAGGGTTATTTATCCGCCTCGTCAGTTACTATTGCGAATATATCCCCGCTCTTTTTCAACAGCCCCACTATTCCTAATTTCCTATTTTATTAAATAAATTCTTTAACAGAAACAGTGCTCTACTTCGACCTGTAGGGGCAAGGTGGTATTTTATTTTATTGTTTCTTACATTTATTTCATAATATGGATGAAATTTCTGATTAAAATATCTACTTACGTTATTTTTATTTGTTTTGATCTTACTATTAGGAAAACAACTATTTATATGATGAGATATCTCCGTTGTTGTGAGATACTGATCTTTCTGTTCTTCATTAAACAACGTTATTAGGATGGCTTCCTCTAACTCTGTCGGTCTTTCTTTAGGAACGGTGGGTGTTTTATTTTTGGGTAGAGGAATTTGCGGGTACTTCTCCAAAAAACTCTGAAAATAACTTTCAAAATCTGAATTATTAAAAACAACTTCTGGCCTCAGCTTCGTTTTAATTTCCTTTAAACCCATTCTTATCTGTTGTTTATCACGTTCATAAAAATCCTTTTCGGAACAAATGTCCCCCTCACGTCCTCTAATTAAGTTGCGTTGGAATCTTTTCTTTGAATCAGCTTCAATAAAAACTGGATGTACGGCATTAAGACCTCTGTATTTCTTCATAAAAATTCTCAACTCCTCAGGAGAGCGAAAGCCAGTGATAATAAACGGAGAATCTTTTATCTCATTCAGGTGAGCAAGAACTTGATCTACTACAATCGCTGGAGTTTTCTTTAATACCTTCTCTGCAAAATCAGGGATTTTAACGGCAGAGTTTATGCCATGTCGTTCATAATAGCTTAGATACATGAAATCGCTGGCTTCTATATGATAATAATCATGCTCATTACTTAAAAATTCACCTAATGTGGTCTTGCCTGCGCAAGGCAAACCGCAAACTATGAACGCAGGAGTATCAAAGAAAGACAAAACTTCCTGCGTCATTTCACTTTTATTACTAACTTTTATAGTTATGTGATGTTCTCTTTCTAAGAAGTCCAGCATATCTCTAAAAGCACCTCCCCTAAAATCATGCTTACTTGCCTCTTCCTCAGGTAACATGCTAAAGGGGATACTGCAGCCACAAGGAACAAACCATTTGTTAAAAGATTGGTCATCCAGCCATGGATAAAGTTCATTAGTTTTAAGGTCATGCTCTCTTTCTGTGATAGTACCATGTTCTACACTTGTAAATTGTTTGTAATCTTTGTTCTGATCTTCACGTAAATCCTTTGGCAAATATAGCAAGACATCAGAGCGTACTGTGACTCTTCGGTCATTACCGCGTGCTTTTAACATTTTATCCACTGAGGCAAAACTATGTTTCTTCATCCAGAATTTTATTTCAGTCCCGGGAAATTCATTCGAATCAGTACTCAAAGCATGAATTTTTACTGAGGTGTCTTCTAAGAAGAAAATCTTATTTAGCACCAAAGGGATATCCTTGGAGAAAGACTTATTTAGCATTAACGGGACATCTTTTGTTATAATTTCCTTGCCCTGAGTCTGTCTTAAAAGTCTTTTCTTGGCATCTTCAATACTTTCGTTTAATAGCCTATTTCTATCAGGAGTTCGTGGTTCCTTGTAGTTAACACCATAATGAGATTTCGGAACTATTTCTATATTATAATTCTGACATAAATAACGAGCATGCTGGAACTTTGTACGATTAGAAGTTAGAAAAAGAAGTTTAAACATAAATAATATTTCTTCCGCTATTTGAAGGTTTAGTGACTAATAACTTACAATCAACTATTCCAGTCTTCATTTTCTCAACAACTACTTTTACATCTTTCGCCAGGAAGAATAAACTTGGTCCCAGACTCGACATACCAACCGCTTCTGCTCCACACTTATATAATTTTTGCTCAATTCTGAAGAGACTTTCCCCATATTGTTTTCTTTCTGCAAGTTTCCAAGCACACTGCTGAATTGATTGAAGTGCTAAACAAAATGTTTTTTTGTCCTTTTCTCTAACAGCAGAATATAAACCATAAATTACATTATAAAGAGTTTTATAAACTTCGCTGGAGGAAATTGGACAAGTTTTTCTAAAAAATCGAGCTTCTTCCTTCTCGGACTTATGAGGAATCTTGTTGGGTATACATATTCCTACTTCCCATTTAGGCATTTCTATTCTTTGCATCATTAAAGGCAACTTCTTCCTATTTTCCGATAATTGAGAGGGACGATAAGAAAAATCTTTAGTTTTTCTGCCTAAATCAATAACTAATCCTCCATCAAAGTATACATTTATTCCAATTCCCGACGTTCCTCCTCTACCGGACGAAAATACCAGCCGTTCCCTTTCTGGTTTTTTATTATTAAGTAGATACAGTGCCTCTAAACAAGCTAATCGGGTAGCACTACTGGAACCGAAACCAAAATGAGTCGGCATTTCACCTTTAATCTCAATTCTAATATTGTGTCTCGCTCTAATCTTTCTTTTCTCTTGGTCTATTATCTTTTTGATACGAAGAATCTCTTGTCTTGAAAAAGGGGAATAACGCGTGTCGCTTAGAGCGAATCCTTCGGACCGTGAAAAATGAAGTCTTAAGGATGGCTCTTGAACTGTGAAACCGACTCCTCCATTAATACGATACCCTTCCTTATTCATACCAATCAAAGTAAGATGGAGACGAGGATTTACTTCAATAACCACTGAATTTAGGAACATAGCTTTGCTTTTTTCCATTCAAAATCAAAATATTCAAGATATGACTGTGCAAATACACTGCTTTTATCTGTATAAATTGTAGGTGTATTTTTGCTTGGCCTGTTAGGAAAAATAGGACCAACAAAACAGTCATTATCGGCAAGAACTAAGCTGTGAAATGGGCTGTGAGAATAGTACCTGCATTCAACAAGATTGCTATATTTAGCCTTGAGCTCTTTAATAGCTCTTAAAGAAATTCTTGCCCGGTTCTTATCGTCCGAATTCCAAAGAGAATCCGGCTCAGGGAGAAGAAACCTCACATGCACTTTTCTGTTCAAAGCATCAATTAAGGCCTTTTTGTCCGACCTAGTTTCATCTGCGAAGTCATTTATGAACCTGGAAGCGGTATTTCCAAGTACACGAATCTCTTCATTAGCATTTTCAATTACTTTTCTATAGAGACTTTCTTCATCTCGATAAGAAAGGATTTTTTTGATACCCAATTTTTTAATTCTTTCCATTTCATTATGTTCGGTCCACATGAGCAAAAGTTGCAGTAAAGCCACAAGCAATCCGGTTATTAGTCCTCCTAATAATGGAGTGACTGGTGAGCTGGCTTTACTATTGAAGTAAATTACCAAAAATAAGCAAATGACAAACAAGACAACAACGATAATGATTTTATATAAATAAATATTTAGCAGCTTTTTAAAAATTTCCATCATATCTCTCCTTACTATGTTTTATACTCACGTTATTTATTAATACCAATCAATAAGTACTCTTTATGGAAACCATTATTCCTATTTAAAGCATAATCGTATTTTTTTCCAGGAACTGATATGACTCTTCTTTTAAATTTTTTTAGTAACTTAGTAAGTTTTTCTCTGGAAGGAATGCCTGGTTCCTTGTAAGAAACGACAAGGGTAGCTGTCTTGAAAACATCAAATAACCTCTCAAAAGCAGAAATATTTAGTTTTGGAGAGATCCATTCGTTCGGTTTAACATCTACTAAACAAAGATTCTTAGAAGAATAATCAATTCGATTTCCCCAATCCTCTTTTTCGCAAGCACCTTCTAAAAAGTGATAAAACTTAAGGTAGTCAACATCGGAACCGCTAGTTTCTTTTCTGATATAAGGCGGGTCAACATAAATCAAATCGAATTCTTTTCTATTGCTCAATTTAGAAACATTCAAATTGAGTGCCTGATGCTTCTCTCCGTTGCTAAATATATGAGTATTTAACTCATTACAGAAATGTCTGAAATACATGTCGAACGAACCCTCCCAAGATGTTTTATTGCCAAAGCTTCTTTTAACATTTTTTAAACGCAAATACAAATTTGCTCTATGAAACAGGTTGAACGGTCGCTTTTTGAGTGCGCTCTGGCAAAAAGCAGAAAATGCCAAGGCTTTCTTGTATTGCCTAATTTTCTCAGGGTAAATATTAGGAAAATTATCCCAATTACATAAAAATCTATCTATCCACTCATTTTCTACATCAGTATAATAAATGTTTTTAAATGTATTTTGTACAAAAGTTATATACTTAATCTTTTTGTGTTTTGTTAAAAAAAATTCGATATCTTGTGTAGCAAGCACGACTTTGTTATTTTCAATTAAAGATTTACCAGTATAGTAATTGAATTTAAGATAATCATTATACGTTACCTGCTTACCCATTTTTTTAAATAAATAGCTAACACTAGCAGTGCCACCAAAAACATCTAATACCGACTTAAACTTTAAAGGGGAAATGTGTTTGTAAAGCCAAGGCAATAGTTTTCTTTTACTGCCTTGGTAACGTGTAGTTGGGAAATTATTAAAATCTATTTGTATTGGCATCATATTATATTATGATCCTTGGATTATATTTAATAAATCCTTTTCTGATAAATGGTTACTTATCCCAGGTTTCTGACTTAAATATTCTAAAATTTTATCATCGGAAATATTGTGTGTTTGTCTAATGCCTTTAATAATATGCTTCAAATAATTACTTGATGGTGGTAACACCTCTTCTGGATTATAATCCCAATATGCAGTTAGAGTAAAAATAGGAAATCCTTCTTCTATTCCTAGAAAAATAACTCTCCCATACAATGATTCTTTAACAATCAGAGCACCTTTTTCTCTTGCTTCTATAAAATCAATATTAAATGTCTGTTTCATACTGACTTTATTTTCCTGTCGAAATACATCTTCAAATTGCTCCTTAGTAATCAAATATTTTCTTCCCAATGTCCGAATTGTGGGGTCGACTTCTAACCCTAGGAAACCTACTGATTTATTTTCCCATTTTGGCGAGCTTTTCGCGAAATATAATTGGAAAGGAATTGAAATCATTCCTCCATCCACAGCTGGTGTTTTATCACGACAGCCAACATCGGGCTTAGAAGTGCCTTCGGGAGTTCCTCCTTTTATATAGCATGAGAAACGTTGTTCATTAAGATTTGTGCCATATACTGCATACCAAACTTTGTCTTTTTTTACATTGTCACATTGTTTTCGACATCTGACTAATCGGGAACCTATTTTTTCAATTTTTTGTCTTTTGAGCATTTTCTCTCTGCTAAATTTTCCCCTATTTTCTACCATTCCTTTATTTCTCCTTTTTCTTCTAATTCGGCTCGATTTTATCACCTAACCTCTTATAAATCAAACTCTTTTATCCCGCACCTATTAAACATTCACGTTCTTCCATATTTTATATTTATTGAACGAATAGGTGCGGCGGTTATCCCGCACCAAATTATGTATTCTTGAATCGGTGCGGGGTCAACCTCGTATTTCCCCCTGATTTACCTGTATTTGGACCAAACGACTGCTGGACCCCCAGTCCAACGCTCTGGTCAAACTGCGCTGCCTTTGAATATCCTCAATTAAAAATCCCTCGGCCTCTCTATATCCATATGCACTATACTCGTATGCAGTATACTGCATACGAGCATAGTTA
>Ga0315291_10000678_pt1 | contig 45234 bp, 38 predicted proteins | sample YL17G12_20_MG_FD_203070 | JGI IMG/M metagenome (GOLD analysis project Ga0315291, IMG submission 203070) | Sediment microbial communities from Yellowstone Lake, YNP, Wyoming, USA - YL17G12_20 | ecosystem: Environmental > Aquatic > Freshwater > Lake > Sediment | place: USA: Wyoming | collected...
AAGCCGCAATACATCAAACCGGATTTCGACGGGACCGTGAGAGAGATGCTCGCGTCATCGATAGGCAAGGACTTCGAGTCTGGGTTCTTCCAGTCCGAGATCGCGCACCCGCTCAGTCTAAGGCATCTGATGGAGAAGCACCTGGACACACTCTCTGGTGGCGAGTTGCAGAGGGTCGCGATAGCCGACTGCATCGGTCAGACCGCAGATATCTATCTGCTCGACGAGCCTTCGGCGTACCTCGACTCCAATCAGAGGATGATCGCATCCAAGACCATAAGACGGGCCATCGAGAAGATGGGCAAGTCGGCTCTTGTGGTCGATCACGATGTCTACATGATTGATCTCATTTCCGACTCGCTCATGGTCTTCTCGGGCGAGCCCTCGCTCAAGGGACATGCGGAGGGTCCTATGGATATGAGGGAGGGCATGAACAGTTTCCTGAAGGACGTGCAGATCACGTTCAGAAGGGATCAGGACACGAGCAGACCGAGGATCAACAAGAAGGACTCGAGGCTGGACAGGGAGCAGAAATCCAGAGGCGAGTACTACTACGGTTGAGCCTGCTTGGGTTTCGAGCTGTTGCGCTTCATCCTGTATGCATAGTAGGCCAATACCGCAATCACGGCAACGACCACGACGATATCCAATTCTCGGAACACGCCTTTGATCGATTCCCACTTTGAACCAAGCACGTAGCCGACATAGGCCAGCGCAAAGGTCCACGGTACAGACCCGATGAAACTGTAGAACACGAACTTCTTGAAGTTCATCTTGGCAATGCCGGCTGGGAGGGATATGACCGTTCGGATCACGGGAAGCAGCCTGGCTATGAAGGTGGCCTTGTCTCCCCATTTCTCGAACCACTCCTCGGCTGTGACGAGATGTTTCTCTCGAATGAGGATGTACTTCCCGTACCGGAGTATCAACGGCCTCCCGGCATAGAATCCGAAGACGTAGGCCGCAATCGAGCCGATCGTGCAACCCAAGGCTCCAGCGACAGTGATGCCGAGAAGGCTCATCACGCCATCCCGGGCGACAAGGTATCCCGCGAAGGGCATGACGATCTCGCTCGGGACAGGCATGCAGGCGCTTTCAAGCGCCATGAGCAACATGATCCCTCCGTATCCGTAGTTGGATATCCAGTCCAGAATGAGGTTGGTACCCCATTCAATCAAATTCATTGGGCATCGATAACATAGGCCTCGCTAAAAAACCTTGGGTGGTCCCGTTCATATGCCAGAAGCATATTTGTAGCCGCATTCACTTCGAGCGCTCGATGCGGCCCACGCAGATCCTGGAAAGCTATTCAATCATGATGCTTTCGGGTTTGGTCCTTGGCCTGCTTTCTGGCGGGTTCCCCTCGCATACCAAGGAGATCTCGATGGTCTCTCTTGCGATCCTCATGACGCTCTCGCTCTCAAACGTCAGGCTCGGAGAGGCAAGGGGCAGAGACCATATCCAGCACGCCGCGAAGGCCTTGTTGATAAACTACGGGCTGTTGACAGGCTTCATCCTCGCGATAGGGTTGTTCTTCTCGCGTGACTACTGGTGGGGTTGGGTGCTGATGGCAGCCGCGCCTTCGGCGATATCGGTCGTGCCCTTCACTACGGTGATGGGCGGGCAGACGACGAAGGCTCTGTTTTCAACGGCCGTGAACTATGTGGCCGCGCTCCTGCTGATGCCGATCATCACACTGCTTCTGATAGGCTCCTCGGTCTCCAGCGAGAGCCTGGTGACATCCTTGCTCCTGCTGATACTCCTTCCGATGATAGTATCTCGTCTCGTCATGCGTCTTCGGATAGACAAGTCTGCAAACACAATGATGATCAACCTCTCTTTCGCAGTTCTGATATTCGCGGTCACAGGGGCGAACAGGGAGGCGTTTCTCGGCGACGCCTTCATCGTGCTCGCGATAGCCTCGGGATGCGTACTGAGGACCTTCGGCACAGGGATGGGGACAGAGGTTGTCCTCAAGAGATGGGGCGTCCCGAAAGCATCGAGAGTCCCGTACGTTCTCTTTGCGAGCTACAAGAATCTCGGCCTGACAGCCACCCTGGCCATAGCCCTTTTCCAGCCAGTCGTCGCGGTCCCTGCGACCATAGGCATCGTGGTGGAAGTCGTGTGGGTGATATTCTTGGTCAGATACTACCGAGGAACTGCCTGATAGAGACGCCACAACCCTTCAGCGAGGCTCTGATGGAACCGCTCAAATGAGAGACGAACTGGTTGAAGTCAGCATCCGGCCTGAGGTCGCTCCAACGCCTGTAGACAAGGAAGACAATCCCAGCGATGCACGCTGTCATGAACCCAATCTCGACAGGCGAGGAGTAGGCTATGGTCGCGCTCTGTATGTAGTCGATTCCCAAATGAGTGCTCCAGAAAAGCAGTGGAACGAAGTACCTCCAACCGATGGAGAGCGGCGTGACCACGAACGCAGCGACAGGATAGTGCATCAGCGAGCGCCAAGGGAGGCCGGACCCATCATCCCACGAAGGCCTCAGAATGGCGGCCAAGCCGTTGTCTGATATGTATCGAGGCGCGGCGAGAACATGATCCAGGTCGATTGCCACGCCGAAGATCAGGGCGACGAACCACTCGTCCTTGTTCAGGTTCAGAAAAAGGCCTATCAGTACAGCCGCCAAGAGATGAGTGGTAGTGAGCATGGATTCGCCTAGTACTGACTACTAGGTGAACAATACGTAGATGCACCTATCTCTCAGTTTCGCCCACACAATCGGGAAGTTGAAGAGCTATTCCCTCTTTAATAACCGTGTTGTGACCGTTTGGAGTTGTTATTAACGGCGGCGAAGATTTTAATAACCAAGCCATAGCTGGAATGGAGTCTAGAAATGGCCCACATACACCTGGAGGACGGCGCGTTCTCGCCCCTTTGGCTTCTGGTCTGGTCGGCTATAGCTGCGATCCTGATCGCTATCGCGCTGCTCGCCAACAGGAAAAAGGAGATCTCTTCGAGGAAGATCGCCATCGCCGCGATGTGTGCCTCGGTCGGCTTTGCCGTTTTCATGGTGGAGGTGCCCACACCGGTTGGGCCGGTCCACATGAATTTCACCCCGCTCATCGGGATACTCGCAGGACCTGGTATGGGAAGCCTGGTCGCGCTGGTGATAAACATATTCGGCGCGGCCATCGGACATGGTGGCTGGGGAATGGTAGGTCCCAACTCGATAGTGAACATCGTGGAGGTCGTCATCGGATACTACACGTTCCGATTCTTCAAGACCATTTCAAAGACCGGCGATTTCTGGTCTGGGTTCAGCGCGACCACGATCGCCCTTGCCATCAGCGCATTCTTGGTCGTTCTGATCGTATCTGTATCCGAGATCCAAGGCTCTAACCTCACCAGAGGAGAGACTCTCAACAACATGCTCATCCTCGCAGTTGCCAACATTGTGGCGGCCGTCGTCGAGGGGATCGTGACAGGATACATCGTCTCATTCCTTGGTAGGGTCAGGCCAGACCTTCTTGCAACCGGGGCTGCGTCGCCTCCTGACAAGAGGGTATCCTTGGTGACATCAGGGGGCGCCCCAGATGGCTAGGCGGTCCTACTCGAGGCACATTCCGGATTTCAGGTACGTGACCTTCTTCGGGGAGACAGGCAGGAGCGCGGTCCATTCCATGAATCCCTGGACGAAGATCGGCCTCCTCTTCTTCGTCGTCGCGCTCGTGACCGTCGTGATGGACCTCTATTGGCTGCTCTTGATCCTGGCGCTTGCCATTGCATTCTACGCCGCGGGAAGATTGCCATTGAAAGTTCTTCTCGGCTGGTACACACTCCCGTTGTTCTTTGTAGCATCTCTGTCCATCCTCTACATCTTCACCGAACCTGGCAAGGACCTCTTCCGGACCCAGATGCTGGGAATTGACGTAGGGATCACCGACAATGGGGTCATGCTCATGGCGACTTTGCTCGTCCGCGCACTGGCTGTCGTCACTTTCTCGCTCGCGGTCTTCATGACTACGAAGTACACCCACATCACGATCGTCGCATCCCGCGTCATGCCCGGAGCCTTGGCCAACATCTTCCTCCTGTCGTACAGGTTCATGTTCGAGACCTCTGACGAGGTCTCGGATGTCCTCGACGCTATGCGTTCGAGGGGCGGGAACCTTGCCAAGGGGGCGTTGCGACAGACGAGAATGTTCGCAGGGATATTCGGAATCGCATTCGTGCACGCTTTCGACCGAGCTGAGCGCATCGCGAAGGCGATGGAAGCAAGAGGGTACATCGGGGAGTTCCCTGTGACCGAGCCGCTTAAGAAGCCGACCGCTGGAGGGTATGCGTTGATCGCACTCGGGATAGCTTCGCTCGCGTTGGCGGCCTACTCAAGATACTTCGATCAAGGACTGTTCGGATGGTGAAAGAATGACTTCAGAAGCTCCATGGGCAAGACACGAAGGAACGGAGGGCGCGATTGTCCACGTGGACTGCGTGACCCACAAGTACCCCGACGGCACGGAGGGCATACACAACATGTGCTTCAGGGTGTACCCGCGCGAGATAGTGGCCCTGTGCGGGCCCAACGGAGCGGGGAAGTCGACCCTCATCGAACACATCAACGGCCTGATGATGCCAGATGTCGGCAGGGTAAGGGTCTTCGACATGGACATCGACAAGAGGAACGTGGCCTCCATCAGGAAGGTGGTCGGTCTTGTTTTCCAGGATGCTGACTCGCAGCTCTTCTCGCCGACGGTCATGGACGACGTGATGTTCGGCCCGCTGAACCTCGGGATGTCGGTTGAAGAGGCGAGGAAGAAGGCGCAATGGGCCTTGGACATCGTCGGGATCAAGGATGTCAACAAGGTCCCGCACTACATGAGCGGTGGGCAGAAGAGGCTCGTCGCGATCGCGGGGGTTCTGGCGATGCAGCCCAAGATACTGGTCGTTGACGAGCCCACAGGGGACCTCGACCCGTCAAATGCGCACAAGATCGAGGATCTCCTGAGGTCGTTGAGGGACGAGCACGGCATGAGCGTCGTCATAGCTCTTCACGACATGGACATGGCCGCGCGGCTCGCCGACAGGATATGCATCGTGAAGGAAGGATCGGTCGTTGCGGAAGGCCGGCCCGAGGACGTGCTCTACGACGAGAAGCTGCTCGAATCGGCAGGGTTGGAGCTGCCCGCGGTGGCGAAGCTCTACAGAGACCTCGGCCTGGACAAGAGGGGAAAGAAGAAACCATTGTCGCTGGACGAGCTCACGACCCTTCTTGCCGAGTGATGGATCCAGCTGTCGCCGGTGACTGAGCAGATAAAGCGAAAAGTGAAAGGGTTTGGATGGTTTCTTGAGGCTGCCTATCCCTCTTCGAACCTTCTCCTGACAGATACCAGTGCGAACAGAGCCAGGATACCCATGACCGGCAGCAGCATCGTCGGGAATTCAGGTATCACGCCGGCGACGGTGACCTGCATCGTGTCGGTGCTCGTGTGACCAGCTCCGTCGGTGACAGTGAGCGTCACCGTGACAACGTCATCGCCGCTCGAAAAGGTGAAGGAAGGATATTCACCCCACAGCACATAGTCAGTGCCCCTGTAGGTGAATGTCCATGTCCAGTTTGCGATGCCGGAACTGTCGCTCGAAAGAGAGCCGTCGAAGAATACTTCCTGGCCCCCTGCAACCACCTGGTTATCGCCAGCCGATGCGACGGGGATGTCGTTGTCGACAGTCAGGTTCGTCACATACTGAGTCCACCAATCGTGGCCTGCAAAGTCACGGACCCTGAACAGGGACACATATGCGCCGCTCGGAAGCATCCCGTTGTACGTGAACGTCAAATCGACGACGCTCGAATTCCCCACGGATCCGCTCTGCCACCTCCAAGTTCCAGTGGTGGTATCGACCTCGATCATCGAGGCCTGGGGTTCGAACAGTCCCGTCGCATCAGAAGCCTGAGCCGGCGGCGCCTGCGCATCGTACTGGAACGCCAGGAAGTTGCCTGTGGACCGCTCGAACCAAGCAGTACCCTCCCTCCACGTGCCGGGCATAGATGAATTGCTATAGTATCCCCTCAGGGCATCGTAAGTATCCGGCCCCATCGAGGCAGTGTACGATCCGTAGTAGGCCTGGCCCGTGGTATTCGTGAGCCAGCCGCCAGTGGCCGTTCCTGACCATTGATAGTCTACGGTGTAGACATCACCGAGATGGGAGTACGGCAGGCTGATAACCTGATTGTTCAGCGGGTCGAAGTCATCGGTCAGACCCTGGACTATGCAGTAGTATGCCTGGGTTCCCGTGGTGTGATCGTAGCGGGCGTTGACCAGAGAGAACATCTCAGGGTCCTGCTCCTGGATATCGACATGCACAGCAGACGGGTTGGTCGAGGATATGTTCATGGTGGGCGATTGGCTGTATGTGACGTTCGGATCCCAGGTGTCGGGATCCAGCAAAACCGTGAGTTTCATATCAGTCTGACCAGTGGCGTCGAGCACTCCTTGTGAATGAGCATAATCATTGGCATCCACGACGTACATCAACTCGACCGGTGGGATCCACATCTCGAAGTAGCCATCTGCACCCGTTGGCGTCTGATTCCGCTCGCTATATCCATACTCAGAGGGCGGGAGCCCCAGCGATACCGTCGCGCCGCTGATACCAACATTGGTCGAACTGTCGTTGACCCAGCCGACGAGCCTCGTCGTCTGGGGCAGCATCTGGGGAAGCAGAGCTATGTTGTATGCGTTCCCGCCCGGCACGATGGTGACCAGGCTTGTGTTTTGCCTGTACCCGGATGCGTGGACATCTACAGTGTATGTGATCCCCGAGAGGAGGCTCACGTTGTAGTCGCCGGTCGAATTGGTGTTCCTGTAATCGTCGTACACCGCTGATTGTATCCACACTCCAGCGCCCGCAATCGGATCGCCAGTGAGTCTGTCTGTGACATTCCCTTTCAGCCAGGCATCGAAGGAGACAAGGACGAAGTCACGCCAGATCGAGTCCCCTGGCAGGATACTGACGACAGTCCAGTTCGACCCGTACCCGTTCGCTTGGGCTCCGAAGCTCAGATTGTCGCCCTCGAAGACATCGAAGGTGAATTTGCCAAGGCTGTTCGTCATCGCATATGAGATGTTGTTCATAGTCTGATCGAAAACCATCACTTGCGCATTGGCTATTGGAGCCAACGAAGCGTCGGTCACGTTCCCGCTCACTGTAGCAGTGGTCGGGAGCAGGCTCGCGTTGATCCGGAGGTTGTCGCCGGCGTTGACGCTCATCCCTGACCTGAATATCGCGAATCCTGTTTTCGAGAACATTATGTTGGATGTGCCGTTGGTCACGTTCATATTGTAGTGGCCGAGGGAGTCTGTGAACGTGTAGTTGGAATAACTTCTGTTCATGTTCCACTCGTTCGATGACTCGAAGTTCACGAGGACGTTCTCCAAAGGCAGTCCGGTATCGGAGTTCGTGACGTTGCCGCGAATCACCGCGTCATCGGTGGATATCAAGGGTGCGAGCGAGATGTTGAGCCAGTAAGTCATTCCTGAGATGAACGGGTTGGAAGTGGAGTTATCTATGAGACCGTATCCAGCGACTCCCATGATGCCCACGCCGCCGCCAGCGGTCCCTGCGATGACATTCAGAGAGAATTCTCCTAAGCCGTCAGGCACAGTGGTGTTGCCATAATACGGAGCACCGCCTTCCGTCATGAGTGGGTCGTTCGTAAAGCCTATTATTGTCCCCCCAGTCACCGGGCTGCCCGTTTCATTCTTCACGAAGCCGCGAAGGGTGACATCCGCAACGGTCGGGGCGATAGGTGTCAAGTTGATATCAGCGAGGGTAGTAGCACCCGAGACCACTGATACCGTGGAAGCGTTCGAGTAGTAGTCTCCCTCGAAGGCCAAGACCATATAACTCATGCTGCCAGCGACCGTCAGGTTATAGTGGCCAAGGGCGTCGGTCAAGCCAAACCCGAGAGGGTCCCCGCCGCCCCCCATGTTCAGTACGTAGATCAGCATGACGTTCTCTATTGGATTGACACCGTCGCTGACCGTGCCTTCGATCCAGCCATCCTGAGGGGCTGCTCCAGCCTTATGTGGCACCATGACCAACATGCTCGTGACCATCGAAACGCATAGCGCAACTGCCAGCAGCAATTTCGTGCCGCGCCTGAACTCGCTCATCTCAAAATCCTCCTTCATCAAATCCTGCAACGGCAACCCTATCATGGGGGAGTGAGTATGCCGCTACTACGGTTTTTGAAGGGATGAGCTGGCTATATATTGGTGTCGGCCCGGCCAGCTATCCGTTGTAGGTCGACCGATGAACTAGGGCGCGTCGAAGTCACTCAGAGCCAGATAGACCCTGCCCCTGACGGAGATGGGCCCGAGGATTCGTCACTACTGGCTTTCGGCTTACAAACGTCACATGCCCAAGGAATCGGTCGCGCTCACCCTCGCTGTTCGGGAGCATCTAGATTGTCGGCGACCGCGAGTGAGGTCCTAGATGCCGCCAACTGATGGGGCTCCAGCTTCCAAAGCAAAGGCGATAGGATGGAGAGAATGGTCGAAGGATGCGTTCGAGGATGCGAAAAAGGGGAGCAAGCTGGTGCTTCTCGATCTGAGCGCGGTGTGGTGTCATTGGTGTCATGTGATGGACTCGACGACCTACTCGGACGCGGAAGTGATCGCGGCAATCAACGACAATTTCATCCCGGTCAGAGTGGACATCGATCGTAGACCTGACATCTCTGAGAGGTACAACAGGGGAGGGTTCCCGACAACCGCGTTTCTCTCCGACCTAGGGGAATCCGTGTGGGGAGCGACATACATCCCACCTGCGGACATGAAGAGGATTGTCAAGGCGATCCTCGACGCCAAGGCTTCTGGAGAGATCGATTCGGCTCTCGAAAGGGGCAGGCTTCGGTACTTGGACATATCCAAAACCCTACAGAAGAAGAGAACTGCTGATTCGGAGTCCATCACAACCCTCTTCGAGGACATCTTCTCGGCGCATGATGTTGAACATGGGGGCTTCGGAGTGGCTCCAAAGTTCCCCCATCCTGATGTGGTGAACCTTCTGCTTCAACGGTACTCCCACAATCTCGACAACGAACTCGCTGCAGCGGTCACCATCACACTGGACAGGATGACGAACGGCCTCTACGACGAGGTGGAAGGCGGCGTGTTCAGATACTCGGTAACGAGAGACTGGCGAGAACCGCACTACGAGAAGATGCTCGAGACGAATGCAAGTCTCCTTCGGAACCTGCTTCACGCTCTCAAGATTCTCGGCCATGAGAAGTACGCGGCTACGGCTCGAGGAGTGGCCAACTATCTACTCAATTCCCTGAGAGACCCGATCTGTGGCGGATTCTACGGAAGCCAGGACGCGGACGAGGCGTACTACAGAATGTCCGCTAAGGACAGGTCGAAAAGAGGAGCACCCGCAGTCGACAGAAGCGTTTTCGCCGGTTGGAATTCGGAAGCAGTAGTGGCTTTGTTGGAGGCAGGGTTCGTACTCAGAGAGAGAAGCTACGTGGACGCTGCAATGGCCGCCTGGCACTACACGATCCGGCAGCTATGGAACCCGCAGATCGGCCTGGTCAGGCATCTCGAAGGACAGGAGACGTACCTGTTCGCAGACCAGGTTTCATTCTTCGAGTCGCTGCTCGCGGTCCTCGAACTCTCCCGAGACGAACAGTCTCTGGAGATCGCGGCGCGCCTGTTGGAGGGAGTGCGCAAGGCTTTCGCTGACCCTGACGGTGGCTATGCGGATGTCATGAAGAAGGAGGATGAGATCGGCGAACTCGCGAACACTCGAAGACAGCTCGTGGAGAACTCAAAATGGTCCATGGCGTTGGCGTCTTACGCCATGGCATCCCACGATGCAAGCCACATCGAAAGCGCATGGGAGATCCTAAGATCTTTCACTTCAAAGGAAGTCGAGGCGCACGGCCTATTCACAGCGCCCTACATCTCTGCTTGGTGGGTCCTCGAGAGAGGTCCGATGAGCGTCGAGATACACGATCACAAGGCCAACGATGCCTTGGAGAGCGACCTCTGGCTCGCCGCCAAGGATATCCTGAACCCAGGAGTGATTGTCGTGATGGTCCGCGAGGATGGAGTGCGGCGTGGACCAGACGGACGGCCTTTCGCGGTCGTTTGCACGACCTCTGGTTGCTCGGGGGAGATTGCTGATAGCAAGGACCTCGTCGCAAGGTTGTCATCAATCCAGTCCAGTCAAGTCTAAATATCCCGGAACATCATAACATCGTCCAGGGCTTGCCATGGCGAGGAAAGCTAAGCTTATTCCAAAGAGGATGTTGTCGAACGACGAGAGGGTTGTTTTCGAGACACGCCCGAGCGCTTGGCTGTACATGAAGGCCGCAGCTGCCTCACTGATAGTCGCGCTGGTTGCGCTGGTGATCTTCGTCTGGAAATGGATACCTGGGGCGCCTTCGATACCCTATCTGAGCGACTACCTCGATGGCAGCAACGGTGACTATATCCGATACGCCTTCGCCGCGATATTCGTGCTTGCGACGGCCTTCTTCTCCTACCGCTGGCTGAAGTGGGGTAGCACTGTGTACGCCGCTACTGACGAGAGGATCATCACGCAGCGTGGTATCCTGAGCAAGATCTACGAGGACATCCCCCTGGCGATGATCACGAATGTGGACATGGCGCAGTCGCTCGGGAAGCGGGCCCTCGGATACGGAACCATAGTGTTCTCGACCCAGGGGTTGTCGAGCGGAAGGAAGGGTGATGTGGTCTGGGAGGCCGTCCCGGACCCGTTCCGTGTCAGAAGGAAGATCCAGGAAGTCATGGACGTACGCGTCAAACCGAAGTAAGACCTGCCCTCGCCACCTGATTTGTTCGGCGGAACGACAATCCCACCGCCGGTCATCACAAACACAATTAGCTCCTTCGACGCTCAGTGGAGGGGACAGGAACAGGAGGTAGGTTGTATGGGCGCGGAAGACGTGATCAGGGACGGTCCGGGGAAGGCATTCGTGATCTGCAACGAGGCCATCGCTCGCGGGGCCATCGAGGCGGATGTCAAGGTCATCTCGGAGTATCCGGGTTCGCCGACGACGGAGATACTCGACACTCTGTCCGAGGTGTCGCCCAAGTTCGACTACAAGATGGAGATTGCGACCAACGAGAAGGTCGCTCTGGAGACCTGCGCTGGCGCGTCGATGGTCGGACTTCGATCGATGACTGCGATGAAGAGCGTGGGCATGAATGTCGCCTCCGACTCGTTCTTCTCCCTGTCATACACCGGCGTCAAAGGGGGCATGGTTATCGTGGTGGCGGACGATCCGCACGCACACTCCTCCCAATCGGAGCAGGACGGTCGGTCGTTCGGCCCGAACGCCTACATACCTATGCTCGAGCCCTCCGACCCCGTCGAAGCGAAGATGATGGTGAAGAGGGCGTTCGCCCTGTCGGAGAAGTACGGCGTGCCCGTCATGATGCGCACGACGACCAGGGTTAACCACCAGAGCGGCATCGTGGAGCTGGAGAAGATTGACCGGAAACCTTTCCAGAAGATCCCTTGGACGCACCCGCCCGGAAGGTTCGTAACGGTCGCGGAGTCCGCCAGGAAGTTCAAGCGCGACCTGCTCGAGAGGACGAAGAAGATCGAAGAGGAGTTCGAATCCTCAGACCTCAACACGGTGATGGAAACTGGCTCCGATCTCGGGATAGTCACCAGTGGAGCCGGCTACAACTATGCGGTGGATGCCGCGAAGATCCTAGGAATAGAACCTTCGATCCTCAAGCTCGGAACAACCTATCCTCTGCCGAAGAGACTTATCGGCAGCTTCTTGAAGAAGCTGAAGACGGTAATCATAGTCGAGGAGCTGCAGCCATATCTCGAACTAAATGTCACTGCAATCGCAAAGGACGCCAACCCGAGTGTCAAGATATACGGCAAATGGACGGGGCACTTCAGCGAATCACTCGAGTACAACCCCAACATCGTCGTGGACGCGATGGCGAAGATCCTCGGTCTCAAACCTCCGGTCGACTATGATGCCATCATGGCCAAGGCGAAGGAACTGAAGAAGGGCCTCGAGGACAGGCCGCCGACATTCTGTCCAGGATGCCCGCACAGGGCGACACTATACGCACTCAGGCAGGCAACGAAAGGTATGAAACACATACTTTCGACCGACATCGGATGCTACTCGATGAGCTTCCTCGACCCGATCAACTACGGAGATTCGCTCCTGAGCATGGGAGCGTGCTTGGGCGTGGCTGCAGGCATGCAGTACGGTGCACAGGAAAAGGTCATAGCGATGATCGGAGACTCCACATTCTGGCACGCTGGAATGCCAGGGCTGGTGAACGCCATTCATCACAATGATGATTTCACGCTCATCATATTGGACAACGAAGTCACCGCGATGACAGGCCAGCAGCCCGATCCTGGAAGGGACTACAATGCTGGAGGACAGCCCGCGAAGCCCCTGGTTCTTGAAGATGTCATCAAAGGGATGGGATTGACCGACATAACCATCGTCGATCCGTACCAGGTCAAGGCTGCGGTAGGCCCGATCAAGGAGGCGCTTTCGAGGAAGGGGCCAAACGTGATCATATCGAGACGGGCGTGCGCATTGTATGCCGACAGGAACAAGCGCAGGAAAGGTGAGGCCATCCTGACCAACAAGGTGGACAAGGATGTCTGCAAACGGCCCTACACATGCATCCGAGACTTCTACTGCCCCGCAATCTCGATCGATGACAGCGACAGGAAGGCGCTCATCACGAAGGAGCTCTGCGACAGATGCGGCGTGTGCGCCAAGCTCTGTCCGTTCGGGTCGATCAAGCTGAGGGAGGGCGAGTGAGATGCCGGGCAAGGGATTCAGCGTCTACATGGCAGGTGTGGGAGGCCAGGGCTTGGTCCTCCTTTCGAACGTGATCGGCTCCGCGTGTGCTCTCGCAGGGATACGCGCTCTGACGGGCGAGCAGCACGGCCTGTCTCAGAGGAGCGGGTCTATTAACGTACATATGAGGATAGGAGAGGACATCCGGTCGCCCTTGATACCCATCGGAGGCGCCGACGCGATTCTTACGCTGGACGCGTTGGAGGCGCTCAGGTACGTAGAGTATCTGATGCCTGGCGGAGTCGTACTCATGAACTCGAGGGTGCAGCATCCGATAATCGAGACACGAGCGCACATGAAGGACAAGGCTGCGAAGTACCTGACGGTCGAGGATGTCAAGGCCAAGCTATCGCAGGTCACCGACAAGATTGCAGTCGTCGACGCTCTCGGCATCGCGAGGAAAGCCGGGAACCCGCTGACGGAGAACATGGTCATGCTGGGGGCACTCAGCACCCTGGAAGCATTTCTAGTGCCCGAGGAGTCACTGAAGAAGTCGATCTCGGACAATGTCCCCAAGAAGGCCGTCGATGTGAACCTGAAGGCATTCGACCTCGGAAAGGCTGCAGCGTACGAACATCTCTGCAACATAGTTAAGTGCAAAAAGTGACTTTCGGTTTCGATCACATGAAGAAGGCAAGATTTGTTCGAGTCGATGTCTTCGCGAACAAGCCGTTCGGGGGCAATCCTCTTGCGGTGTTCCCCGACGCGAAGAAACTGACGCCTGGAGAGATGCAGCTTCTGGCCATGGAGATGAACCTCTCAGAGACGACCTTCGTGGTCCCCCCCACGCCCGGCTCCGGGGCGGACTTCAGAGTGCGGATATTCGTGCCAGACATGGAGATACCCTACGCTGGCCACCCGACGATCGGCACATTCTATGTTCTCGCCAAGGAGGGCCGGATCAAGCTGAAGAGTCCCATGACCACGGTGAAGATGGAAGTGAAGGCGGGCGTGATGCCCGTCGAGATCTACTCTTCAAAAGGCGTTGTCAGCAGGATAGTCACAGTGCAGAACAAGCCGGAATTTGGCACCGTCATCGATGACACTGGCCTGATAGCTGATGCATTATCGCTCTCTGAGTCAGAGCTCCGACTCGGCGATGCGCCTCCGCAGTATGTATCCACTGGGCTGCCGTGGATAATCGTGCCTGTGAAGACTCGAAGGGTTGTCGAGAAAGCGTCGGGGAACGCAGCAGCGTTCGCGGACCTGAGAAAGAAGCTTCCGAACAATATTGCCGATCTATATGTGACGTGCCTCGATCCCATCGACCCGAAGTCGACCACGCATTCGCGGGGGCTCTCCTTGGTATCTAGAAACATAGTCGAGGACCCTGCGACAGGAAGCGCAAGTGGATGTCTAGGTGCCTACCTCGTCAGGAAGAGACTCATCCCAGTCAGTAGGGTCACCAAGATAACGAACGAGCAGGGCTACGAGATTGGCCGGCCTAGCAAGATAGCAATCGAGGTTCGGACAGCCAATGACGGCGGGATCGAGTCTGTCAGAGTGGGCGGTTCGGTAGTCCATATGATGGATGGCACCGCCTATCTCTAGGACAGCGGTGGCTCCAGGCTCGGCAGCTGTATCTTGAAAACCGCTCCCTGAGTGTGGTCTCCCTTTACCCTGTCCTCTACCCAGACCCTCCCACGATACCTCTTTGACAGAGTCATCACGATGTGCAGTCCCATGCCGGAGCCCTTCTTCGGCGCCTTGGAGAACCTGTCGAAGACTATCGGCTTCGTTTCATCGGGTATACCGCACCCGTGATCGGCAATCGATATGGTCAATGACTTCTTGTCATCAAGGGATGTCCGCTCGATGTTGATGCCTATCTCGACAGGTTCATGGGAGTCGTACTTGACGGCGTTCGTCAGGATATTGATGAAGACCTCGCGGACAAGCTCATCGGCTTCCGCGTAGTAGAGTCCTTTGTCAGCATTTGATCTGCAGACCACCTTTCTGCCGGGATAGTACTGCGAAATGCTCTTCTGACACTCGAGCAGAACCGAACCGAGGTCAATCTTCATAAGGTCAACATCACCGAAAGTCATCCTTGATATCGTTCTAACGTTGCTCGCGAGCCAACTTGTGTTCATCACCTGCTCGCCAACCTTGTCCAACAGGGCAAGCTGGTCTGGCTGGCTGATCTTCATCCTGAGAAGATCCAGGTAGCCAAGGATCGCCTGATTGAAATTCTTGATATCATGCGACAGGACATCGGTGTAAAGCTCCGAGTTCTTCCTGCTGTCTATGTGCTCTTCGAACATCTTCGCGTTCTCGATCGCGATACCTGCTAGGCTCGCGAATATCTCGATGACCTCTATGGCGTCTTGGTCTGGAATTCGATCGTCCCTTGGCTTCAGGGTCTCTAGATATGCCAGGGGCACTCCATCCTTGTCGAATATCAGCGTATCGATGTAGTCCAACTCGTGCCAGCGCCCCTTTCCTGCGCGCGGGACCCTGATAAGCTCGGGATCCGGGTAGTAGGCGAGCTCGTCAGGCGTGAGAGTCTGGAGACTCTCCGCCGGCGAGTAGTAGCTCATGCGGCCCATCTTCGTCCACCATCTTCCAAACGGTCCGCCGACCGTTGGAGCTCCAGATTCGACCAGCGTGTCAACGGATTCTGTAGAGTACACGTGTCGCTTGATCTGTTCGGCAGCTTTCTGAGAATAGCCGTGCAAGGCCTCGACCTTGTAGACTCCGAGCTCGCGGTTCTTCATGGCGAGCACCATCCGCTTAGTGCCGACGAGTCTTGCCAGAGTCTTGAGCAGGTTGTCCAGCATCTGGTCTAGGTTCCTCACATACATAATCCCCGACACCAAGTCGAGGATTCGCGAGAGCTGCTCCGTCCTTTGGCTCGTGACCCTGAGCGCCATCTCCCTCTCATGAGACAGTCTCGCATTCTCAATCGCAACCTCGGCAAGCGAAGTGAATATTTCGATGGTCTCGATTGTCTCTTTGGAGGGGACCTTGCCGTCCTTCGGGTCCGTAGGATAAAGGACTCCGACGATCATGCCAGCAGAATCGTGCAGTGCAAAGGCGAGGTAGTCACCCACCCTGAATTCGTCTTTCTTGCGCGGACCCAGCTTCTCGGCGGGTTCAGCAACAAGAGGGGAAATGAAATAGCTCTTGGCACGCGGACTGACAGCCTCGAGGTGGGTCAGGTAGGCAGACTTGCCAATCCTCTTCTCCTCCCTCAGATCTTCGAGTATCACATCGGTCGGGATGGTCCTCTGCCTGACCTCCCTCGCAAGATCCTCGCCGTATCCGAAAACTGCTATCCATCTGAAAATGGCTTCTAGCTCATCATACACGACAAGCGTGACCTTGCCGAAGCCGAATAGAGATGAGACGGAAGTCAGTATCATGTCAGAGAGCTTCCGAAGATCCCTCTCGGATACGATGGATGACGCGATGCTAAGTATGTCCTCAAGGAGATCGGTCCTGTGAGCCGCTGCCGCGGAGGGCATGATCGAGTCGGGAGTGTGGCGCATTTCTCTCATCAGGGCGAATGACAGGAGCTCCGTGAAGAGCTCCACTAATTCAAGGGTCTCCTTCGAGAGTAATTTGCCGTCACACGAGTAGTCGAGCTCGAGTGTCGCAAGCAATTCTCCTCCGGTGTCTCGCATAGCGAGCCTGTAGTGATCGGCCTCATGCCATTCTTCAGGGTCCTTTCTCGGAAGGCGGACATTTTCAGGATGCCTGTAGTAGGATGGATGGTCGGCGAACGGATCCCCTTCAATCATCTTGATCCAATCATCTGCGGGAATGTAGTAGGAATTCTTCGTGACTCGGAACTTGTCCGCAATGGTTCTGCCCAGCAAGTCCTTCGGATAGAAGTCAGCGCCTATGTTCGCGACTATCTTCTCTGCACTCTCCTTCGGAAAGCCGTATGTGACCCAGCGCAACGAAGGCCCGGCCTCGACCCTGGTGATCTCGAGAAACATCGCCTCGATGCCGAACAATTCGGCGATGGCCGTCAGCGTGCGCTCGATGATGTCGGCAAGCGGTCTGCCTCCTGCGATCATCGCACTGATCTCGCCGAGGGCGTCTCTCACCCTCTTGTCCTCGCTGCTCACAGGGCGGGCGCCTGCCTTGCATGGTTTCCCGGGAATGATGATGTAGTTCTCAGCAACTACCTCGCCCATACCCAACACCTCCGTGTGCTGGCCAGACCTGGCGGCCAATGATTGACTTGGCATCTATATAATAGCAGATAGACAAGTATCATAATCCCTTGCAGATGAAAATAATATTCGAATGTAGATAATTAAACCATGCCATCTCGATGATTCTCATACACTCCGACAGTTCGTTTTGCCTACTGCGCAATCCTTATTATCGATGGGCACGTTTGTTCGGCAAAGACAGACCGGGGGTATGAAACCACGAACATCAAGGAGATTCTGGCGACCGCGATCGAATTCGAACGCTTCGGCGTTGAGTATTACGCCAGGTTCAAGGAACTGGTCGGCGATGAGAAGGCGAAACCGCTCATGAAGGGGCTCTCAGAGGACGAGAAGGAGCACGCGCGGATCCTCACTGCCGAGTTGAAGGTTCTTGGTGGCTCGGTCAAAGCTCCATCGAAGGACATGCTCGACAAGGGGCTCGCTGAGATCTTCCCCGAAAAGGTCAGGAAGAATTCAATCGAAGCGAAGGACGCCATATCGGCTCTCAAACTTGGGATAAGGACCGAGCAGAGATCCATCGACTTCTACTCGAAGAACGCGACCAAGGCGGATGAGAAACTCAAGAGGATCTTCAGCAAGCTCGAGAAGATGGAGCGCGGACACAAGGAGATGCTCGAGGAGAACCTGAAGTATCTGGAAGACGACGGTTCCTGGTACGGCTACGTGCCTTTCCTAGACTGAACGCGGGACCGCGTCACCCCACGAACAAGTTATGCCAACCTTTTTTAGATGGCCGTCGCATCAACCCATTCTGGGGAGTAAGGTCACTTGGCGACGGTAATCCCTTTCAGTGCTTTGTACTACAATAGCGCCAGATTCGGAAAGGACGTTTCCCGGTTCGTGGCCCCGCCGTACGATGTAATCGACAGAGTCATGGAGAAGAGGCTCAAGGATGACAGACTGAACATAACGCATGTGACGTTGGGCGATGAGGCAGACGCCTACGAAATCGCCTACAGACGACTTCAAAGGTGGATCAACGACGAGGTTCTCGTCGTCGATTCCAGAAGTTGTCTGTACGTTTACGAGCAGACGTTCAGCAGCCCGGACGGCTCGCCCAGGATCAGATCTGGCATAGTTGCCCTCGTCAAGCTCGAGGATTTCTCGAAATGCGTGGTCCTGCCTCACGAGAAGACCATCCCCAAGCACAAGGCCGACAGGATGGATCTGATGTGCGCCGTCAATGGGGACACTGAACAGATATTCCTTCTGTACGACGACCCAACAGAGGAGATCGAATGGATCCTGCTCGACACGCGAAAGCGTGACGAGTTTATGAGATTCATCGACCCCGAGGGCGTGAATCACAGACTGATCAGGATCTCGGAACCGGAACTGATTGACAAGATCGTGAAGCTACTGGAGCCCGCGAAGTTGCTGATTGCTGATGGGCATCACAGGTACGAAACAGGTCTCGATTTCAGGAACAAGATGCGCGCGAAGGATGGATCCAAGGAAGGCACGATGCCATACGACTTCATCCTCGCGACGCTGGTCAGCTTCCGCAACCCAGGACTAGTGATATACCCGACACACAGGCTGATCCAGAGAGTCGACGAGAAGCTGATCTCGCAACTCCCGAAGGCGCTCGAGGAGGAATTCGACCTGAAGGAGATGCCCGGCCCCGACGAACTTGCGACCGCGGTCGAGAAATCGCAGGTGAAGGCATTCGGCGTGTGGATACCAGAATCCAGATGTTTCTTGTACGCCACGCCGAAGATGAGAGCAGCGTCCGCCAATCCGATGGACGATCTCCCAGTATACATGGTTCAGGAACGGGTCCTGAAGAAGCTCTTGGGGTACACTTCAGAGATGCTGGACACGAAGGTGAATATCGAGTACGTGAAAGGCACCGGACCGACGAAGGACGTGATGGAGACTGGCGAGTATCAAGCCTGCTTCTTCGTGAAACCTCCGACCGTCCAACAGATTATGGCCATTGCGGAGACAGGGCAGCTCATGCCGCACAAGTCGACGTATTTCTTCCCGAAGATATGGTCGGGCGCGCTGCTTTACCTGTTCCGACCGATCAACGCGAAGACCATGAAGCAGTAAATAGCAGGATGAGGATACGCCGACCGGTGTCTCCTTTGATGTTCGACATTGGTATACTAGGCGGACGAATCGTTGACGGTGCTGGCAACCCTTGGTACATCGGCGACATCGGGGTCGCAGGCAAGAAAATCGCCAAGATGGGGAAGATCGACAAGAGCGAGTGCAGGCGCTCCATCGATGCTCGCGGATTGTACGTGTGTCCAGGGTTCATCGACATACACACGCACTCAGACATCACAGTCTTGATCTACCCCGGCTGCGACAGCACATTGAGACAAGGCGTCACCACACACCTCGTTGGCAACTGCGGCTCATCCGCTGCGCCCATGAGGGAACCATATGTCGACCTCTGGAAGACCTATTGGGGAGACTGGGCTGGAACGTTCGATAAGGACGAATGGAGGACTTTCGGCGAGTATCTGAAGGTTCTCGAGAGGAGCGGAGTCGGGCACAACATCGCAGCCCTCGTGGGCCACGGTGCGGTCAGGACAGCCGCCCTCGGAGCAGAAAGGCGAGCACCGAACCAGAAAGAGATGAAGCTCATGAAGGACCTTGTCGACGAGGCAATGCGCTCCGGAGCATTCGGGCTGTCGACCGGGCTCGTCTATCCTCCAGGCAGTTTCGCCAAGACCGACGAGATAATCGAACTGTGCAAAGTAGTGGCGAAGTACGGCGGAATGTACACCTCCCACATCCGAGGCGAAAGGGAGACAGTCGCCGATGCGATCAAGGAGGCAATCATGATCGGCGAGCGGAGCGGCGTGCGCGTCCAGATATCACACAACTGTCCCAAAATAGGCGCGTGGGGGAGAACCAAAGAGACCCTCGGCCTCGTCGAGAAGGCCAGGAAACGCGGACTCGACGTCACGGTCGACAATGATGTTCACACCGATCTAGCACCCGCCCTCAGTGAGGCCCTCCCTCAGTATCTGGCCGAGCTCAAGAAGAAGGACATGCTGGAGCACATCAGATCGAAATCCAACAGAGAGAGGATCAAGAGGGAAATCATCGAGGACAAGCTGCCGGCGTTCGGGCCTTCGGGCCTCTTGAAGCACGGCCTGTTCAACAGGATATTCATCATGCACTGTCCCAAGCAGAAGAAGCTTGAAGGCAAGACCATCGAGCAGGTCGCGAAGGAGAGACGGAAGGATACATTCGAGACCTACTTCGATCTGATGGTTGAGGAGAATGACGACATCATCGCGATATTCGACTACATCAGCGAGGACGATATCAAGAAGCTCCTGGTGCATCCTCTGGTGATGGTCTCATCCGACTGCGCGACCTGGGCGGACCACGGGCCTCTCACGGACCCTCCACCGTACGAACCTTGCGCATTCGGAGAGTACCCCGGGATACTGGAGAGGTACGTGCGGGACGAAGAACTGCTGACCATGCAAGAGGCCATCAGGAAGATGACCAGCTTCCCAGCACAGAGGATCGGCCTCCTGGATAGGGGATTGCTCAGGCCTGGGATGAAGGCAGATATCGCCATAATCGATCTCGACAAGATCAAGGACCGCGCCACGAACCTGTGGCCGCACGAGTATCCGTTCAAGAACTATCCGCACAGATATCCTGACGGGATACCCTTCGTGATTGTGAACGGGACCGTGGCCGTGGACAAGAGCAAGCAGACGAAGGCTCTCGCGGGAGAAGTCCTGAAACACAAGTGGCCGTAGGAAGAAAGCTCAGATTTCGTACTTCTTGTACTCTCCCACGCACGGGTTCCCGTAGCATACCCAGAGAACCTTGTTGGTGAGATCGCACACTATCGAGAATATCGATTGAGCCTGGTCCTCAACCTCCAGGGCAGGATCCGCGTGCCTGCATATCGATTCCGGATATCCGACATGGTCGGAGAGGATCCTCTTGAAGGTCGACAGGTCGACTTTCCCCAGCTCCCGTTTGAAAAGTCTGGTGGCCCTATTGTATCTGACTATTGAAGAGAAGCGCGTGTGCATGTTGGCCTCGAACTTCCACATCTTTGGCGAGAGGTAATGGTTCGTGTGTATCAGCCAGCCATCCTCTGCATACAGGGCGTCGAAGGTGGTCGCCGACCCCTCCATGCTGTAGATCTCGCCGTTCGAGTCGCACACTATGTTGTTGAAGCTATGGCCGCGGCCCTCAGGCATCGAGGCTTTCAACGCCTGATAGATCCCCGTCTCTGCCAGGACCTTCCTTATCGGAATCGATTTCGGCATTCCTTGCCTGGTATCGTTTGGGACGAGAGCATTCCCAGTCAGGCTGATCCCCGCCGAGTTAAGGCCCTCCGTCGGCCATATACCGCCATAGTTCATGCCGATGTATCCTGGTTCGTCTTTCGGCCTGATTCTGGCGACCGTGATGTCGGATATGCTGTAAGGCGCGACATCTTCGTTGTGCGCCGCGAAAACGACATCATCCTTGGTCCACTCGGCGTTCACGGCGATGTCCGTGCAACCTTTGCCCCTTCCACCGTCGGGGAAATCGTATGTCATCGCGTAGATCCTGTCGAAACCTATGCCGGTGCCCTCGGCGTAGCCCTCGAGCTCCTCAATGAATCCGGGTGCGAACTTCCTGCTCAGGGGCAGGCTCTTCCTAAAATACGCGATTGCCTTCTGCAGGTTGAAGCCGGGCGTAGCCGAAATCGCAATCCTGAACCGCTTCTCCATGCGGAGCGCCATGTCCCTGCACTGCTTTCCGACTGCGACACCGATCTGATGATGGCTCCCAGAGGCGGTGATTTCCCTGAAGCCTGTAGCTGGACTCTTCTTCGGCATTCTCTTCCCCTTGAAGTGATACCTTGGAGGTGAGCAGCCTTTTACCTAAAAAGACTGCCGATTTCGCAAAAGGAGATGGTCGAAAACATTTATCATAGGGTTAATCGGTCCACCGCAACATGCCCAAAGTCGAGCTCGAATACAAGTGCAGGAAATGCAGGAACGATTACCCAGCGACAATCAACTACACAGGAAAGATTGTGGATATTGACCTCGAAGAGAACCAGTCGAGATGCCCGTTCTGCGGCGAATGGAACTGTGCGGACCCGGATTCGATAGCACAGTTGGTCAAGGATTTGAAGAAAGAGAAGAAGCGATAGAAAGCCACTCGTTTGATACTTTGGCAAATCGAGTGCTACTGCCTACGCATTTCGTTTGCGTTTCTTTCCAATCAAGTGGCCGCGCATCCGGGATTCTGGCTCTCTGCGAGAACTCGGCTGGAAGCCTCTCAGAACACCTTGTTCAGACTCCACAAGATTCATATACGGAGTAATTCGTTAGCGAGTCTATATTTCTGGACACCGCGAGGGGGTCAATAGGGAGGTTGAATAAGACATGAATTCTAAGGCGATAGTAGCCGGAATGCTAATGCTTATGACTGTGCTCACTGCTTTTGCAGTGATGCCTGCGACGCCTGCCAAGGCAGCAGCAGCGATTGACGATTCGAGAACCCTGTTCATTGCCGTGCAGAAGGATATGCCGGACTTCAACACTTGGAACTTGGCGTCCAATGATGTCTGGAAGTCCAACGTCTTGACCCCGTGTTTTGAGGGCCTGTCGGGCATCGACTACAACTTGGTGCCTTATCCGCTGCTCGCGGAGAGCTGGGACTTCGACCAAGCTAACCTTACAGTCACTCTCCATTTGAGACATGGCGTCTTGTTCCATGATCTCACGGAGATGACGGCGGACGATGTAGTCTTCACGTACCATGCGACGAGATCGGGCACGCCCTACGATTCGCAATTAGTCAACGCGTTCGACAACGACACAAGTGGCGATGTCAGCAAGGCCGAGATCGAAGCCAACGTGGTGAGAATTGACGCCTACACCGTCAGGATGTTCATGGCTGTGTCCTATGGACAGTTCTTCAGGGTCACTCTGGGCATCCCGATAATGCCAAAGCACATCTGGGTTCCGGACCACTATGATGACACGACGGGTCTGCTGGACCAGCGCTGGAATAACGAGAAAGCTACCTACTCGACAGGTGCCTACAAATACATGGCGGGAGAGGCTGGAACATACAGGGTGCTGCAGAAGTTTGATCACTACTGGGGCAAGGATTTCGTAACCCCATACATGAAGTTCAAGCTCTATCCGCCAAACGTTGACTTCATATACTACAAGATCTACGCGAGCGTCGACACTTGCATACTGGCACTGCAGGCTGGTGCTGTCGACTATAACTATTGGCCGATAACAGCAGGAAGAGTCGCAGGCCTCCAAGCAGACCCGAACATCGGAATGGAATATCTGTCCGCCAACAACTACTATCTACTGGACTTCAACATGAAGTTCGAACCAATGAACAACCTGTCCTTCAGAAAGGCCGTGTCCTATCTTATGGACAAGGACCAGATCGTGAATGTCTATGTTGGTGGGTTCGGTAGAAAGGGTACTTCTGTCGAGCCCCCGTTCTGGGGCGAATGGTTCAACGACACTGTGCTTTCATACCCATTCGACCCGACATTCAATGCACCAAGAGATCTGCTGAATGCTGCTGGCTACATTGACGTCAACGGCGATGGCTGGAGGGAGTTGCCCGACGGCCGCCCCATGCAGAAGATAACCATATTGACGCCTCCTGCAGACTACGACCCCGTTAGAATCAGGGCAGGCCAATTGATATCCAAGAACATGAGAGCCATCGGTATCAACGCCGATTCGAAGGGTATCGACTTCAGCACTCTCTCGGCGAAAATGAGCTCGTACGACTACCAGATGTTGACCATGGGTTGGTCACTCGGCGAACCCGTAGGCAATGTGTTCGACCAGTTCGGATCGAAAGCGATCAACAACTACTATGGATGGTGGTCTACGGGCTCGCCGAACCAGTACTACAAGGACATGATGGGCGTGAACACGCTAGCCGACGCGAGATCACAGGCGCTTTCAGTGCAGTTCGATGCACTTGGAAAGAAGGCACTGCAGTCCTTCAACATCTCGGAGCAGCTCCTGTACACCAGGTGGGGACAGGGTATTGTCGCGGATGCGTTGCCAGTCAACGTCATATACTACCCAGTGAACGTTGAGGCCCACACGAAGAGGTGGTCCGGCTGGATACCCTACCAAGGCTCATTGTGGAAAGACGGTTCGAACATATTCTGCTTGTCGAGCCTGGAGAGAACGGGCGCAGCTGGTCCGACGACCACGGGCAGCATCAACTCGGCGACATCACTGCCTGGGCTAGTCGCCGTTGGCAAGGCTGCCAGCGGGTTCGTCAAAGCCGTTGACAAACTCGGGTATCCTGCGGCCGGTGCTTCTGTCGCACTGACCGTCGAAGGACTTGCGGGCACGGCAACGGTCGCCGTCAGCCCTGCAACGGGCACGACAAACGCAGATGGTGTGCTCGAGTTCACCGTAACTGGCACGGGCGAAGGCTATTCGAACGTGAACGTAACAGTCAGTAAGAGCGGGGCAGAGTCCAAGAACAGCGTGACCATAAAGGCTGTCAATGAGTTCCCGCCAACCCTGTATCTCACTGTGAAGCCGCAGAAAGCGGTCCTGAGAGCTGGAGAGACTACGACCGTCAACCTCAAAGTCGTCGACGATAAGGGGGCCGCGGTTGAAGGCGTCAACGTGTCCGTCGACCCGAACCAGATCGGCTACGGTTTTGTTGAGAACAACTACAGCATGACGAACGCACTTGGTGTCGCCTCAACGGTCTATCACGCTCCGGCAACGATTCAGCAGGTGAACGCGCACGAGACTTTGTCGCTGTTCTATGCAGCGGCAAAGACTGGGTATGCATCCGCATCTTCGCCAGCGGCGAACTTAATCATCTATAACCCCGCCGCACCAAACTGGAAGAGTGCGAAGGTGTGGAGCGTCGGCACAACTGCTCTCACTGCGGCGGCTAACCAGACGACCGTGCAAATTCAGGCGATAAGCAACACAGGTGCAGTGCTGACGAGCCACAGGCTGGAAGTGACCTATAGCGACCCGAGCATAGTCGTTGGTGCAACCACAAGTGCGAAGAAGTCGATTGTGACGGATGGTACCGGGAATGCGACGCTGACGGTAATGGTGAAGAGTGGAGCCCCGACGAAGGCGTTCAGGATAACCTTCCAGAACCTTAGCTTGAACGCAATCCCAGCCACAGTCACATTGACATACGTGGGCGCGACGCCACCTGCGGTCGAGATGTACGGAGGATACATGCAGTTCGCAGAGCCCTCGCTGTACATGGGCCCGCTCGGCTCCTTGGAAGTGACCGCTTCCATGTGGGAAAGCGATGGCACGCCGGCTGACGGGATCAACGCCAGCGTGGTGATCTCAGGCACGAACTACGGAAGCTTGACCGGTTCCGACTCGATAAACTGGGATACGACTAAGGACTACCTCGGCGCGGTCATAGCGACGAAGGCGGACAACAGCAACGTTGCCACTTCAGGTCCGATCAACACGTTCTTCGACTATGATAACTGGACGGTCTGGGGTCCGGATGATCAGGGTTGGATGGGCTGGGATTGGGGCGCAATGACTGGTCTCGATGTCGTGGGTGGAACTCTGAAGTTCTGGGTGAACGGAAGCGATGTCGCACCGCTCGACCTCATAGGCAACATATACATCGTACCTCAGGGCAAAGGGTTCTTCAACGATTCTGGAGTCCCAGACACTGGATACTACGAGATAAATGGTCAGACCACGCTGGTGAGCTCATACGTCATCGGCAAGTCCGACCAGATCGTCGTACCTAGCTATGACATCGAGAAACCCGTGCTAGTAGCGGAGACATCGGACTATAAGAGCACGAACGTGAGTGTGACGGTGACCGATGAGAACAACGTGGTTGTGCCTGGAGCAAGTGTGATGGTCTATCAGACCCAGAGCAAGGGCAACCTGGACTACCAGGTCTACCCATGGACGTCCGGGAAGAACTGGACTTCAGCTTCTACGATCACGAATGCAACGGGCAAGACCAATGCGACAATAATCGCGATAGGCAAGAACGGCGTTGTCACACCTTCCAACGTGCGAGCAGACGTGTACGTGAAAGCGAGCATGCCAGGAAGGGTGTCCATATTCCAGCAGACGCAGATGTTCATCTACGTGAGGCATTTGATGGTGACCATCAACCCGATCGAGGACGTCCAGGCAATTGGATCCAAGGAACTGGCAGTGACCGCAAAGGTTACCACCTGGGCCGGAACCCCGATCAGCGCTACTGTGGAGCTCAGTGCCAACATTGGAACAGTGCACAGCGATCCATCGAACCCGTCTGTCGCGACGGCCAACAGTACCGGGGTTGCAGTGTTCATAGTTGACACGCCCCTGCTCAAGAACAACACCAGGGTAGGGTACATGACCGTTCAGGCCAAGGCAAGCAAGGCCGGCGGCGGGTACGAACTTGCCCTTGCTCCAATGACGGTGACGCTGCAGAATGCAGGGCCGCTGATAACCGCGGCTCTGAGTTCGCCGGGTGCGTCAGGAGCGAAGTTCGAGAGTGGCAGCAACGTGACTCTGGCGGGAAGTGTCTGGGATATCGACGGTCTGTCGAGCGTGTCAGTCAAGCTGGACACCGGGACCGCACAGATCATACCTGGACCTGCTCTTGGCGCGTATGGCAACGAGATACGAGCGGTATCACAGGTCATGGACGACCTGGCCCGGGGAGATCACACGGTCCGCGTCAACGCGACCGATGCTCTGGGTGTCTCCAATGAGCTGACACTGACCTTCTCAGTCGTGAAGAAGTCGGGCGCCGACATGGTCGCCTGGGGTGCCGCAATCGTTGGTTGGGTAGCGGCAGCAGCGCTTGCCGTCCTGATGCTGTTGAAGAGGCCAAAGGCACAGAAGCCGGAGGTCGGCGCCATGGAGGAGCCGCCTAAGCCAGAAGAGGCTCCCAGGACTTGATGCGAAAAGCTACAAACCTCTTATAGCAAACCTTTTCCATTGCTTTTCATTTCTAAATGCAATACCTTCGGGTGACACCCCGCGGGGTTCGGTCCTGTCACCTCCTTAGATCTGAACCAACGTGGAACGACGTGGCGAAGGTTTATTACTTTAACATGTCTCTCCCGGCGCGAAGAACGTCCGAGAGGGGGATGAGGTTTCTAGATGGCCGGCATGGGAAGATATGTCATAGCAAGAAGCATTCAGACATTCATCACGCTGATCATCATCCTCACTCTGATTTTCATAATGTTTGAATCTCTGCCTGCAAAGGCACAGGATCTGCTCATTATAAACCCCAATATCACGGAGGGGCAGAAGCAACACCTGATCGAGCAGTTCGGTTTTGACAAGCCAGTTCTCGAGCGGTATTTCATCTACATGAAGAACATGCTCACTGGACAGTTCGGCATTTCGTTCACGCATGCGCAGTCTGTATCAGATATGTTAGAGGAACGAATACCCAGAACCTTGCTGCTTTTTGGGCTCGCGACCATCCTGGCATATCTCATCGGAATCTATCTGGGGGCATTGATAGCATGGAAACGGGGAGGAGTTCTTGACGGAACATCTGTCGTTGTGAGTCTCACATTCTACAACATGCCGTCCTTCTGGATCGGACTAATATTCCTGGTGGTTTTCGCGGCCGATCTCAATCTGTTCCCGCTCACGGGTTGGTATGATCCGACCTACAATATGAGCAGGTGGCTCAACATTGCGTGGCACATGACCCTCCCACTCGTGGTTCTGCTGCTGTTGGAGCTTGCGGGCACGATCCTGCTGATGCGTACGGCTATGCTCGACATCATCGGGGAGAACTACATGGTCACGGCAAAGGCGATCGGCCTGCCGGAAAGGACCGTTCTGTTCAGACACGGTGCCAGGAACGCGATGCTACCAGTTGTGACATCATTCATCATGTCCATAGTCTTCGCAGTGAGCGGTGCTGTTGTCCTCGAGAACGTCTTCTCGTTCCCCGGCATGGGTGCGCTCTACATAGAAGCGCTGACCCAGCTTGACTTCCCGACCGCGCAAGCGTGCATTTACATAATCACTCTCCTTGTTCTAGTGGGCAACTTCGTTGCCGACATGATATATGGATATCTCGACCCGAGGGTGCGTCAGTGACGTCTTCGATGGAGCCAGAGACAGAGAGTCAGATGAAAGAGGACGCTGCCTCCCTCCAGGAGCAGAGCCTCAAGCTCGTTCGCAGACTGACCAGGAGCTTGAGAGAGACCTGGAAGATGTACAGACATTCAAAAACCGGCCTCGTCGGCCTCGGGATCGTGTTCGGATTCCTTTTCATAGCGGTCTTTGCACAGTTCGTAGCGCCGTACTCGGTTGACTTCAAGGCACCCGCGACGGACATGTTCGTAGCGGACTACACCATCGGGAACCTCACGGAGAAGCACAATTGGACAACGACAATCGGCCTACCAGAAACAAGGGGTAACGTCCTGAAGGCGGTAATGGCTTACTCAGAGGAAGGGTACACGAACGTATTCCCTGTCCGTGTTGGAACCAGCCTGAATATTGTGCTTGGCGACCCGACCATCGACATCCTACCCGCACACTCCCGATACATCGAGCCGGTACAGTTCCTGCCCCCGTTCATCTTCCTGCTGGATAACGATACTCTCCGCGAATACACATACAATCTCCAGGACACTGGGACCGAGTACAAACTGCCGTTCGTTCCCATACACCGTTCGAACCTCTGGAACGGATATTCGTTCACTGTACCGAATGGAAGGATGGCATTGGCGTTTGCCAATGAGACGAGCGTATGGATGATCAACAAAAGACCAGCGGACGCTCTAGCTGACCCGGTCTTGAGAACCTGGATTGACACCCTGAACGTCACTGGCGCGAAGATCATCGGCAATCCACTGATCATCGACGCAGACTTCACGAATGGAAGTGTGCTCATACTGCCGACAGACAGTGGGCTTTTGGCGTACAACATTGTGGTTTCTTGGAGCGGGCTTCTGATTGAGTATGTCAGCGATGTCAGGTTCGGCGATGTGAAATGGACGAAGCCCTACGCGTACAAGGAGAACAACGCGACAGTCGCATTTGAGCCCGTGGTCTCCGAAAACATGATCACTTTCCCGAATCCGGTTGGTTCAGCTGATCAGTATGGCAAGGAGAGAGTAGTCATTGCGACCAAGGACAACAAGCTGGTCGCGTTTGATAGACAAACGGGATCCGTCGTCTGGGTGCAGCCCCTGGTACTCAAGCTAAGGGACTACACGATTGAGCATGTCTATCCCTCCCTGAGAGACATAGTGGTAATGGGCAAGACCGCGACAGGAAGCTTCATTTCAGCCATCGATCCTGCCACAGGCAGGGTCGGAATAAACTACACACAGTACTTGGATTTCCCGGGAACGCCCAACAGCCCCCCTGAGTTCGTCCCTGGCATCAACATGTATCTCCTCAGCACGACGGATGGGAGCATCTTCCTTTTCAACGAACTCTTGCAACTCAATGCGACCTTCAGCGCGCCCGGCGGCGGAGCAGTCACGCCGGTATCCTATCTCGGCAACATATACCTGGGAGGAATAAACACCGGTAACTACTTTGGAGTCGTCACCAAAGACAATGGCCTGTTCATGGAGACGGTTTACGGTGTGAACAAGGCGCCTCTACCGCCTGGGACCTATCTCTCAGGGAATCGATACATCCTCGGCACAGACTATGAAGGGCATGACATCCTTACCCAACTGATCTACGGTACACGCTCCGAGATGCTGGTAGGGATCACAGCTGCGTTCTTTGCCGTCGCTGTCGGTACCATAGTCGGCCTTGTCGCGGGCTATTACACCGGCTTCGTAGATGATATCCTGATGAGGGCGACGGACGTCGTGCTTAGCCTGCCCGGTCTGGTGATCATGCTGCTATTCGCCGCTGTGTTCGGACCCTCTCTTGTCAACATCATCATAATCATCGCCATTCTGTCATGGGCGCCCATCGCAAGAGTGATCAGATCTGTGACACTCTCGCTCAAGGAGAGGGCGTTTGTCGATGCTGCCATCATAGCAGGCGCCTCCGAGAGCAGACTGATATTCAAGCACATCGCGCCAAACGTGCTCCACTACACATTCCTGTACATGACATTCACGATCAGCGGTGCAATCGTGACCGAGGCCATTCTGGCATTCCTCGGCTTTGGCGATGCGAACTACGTCACCTGGGGCATGATGCTTCAGTTCCTGCAAATCAGCGGACACACGCTTGATGCCCCATGGTGGCTGCTGCCGCCAGGCATCGCAATCACCCTTCTCTCTCTCTCGTTCTATCTGATAGGCAGGGCATTCGACGAGGTCGTCAATCCGCGCCTCAGGAGGAGGTGATCCCGTGGCATTGGTGGAGGTCAGGGACCTGAAGGTCCATTTCAAGATTCAGAACGGCTGGGTCAAAGCCGTTGACGGCGTCTCCTTCGAGATAGAACGGGGGGGGACCATGGGCCTCGTGGGCGAGAGTGGTTGCGGCAAGACCACCGCCGCGTACGCCATCACCCAGCTCCTCCCGCCGAACGGGTACATAAAGGGCGGACAGATATTCTACAAAGAGCCGCCTCGAGTGACCAGTTACAGGCGTGAATACGATTCGAAGCTAGGGGACTCCCCGAAGGCAAGGGAGAAGGAGATCCAGGGGCTGAGGAAGAGGTTGCAGAAGCTCGAATCGGGCCCGAGGAACGCACAGACGGACGCCGAGGTGAACGATCTGGGGTTGAGGCTAGCGTCCCTGGAGTACTCCTATGATCTCCTGGGAAAGTCGAAACACAAGGACGGGCGCCTGGACGAATTCAACGATGAGATCAGGAAGATCCGGTGGAAGGAGATCTCGATGATCTTCCAGGGCGCGATGAACGCGTTCAACCCGGTGTTCAAGATTGGCGATCAGATAGTCGAGGCCATACAGCTACACGAAGATGTGGACGATGATGAGGCTAGGAAGCGAGCGCGTCAACTGTTCAGCTTCGTGGGCATCCCGGAGGATAGGATAGACAACTATCCGCACGAGTTCAGCGGAGGGATGAAGCAAAGGGCGATGATCGCCCTTGCTCTCGCCCTCTCCCCTAGCTTCATCATCGCGGACGAGCCCACCACCGCGCTCGACGTCATCACCCAGGACAGAATCCTCGTCGAGATCAAGAAGCTCCAGGAGAAGCTGAACATGGCCATGATGATCATCACGCACGATGTGAGCGTCGTTGCGGAGGTCTCTGACAAGATCGCGGTCATGTACGCCGGCAAGATAATGGAGATCGGCAAGACAGTGCATGTCTTCAAGAACACAGCGCATCCGTACACCGCGGGCCTTCTTGGATCCTTCCCATCCATCATGGGGCCGAAGACAAGGCTTGTATCCATCCCCGGCTTCCCGCCGGACCTGGTGAACCCGCCGTCTGGCTGTACGTTCCATCCTAGGTGTGGCTATGCCCAGGATATATGCTCAAAGAAGGTGCCGCCAGCAATAGAGATTGAGCCTGGCCATCTGTCGTACTGCCTGTTCGCGAACGAGCTCTGGGACAAGCTGAAGAGAGGTGTGAAGTGATGCCCGGAGAAGTCATTATCAAGGTCACCGGCCTTAAGAAGTACTTTGAGCTGAGGCAGGGCTTCTTCTCATTCGGTCGGGAGCCGATCTATGTCAAGGCAGTGGACGATGTCAACTTCGAGATCCACGAGGGAGAGATCCTGGGTCTTGTCGGAGAGAGCGGCTGCGGCAAGACGACGACAGGCAGGCTGCTCACCAGGCTAGAGACTCCGACCGGCGGCTCAGTTTTCTTCTTGGGAAGGGACGTCGCCCTGCTCGAAGACCAGAATCTGAAGGTGTTCAGACGGAACATCCAGATGGTGTTCCAAGACCCGTACGAGTCCTTGAACCCCAGAACGAGCGTGCTCAACACAATACTGGAACCGCTGATCAACCACCGCATCGGTAAGTCGACCGAGGAACGGGTCAAGATGGTCATCAAAGCGCTCGAGGACGCCGGCCTTGCCCCCGCGAAGGAGTACCTCAACAGGTTCCCGCACGAGCTGAGCGGAGGTCAGAGGCAGAGGGTATCCATCGCGAGGGCGCTCGTCATCAACCCAAGAGTCATAGTGGCGGACGAACCCGTGTCGATGCTCGATGTGTCCATAAGGGCAGGCGTGCTCAACCTGATGCTTGATCTGAGGGACAAGTACAACCTCCCGTACCTTTTCATCACTCACGACATCGCAGTGGCGAGATATGTCAGCGACAAGCTCGCGGTCATGTATCTCGGCAGGGTGGTCGAACTCGGTGAGACGGACAGCGTGATCTTCGAGCCGAAGCACCCGTACACGCGCGCGCTACTGTCGGCCGTGCCCGTGCCCGATCCTGAACACAAGCACGGAAGGATAACCATCAAGGGAGAGATACCCAGCGCTACCAGCATACCCCTGGGATGCAGGTTCAGGACCAGGTGCCCGTTCTCATTCAGCGAGTGCGGATGGGAGGGCAAGGATCTGGCGGCGTACATGCTCGAAGAGGAGAAGTTATCCGACCCGTCGAACGAGATGGGCAAGCACATCGGCGAGATCGAGCCCAACGAGTTCTCGCTTGTCATCAAGGTCAAGCCAGAGGGTGACGCGAGCAAGGTGAAGGATTTCATCGACTCCAAGATCGGTGAGATGAAGGACAGGACCCCAATGTTCCAAGCCGTATGGTCCGTCGAGGAGATGATTGGGGACAGGGAGATGACCCTGCGGACAGCATCCGCTTCGATTACTGCCGACTACCTCGCCAAGGAGCTGCTCGAGCGGCTCAACGAGTCTGTCGATTTCAGAAGTAGGGGCCATCCCCTGTACGGAACGATACTCGACGCAGTACGGAACGGCTCGAGGGTCGAGCTCACAATTGGCGCGGAAGAGGCAAAGGACGAGCCCGACCAAGGTGCGAAATCCAAGGTCGAGACGACGATCGGATATGTCGAGGACTTCGTCAAGCACCTCAGAAAGAGCGGGTTCGCTGAGTTCAAAGGAGTCTCCGGCGTGAAGAGCGAAGGAGGCAAGGTCGTCATCGAGTGCAAAGACAGCAAGATGTCCTCTCGCAGAGTGGCGCTGGAGGCGGCAGAGATGATCAACAAGGACATACTCGACGACAAGAGCTCGACGTTCTACAACTCCATGTTGCCCCTGAAAACCGGAAAGGGCGGCGTCACGATAGTCGTACAAGGGGAGCAGAGGAGATGGGAGGAGCTCGCCTCGAAGCTCAAGAGCTACTTCGCAAAGAAGGCTGAAGAGGGGATCCAGCCAGCCAAGGCCATCCGAGAAACGAAGATGAAAACGCTCAAGGGCCCGACGAGGAGCATCGTCGTCAAGTTCATCAAGGTCGCGGAACCCCCCTTGATGGATGTTGGAGGAGGTCACATGGTCGCCTGCTACCTCTTCAAACCCGTGAGCAGGCAATAGGGTCGTCATTCCGCGCGCTGTCGCTGGTCGGTGAGTAAGATGCCATTGATGAAGAGCATAAAGGAACACTGGGTCACGGTCGTACTGTATGCGCTATTCTCCGTTTTCTTCCTGGTATGTTCGGTCGTCTCCGCGGGCACATATTCAGCCGTTGTGAGGACGCAGAGAAACGTCGAGCTCATCAACCCGACTAGCGGCGTCAGCATTCTCCCGAACGGTTCCCTGGAGCTTGACTTCTCCATAGAGCTCTCGAACCCGTCCAGATACGTACTGCACACGCAGACGATAAGCTGGTACGCGACGCTGGAGAACGGAACGACGGGACCCAACATGATAATCACCCTAGGAACCGCGTACACAGGTCCCACGACAGGGCTGAGAGTCCCGCCCAAGTCCGAGAAGAACTTCAGCTTCTCATCGGTGGTGTCAGACCCGGCGATCATCGCGAGGCTCAACGGATTCATCAACTATAGCGCTGCATCTGGCCACACTTACACGCTCACGACCTTGCCATACAACCACCAGTTCTCCTTCATAGGGACCATCGGCGAGTTCAAGAACGACTACTTGCGGGAGGATTATCTCAACAAGCTGGTCACAGTGGAAGTGACCTACTCATCGGGGGCAATGCCATGAAGATAGACAGGGGCGATGGCGTCAGGTTGGGGCTCGTTTCCCTCCTCAGCGCGCCTCCCCTCGGATTCGCAACCTTCGATTTCATGTTCCCGAACATCTCTACGCCCTCGATGGGCAAGAACCTCCTGCTGATCTTGGCGCTCTCGCTGCTCGCTGGGATGCCAGCGGGCTACTTCCAGAAGCGGACCGACCTGGCGATGATGTCCGTCATCCTCTACACGGCCGTCGGCTATATCATGGCGGTCGTTCTCTACTCCGCCCCGTACACGATCTACAACATTGAGAACATCCTTCCAAGCTTCTACTACGCGATGTTCTTCAGGTTCACGATAATCTTGCTGCTCCTGTACGTCTTAGGGGGCTTTGTGGGCTCGATTCTCGGACAGCTGATCCGTGACTGGATCCCCGGAGAAGAGACGAAGTTGGAGTTCGAGGGCACGCCCGAGACGAAGGCCTAGCGCGCGACCACCGTCCGGACGCAGCCCCGTGATGTTCGGCGCGGGTTATTTGAAGGGACCGACCATAGTCCTTCGAAGAGGAAGATACCGACCGAGGAGAGAGCATGGCAAAGAGGAAGATCATCGAGATCGACGAGGACAAGTGCACGGGATGCGGAGAGTGCGTGACGAAATGCGCAGAGGGGGCCCTCCAGATCATAGATGGAAAGGCGAAGGTCGTGAACGAGGTGTTCTGCGACGGCCTCGGGGCGTGTATCGGAGAGTGTCCTACAGACGCGCTCAAGATTGTCGAAAGGGACGCTCCTGAATTTGATGAGAAGGCGGTCGAGCAGCATCTGCGCGTTGAGAAGCACCCGAAGAAGGAGCCGATCGGCGTAGAGCCGTGCGGATGTCCCTCGCACAACCCGATGATACTGACCGCTACACAGGTCAAGAGAACACATGCAAAGCACGGCGGAGAGACCGAGGCCGAACTGCCGCCCGAGCTGACCAACTGGCCTGTCCAATGGAAGCTCGTGACCCCTTCGATGCCCTTCTTCAAAGGGAAGGATATACTGATCGCCGCGGACTGCGTCCCGTTCGCATACCGGGATTTCCACGGGAGGTTCCTCACAGGAAAGCCAGTGATCATCGGTTGCCCCAAGCTGGACGACGCCCAGGGGTATCTGGACAAGCTCACCGACATATTCAAGGACGGCACGCCGAAGAGCGTGACCCTGGTCCATATGGAGGTCCCGTGCTGTCACGGGCTCCAGAGGATAGTCGACGAGGCCGTGAAGAGGTCCGGCAAGAACTTCCCCGTGAGGACAACGGTAGTGGGCATCAAAGGGCATATCATCAGATCCGGATGATCCCCGAAGGATAGGCTATTCAGGAAGGAGACCATTTCCCCGGGAGATGACCCTGGAGATATCGTGGACAAGAAGAGCGCTCCGTCTACCTCCCGAAGTGCGAGCCGAACTGGTCGCTAGGCTGGAGGGGTTGAGCATGTTCTTCCCCGAGATGAAGACCAAGATGAAGATAGGCATCACGCGATTCTATGACGGCCTCGTGTTCCAGTCCAACGAAGGACGTGTGAAGCTGATGGTCGACGTCCATAGGACGAGGAAGGGCGTCTGGAAATACCCCACCCATTGGACTCTGGCCCACGAGTTCATGCACCTCGCGCAGTTCAACTCGGACGGTATCCCGAGTGGCGAGAGAGCGTGCGACGTCTACACCCTCTCACGACTGCCGCCAGAACTCATCGACGAAGCGCCCAGCTACCTCGTGGTGTCAAAGGGCACTCGGAAGATCTGGGACCACAGGCACGCCAAGATAGCGCACGAGCTTGCCAGGGAGGCCCTGAGGCAGCGAGACAATGGTCACAGGAGATACGCTCTTTGGTGGGAGGACGAATTCGAGGAACGCGGCGAGAATATCTGATGCCAGCGTTTTCCAGCAGTAGAAAGCCGTTTCGCCATGTCATCACCCTTCCGTCGAGGACTCAGTTTATCAGAACGCGCAGAGTCCGAAACAGGTCAGACGTCTGTCTCCTCAGACTCTTGTGCGGACCGCATGCCCAGGAGGATTTCTTGGCTCCTGCGGAGGTAGTTCGCGCCCAGCACACCCAGAGCGGTGAACGCCACAGCAACGCCCACGAGCACATAGAATGCCGTGAAGAGCCGCGCCCCTTCCGTCGTAGGCGCCAGATCACCGTAGCCCACTGTAGTTATCGAACAGACCGAGAAGTAGAAGGAGTCGGTCCAGCTCCATCCCTCCATGTTGTGGTAGACCACCGTTCCGATTGTTATGATTCCGACCAGTGCAGACAGCGCGACGAACAGCTGAACCCTGAGGTTCGACCAATTGAACAACTTAGACTTCATGAAAAGAGAATCTGCACCCGGGAATTAAAGGAATCACATTCCTCGGAAAATCGACCTGCAGACCTCGTCCCCATTGGGATCGTGGACTATCATGACAGATGGACATCGGCCGTCGCGTTTCCGTTATGCGCTTCCCGAAAAGCGGCTGGCGGGCGTGAAGGGATTCGAACCCTTGACCACTTGCTTAGGAGGCAAGTGCCATATCCTGACTAGGCCACACGCCCTTTCTGGACCGCGCTATTGAACACTAATCGCAAGATGATATATAAATTGGGCTGACCTCCGAAAACGGACGCCGAGCGAATCAGGCCTTCGTCCTGTCCTCTTCGGTGAGCTCCTCAGGCGCCTTCTCCCTCGGAGCCTCCTTCTTCTCCTCTGAGGCCTTCTCTTCTTTCTTAGCGGCCTCTTCCTTCTTCTCTGGCTTCTCGTACTCCTCGATGAAGGATACCGTCTCAGCGCCCGCGACCTCCCTGAGGTCCGTCACGAGCCTGAACTTCGTGAGCAGCCACCTCTGGTCGTACTTGCACGCATCGGGCAGCTTAATCTTGTAGGCCTTTCCGTGGTGCTCGATGTCGAATCCATCCGATGTGCCATACGACATCTTGAGGAGAAGTTTGACGATGTCGACCGGCTTCGTCGGCTTCTCGGTTATCTTGTACTTGTACTTCAAAGTCCGGCCGGCAAGTCTGTTGTTGAAGTCCACCCTGACGCGCCCAGCAGTAACAGCGGTTATGATAGCTTGCTTGTTCTTCACGGTGACTTCGAGGCCCACCCTCGGCTCGATCTCTTGCTTCAGGAACTCCCTGACGGGGTGGAGCTCCACCATTTTCGGGTCCCTAGGGCCTGCTCCCTTGTCCGGAGTCAGGATCACCTCGTATTCCTTTCCTACCTCCGCCTTGAGCATCGATTCGTCCAGACCCGGGAAGAGCCTGCCCTTTCCAACTATCAGCGGCTGAGCGCCGTAGACCATCTTCTCGTTGTACGTGTCGTGCTCTTTGGCGACCGCCTCGCTCGTGGTGTCGAAGAGCTCGTTCGAGTCCTGGATCCAAGCGTCGAACTCTGCAAGAACGATATCGCCCGCCTTGATCTTCGTCTCGACGGGATCGGCCTTCTCTTCCTTCTCGTGGTGCTTCTTCGCACCCTCTTTCTCGGTCATCGAATCTCTCCGCTGATGTGCGAATTGTGTGGATACTTAACCATCATTTAAAGGTTGCGCCCCTAGTCCGAGTCCCATTCTCGCCATGCTGGACAGATCAAGAAATGACCGCCAGGCACGCATCAGCCCTAGCCATCAAAAGCTATATGCCCGAGCCATCATTACTCAGCAAATCCGTCAATGCCACCGTAGCTCAGCTGGAAGAGCAGCTGATTTGTAATCAGCAGGTCGGGAGTTCAAATCTCCCCGGTGGCTCTTTGACTTTTCCAGAACCATCTTCAGAAAAGCAGCACTGGCTTGCTCGGCCTGAGTGAATACTTCTTGCACTTGAGGCAGTACCATTCGTTGTACTCCGCGATGTACTTCATGTCCTCGTGGCAGGTCGGGCAAGTCTTCTTCTCCTTCGGCTCCGCCGCTTGCCCGCTCAATCCCTTAGGCGCGTATTCCTTGCAGCTGTAGCAGTAGTGTCTCTGATATTTCTCGATATGCTTCAGCGGCTCCCCGCACTTCGGGCAAGTATGAACCTCGGGCTTTGCGGTCGCAACGACCTTCGCCTCTTCCGGCTTCCTAGCCTTCAGCGGATACTTTTTGCATGTGTAGCAGTAGTGCTCGTGATACTTCTCGATGTACTTCAGCGCTGATCCGCAGTCCGGACAGCTCGTGATGTCCGATGGCGCCTTCTCAACGCTGACGACAGGCTTCGGAGCAGCCTCCTTGGACGCATACTTCCTACAGCCGTAGCAGTAGTGTCTTTGGTACTTCTCGATGTGCTTCAAGGGCTGACCGCAAGTGGAGCACATCTTGATCTCCACATGTCTCTCTGGCTTCACCTCAACTAGCCGCTCAGGCTCGGGAACCGCCGGAGTATCCACCACGAGGGGAGCGGCTTCGGGTCTTGCCTGGATCGCTGGCTCAATGACCTCGGGCGCCTTCTCAACGACCACCGGAGGTATTGCCGTCTCAATCAGCGTCTGAGCCTCGTTAATCGGCTTCTCCTTTTCCGGTTCAGATTTCAGATCATCCTGGTAACTCTCGCACATGAAACAGTAGAGTCTGCCGTCCTTGAGGTTCTGGAGCGATGCGCCGCAACTCTTGCAGATCAGTTCAGGCTCTTCGTCGAGATCGCGCAACTCCTGCGCAATGGCGGCCGCGGAATCCGACTTCGCGGGCTCGGGGGTGCAGACGTGTTCGTCCTCGCCTTCCTCGATGTACGTGTTGCAGCCGTAGCAGTACCACTTCTCAACATGCTCGATGTAGAAAGGCTCATCACCACACTTCGGACACTTCGAGGCTTCCATTTGTTTCCCGCTCCAGGGTCTGTCAGGCATTGGCCCGAATCACTGGAGATTCTACCGCCCTTGAGCGTATATGAACATGCTTTCGTGGGAATCATGCATGATAACACACTGGCCGAAGGGAATTCGGAGCTGGCTGTGCCCATGCAAGAGGCCGTAGCTTACATGTAGCCGAGCTTGGCAAAATGCCTCCGTGTTATGGCACTTCGGAAGACAAGCAAGGCAGGGTTGTGCTATGAGGAGCAAGAGAGGAAAAAGGGGCTTGAGAAAAGACTGTTCGGGAGGGATTGAAGGGCTTCCGCTTCAGCTGCTTATCATGGTGGTTGTCGCTGGGCTCGGCCTGACCATAATCATGGGCTGGATGAATTCCATCTCGGCACCTCATTCGATCGGTGAGGTATTTGCGAGTCCTGCCGAGATACTCGTCCACGATGAGGACAAGGATGGACTGTACACGAAGACGGGAATCGTCATGACGGTGACGGTCACCGATCAAAGCGGAGACAGACTCGAGGGTGCGACGGTCATTCTCGAAGGAGCGAACATCAAGACCAAGGATGGCGGACCCGTCAGGGGAGTGACGGACTCCCATGGACAGGTCGTCCTGACGGGCCTGTCAGTGGAGAGTTTCGGGACCAAGCTCACGACCATCACGGTGACCGTTGCGAAGGGCGACTATGGGATCGATTCGAGCTTCGAGATACCAGTGATCCCGAGCTGATAGATGATGAGCCTGCGACATGATCGCTCAGGACTGGAATCACTCCCGCTCAAACTGATGATAGTGGCGGTGGTCGCATCGCTCTCGATAATCCCCGCCTCGGAAGCATTGGACAGTCTACGAGTTCGGGACTTCGCGAGAAAAGCGGAGTTGCAGCTCGATCTGGTCATTGGGACAGCGCAGGTTGTGGGGATCGAAGGCCCGGGGAGCGTACGCACCCTGAATCTTGACCTTGATGGAGGAACTCGAATGCGATTCGCAAGTCTTTCCATAGGCGATCACAGAGGGGGGGCAAACATGTCATCGGTCGTCTTGAGGTTCGTTGGGGGCGGGTCAACGGTGCGCTCTGCGTCCAACCCTCCTGTATGGATGACCGGCCTCGACGGGGAGAGCCTAGTCATCGACACCCCCAGATTCAAGCTCACGCTGTCATGCATGCTCGACAACAGGACATGCAGCATCTTGCTGGAGGTTGCGTAGTGGATTTCGTCGTGTCGAAAGTGGCGATGTCCATCTGCGCGCTCATGGTCGTCGCGGTGCTCGCCGGAGTATTCGACAGAGATGCTTTCGTAGACAGAGACCATGAACTCTCTGGGGTCCTCGACAGACTCTCCGGTCTCGTCGATAGGGCCGCCATATCGAGTTCGGAGTTCACCACGGGCTGGAGAGTACCTCTCTCGTCTGATGGCAGTCCTATCGTGATTTCAATACGAGCTGGATCTGTCTCCGCGGAGTCCTGCGGAAGAACCGCCATGTCTCAACCGGCGTGCGGCCTACACACTTGGAACTGGGACGGTCGAGGGCTGAATTCGAGCTCGATCTGCGAGATGGACAGATCGTCGCCACAATTGAGATTCGAATCCGGAATGACGATCCTGATCAGGACAATCCTGGTGACCCTCGAGAACGAGCAGAGGTACCTCGTCTTCGCGTCGCAGACCCTCTAGCTGCTCTTACCGAACTTGGCAGCAAGGTCGGAGACGGCCTCGGTGAAGACATCGACCTCTTCTACCTCGTTATATATGTACAAGGACGCGCGCGCACACCCATCTATGCCACGCGAGTGGAAGTACGTGTGACAGCAATGCATGCCCGACCTCATCATGATGTTGTTGGAATTGTCCAGTATCATGGCGATGTCGTGTGCTGACAACCCTTCGATGTTGAAACTGAATATACCACCCCTCACGTTCGGATCTCTGGGCTTGATGACACTGACCCCGGGCACATCCACAAGAGCGCGCGTCATACGCTTGTTCAGCGATATCTCGTGCTCCCGAATCGCGTCCATGCCAATTGCAGAGAGATAGTCTACGGCGGCTCCCGTCCCCACAATACCGGAGTAGTTCTGAAGGCCCGTTTCGAACCGTTCAGGTGCGGGAAGGAGTCTGAAGGATGCGTAGTCGGTGTCCGTGACCCCATGTCCGCCGAACATCAGAGGTGTGAGCCTGTCAGATATCTCGGCCCTCGCATAGAATACACCGACCCCGGAAGGCCCGCACATCTTGTGGGCCGATGCGGCCATGAAATCTACTCCCAGCTGGCGCACATCGATCTTCATGCTCGGAGCTGCCTGCGCGGCGTCGAACAAGACTTTCGCGCCATATGAATGGGCTATCTCAACGACCTCCCTGGCCGGCAGTGTATAGCCGCTGACATTGGATGTCAAACACATGGCAACGAGCCTGACCTTCTTGTTCATCGCCTTCTCGAACCGCTCGAGGTCGAAGGTTCCATCCGTCGCTGACTCGACCATCCTGTGCCTGACGCCGACCGTCTTCGTGAGCTGGACCACTGGGACGTGGACAGAGTTGTGCTCATAGTCGGTCGTCACTATCTCGTCGCCCTTCTTCAGGCCCATCCCGAATATGACCGTGTTCAATCCCTCGGTCGTGTTCTTCAAGAAGGCTATCTCGGTCGGGCTTTCAGCATCGAAGAAATCCGCGACCCTGGACCTTGCTGCATCGCACCTCAAGGAGACCTCGGTGGCCAGCTTGTGCACGCTTCTGCCAGCGCAGGAAGGGAATGACTCATAGTACTCGGTCATCGCGTCCATGACCGGTTTCGGCCTCAGAGTCTGGCATGCGCTGTCGAAGTATATCGGGAGCTTCCCGCCGATCTCTCTGCTCAGCACGGTGAAGTCCTTGCGTATCTTTCTGACATCCATCGATTTCGGGTTGGCATGGCGGTCATTGGTATTAGCGTTTTCATCTTCCACCTGCAAGAGGCCAGGGGATTCCAGATGTTGGGACTCGCGGTTTACGGCAAACTTATTAACCGGTCCGTATTCATCACCTTGTACCGCAATGACCGCCAGCGCCAGGAAACGGGTGTACTTCGACCACAGCGCCACGACGGCAGTCCTCCCTGAGGTCGCGGAGGCCATGATGCCCTATTTCTTGGAGAAGTATGGCAACTCCTCGAGCATCCATTCTTTCGGCAGAGAGGCGAAGATTGCCCTTGAGGATGCTAGGAATAGCGTTGCCAAACTGCTGAATGCCGACCCCACCGAGATCGTCTTCACGTCGGGAGGTACCGAATCTGACAACCTGGCCATCAAAGGCGTGGCCATGTACAAGGGCAAGATGAAGGGCCACATCATCACGACCATTGTCGAACATCATGCAGTGCTCGAACCTTGTGAATACCTGAAGAGGTTCGGGTTCGATGTGACCATCGTTCCAGTCTCGTCGGAGGGTTTGGTCGATGTTGGAGACATAGAGAGAGCAATCAGGAACGACACCGTCCTGATCTCAGTGATGATGGCCAACAACGAAATTGGCACCATCCAACCGGTCCGCGAGATCGGCAAGCTGGCGCAGTCGAAGAGCATTCCGTTCCACACAGATGCAGTGCAGGCGATTGGCAAGATGCCGATTGACGTCGAGGCGGACAACATCGACATGCTTTCTCTGTCCGCGCACAAGTTTCACGGCCCCAAGGGGGTAGGCGTCCTCTTTGTGAAGAAGGGCTCGAAGATCGAGCCCATAATCCAGGGAGGGGGCCAGGAGCGCGGGCTGAGGTCCTCGACGGTCAACGTCGCGGGGGCAGTCGGTCTCGGAAAGGCCGCGGAGATCGCGACAAGGGATCTCGAGCCGACCTGTGAGAAAATGAAAACGCTCAGGGATAGGATGATAAAAAGGGTCCCAGAGCTAGTTTCGAGATCGTATGTGAACGGCCACAAGACGAAAAGACTGGTCAACAATGCGCACTTCAGGTTCGATTTCATAGAGGGCGAGGGGCTTATTCTCCAGCTGGACTTCAAGGGCATCGCTGCCTCCACCGGCTCGGCTTGTTCAACCGGCTCACTCGAGCCTTCGCATGTCCTCTTGGCCCTCGGACTCACCCACGAGCAGGCCCACGGAAGCCTGAGAATCACTCTGGGACGGGAAAACACTGAAGAGGAGGCAGACTACTTACTAGAAGTGCTACCCGGCGTGGTCTCAAAGCTTAGGGAGATATCCCCCTTCAACGAGAAGAGCCCCATGGGGCCGGGAGAAGGTGGCAGTTGTGTACAGTGAAAAGGTGATGGAGCACTTTGCGAACCCGCACAATGTCGGGGAGATTCCGGACGCTGACGGCATAGGCAAGGTGGGCAACCCGCAGTGCGGGGATGTGATGTGGCTCTACATCAAGGTGAAGGGCAACATCATCACGGACATCAAGTTCAAGACCTTCGGGTGCGGGGCGGCCATAGCCACAAGCTCGATGATCACGGAACTCGCAAGGGGCAAGACCTTGGAGGAAGCGAAGAAGATCAGCCGGCAGGACGTGGCCGACTCGCTGGACGGTCTGCCCCCGACGAAGATGCACTGCTCGAACCTCGCCTCGGATGCGCTCAGAGAGGCCATAAAGGACTACGAGGCGAAGCAGGCGAAGAAAAAGAACGCATAAGCGTCGGGCGAGCGCGCCAATAGCTGATGCTGTTTCTCACAATCAATCACACCAGCAGCAGCGCTTCAGAAAAGTACTATTAGCCGGTCAGGTAATCCCAAGGGGAACTGAATGGCACACCTCTCAGTCAACCTCTGCGGCCTCATGATGAAGAACCCCACGATGCTTGCGTCCGGTGTTTTGGACGAGACGGGAAGGAGCATGCTGGAGGTTGCGAAGGCCGGTGCGGGCGCGCTAGTAACGAAGTCTGTAGGCAAAGAACCGAGACAGGGTCACGGAAACCCCTCGATAGTCGAGCTCCAGTGCGGACTCATCAACGCGATGGGGCTCCCCAATCCGGGGATGGAGATCTACGCAGCTGAGGTCAAAGAGGCGAAGAAAGGTGGCGTCCCGGTCATCGGCAGCGTCTTCGGAGGGACCGAGGACGAGATAGCCGAGCTCGCTGGACTCATGTCAAGGGCTGGTGCAGACGCGGTCGAGCTGAATCTCAGCTGCCCGCATGCCAAAGGCTACGGTGCAGAACTAGGCTCGACCCCGGAGCTCGTCGAATCGATTTGCAGGAAGGCGAAGAAGCTGGCTACTGTCCCTCTGCTCGCTAAGCTAACACCCAACACATCCTCGATATCATCGCTAGCAGTCGCAGCGGAAAGGGGAGGGGCGGACGCTGTTGTGGCAATCAACACGCTCAAGGCGATGGCCATCTCGCCAGAGGCTAGGATGCCGATCCTGGCCAACAAGTTCGGCGGTCTGTCAGGCCCTGCGATCAAATCCATCGGCGTCAGATGCGTTTACGAGATATTCGAGTCCGTGAAGATCCCGATAGTCGGTGTGGGAGGAATCTCGTCAGGACGAGATGCGCTCGAGTATGTGATGGCGGGCGCGACTGCGGTGCAGATCGGAACCGCGGTGTGGACCGAGGGATTAGAGGTCTTCAGTAAGACATCCAGGGAGATAATGCAGTTCATGGAAGAGAACGGGTTCGAGTCCGTCAAAGACATGGTGGGGGTGGCTCACCCTGGCCGGAACTAGAATGTTCACAGTCTCGAGGCAGATCGATGAAACCTCTTCCATCAAGACCATCAGGTTCAAAGAAGGGCTCGCAGCCACTCCGGGCCAGTTCGTCATGGTGTGGGTTCCCGGAGTTGACGAGTTCCCGATGTCCGTTTCGTACTCGGCAAACGGATTGGGGATAACATATCAGGTACTGGGGGACGGGACCAAAGCCCTCGCTTCAAAAGTGCATGGAGACCGAATAGGCATCCGCGGGCCCTACGGGAAGGGGTTTGCTATCCACGGAAAGCGTCTGCTCGTCGTAGCTGGTGGCGCGGGCATGGCACCGCTTGCACCCTTCGTCGAGGAGGCGGTCACACACAAGGCCTCAGTGGACCTGGTGATCGGGGCTAGGACCAGCAGCAACGTATTGTTCGAATCGAGAGGTATCCAAGCGGGAGCGAAGGTCCACATATCCACGGATGACGGAACCAAGGGATTCAAAGGCCTGGCAGTTGAGCTGGCAGAGTCCGTGCTCGCTGGTGGGAAATTCGATTCGATCTACGCCTGCGGTCCGGAGAAGATGCTTTTTGGCCTTCTGAGAATCGCTGAGTCGCGAAGACTCCCTATGCAGGCGTCGCTGGAGAGGATCATGAAATGCGGGATCGGGGTCTGCGACTCATGCGCGATAGATGGAAAGCACGTCTGCACGGACGGCCCGGTGTTCTCGGAACGCGACCTCAGTACGTTTGGCGAGCTCGCGAAGACGAAGCTCGACATGTGCGGACGAAAAGTGCCAGTCTGATGTC
>Ga0315291_10000679_pt1 | contig 45208 bp, 38 predicted proteins | sample YL17G12_20_MG_FD_203070 | JGI IMG/M metagenome (GOLD analysis project Ga0315291, IMG submission 203070) | Sediment microbial communities from Yellowstone Lake, YNP, Wyoming, USA - YL17G12_20 | ecosystem: Environmental > Aquatic > Freshwater > Lake > Sediment | place: USA: Wyoming | collected...
ACGCTCTCCGAGGGAGTATGTGCTTGGAAGCTGGACTAAGTACAAGATGCGGTTGAGGCATGAGCGGGGAACAAGATGGCGTGATGCAGAGACCTAGGAAGTTGCCGAAAGCCGCGGTTAGGCAGTTGATTGACTACTGCTTGAAAAAGGAGCAGGAGACGGGTGTTTCTGCGACGAAACAGATGAAAGAGTACCTGTTGCTGATGAAGAAGTACGTGGAGTATTTTTTCAGCGAAGACTGGCCAGAGAAGACCGTGAACACTGGATTATATATGGGGGATGATGAATGGGATTTCGTGTTTTCCACGAATGGATATTGGGAGACGAGGGAGCGGTTCATAGTTGCATGCTTGCGAAGAAACATCACGAAGGGGGAGTTTTGCGCGGATCGTTTCGACTATGACTTTAGAGCGAATGGCTATCTGTTTTGCCTCGGCTGCGTGGTCAATGATGCAACAAAACTCAGGGATAAGATATTGATATTTGATCTTTACCAAAGAGAGAATGAGGCGAAGGTCCAGTCTGGAGAAGCATCAGAATCTGAGCTGGAGACTTGGGCGCACAACCGTAAACCTGAAAACGTGAGAAGGGACAAGATGCTGGATGTTGAGTTGAGGCTTTATGAGGAGATTGGACGCGCTGAGGGAAAAATCTGCGCTGATAACAACAGGTGCAGGTGTCCGTACAAGGCTAAATCCACGAAGCTGGCGGATTGTGGAAGCACGGCCAAATTCATTTGGAAACTGGTGGAGTTTTATGATGAATTTTGGAATGGTTCGCCGTATTCTACGCCTTCTGCTGGAGTGAGGCGGTTTTGCCATTTCGGTGAGCCAAGCATTATTGACGTTACGGATTACGAGGACATTATCAAGGCTTGCAGCGACGGAAGAATGATGAAGATAAAGAAAGAACACGACGAATACCAGAAAGGGATACCGTATTGATGCGTGTTTCAGCGTTGGAGAATCGGTGACGTCATTTTTAGGATCTGGCGGAGATGTGTTCGAGTTTGAAGTGTGCGAGGCCTTCGTTTCGGAATAGGTGGGTGTTGTAGCCGTTTTTTGAGGAGTGGTTCGGCGCGCGCGAATGGTCACGAACGCTGAGCTCGCTGCGGTTGGAAATGGTCTTTGGACCAGAGCAGAAACCCCAGTAGGCATTTCAAGCCAGAAGTGTCTATGACTTCGTTCCTAACTTTTATGGTGGCGTCTGGAGGCGGGAGCAGTTTTGAAAGTGAGTTCTCGTCCAGAATCTGTGAGGCAAGAATGCGATTTGCTTCTGCTTCTTGTCTGATCTGTCGCCAACCTGGGTTGTTGAGATTCCAAATGCGATAGTAGTACCGTGGGTCTTCTGCTAGAAGTCTGTAGATTGCGCCCCGCAGAAGACGTGCGTGTCTACTGAGTTTCCACACTGATCGGTCGCCGCGAAAGAATTGAATTGTTTTTTGGTGTATTGTGGGTTTAAGAGGAGTAGTATCGTAGGAACTGTGATCGAGCGGAAGTTTGGCCATATTCGGAAATCGCCTCAGAATCAGTTCGTTCTCCAGATGACGATTCTCTATTGCTTCCATGGGCATCCCTCCCATCACTCTCAATACTTCGTGAGTGACCAGTGGGAGAACGGGCCAGGCTCCAAACGAGAGGGCCCACGCGACGCTTCCGACGTGAAATCTCTGTCCATGATGTAGGTCGAAGCACCAAGCACGTTGAAATTCTAGGTTTGAGTAGCTCTTGTAGACTTGCTCTATATGTTCAAGCGTTTCTGAAATTAGATCGTCAGAGACTCTCGGAGGGAGAAGTTCTTTCAGGACTCTTGGCTGAAGCCCCCGTCTGTTGACTTGATGGAAGAAAGAACTAAAAGACATTCCTTTGTTCAAGGATGAAGAATGCGACCGGGTAGCTCGTCCCCAACCGATGTAGAGTCCTCCGATTATGGCGTCGGTCAAATGTGCCGAAACTACGTGAGAAGCAAGCCTTCTTAGGTATGAACAGAATCCCCAGCGCCTGATCCCGTGAAATCCGGCTGCCAGATGTTCCCACTTTGCAGTAAGATTCGCGTGGAGAGGATACTTCTCATAGCCTATGTCTATTGACTCGTGTCGTAGACCCAGTGAAGCAGCCACTTTGACTGCGCATTTCATGTCTATGTCGCTGCTTAAGCCGTCGGTTAAAGCTGTAACACTGGCGTTGCCTCGAGCAAGGTAGGCTGCAATCATCCTTGAGTCCAGTCCGCCTGAAAGAAGAAAAACGTATCTCTCACTTGCGGAAACGCAGCGCTTCACTGCGTTATCAAGGGTCTTGTCCAGAATATCCACGTGATCTGAGAGGGAGAGGTTGAAGTATTCCTGTGACACAGGCAGTGTATAATGGCGCACTTCTTTTGGAGAGCTCTGCGGTCGCCACGTCAAAAGATTTCCGGCGCCTAACCTCCTGACCCCACGCCAGAGGGTTCGCCCGTTAAACAAGCCATTAGTGAGAAGTATGCCTATCAGCCCAGAGACATCCAGCTCTGCCTTGAAAGAAGGGTGATGCCTGAACAGTTCAGGGCTGGAGCCTACGAGGATAACGTCTCCCACAGCGTAATAGTACACTGGAAACAATCCAAGAAGATCAGCTCCCACGACTAGTCCAGTTGTTGTGGAATACTTGACGGCAACATAGAGACCGTCAGAAGGAACTGAAGACTCGGCCTGCTTTTCCCAGGAACACTGGAGATCGCTGGCCTTTATCTGTCGAGGCTCTGATCTGAGAAAAGCTTCACCCCAGATCATCGCGGCGCTTTCATCAGCAAAATCGCAGCTAACGGGCGTCCAAGGTCCAGCTGCCCAAATGGCGCAAAAATCTCCGCATGATTGAACGAAGGTGTTCAGACCATCTACTGGAGGTAGCATTGGCCTGATTTTGTTGACAAAGGACGATCGCCTTTTTCTGTCATGATCAACTATGGCTACGAAGTTCACCAAGCAAAGACTTCCTCGACAGATCAGTTCAGCGTGTTTTGCAGAGTCAGCCTGCTATCTTCGAGACTATGCGCCTCAGTTTTCCGGAGTCGTCCCTCGGAATTTGGTCAACGATAAGAGGTCTTACTTGAACATCTTCTCCGAAAACGTTTCTCAAGGCTGAGAGGCATTTGGCTACAGAGCTCTGCTTGTAGAATTTCTCCATCTTGAGCCAAACTTCCACCAGATCTCTTCTCTGTTGGATTATCCTGTACTCTTCTACTTCAGGAAAGTTTTCCATGTTCAAAACGCCTAGAGGAGACAATCTTGTTCCATCAGGTAGAACAATGAAATCATCGGAACGGCCCTTGATCAAACGCATTAAGGGCAAGGTTCTTCCGCAAGAACATTGCTCATCGCTTGGGACTCCAACATCGCCTGTGTTGTAGCGGATGAAGGGCATCGATCGATTGGATAGGGCTGTCAGAACGATCTCTCCTTCTTCCCCTGGGGCGACATTTTCTCCGTCCCTGACGAATTCAACGATAAGGGAATCAGCGTTGATGTGATAGCCAACACGGTCATCAGGACATTCCCAAGCGATGTCTCCTCCTTCCGTGCATCCGTAGGAATCTATCGGATTTGAGCTAAAGGCTGAACGGAGTAGAGCGCGGCAATGATTGGTCAATATCTCTCCTGTGCAGAAGACTATTCTGGGTTTGACTGCTTCTCTTGCGTTTTCAGCAAGCAGTTGAAAAAGACTTGGATACCCCACCATTACGTCAGGCTTGTATTCTTTTAGAGAGGAGATCAAATAGTCGCTAGTATGGGCCAAGACAATGCGTTTGGTTCTGAAGAAAGGGAGGTACTCGTTGAGGGTTTTCTTTCTTGCTCTGGATGCGTGAAGACTGCCCATTCCTCGAAGTTGGACTTGCTTGTCCCGCAGCTTCCCGCCACATTCGAAGAACTGACGTAGAGAAACTGCATATCTGAACCTTTCAGAATCCTTGTCAATCCAAACCGTCAGAGGAATACCGGATGACCCTGAAGTTCTGTGTCTAGTGCATCTTTCTGGGCTTATCTTTCTCGACATTAGACTTGGCGAGTTGTTCTGTGCATCTTTCCTCGTGACAATCGGGATTTTTCTCAGATCATCCTTGCTCATAACCTCTGTCGGTTTCACGTTTTGCTGCCTGAGCAAACTGTGATAGAAAGGAACGTTCTCATAGGCATATCTGATTGTTGCCCTCAGCTTCTTGGTTTGAATTTCGGCCAGTTTGGAGTGTTCGGTTCTAACGTTTCTGTGTAAGCTAAGCAAGTCATAGAGAAAACGGGACACGTTGAAGTATCTAGACATCTACATCAAACTTGCTCCTCTGCTGATCTAGTAGCTTGAATTAGCGGTCACGATCACAATTTAGAGTTGTTTTTTAGAACCGAAAATGCTCTTGGCTATTCTTTCGGCTATTGTCAGTGGTATGTTGATCAGTTTTGATAATAGTCCTAGGCCAGAAAACATTGTTCTGAGGTTGTTTATGTCGGTCTGGGTGAGGGCGCCTATCGCGGGGGCTGTGAAGATGTAGATGGCTAGGAAGATTGTTATGCCTATTACAAGTCTGACCCATTCGACAAGATTGACGAAGTTTAGCGATGCATAGGTTGCTAGTGCTGCGATGGCTGAGGCTGCGAATATTTTGGCTGAGGATTTGAGGTCTGCTTTGACCCTATAGTGTTTCCATGCCCAGTGAAGGCCCCAAAACGTGCTTGGTAATCCAGCAAGGAGGCTTGCAAGTATGAGGCCGATTATTCCAAATGTTGGGATCAGAAGGAAACCTAGGGGAAGACCGATTGCCAGTGTTAGTATGCTTTGTTTCATGAGTGTTTTTGTTTCTCCCACGCCGCTTAGGAAGCTGCCTAGGCTCAAGCTTCCCAAGACAGCAAACAAATTGCTTATAACGTACAGGGTTAAGAAGAAAGGCGCATAAACATACCGTTCTCCAAACAACGTGGATATCATGGGATCTGATAAGACCATTATGGCCATGGTCGCAGGCACCAACAGAATCGTAGTGTATTTTACGGATGAGGTGAAGACGGTCTTCAGAAGTTGGTGTTCTTTTTGTGGGTCGAGTTTTGCGAACGCTGGAAACAGCACAGTGCCTATTGGGATTGTAAAGAATGCCAAAAGTACGGAAAAGTTGGCTGTTGCCGAATAGTTACCGATCATTACGTCACTGGCGAAAGATGCCATCATGAATGCGTAGAATTGTCCCAGAAGGCCGCCTAGAATGGAGGATATGGAAAGTGGTACTCCGTACTTCAACATTGTCTTCAATGTCTTGGATATTTCGAGCTTGCCTGTTCCCAGTTTTTTCAGAGGTTTGAACAAGACGAAGTATAGTGTTGCGAGGCCGATGAGTCCTGCGGCTAGGAAAGACAGTGTGTAGCCTAGAATGGCTCCGAGGACACTGTATCCGAGAAGTACCAAGATTGGGCCCGCTATCGTTTTTGCTATTGCTTGGCAGACCACGGTGAAGCTGTTGAGTTCCATTCTTTCGAAGCCTATGAAGCTTGATTGGGCTGCTGTCAGTAATGATCCTGCGAATATTGTTATTGAGACTATGGATATGAAGGGCACTGACTCGGGCCTGTGGAAGATTGTGGAGGCTATGAAACTTGCGAGGAACAGTGAGAGAAATGAAAGGGTTAGGCCCGTTGCGACCTCAAAGATTAGTCCAGCAACAATGATGTTGCGCGTGTCTGCGTCTTTTTCTGAAGCTCTGCAGTTGGCTATGTATTTTGCCATCGCAGAATTCACGCCCCAGTCTCGAAACAGGTTTATCATCAATGATGGAATCAGTGCGACAGCATACAGCCCATATTCTGCAGGGGACATGAGCCTTGTCAGAACAACCGTTCCAACTGCCATTATTACTGTGGATGCTGCCACGCCTATGAGCAATTGAAGGCTCCCAGCCGCAGACACCTTGCCCATTTTCAACGCTTTTTCCATGATTCAACGCCAGCAAAGCTCTCTATTTTTGGTCAACCGCTTGGCAACTAGATTTGTTCGCTTGGAGTGATAGAGATTACTAAGGTAAACCTGCAGACATCGTTATCGAGGATGAAATCAACAAGATCGGGATCATTGTCGACAAGCAAAGTATTCGTCACCGATATATATCATTAGGGTGGAGTACTTGGCCACTGTAGCTCCATGCAAAATTCATGGATCGTACGCTATCATTAGAACCTGAAACTACTTTGTCATCACAGTTTATCAACGTCCAATTCCATGTCTTCAGGCTAAGCGTTACTTGAACGTTGCTAACGCTGTGCAAGTGGAGCGTGATGTTTCTTGGAACTCCGATGTAGAGTGTGCCCCATTGAACTTCCTTTGCCTCATCCTTCAGACCTACGTCCCAATAAGCCCTAACGCCTACAGTTCTTATTACTCCGAGACTGGAAAGATCAAGATTGTGAACTGTGCTTGATAGCAATAGCGCGAGTTCAAGGGTGGTTATGCTTATTGCCATGATTAGGACGATTGCCAGTAATGGTCTCCTTGATCGACGTGGAAAACCCCCCAAGGAAACAGTTGTGCTCTCTCATATTAATTCATGTCCGGTATTCGTGAAAGCAGCGCATCATTACATTCGTGCGCACGCTGGTTCTGTCCGATTGTAGTTGCGTTCAACAGTACGACAGAACGGTTTATTAAGTATTACTATGCAATACTGAAAGGCGTTTGATCGAAGGGTATAAATATGCATTTAACAAGTGCAAAGAGTGAGTCAATGAAAACCCTCGCCTTCCTCGTAACAGCAATTCTACTCACTCTGCTTGTTTGCCAAGGTTTCAGTGAATTTCAGTCTGCAACTATTCCCACGAGTGGTGCCATATTCATAGACGAGAAGAACTACGTCAAACCTTTCGGATTCAGAATAGCCGATATGATGGCGGACCTGCTGACACCGAACTTTGACGACAAGTCCTCGGCATCGCAATGGCAAGCGGGCCTTGATGATTTGGCGGCAGCGTCATCCAACGGCGAGATAACACACGTTCAGATGAGAATTTGGTGGAGCCTTAAGATTGACAGTCAAGGCAATCCCGGCGACGATTTTATCACTCCCAAATTAGGCTCAGCTGACGGTTTGGATAGTCCGTGGGGTACTCAATGGTCGATAATGAACAATGACACGTGGAAACGCTGGTACTTCGGCTACATAGCACGAGGCCAACAACCCCTCGCCTATGGTCCAAGCGCCATACAACGGCTTAGGGACAAGGGCTTCAAGATGGAACTGGCCATTTCTGGCGCATGGGGAGAATCTGGAGACTTGGCAAAGCCTGGCGGCAGTAACGCTAGCATCGGCGGATGGGGAGCAAGAGAGGCGAACTTTCCGAACTGGATTGCCGCCGGAGGCGGTGACCAATTCCTTGAAAACTACAAAAACAACGTCCTACTTCCAGTCGCTAACTTCGCCAAAGACTATCTTCAAGACGGGGACATATTCAGCCTGTCGTTCGAGATGTCCTATCCCACGTCTGACTTCACATGGTCGCACAACGCGAAGTGGAATTCGACAATTGATGCGGTAAGAGACGTGTTCAGAGCGGCTGGAAAGAGAATCGTGCTCACGCTTGACCATTGCGGTTGGTTCGATGACTTTAGTCTGGGATACGACACAGTCAAACTATTGAATGCTTCCGCACCCATAGGGTCAGACAACAAAGGAATATCAGGCGCGAAGTATCTAGGCAACCTCGACTTCATCAGCTTCAGTAACTGGCTTCCGCTCATACTGCAGTCGGAAATGAAGACAACCTGGGCAGACACTGATGTGACCTGGCTTGTGGACCATTGGTTTTCAAACCCGAACTTTGACCAGGTTGGAACGGGCTACTCATCCGTGCCAAGAGTTGCTGGAAGAGATATCATAGCGGATTGTAGAGCGCTCGCGCAAGTTATGGGGAGACTTGTCCTCCAGAATACTGGTTGGGAAAGCCGTCACGGATTCCTCTACACTTCTCCTAGACGAGGCAGTGGCACCACGCCAGACAGCATGGAGCAACGTGTCGCTTGGGCGTCACAACTTGCCGCGATCTGGGATTCTCGCTCCAACTACACTGCCTGGTGTGCCGGGCAAGACTTCGAACGCTACTGTCGCGACAAAGCGGATGACCCGAACTCTCTAGACACTTCATGGAGAGGAGCCCCTGCTCAAACAGCGATAATCGACGGAATCAAAGACGTACTAGCGCACTAGGATATTAGTTCGAGTTGCGAAGGTTGCAAGAATCTTATTGGATTATTCCACGAATGTCATCAATCTTGAATGACGCAGCGGTTCTCTTGTTTTCATATTCGAATCGAATGAATGATATTGAATTGAAATTGATTGCTCCCATTCTGGAGGTAGGTGTTGAAAGATCAATCGTGATTTTTGACCAACTATTCGAGTTCAGTCCTGTTAGCGTATACAGGTTGTAGTTGTTCCAGTCAGTTGCGACCATTAGTCGAAGTTGTTTAGTGCTGTCGGATGCTTTGATCCACACCTCAAGTTTTGAGTAGCTCGAGAAATTCATGCGTTTCTCTAGCACCGCGTAGATGTTCCAGGCCAGCGGGCTTCCTGCTGCAGTGGTAACGACAGATCCTGTCCCGTCGATTGAGTCTAGATTATCCACATTGGCGGAGGCATATCTGAACCACCAAGAAGTGAGCGAATCGCAGCTTTCGATCTGGATTGAAACCACGCGACTGAAGATTGGGCTGATTGTGTGGTTTGTTGTTCCCACATTGAATGAGCCTGGGTTAGCAGAGCCAACGTTAATCCCGTCCAGTTCCCAGTGGTCAAAAGTGTACTCAAGAGAGAGAGTGGCTGATACCTGGAAAGTCGAATTCTCAACGACCTCATACTGACCCGCAACGGGGTTTGTTGTTCCACTGCCAGGGGGAGAGACTTCAGAGACCACGACGTTCACCATGGGAATCGCAACAAAGAATGGAGCGATCGCGTGGTCCGCCGTTCCGACATCAAACGAGTAAGGATTTGCGGAGCCAACATCTGCTCCGTCTAGTTCCCAGTGGTCAAAGGCATATCCATAAGACGCCGTGGCCGAGACTGGGAAAGTTGCATTAGCAATCACTTGATATTGTCCTACCACAGGGCTGACCGTTCCACTGCCTGTCGGTGAAACCTCAGAAACAGTCACCGTTACCTTGGGGATAGCTACAAAGATTGGGCTGATTGTGTGGTTTGTTGTTCCCACATTGAATGAGCATGGGTTAGCAGAGCCAACGTTAATCCCGTCCAGTTCCCAGTGGTCAAAAGAATACCCATAAGACGGTGCTGCTGACACTTGAAAATTCGAGTTCTCAGCAACTTCATATTGCCCAGCAACTGGTTCAATAACTCCGCTGCCTATTGGCGAAACCTCAGAGATCACAACCTTCACGGTTCTGGGTGGTGGACCATAGTTGACTTCGAGTCTTTGCTGGCCTTGTCCTTGGCTGAATTCAATGAACACGTTCTGTCCATCGTTTAATTTGAGAGTGCCCACATTGCCAGAGTCCGAAAAACCGGTGACTTCCTTTCCATTAATTTTAGAAGGAAAAACCCACACGAAATCTACCAGTGCGGGTGACGCTGAAAACTCCAATACAACTTGCCCATTTTGATAGAATGCTGATTTGATGTTCTGAAGCATTGCGCGAGAGTTCAAGAAAAAGTCATAGACTTCTACTGCATCAGCTATTTTGATGTCTTTGGTGTATGGTCTCATATTTGTCTCATTGAAATTCAGGTCATACTTATCATCGTGTTGGAATGCTGCTACGAAGGGATATATTGTCTGGATTGCTTCTACATATGTTTTCCAATGTTTCTGATATTCTTCTGGTCCATAGCAGGGTAACATCCACTTTGTTTTTTCACTAGCTTTGTAGAACCCACCAGGTCCATAGCTACCCCCAATTTCGTACAAAACCCATGGCATTTCTCCAACGACTTCTCGTACCCACAATGGAAACATATTTCCGCTATAGGTAAGAACAACCTTCTCGGACTCAAATCCATAGCCAGCATTAGAGAAATTCTGTATCATCATAGACCTTGCTTTTTCAAACTGCTCTCTTACATAAGTCATGTCTTGTACAAAATCAGTTCCAGTCCAAGATCGAAAACCAGCGTCTTTGTAATTGTACCCAACGTCAAAGTGATAGAAGCTATGAAGAGTATATAAGTTGCCATATGTGGCGCCTCTACTCTTGAGGGCCTCTAGGGAGGAACCGTCAAACAACATAGATGACTGCTTCCAACCTACCCCTATGGAAGTTGGATCTGCAAAGTTCGGAGATATGTAGCACCAAAACAATGTACCCAGAACGTCTGGATAGGTTATGTCTTCCCAAACTTTGTATTCAGTGTCATCTGAGAAATCCTTATTTTTGTTGAAGTCAATTCTAATCCTGTCATACTCCTCTCCCAGCTGGCTACTGTAAATTACCACTTTATAAGTCACAGATGACCTACTAATGTCGTTTTGTGGAACGCCAGCCAAATCAGCCCATCGGACTTTCTCGCTCGGAATTCCAACATACCCCGAAGGAAAACCCTCATGCAGAGCCACTGCGTAGTTAGGATACCTCCCGTAACCAAGAGCAGCAAAGGCTTCAAGCCACTTCCAGCCTGCAGCAAACACTTGTTCGGATGGAGGTATTTTCCAAGATTGAGTGTCCCTGTCTGTCCTCAATATCCATGCGCCCTTCCATCTTTTGAAGGGCATTAGATGAAGTGAAATCTCTTCTGCACTATTCAAGACAAAGTTTATGCTGTGTGCCCAAAACTCCATCTTGTTATCTGTCCATTGGAGTTTAAGAGTCGCGCTATATTCTAAAGCGGGTTCCGACATATCATAGATGTTGAACCACGTCCTTCCACTACCATACGTACTGTTCATCATACCTATGGACCAACCCCCAGCTCTTTCGATGCGGAACCAGACGGTTTTACCGCTACTATTGAAAGTTGTGCATTCCACTCGGCTTGTCTGAGCACCCATAGTAATTTTCGTACCTTCAATGTATGCTTCAATGCCATCATCAAAAGTATTTGTGACATTGACCGATAGAGTTGTGCTAGTTGGCCAGTCCTGAGTAAGAACTTCGGCGGTCTTGAGATAGAAAAGTTCTGGAAATACTTTTAGGGCTTTCCCGAACAAAACTGCGTTCGCTCCACTGCTGATAGCCTGCAATATAGTATCTTTGTTTGCTACTCCCAGTGACGAATAGCTGTTTGTCTGAAGAACCAGCACTTGATACCTAAGCGTACCGTTGGCAAACTGTAAAGGATATTTCCCGGGTGACGGCGTGTCTCTTGCAGACTCTAAGTCGCTGTCTCTGATCAGATCGTAAGGTACTCCTCTACCTTGCATATAGTTCTCCAGTCGCTGGATTGTGTTGTAGGACCAGTATGAACTGCTGTGATAGTAATCAAATCCCCCTGTGACTATCACCGTCCATTTAATAGGAGCAAAATCCTCTCTTGAAACCGCTCCAGTTTGAACAGCCCAGCTTCCAAGCATTGAAAACAAAACGATGGAAACGCTCAACAGGCTACACATTTTTTGTGTGTGTGCTCTTTTCATCATTTTCTCTCAGACTCATATATGCGTCTAGCCCACTATCTTGGCGAGGTTCAGCAATATGAAGCTTTGTAGAAGCTATCTATAGAACAAAGTACATCTAGAAGTTGACACAATGTACGCGCGCGTGACCAGAAGTAGCGCGCCCTGCTGCAAACGTGCACGATTTCTGGAGATTATTGTACATCACCAGTTGTTCTGCGGCGCGCGCGTTGTACCCACACTTTTGGACAAATGATCCGCGCGTGTCGTTTAGGGCGAGGTAGGAATCGTGTGATTGCTATTAACCCAAAAGACTGTAGCATCTTTATTGGAATAGACAAGACATTGATTTTCCAGAACCCATTGTATGTTCGAAAGGTTGAATGACTTGTCCTGCCCTATTATGATGCCTAGGTTCGTGTTAATGCCCCTCAGATATACATAATCTGCGTCATCGATGAAGCGGGTGTTGTTCGGCAATTCACGCAGGTTTTCTCCGGACATCATACCATAACTCGTTAGAACGTTCGACAGCGAAACAAAATCACAATAAACAAGATTGTTCGCAGGATCCTGCTGGCTGGACAGCCACAGTGCAGCGGCCACCTCCCTTGCATCGGTGGTTCTGTCGTAGAGGGATATTTTGTCAATCCTGTACATGCTTAATGGGACGGAGTAGCTGAAATCTTTCGTTGTTTCATAGATGAAGCCTGTTTCAAAAAAGAACAAGGGAACGACTGCAATCAATATCAGCCCTAACGCAAGGGCTTCTTTGTGTGTTTTCAAGGCGTGTGTTGTCAAAAACCCGCTGATGGTCTGTATGCCAATAATGAAGAATGGCGCGAGAAAAAGGAGCGATATCTGATAGAACCTCTCAACTCTGAAGAACCTGGCAAAGTTGGGCACGATTATACAGAAGATCAGAATGGCGAGACTCAAGATTGAGAACATCGTGTAGTCTGAACCAAAGCGTGCGAAATCCTTTTTCAACAGTGTTCTCAACACACCTAAGATTATCAAGAATTCGGATAGGTAGAAGAAGAGGCGACCTATCAAATGGGCAAAAGACGTAGCCTCAGTTACTCCGATGCCCCGCAAGACTGTTGTCGTGCGCGATGAAGGGTTAAAGAAATCGCTGAACAGATTCCTGGACACTTGACCTCCAAAATTCACGAGCGCTTCGAATGGTGCAGACGAAGACGTGTATACGTACCATCCAAAGGTCATGACGAACAGGAGGACGATGAAACTGAGACCGATTCTCGTGTTCCTGCCCAAACCGAAAGATGTATAGTGGCTTGCCTTGTAGATGACCCAAGGCACGAGCAGAAAGAACAAGAATAGATAAGACATAGCATAGTGCGAGAGTGCCATGCCCGCTCCGAAAATGAGAAAGAGGAAGATTCGATGGAACGGGCTCATATCGTTCTTGAGAACAACGAGGAAAAGCAGGACAAAGAAGAATTCTGCAATCATCTGTTTAGCAGGAAATCCTTCGGTATTGAAGAAAGTGAGATTCGATAGTATCAGAAAGACTGCGAGAAACGCTTCGATTTTCGAGATTTTTGAAGAATAGAAGCTGTACAATGCGAGGGGCACGAGACTTAGTATCAGGGGAAACAGGACCTTGAAAAGCAATGTTCCGTCAATCGCACCTATCTTGGAATAGACCGTAGGAAATATCGTTACACTCAACATCGAGTAACCTTTTGAAATCCTAGTATCGGGGGAGCCGAATCCTGAAATCCAATGAGACGAGTTGTCCGTCAACTGGAACGCTTGAAACTCGCTGTTGATATCATATCCCACAAGATAGTTCGTTACCATGGAAGTGTGAAGAAGAAGTGCCAAAGCTATCGCAAAGAGTGCCAGGCCAAGCAACTGTGGTGAGAATTTTCTCTGCCAAAGAGTAAGGAATGTAACCAAAACGGGCATCAAGGCCAACATTATGAGGAGGACGAGGTTTCTCCCCCAAACGGTCATGGCGAAGGCGCCTACGACCGCCAAACAAGGCATTATGGCCAATGGAAGATAGCGCTTTGGTAACTCTAGTTTGCGGACAACATTGCTTCCGTCTCTCAGATAGACTAAGACACAACAGAACAAGACAACAATGTTTAGCGCCATCAACAGTGGCATTGTAGACAATGACGAAGTTGAACCAGCAATCGGAAGCAACGTGTTTAGGATTAATCCGATAAACATCAGGGCGGCAATGTCAAGGCCTACCGAATATAGCAGCGTGTCGATAGACTTCTCTGTCTTCAATCTAATCGTTTTGAGGAGTACGAATCCAGGAACAACGGTCAGATAGATGAAACTGATGATTTGCCTTGCAATGGCAATGTCAAGCAACACGACTGCGTCTGTCACGATCTGCATGAGGATAATGAACTGCAGATCCGCAGAGAAATGCTTGAGAGTTTTTGCCTTGAGGGTCAATTTTCCCAACCACAGTTCTCTGCATCAAGTTTTAAGGACAAGTGTTTTCTCAACTTCGATACTGGTCAAAATGGCCTTGCACATAGCCCATAAGCCAAGCGGCCCTCTTAAAAATGTACTGAAGCGGAAGCAAGAGAGCAGTCTTCTCCTTTGCCTTGTGGAAGACGAAGAGACAATGAACGGAACCGAGTGCCAATGAAAAAGGCGGAAGGAATGGAAATATGGAGACTGATCCTCGATGCTTGTGTCTTATGAAATGCATTCCGTAACCATACCAATAGTACTGTTGCCACAGTCTTCTCCAAGAGGTCTTGAGTTTATGATAGAAAATCGCAGGCGTAATGGCAACTGACCATCCGGCAGCCTGAATTCTTCGCACGACATCAACGTCTTCACAAGCCCCACAAATTGAAGGATCGAAGCCGCCTACTTCTCTCAGAACGCTTACGAGAAATGTTGCCCCTCCAGTGCCTATGGAAAAATCTCTCCACCTGAACTCATGCAACAGTGGACGATAGCTTTCTATTCTGGACACGATGTTAGGTTTGGGCGCTATTTCTGTTCCCTTTGCAATCGCGGTGCGCTGTTCATTTTCCAAGAAGGTCACTTGATCCATTATATGGTTCTCAGGTATTGTGATGTCACCGTCTATCCATACTATGTACTTGCCAGAGGCATTGTCGACCACAATCTGTCTGGCTGCGCCAAGTCCTTGGTCGGCGGTTAGGATTCTCACTTTGAAAGGGGACGACTCAGCGAACTTTCTCATTATCAACGGTGTTGAATCAACACTTCTATTGTCTACTGCAACTATCTCCAGAAGCTCCTTCGGGTAGGTCTGCTTGGTAAGGCTCTCGAGTGTTTCATCTATCGTGGACTCAGAGTTCTTGACAACGATTCCGATAGTTACTTTTGGTAGAGTTTTCGGTTTCTTTCTTGCGTTAGTCGGCCATACAATAAACATCCGGAATTGTGGCAAGATTATGGGTCTGTGGCCATACTCGTCGAAGTGACTGTCAAGGAACCCCAAAAGCCATGCAGTTGTCTTGTAAAAGGCGTGAAAAGGATAGATTAGTAGCCGTGTCTTGAGTGTGATTTTGAAAGCGGCTAGTGCTTGGAAAACACCTTTAAAGAATGATATTAGTGGGAAATATGTCCACAAGACCACTGTTCCCTCGTGTTTGTTTGCGACGTAGTGCATGCCGTAGCCCCACCAGTAATATTCTTTCCACAAACCCTTCCATGTTTCTCTGAAACTTTCGTAGAATATCGCAGGACTTGTCGACAGATTCCATCCGTGAAGACTGATCCTAACGGCCATGTCGATGTCTTCACCTGCTCCTTTGATTCTCTCATCGAAATAACCTGCCTGTTCAAGCGCTTCGAGTCTGAAGATTGCAGCGCCTGTGCCCGCCAAGTTCAAGGACTTGGTTGCGCGAGCAATCAATAATGGTTTCAACGTCCTTAGATTTTCGATGTCGGCAACGACGTTTCCAGTGTATGAAAAACCGTAGCTCGCTTTGGCTGCTCCTATCCTTGGGTTCTTTTCCATAAAAGCGATCTGTTCTCTTACGTGTTCTTTTGGAATGATGATGTCACCGTCAATCCAGAGTACATATTCGCTTCTGGAGTTCATGCAAACGAGGTTTCTTGCAGCGCCGAGTCCTTGGCCATTGTCACTCAAGATTTTTGTGTGAATGTCTGTTTTCTCGAGTTTCTCTATCAAGATTGAGACTGTTCGGTCCTTGCTCAGTCCGTCGACAACGACGATTTCCATGAGTTGATGCGGATAGTCTTGATCAAGCACGGAGTCAATACACTTACCTATCGTCGCTTCTGCATTTTTCACGCAGAGTCCCACCGTCACCGTGCTCAATCTTGTTTCCCCAGATCCTCTACTCTGTAGTTCACGGATTTCCCGAAGAATTTCATGAAATGATTTCGCATATACTTGGTTTCGTAACCAAACAGCCTTCTACAAATCGACGCATTTTCCGTGTAGAGTTTCTTTGCATCTGTCCTCTTCACATCAAGATTGTTGCTGCTCACCTTTGGAGAAGGTGTTACAACTATCGCTCCCGTTCTTCTGAGCACCGAGAGTTCGGAAAGGAGCATTCTAAAAGCTACGCGAGAGAGAGCGCGCCGACTGACCTGATAAGGACAAACCAACTTCGACGGATGTAGTAACAGAACCGTGCATTCCCTGGTCAACATCTTCCTCAGAAGGAACCTTGGGAAGACTCTTTTCTGGTTTTCCACCACAGAGGCTACCTTCTCAGAAATCGTGTCCACGATCGTTGGCGCTGGAAACATCGTCAAGCCTTTGAACTGAACTGGAATGTCACAGATGTTTGTGGAGAAGTCAAATTTGAATCCTAATTCCTTCAGACATTCCATGTGAGGAGGAGACCAGCAGAGAAAGGGGGCTCGGAAAAACTTCACGTCATTACTGTGGAATATCCGTCTCAGTTGTTGAATGCCGCCCTCTCCTAGTATGTTGCCAGTATGAGGGTCGATTGAAGAGGTTTCTCTCTTCATCGATATCTCCATGGCTTGTTGATAGTCTTCAACATCTGTGTACTCGAAAATCCGAGGTCGGATTGAGTGACTTGATGAGTGATAGCCTATGAGGTTGCTTCTCAACAATTCCATTATCTCTGGGTATTGTGGAAGTCTTTCTGCTGCGGTGCCTGTTATGAAGAAAAGTCCTGTTAGCCGAAACCTCTTCAGTTCAGCCAAGACTCCGAGTAGAGCTTCAGCTGACTCTCTGGGAAGATAGTCTTCATTCTCTGTCGGTCCTTCAACATCGAAAGTCAAGAAGACTTCTTTTGCAAGGTTTCTTTTCATGATGTCCCTCTTGTGAAAGAGGCAGATTTAGAACTGAAAGGTTACGTGTCTTTCTAGTCTGAAGCGTTGGAAAGTATTTCTAATGTGCGTTTAGTGATTATGTTCCAGTCGTGAAAATGTTCAATGCGAGTGCGCGCATTTCGACCAATTCTGTCGGACAACGGTTTGCTCGTTAAAAGTTCTACAATTGATCTCGCAAGTTTTATCGGATCTTTAGCGGGTACCAAAAATCCAGTTTCCCTATCTGAGATTATTTCGGGTATGGCTCCTATCGAGGTGGAAACAGTGGGTTTTCCCATTGCCATTGCTTCAAGCACTGTCAACGGACAGTCGACTTGTGGCCAAAACCTGAAAGGAAGAACTACGACAGACGCCGAGTCAAGTTTTTCAACGATTTCTCTCTGCTCAAGAATTCCGTTCACCAGATCGACGCTTCCGAGTCTACCTATCTTTCTTTCCCAAACCTTGTTGTGATGAGATTCACGAGCCAACAAAGTCAGGCGAGCTGAAGGGACCTCTTGCTTCACATTCTCAAAAGCTGACAACAGAGTGTCAGTCCCCCGAAGTCTGTCAAGCGGACCGAAATAGAGTATCCTTGGACAATCTTCGGCATTGTTCAAAGATCTGAATACATCAACATCGACTCCAGATGGTATAGAAGTCACCATCTCTTCCGTTACGCCAAAACCGATCAATCTTTTTGCCGTTCGATTACTCAAAGTAACGATGTGAACCAATGCGCCAGTATCAAGCCATTTCTTGATGATTCTTTTCGGAATCACGGCGTTGAAAATGTTGTTCCAGAACTTGTAGAGCTGAAGATAATCCAAGGGCTCCAGATTGCTGAGATCCTCGAATGAAAGTATTCCAGAATGAAGAGTCCACACAATTCTCGAATTGATCTTGTTCTTCAACCGCCACAAATTGAAGGAGGACCAGACATCACTGCAGTGCCAGTTGATTATGTCGGGATTTTGCGTCTTGATCAGTTTGGAAAGGGCTTCCAAGTCGAAAGAAAATGCCGTCTTGGTTACGGTCAGTAAAGGAACTTTTTCAATATTGCTGTCTGTTTGTATTGATTGGTCAGTGACAATTTTGCAATCATTCCCCATCTGTCTGGCTCGTTTGGCTATTTCAAACACATGCTTCCAAGGTTGGGCCACGATCGAATAGCGGTTCAGGCCTTGGCAGACGAACAAGATATTCATCTCTGTTGCCTCGAGCCTTTCATTCTTTCAGATACCACTTCTCTAATGAATTCTTGGTTTTCTTCGAGCCTCTTGGAAGAATCGACGACCACGAAGCCATAGATGTCGAAGAAATCTTTCAACACTCTGTTTCTTCTTGAAAAGAAGTCAGATGGGAAGCCTCTCCTGTCCTTGGCCATCGCGTCGGACACGACCATCAAAAACGTGACGGTAGGCTTCGGTAAGCTGTTAGAAAGCAAGGAAACAAATCGGGTTGAGTTTGCTTCGCTTAGCTCCAATTCCATCAGCATATCATAGAAGTAACGATCGCAGATCATGATTTTACCGAAAGAAAGCGGAACCCTGATCTTGACTGTGACCTTGATTTGATAATCAACGAAGAAGAGAAATCGCAACATAACCCCCAAGCCCTGGCGAACGCGTGTCGTCGCAAATTCCAGCGGGTCAGTGTAGGCGTTCCTCTTCGTGGATTTCCAATACCCTAGAGCCCTTGTCGATGCGAAAAGAACATAGGAGAGGAATGGTCGAAAAGCTCCCCATACGTATGAGCACGAACCGTGTTTTTGTCTGAGATAGGCTGCGAGAAGTCTTGCATTGGTGGTCTTGCCTGAACCATCGACCCCGATAAAACAAATCAGATGGCCTCTTTGCGTTATCTGAACTCCTTCAAAGTTCATGGAAAGAAGTCAGAATAGACTTCAATGTACTTTTTAGCGACTTGCTTGATGTCATGATTCTTCGTTACGTTGTTTCTCGCATTTTCGCCGATTCTTCTTCTCAATGATTCATCTTCGATGAGAATTTTCATTGCTTCAGCCAAACCTTCTATGTCTTTAGGAGCAACATGATAGCCAGTTTCCAAATGCGTTATTATCTCTGCTGAAAAAGGGTAGTTGAACGCGATCACTGCTTTCCCACAGGCCATCGCCTCCATCACGGCCAGGCTTGCTCCCACCTCGACGAGTGAAGGAAAAACCGCTAGGTCACTCTCGCTCATCTCACGGATAAGTCTGTCGTAGGGCACGTGTCCTTCGATTGTAACGTTTTTTTGAAGATTCAATGAATTGATTAGAGCCTTAAGGTACGACATCAGAGGCCCTTTTCCGAATATCTTCAGTCTAACGTTTTTGAACTTCTGCAGAACTGACGGCATGGCTCTGATCAAATAGTGTATTCCTTTGGATCCATAGAATCGTCCGCATGTGAATATGACAAAATCCTGTCTGCTTCGAGATGATCCGAGGTTTTGTTTGGAATCTAGTATTGAATTGATCTTGTCCAGGTCTATTCCGTTTGGTATGACCGTGGTTTTCTCAGGTCTCATCTTGCTTATGTTTACGTAGCTTTCGAATCCGAATTTTCCACATGCAATGTAATGATCTGCCCACCGTAACTCCATTCTGGTCAAGATTTCAAATATCGGATATCCAAGGATGTAGTAGGCAATGTCCCCTGGACTCAGATTCCATGGTTTCACGTCGAACAAGACCTTGAGGCGGGTGAATTGGTGATCATGAAATGAAACAATCCATGGCTTTCCGATTCTTTCCTTCAAGAGTCCATAGATCGAAAACGCGGAATGTTGGGAGTGAATAATGTCGAATGGGGACAAGTACTTCTCAAAAGCTCGCATATTTTGAAGTTGATACCAGACAACACGTGGGGGCAGATCGACCGTTGGCATCCTGATGATTCTGAGGCACTGATTCTCTTCGGTGATCTTAACTGGTGTGGCTCCGCCGCAGAGGACAGTAACGTCCACGCCTTGGGCCGAAAGTGCATGTGCTAGGTCTGCGGTTTGTGTCTCTATCCCACCAGTCTGGACCGGGGGGTATGCTGCCGATACTAGGGCGACCTTCCCGTATCTTGGCATTGTTGCTCCTCTGCAAGAAACACCGTATCGATTGGCCAGCCTCAGACTGGACTGATCAGCTCTCTCAGCGGAGCTGTCTCTAATTTGTTTTTCTTGACTAGTCCTTCATACTTCGATTTCACTTGACTCCAGAAGCCATCGTCAAAAACCACTCGTCCATACAAGATTGCGTCGAGAACTTGGAGGTCAAACCGCTCGAGCCTCTTCAGGTACTCTTCACGAGAGCAGCATCCGCTGGGTTCTATTCCCAAGAACAGTGGTCTGTCCGAAAGTAGAATTCTTCTTCTCAAGTCCCTTAGTCTGAAGGAGAAAAAACTGCGGCCTTCCTTGGGTAAATTGTTTGCCACAATCGTGACGTCGACGTCGCTTTCAGGTTTCCACGAGGATTTTGCCCTGGAACCTTGCACTATGACGGTGTGCACTTCTATTCCGCGCGATTTCAGGATTGCGACATATTGCAGGAGACCTTGCTCAACATCCCGTCCGAACTCGTCGCATCCAAACATCGAACTGCCTTGCAGGCATGGGGCTACCGCGTTCTTCGGTGAAAACACTTGATATAGGACTTTCCTAAGTTGCCGTTCAATGATCTGTTTGAATTTTCTACGGTACCCTCTCTTCATAGCCATTTTTCTGGCAACTTGTCTCTCAATCCTGGCGATTATCTCTTCGTTTGATCGGTTCAATTACTCAGCTTCCTGACCTAAGCATTAGATCAATCCTTTCTCAGCCAAGATCTTTGGTTGGAGCAGAGTCCTGTCCTCAGACGTTTCCCAGACAATGAATTTCCTTCTGGACAGGCTTGAGAAGAGTGCATATAAAAGAATCAAGTAGTTCAGAATTGCTTCAGTCAGATAGGTGTTTGCTCTTGGAATCAAGAAGACAAGCATGGTCAACACTGATAACGGAAACTGGATCATGAGATAGACTGTCGTGGCCAAAAAGAGAAGAAACAAGAGCGGAGAAACCATATATAGGAAAACATTCTTCGCTACAACGTTTTTTCCAACTTTTATTTGATTCTTTAACAGAAGAGCTGCATGTTTCTTCATAACACTGATCAGTTGAATTGCCCTTCTCACTTTCATGGTGAATCTTCCTCTCCAAGTCTTGGGGAAGACTGTGAAGAACTCGCCCTCTTGAATCATGATTGCTCTGAAACCCTTTTCCATCAATTTGATGACGGTTCCAGAGTCGTCGGATCCAGTAGTGTAAGGGTCAAAAGATTCAAGCACTTCTTTTTTATATGCGCTGAACCCTCCCTCAAAAAGGGTTGTCGACGAACTCTTTGACTCCCCCAACTTGATCATGTTCATTGACATGAGATAGGTTTCTTCGTTTCTGGTAGCCGAAGAGGCTTCACGATTCAACAATCTTTTTGGTCCGGATATTGCGCCAACTGTTGAGTCAGCTAGGTAGGGCAAGGTTTTGTTGAGAATGTCGGATGGCCAGAAACAATCCGCGTCCGAAATGATCACGATGTCGCCGTTACAGCTCTTCAAGGCTTTGTTTAGAGCTGAAGATTTTCCGAGTCGTTCATTCTCGACTAGTATGTTGAGGTTCATTTCCGGATGATTTTTTGCGAATGTCTGTGTTTTTTCCAGAGTAGAGTCGGTGGACCTGCTGTCTATCACTATTATCTGCGTCAGACTTTTCGGGTAGTCCAATCTTGCGAGGTTTTGGAGCTTGTAGTCAATCACTTCACTTTCGTTGTAGGTAGGAACTATGATTGAGACTTTCGGTCTGTAGTCCTTGTCAATTCTCGTCTTCCATGGCTTTCCCGCATTGTGCCGTGCCCATATGTAGCTCAAACCCAACAGTCCGAGTGAAAAGACCGCGGAAATCGCCCAAAGAATGATTGCCACTAACACGATTGTTTCCAGTCCTGATCTTGAAAATTCGATGCGGCAACAACGAGATTTGAGTTAGATGGTTCCTACTTCTTTTTGCTTCTACACTGGTCCACAGCTTCGAGCGCATAGTAAGTCAGGATCGAGTCAGCTCCTGCTCTCTTGATAGAGTTCAAGGTTTCCATCAGCCACATTTTCTCGTTCACATGCCCGTATTTGCTGAGCAGTTTTATCAATTGGTATTCTCCGCTCACCTGGTATGCAACGATAGGGGTTGATGGACAGGCTTGTTTGACCCTGAGTATTAGGTCCAGGTTTGTCAATGCTGGTTTTACTATCAGTATGTCTGCTCCTTCATCGATGTCCAGTTTCACTTTTTGCATGTACATTTTTTCGTTGATGATGTCGGTTCTGAACTTGCTGGAGTCGATTCCACGCACAGGATTTTTCAAGAGAGTCATTGCTTCAAAATATGGCTGGAAAAGAATACTGTCGGTCTTGATGTAGCTCATGACAGCCACATCGTCGAGTCCTTCCGCGTCCAACGCTGATCTTATATGCTTGACTTGTCCGTCACACATCGCCGCAGGAGCAATTACGTCGGCACCAGCCTCAGCGTGAACCAAGGCTATTTTAGCAAGCATGGCGGCCGTCTTCTGGTTGAGGACCTTACCTTTCTCTGTATAAACACAGTACTCGTCTGCAGAATAGTCACATAAGCATATATTGGAGATCAGCACCAGTTTGTCATCGAATTCCTTCTTCAGCCTACGAAAGATCTTGGCATGGAAGGTGTTTTTCCCCAGCGCTATTGAACAATCAGCGTCTTTCTCTTTCAACACGCCAAAAATCATTACTGCGGGAATGTCTAGCTCCACGACTTCTTCGCAAGTCTTAACAGCGCCTTCCAAAGACAGATAGTATTGTCCTTCCATGGAAGGAATTTCAAAGCTCTTGGCGTCCTCTCGTATGAAAATGGGATATATCAGGTTACTCGTTGTCAACTCCATAGGTCTAACGAGGCGAATCATCTGCTTTGATTTCTTAATTCTGGTCGTTAGTCGCACCTTAAACTCACTCCATTGCTCCTGGAAAATCGCTGCTTTACAATACTAACTGGCAGGCGCAATTCTTAAGTTCTTCTCCTTCTTGCTGACCGCCAATGTTCTGCAGATCTTCTGAAAGATAATCGAGGATCCTCTCAAGACGTGGGGGAGGAAATTGGATATGCTTGTGGGTCTTTTCGATCCATAGTGCACTGGATTTATCAGGTCGTCCTCTTGACTGATCTTTCCCTGATCTAGTAGAGTCTTGTAGAGTACTGTATGGGGATAAATTCGTATTCTTGTAAGCGACACAAATTGTGTTTTGAATGGACATTTGACCAGAATTTCCGGGATCAAGCGCAACAGGCCCAACGCATTCTCCTTGTTGTTGGCTGGAAGATCATAGAAGAATGAATATGCAACTCGTGCACCTTCCACCTGTCTCGCGGCATTGATTGTTTTCTCGATGTCTTCAACTGTGAAATCTTTCCCTAGGGACCGCAATGATTCATCTGAAGCTCCGTCAGGAGAAAAACTGAACAATTGACAGCCAGCTTGTACTGCTTCTTTCATGAATCCGGCGTTCATAGGTTCGGGTCTGAAATCTGCTTGCCATGTAATGTCGAGATTTCTCCTGATTATTTCTCTACATATTTTACGTGCGTGATCCAAAGGGAAATTAAAAACTGAATCGACAAAATAGAAACTGTTGATGGCATGCTTGTACTTAGCTTCTTCAATTTCGTCGACGACTTTTTTTGGAGACCTTAGACGAAAAGTGCGCCCCATAAAGAATGTGTTTGAACAGAATGTGCAGTTGAAGCTACATCCTCTCTTTGACTGTATGCCAATTGAGTAAGGGTTTTCCTTATACTTTGTCAGATCAAAGAGTTCTCTTGAAGGTGGTGGCAATAGGTCAAAGTCGACTTGTTTTCCTTGTTCAGTATAGAAGATCTTGTCATTCTTCCTCAAGACAAGGTTCTCAATTTTCTCTGGTCTGTCTAGGTTTTTCATCAGTTGGGGGAATGAGGTTTCTCCTTCTGCTAATATTCCGTAGTCTATCTCAGGGTTTCTCTTCATTATGTAATCGGAAAACAGGGAGAATCCGCTACCGCCTGCAATCAACTTGCATGAGGGTGCCTTCTCCTTGATGGTTTTGATCATAGCCATGAAATGTGGGTAATACGAATGTACGTTGAATGAAAAAGCACTGTCTATGTTTCTGAGTGAGACGCCGACGATTTCTGGATCGAACTTTTCCAGAATTGTGGATAGTTCCTCCATGGGGTTCTTCGAGGTATTTGGATCCCAGCAATATAGTTCATGGCTTTCCTTTACCATAGAGGCCAAGCAGGCTAGCCCCAGAGGGAAAACTAGAGGTTCACCCTTGTTTGCTCCAAGGTATGATTGGCAAAGCAGGATTTTCATTACTTTCCTCTCAATCTACGCGCGCCCACTGTGGCAATTATGCCTTCTTTCACGGTCAATTGGGCTCAAAGTGTTGTGCCTCCGTTAGTAAGTCATTTGATTGTTTCGATCTGTCTAAATGGGTGCATGAGTTCAAGCAAACGACCCAAGAGGAAAGCCAGATGAGCATTGATCCTCACCAGCTGTCTTGTCTTGGGTGACGCTCTAGGGCTCAGCAATTTGAGCATTTCCCTAATTATCCGATAGATTGAGAACAACATGGCTTTCAGGATCCTCTTCCTATAGTGCCTACAGTGGATTCTGGTCAAGTATATATTGATCCTCCCCCACGTGAACTGTTTTTTAAAGCTGAGTCGCATGTTCCAAGGAAAACCTAGATGTATGATCTTAAGGTCTGGATCGAAGACTATGTTCTTTCCTCTCTTGAGAAGAGTCCAGCATAATTCAATGTCGTTGCCATCCCACACTGACTCATCGAAACCGTTCACAGACAATAGCGCATCTTTCTTGTACGCGCAGTTTGCGGAATAGGTTGATCCAGTGTAGGTACAAATCTTGGCGCGTGTCATTTCTGCAGGAAAACTCTGATCCACGTAATATGCTTCCCCGACCCATTTTTGAATGAGGGTCCTGTGGCCGCTGCGTGGCGGAAGCACTCTTCCTCCGACGGCGTCTGCATCAGGATGTTTTTTGAAGAAGTCGGCAATCTTCTGAAGCCAGTCGCTTGGAGCAATAACGTCGGAATCCGTAAAACAGACGATGTCACCAAGCGCTTCCTTTATGCCTTTGTTCCTTGCTGGTCCTTGTCCTCGTTTCGGACAGGAATAGAGCCTTACAGGAAATCGCTTGACAATCTCGACCGTATTGTCTAGGCTATCATTATCAACCACTATCACTTCATACAGATTCATAGGATAGTCGTTGGAGAGTATTGAGATCAAAGTGTGAGATATAGTATCAGCACTGTTAAACGTTGGAATCACAACAGACAGAAATTCAAGTTTGGTCATTTCATGCTCCTCTGCTTTTCTATTTCATATTCTTTGGTTGTCGGTGCCATATAGACCAAAGAACTTCAGCAGATGTGAACGAACGAATTTTGGCGTGTAGTTGAATCGTCTGATGGGCCATTGGATCATCATATCATGAACCTTTTGAACATCAGTTTTCCTGACATCAAGTTTCTTTTCCGATGTTCTTGCGTTATCAGTCCCGACCATTTTCGTGCTTTCCAGCGTCTTGATTGCTTTAAGCACAGTTTCGAGTCTTGAAAACATTCTTTGAGTTTGTGCGGGTGGTCTCGCAGGAACAGTGGATATGTTATTATGATCACTTTTTTTGAAGAAGCAGGAATCCCACCAGATCTTGTTCACAAAGAAATTCGGATGAAAGTCCAAGATGGTCACTTTTTCTCTCAAAATTGAGCGCAGAAAGTTGCTGAGGTCTCCCACTTCCATACTGTCGATTAGAACTGGGAAAGGAAAGAAGGTGAGGCCTTTATGATGAACGGGGGTTTTTGAGATGTTGGTGGAAAAGTCGTATCTGATGCCCAAGTCTCTTAGCGCTTCCAGGTGGGGTGGAGACCAAGAAAACCCTGGAGCTCTGAACGCCTCTACTTTCTTGTTGGAAAAGACTTTTTTGACTAGTTCTAGTCCTCCTTTTCCTTCTGTTTCTCCCGTCACTGGATTGATGTGAGAAATTTCTCTGCTTAGGGAGAGGTCGTAGGCTTCTTTGTAGCTCATCACATCAGTGTACTCGAAGATATTTGGGTGAACTGAATGGCTTGTGGAGTGATAGCCAACTTCGTGGACCCTGAGCTCATCCAGTATGTCCCTGTAGTTCTGGAGCTTCTCCATCATGTGGCCAGTCACAAAAAAGAGCGCTCGAACATAGTGTTCATTTAGAAGACCCAGAATATGGCGTAAAGCGCCTATGGATCGATCGTTTATGAAGTCCTCAACGTCAAATGTCAAGAAGAGTTTGTGGGAGAATTGTGACACCTGCCCAGCTCCAATGTTCGATTTCTTGAGAATCTTCGGTGTTCTGGTTCGTGTTTACGTTTCAGTATTGTGCGTCTTGGACAAGCTCTTTTTTGCCAACTATTATTTCAGCGAATCCTTTCAGTATTGAAATGTAGGTGAGCCCAGAAAGTATATGCGAAGAAATTCGATGGCCCCTGATTTGGAACCCGACTCCCTTGACTTTGTATCCAAGATCTTCCAGGTCCCTGGTGGACCATTGGCTAATTGTTTCTTCAAAAGGATTGTCAGGATCTTCGCCGAATCTGACGTTCTTGTTGGGCACGGAAACGACAATTCTTCTTCTGGATACGCGCTCAACCTCTTCTAGAACGGCTAGGCCTTCGCTCTTCTTGAAATGCAGAAGAAACTCGCACGCACAGGCAATGTCAAAGGATTTGGTGACTAGAGGCAGAAATCTGGCATCTGCAAGTATGACGTCATCGTATGTCCTGTGATGCTTCACAAACCGTAGGTTGGGCCTCCAGATATCTATTCCGACCGTGTATCTAGGAACACCTGACCAACCTAACTTTATTGAATATCCCCATTTGCCCAAACCGCACGCAACATCCAGAAACGTTCTATCGTTCAAGCTTCCCAAGAATGGCATAACTACGGCTTCAAGGCGGAAATCACTGCTCATAGAGAATCATTTTCCATTAGGCTTTAGCGCGTGTCTTGGTTTTTTCCTGATTTGAAAATTGAGAATCCATTGATCGATAGATCTTTTGCCAATTATATCCGTTAAGAATCACGCCTGCTAGAGAGCTCGGAACAAAAGACTTCAGAATGGAAGTTACATAGATGTCGCAGCCTCGTTGGGCATCATGCCAGCAGGCGTTGCAGTGGAGATATTTGCGCTGCAACTCACGGGTTCTGTCGCTCAGCCAGATTTCTCCTAGACTCTGTTCATGAAGGTTGCCAAGTTTGATTTGTTTGGGTTCACATAGCTCAACGTCGCCATTAGGTCTAACAACGGGTCTCAGGAAAATGCTCATGCAAGGCATGTCTAAGTTGCCACTGGACCATTGAGGATAGAGCCTGTGATAAGGGTGATTTGCCAGATCGTCGACTCTGTATAACTTGTCTGCTGGTTTTGTTATGTCATAGTATTCCATGTTGCAGTAGTACCCTATGTTAAGGTCCACTCTGTATTTTGAACAGAAGTTGATTACGTGCAATAAGTCGTCTCTAATATTCCATGGACTGACAGTGTATCCGATGCTGAGTCTGAGATCGTCATCTTTCAGTTCTTTTACGACTCTCTCAACGCATGAATAGCCATCGACACCTCTTATCTTCCTATAAGTCTCAGGACAGCCGTCGAGTGAAATAGAAAGGTTCTTGACCCTAAATTCTCTGACCGTATTGATTAGTCGATCAGGAAGCAGACCATTCGACAACAGAATGTAGAAGTTCTTATACTGGTTGAAAAGAGACAGTATTTCCCTGTACTTCGGATGGAGGATGAACTCTCCGCCAGTCAATATGAAGCTGGAGTACCTTGTTATGACTTTGTCCTCTAATATCTTCTTGATTGTTTCGGGGTCCAAATCTGTTTTGGGGCTTTTTCTCCATATATTGCATATTTGGCACCTCGAGTTGCACCGATCTGTGGCAAAAATGGGTATGCCCTCGAATGCCAATCGCTTTCCAAAGATGCTATGAGCTAGAAGAACCGATCTTTTCAATTTGTTGACTCCTCTCATTTTTCTCACCGAGCCTTCGGATCTTTTCTAGTCGAATCTACGTACTTGCGTCCAAACAACTGTACGCCTAGTTCAAGTACTTGAGGATCATGGACCAATCATAGTCAGGGAAGATTCTTTGAAGTAGACGTCTCGACATGAAAGTTTTTGCCCATGAGAGGATCTCTAGGTCGAAAAGCCTGCTGCAATCAGACCAGCAGCCATTGCATGAAATGTATTGTCTCTGAATGCCAAAAGCTCTCTTAGATGACCAAATCTCTCCTAGACTTTCTTTGTGAAGGTTTCCCAAGACAACCTCTTTTTGATCACAGAGCATTACATCACCGTTGGGTCTTACTGACGGCTTTGCAAATATACTCAGACAGGGCATCTTCAAGTTCCCTTCAACCCACTCTTGGTATAGTCTATGGTAGGGATGATCAATCAGATCACTTACATCGTACAAATGGCCTGGAGGTCTGTCTATTTCCAGATACTCCATGTCGGTGTAATACTCTGCACCAAGTTCGATTTGATATTTCTCACAGAATTTCATTACATGGACCAGGTCTTTTCTAGAATTCCATGGACTAATTACATAGTCTATTCTGATGCGTGTGTCATGCCGAAGTTCTCGGACCGCTCTCTCCACACAGGCGTAGCCATCTACTCCTCTCACTCTTTTGTAGGTTTCTTTTGAGCCATCTAATGAAATAGAGAGTCTCTTGACGTCATACTTCCTAACAACTTCAATGAGTCGTTCAACCAGTAGAGCGTTGGTCAGCAAGACATAATTGCGTCCGCGGAAAAGAGACATGATTTCTTCGCATTCCGGATGGAGAAGGAGTTCTCCTCCAGTTAGCAGAAAAAATGTAGTGCGGGTTATTGCTCTGTCGCCCAGTATTTTCCTGACGATCTCTGCTGGCAGATCGGTCTTTGGGTTCTTGTTCCAGATGTTGCAGATGAGACAGCGTGAATTGCATCGGTTAGTGGCCCAGACACCAAAGGGAACAAATGTGAGCTTGTGCTGTAGGATAGAGAAACCTAGCTTGGTGAGAATGCCGAGCCTATTGAGGAAGTCAGCCTTGCGAAAGGGAATCAACTTCTTCTCAATTCATCTACAATGTCGTGAATGTCTTTTGGATGTCGCAAAGCTCGAGGCACGTATCTTCGAGCAGCTCCTACCGCTTTGTGCAAGGGCGAGTCAGTCTTGCGCAGCTCGTTGACATTTTCTCTTATCTTTTCAATAGCATTTACTACGTCGTCGATGTCCTCCCTAGTGCCAAGAAGTGCCGAATGTGGAATCGCTATGGCCTCCTCATAGCTTGCTTTCTCAGCTACAGGGCAGCTCACTGATGAATAGTCAGGTTTGGACGTTTGTGAGCCCCAGATAAGAGGCCACTTTCCTTGTTCGGTTTTGAACAGAGGGCTCCTGTGAACTGGCTCGTAGATTGATTCAGCCGGGATTCCTTCGAAGCATAAGGCAGCAATGAACCGGTTTTTGGGGACTTTCTCGAAACTGGTGGCATCATACTTGAAAACATAATAGTAGTAGGATTGTCTAGTCACCCTCTCATCTTTTTTGAGAGGCGTTAATCCTTCGATTTTCTTTAGTCGTTCCGACAGATATTCTGCGTTAGTCTCTCTTTGTCGGATTTGATCAGGCAGCCTCTCTAGTTGTCCTAGAAGAACTGCTGCTTGAAACTCCGTCATCCTGCAGTTCCAACCTAACGCATTTTGAGCATATCGATCGCCTTTCCTTATACGGCCACAGTCCACGAAGGAAGTGCATGACTCTTCAAACTCCTTGCTACTAGTGATAATGATTCCTCCTTCTCCGGCCGTCATGATTTTACTTTGCTGAAAACTGAAACAGCCTAATGTCCCAATTGATCCAACCCCTTTTCCACGCCATTTGGATCCGTGAACATGGGCGCAGTCTTCTACAACCACCAGATTGTTTTTTTCGGCAATTCCCATCACCCCGTCCATATCAGTGATACGGCAGTACAGATGAACAGGGATTATTGCCTTTGTTCGATCTGTCACAGCCTCCTGGGTCTTGCCTATGTCAAGGCAATAGGTTTCTGGATCTACATCTACAAGAACTGGGGTTGCGCCTATGAGTAGTGCAGCTGAGGCAGTAGCTACAAAGGTCAAATCTGGAACTATTACCTCACTTCCTGCTTCCACTCCGGCCGTCTTCAGAGCAACAGCCAAGGCAGCTGCTCCACTACTTGTGCACACACCGTATTTGGCATCATGAAACTGAGCGAACTTCTCTGCAAATTCCGTCTGTTTCTCATGTTTCCTTGCATGATATGACCAATTTCCGCTTTTCAGAACTTCAACGATTCCCGACAGCTCTGCATCTCCATAAATTGGCCATGCACCGAAAGGTCTATTCCTAACACATTTTCCTCCTCTGATTGCTAGTCTTGCCATTCTCTCACAACCTATGCAGCTTTGGCGGAGCACGTGCAACTCGCTTCATACCGAAGTAGCTAATAACTGCAGCGCTTGTCAATCGCATAGGAGCTGAACCTCTATTGACCGTGCTCATGTGGGTGCACATACTCCTACGGAGTGACGCATGGCTCAACTAGGTAATCGTTTGTTCTAATGATTCTTCTATCGCCAAAAGCGTCTCTTCGATGTCCTCTTGTGAATGCTCGGACGAGATGAAACATGTTTCGAACTGCGATGGCGGAACGAAAACCCCGTTCTCCAGAAGCTTTTTCTGAAAGGTCATGAACTTTGCTGTGTCTGCTCTTTTGGCGCTCTTGTAATCATTTACTTCTCCGTCAGTGAAGAAGAGTTGGAACATTGAGGCTATCTCATTGACGGTAACAGGATATTTCCCGTCTCTTTGCAAGTCTCGGATCCCATCGCACAACTTTTTCTTTTTCTGTTCCATTTCGTCATAGAATGCTCTCCCCTTTTGACGAATTGCCATGAGTGTAGCTAGTCCTGCCACCACGCTTATTGGGTTGCCGCTGAAAGTACCTGCTTGATACACCTTTCCCGACGGCGCTGTCAAACGCATAATCTCTTCCTTGCCAGCATACGCCGCCATCGGAAGCCCACCCCCCAAAATCTTTCCAAGAGTAGTCAAATCAGGCGTAACACCATAATACTCTTGAGCTCCTCCAAGAGCCAACCGAAACCCAGTGATGACCTCATCAAAAATCAAAACAACCCCATACTTCGCCGTCAACTCCCGCAAAGTCTCCAAAAACCCTTCCTTAGGCAAGACAACACCTATGTTACCAATAACAGGCTCAACAATCACAGCCGCCAAATTCTCCTTTTCCCTTTTCACAGCTTTTTCAAACTTCTCAACGTCATTGTACGGAACCACAATCGTGTTCCTCGTTGTCTCTTCGGGAATTCCCAGTGAATCAGGCATCCCCAAAGTCGTGGCACCCGATCCCGCCTTAACAAGCACACAATCATGAGCCCCATGGTAACACCCTTCAAACTTCACAATCTTCTTTTTCCGGGTAAAACCTCTAGCAACCCTTATCGCACTCATCGTTGCCTCTGCACCAGTAGTCACCAAGCGAACCATCTCGGCGGAGGGGACAAGCTTACAAATCAACTCAGCAAGCTCCACCTCTTGTTCAGACGGCGTGCCAAACAACGTTCCATTCTCAAGTTGCTCCCTAACAGCTCGCACGACGTGTGGATGCGCATGACCCAGTATTAGCGGCCCGTAACCCATACAATAATCAATATACTCATTACCATCAACATCAACAAGCCTAGACCCCTTAGCGCACTTCGTGAAAAACGGATAAGGTGAAAAAGCCCTAACCGGACTGTTCACGCCACCCGGAATCAGTGTCTTCGCCTTTGCAAAGAGTCTTTCAGATTTAGTCATTTCTTCAATCCCCGTGTGCGTGGCTGTTCATCTATTTCCTTAAGAGAATAACTGACATGCTTCGCAGCAAATACCATCCTAGACGCTCTTGTTCAATACCTCTTCTAAGAGTCTAAAAGACTGTACAGCATGCTTTTCCTTAGAAACACCTACAGCCACTCCCTTCACATTAGGCAAACCAGCTATATACCCAAATGCCTCTTCAGGCTTCAAGTACCCTGCTGCCAAGATACTTATCGCTATCAAAGCCGGCTTCCGAAGACCCTTCAACGCTTTCTCGCAGTCCGTTCTCGAGGGATTCATCTGGAAACCCACCTTGTTGAACGGCGCCACAATAACAGTGTCAGACGGGTCAATCCCCCATTCATCAAGTTTGTTGGCAAGATACGCAAAGTTGCAGGTGTTGAAACCTGGCTTGGCTCCCATTCTAGAAACGAAGTCAACATATGCTCTGAAGAACCATTCCAGATTCAAGGCAAGAGCCATGTCTGTCACAATCTCATGAAGCACCACAGATTCGAGTCTAGCCTGCTTGCCAGCTGAAGACCTTATCCTGCTCCTCTCGTATGTCACGTAGGTTTTCATAAGCGAGACTAGATCTGTCCTCGTAACACCTCTAATACCGTTTATGATAGCCCTTAGGTTACCTGACGTCACAATCTGTTTCGCAAATCTCTTTGCCAGCCCTGGAATACCTCCAGTCTGTGTTGCCAGCCTAACGTACTCGTAGGCATACGGCACAATAGGATAGAGACTCAAACGTTCAATCTCGCCTTTCTTGCTAATCACGCTCAAAATCGAAAGGGTCTCTTCACTCACCGAAAACATGAACCCGTTCGCACCGTTGGCAACAGAAGTCAGAACCAAATCTGCAGCACAGGATGGGTTGACCAGACTGTCACCACGGGCCCTAGTTCTCTGTTGCGACAAGTGACTAATGTTATGAAACGGGTTGTCACCCACCAAGAGAACCTTTTCACTTCTAGCTATCCTGCCCACCCACTCTCTTTTCTACTTGACCTATGATTTCATCAACCTTCGAACCAGAGAGGAAACTCGGCTCCGCCGTTACAGAGTCCATGATAGATTTGACAAAACACTGGTCCTCACGATAATACTCAGGCAACGCCAACCAGAAGGGAACATTGTCGTCTAGATCATGCCTGTACCAAACAGATTTCTTGCCATTTTGAAGAGTCAACTCCACCTTGTCATCATTCACCACGATAACCCCTTTTGAGCCAACGATTGAAAACCCCACCTCCGGCGTTCGATAGCCCTCGGCCCGCCAAGAAACGCTGAATTCTCCGTCCAAGCCATCTTGACATTTGACCTTGAAATTAACTGAATCATCAGTGTCATCACTGTTTGGAGATGCTGGTCGCGTCCAGCAGACTTCAAGATCGCCAAAAAACCACAACGCCAAGTCAACAGCATGGCAGCCCAAATCTCTTAGAACGCCTCCCCGAGATGCTGTCATATCACTTTCGACGCCTAGGAAATCCGAGGAGTAGGCATACGCCTTGAAAGAGGACAACTGACCAACGACGCCCTGTGAAAGCAAGTCTTTGACTTTTCTGAACGTAACGTAAAATCTCCTCAAATAGCCAACCATGTTAACCCCGCCAGAATTGCTGGCCAATTGGCACAGTTCCTTTGCCTCTTCAGGATTGGAAGCAAGGGTCTTCTCAACAAACAAGTTGCGAGCAACATTCTCTTTACTCACGGCCTTGACAACCCGATAATGAGACACTATCGGAGTGGTCACATAAACCGCGTCCAAATTGAAGTCGACCATATTCGCCACGTCATCTATTATCTGCACGCCACTAAACACCCTTTTTAGAAGTCTACGAGTCATAGCGCTTTTCTCACACAGAGCAGCGAGCTCGACATCAGGCATTACATTCAGGATGCATGAATGCACTATGCCCATTTTTCCCATTCCAACAACAGCAATTCTCAACTTCCGGCTGACCAACTTCTCACCAGATTTACCGCGCGGGCCTCAAGACCTTGTCTTAAACAGTTTTTCCACGGCTGAAAGCAGCACGTTGTCATTGTTAAGCGCCGCCTCCCGCAGCTGATCAATCGGCAACTGCAGAACACGCTCAACAAGTTCTCTGGAAAACCTGTCCAAAACCCCAACCTTCCTCGCGTCAGACTCCCCCATCCTACTCAAAGCCCTCTCAAGCTCCCTCCGCCTGATACCGTCAACCCGCCTGTAAATCTCCGAAATCAACGGCGCCACAGCAAGCTCCATCTGCTGCCGCTCAAACCTCCCCAACTCCGCAAGAACAATCCCCCTCGCCCTCTCAGCCTCAGCCTGCCTACTCCTAACACTCTCCTCGACAATCCCCTTCAGATCATCAATGTTCCTCAAAACCACACCTTTCAAAAAACCAACCTTTTCCTCAACAGCCCTTGGCTGAGCAATGTCAACCAAAAACAAGCTCCTACCGCGGCCACGGCGAGCCAGTGCCTTCTTCAATGCTCGCGCCGTTATAACCGGCCTGTCAACCGCCACAGCCGCAATCACCAAATCAGCGTCACCCACCGCACCATACAACCCGTCAAACTCCACAGCCTCTCCAGAAACCTTTGCAGCAAGCTCCACCGCCCTCTCGTACGTCCTGTTCGCAACCCGCACACGTTTCGCGCCACGTCTCCTAAGCGTCTCCGCAACAATCGAGCCCGCCTCTCCAGCACCGACAACCAACGCCGTCTTCGACTTCAAATCGCCCAGCTCTTTGGCAGCAAGGTCAACCGCAGCCGAGCTCACCGAAACCGAACCCTCATCAATCCGAGTCTCGTTCCTGACTTTCCTGCCCGTGTTAATAGCACACATAAAAGCCTTTTCAAGAACCAGCTTAGCCGCTCCAACCTTCTTCGCCCTCACGCACGCCCGTCTCACCTGCCCCAGAATCTGATCCTCACCCACAACCATCGAATCCAGCCCAGAAGCCAAGCTGAAAAGCCTCTCCAACGCCTCCCTTCCCCTGTAAACCTCAACATTTTTCCGCAGAAGATCCAGGCTCACTCCGGCCTTCCCACTCCAAAACCTCAAAATTCTATTAAAAGCCTCCCCGTTCGACGAGTCCTTCACGACACCGTAGACTTCCACACGATGACAAGTCTGAACAAGAACACACTCCTCCGCAAGACCCTCAGAACAAACACCCCTCATAGCCTCACCCTCATCCTTAAAAGCAAGCGACTCAAGCATCGGCAACTTCACACTCTTATAAGAAGCAGAAAGACAAAAAATCACAAACAAACCTCCAAAAACATCTCACTAAACAAGAGCCTCTACGACGTCACAACAGCCTTCAAGTACTTGCCCTCAAGAGTTCCCTTCGGAACAAAGGACAAATAGTTAAACGTCACGCCAACGCGATTTTTGACCGCCTCAACAATCTCCTGTCTAAGCGCTTTCTGCGCGGCCTGAGGAACAGCCTCACTTAGTTCAATCTTCAAAGAAGCTTCTTGACTTGGCGTCCGCTTGTCCACAAGAATCTGACACCTACCCGTGAGAACAGGAAACTCGCCTAGAATCTGCTCGATGTGACTCGGAAACACGGGCACTCCCCGAATCTTCGTCATGAAATCCTCCCGGTTAATGTTAACCCCCACCTTCGGATGAGACATGCCGCAACTGCACTTTTCGAAGCCAGCCAACGTCGTGATGTCCCGCGAAAGGTACCGCACCAAAGGAAACGCCTCCTTCTGCAAACTCGTTACCACAAGCTCACCCCTCTCACCTTCACCCAAAGGCTCATGCGAGTCAGGATCCACAACCTCGACCAAATAGTAATCTGCCCAAACATGATGAGACAAGTCATCAACGTCACAGTGAACTGAAAAACCAGGAAACTCCGTCGCGCCATAATCAATGGCCACCTTCTCATACCCAAAACCCTCCTTGAGCATGGAAATCTGTGGCTTACTCGGCTTCTCAGCAACACACAACCCCACCCGCAGGTCATAATCGTCAAGACTCTCCCCCAGCGCCTTAGCCACCTCAAGAATCCTGAAGTGGAAATTCGTCGCCCCGTAAAGAACAGTCGACCTCAACTGCTTAATTATCCGAATCTGCCTCTCCGTGTCCCCAGGGCCGACAGGAATCACACAGGCCCCGATCTTTTCAGCACCCCAATGCGCAGACCAAGCGCCCTGCCACAAACCGTAAGCCGCCGTCACCTGCACAATGTCCTTCGCCGTAACCCCGTGATACGTAAGCTTCCTCGCCGAAGCCTCAGCAATCATCGCAACATCACGTCTGCTGTGCGCAACCTTCAACGGATGACCCGTCGTCCCACTCGTCATACGCACGGTGGCAACCCTAGATAACGGCACCGCCAAAACATCCTCAAAATTCCCCTCCAACTCCTCCCTCGAAACAAAAGGCAACTTCCTAACATCCTCCAGACACTTAATGCTGGAAGGCTTCAACCCGCAAGCCCTAAACTTCCCTCGGTAAAACCTGCTCTTCCCATAAACCCTCCTAACCTGCCTCTGCAAAAGCCTCAGCTGCAACCTCTGCAGCTCCCTGCTCGAAGCCCCCTGAACTTTCCTGTTCCAAAAACTCCCGTACATACCCTGTCCACCAAACCTAAGTGATTTTCCCACTCAAAATCTCCCGAAAAACCCACATGTTCCTATACAACGCAAACATCTTCCGCAAGCTGCCTCTAAACTTCAATCTTCCTGTCAGCAAAGCGCCAATCATCCCCCACCTGGTGCCCTCCTGACCTTTGATCTCGCTCAAAGTCGCCACGTCACTCGTAACCGTAACACCAGCACGCACCTCAGAAGCATCAGCCTCCACCCCCTTGCCGTCCACGTGCAAACAAAGCGGCGGAGCACCACGCACCCTGAAAACCACGGTCAAATCAACCTTCCCAAGCCGGCTCCCAAACTCTCCAAGCTTCACCTTCTCGTTGAAAGCAGCCACGTTCCTCTTCACCTTGTTCCAGTTCAAAATCTTCGTGTACAAAGCCGTGCCACACGGCGCAGGAATGTACCCGCCGACAGGCGTGTGAAAACGCTTCCGCAACTCAGGATTAGCAAACATGTAAATCAACCCCAGCTTCCTCTTCGCCTGCTGCGACCTCAAAAACTGCATCAGAGCCCTCCCTACACCCTTCTTCCGATACTCAGGACTCACAGCAATATCCGCCCCCAACACCCCATTCACGACAACCGAATCGGAAAGCTTCAACCTCCTCAAGAGCCAATGGTTGCAGCCAACAATCTTCTCACCCTCCTCGGCCACAGCCACAAGCGACTGGTCAAAACTCGGGTTCTCAGGGTACTTCCAATCCCAAAACCTCCCGCTCAAGAAAATGCTAAAAGACGACTCGACCAACCCCCTCACTGCCTCTTTATCATCCTCGCGAAGCGTCCGACAAACAAAAGATTCGCCCATAAACGCCGACAACCTAGCCGAAGTCACTCAAAGGGAAAAACCATGCGCCCTTCAAACGCAGCGCAGACAAAAACCTCAAAAAGGCACCCGACTTCCGAAAAGGCTTAACCCTCATCTTGCCAGCGAATAGCAAACGACGAGCACCAGAAACCCCGAAAAGCACCGAAAGCAAATCCACGAAACCCATCTCAACCACAACCGAAGCCCCAGCAGAAAAACCCTCAACAGCTTCCACTGTGCCGCAGCGAACCCTCACCGAAAACTCCTTCCCGACGCCATAAGGCACGTCATGTAGCCGAACGGCAAACTCATCATCAAACCTGCCCAAAAGCTCCGCCCTCTTGGAAGCAACCAACGCCGAAACCAACATCCACGGACTCAGAGTGGACACAAACATCCTCTCAGCAGGAACCTCGCCAAAACCAGCCTCACGCAAACCCTCAACAACGCATGCCCCATTCGGAACGTTAACGTTAACAGAAGAAACCCCCACCCCCTCAAGATACCTCACAGCCTCACCCAAAAGAGCGCCCACAGCCTCCCTTTCACCATCAGCAACACAGAACTCCCAAACGTTGCCCGAAGAACCCGCAACCAGATAACCACGAAGCCTCCCACCGTCAAAAGCGAGAAAAACGCCGTCTCTCTCAACGTCAGGCCTCTTCAGACAACACCAACGCCAATACTCCACCGTCCTCGGAACAAAACCCCCATACTCACGATAAACCTCATTGAAAAGCCCAACAATCCCCTCTTCATCACCGTCTCTAAAGGTCCTAACAGAGCAAGCGCACATATTATGAATCCTCTAAACGGTCATGTTCAGCCGCAAACTGACAAAACGCTCATGATACTGAAAATCGCCCACAGCCGCATTGTAAATCCAAGCCTCAAAAAACAGGTTCCCCATAAACTCGTTCCGACCAGAATCCCAAGTCGCCGTACAATCCGTCAAATTCAAAAGCACATTGTTCAGCGTCAGGCTGTAGAACTCGATTCTCGAAAGCGCATCACTGTAGGAGTAATTCAAAGAGAACGTCAACGGCAGCTCCAGAACCTGCTCGTCTGGCACAAACGCCGAAATGTTGTACAGCGCCGGAAGACTGCTGAAAGTGCGGTTAAAGGAGTTAGCGGCTGGCTGGGTCTGGTTACGAAACTTCACCGCAATGCCATAATAAGCCAAGCGCCCCAGCCTGTTGCCAATACCGAGGAATACGCTATAGTTCTGGTCGCGTGAAACGTTGTACGGATAATCCTCAGCCATGTGATTCGGCCCCAGAAGCCAAAGCTCCGTAAAAAACTCAGTTCTAGGCCACACCAGCAGTCTGCTCAGTGCGGGCGAAGCCACAAGCAACGCGGAAACGGCAACAACCACTAAGAACAAAACCTGATAGTCACGAACGTCCAATCAAACAGCACTTCCAGCTTGCCCATACTTCCTCTTCAAGTAAACCCACAAAACCCAACCAGCAAATATGACCGCGACTGTTCCAGCCACAGACCCAACAACGTTAACCATAAAATCAAGACTTCGCTCCCGCGCAGCACTGTCTCTCAAAGCCACAGCCCTATCAGTGAACCCTACAAGCATACCCGTGCAATTCGAAGAAAACTCAACGGCAAGATCATATTCGCCATTCTCAAAAGCCACCCTAGCCCATGACAGCAGAGCTCCAGCCTCGTTCAGAACCCCCGCCAACCCAGTCACGTTCCCACCCGCACCCTCAACCTCCGCAACCGCCCCATAGCAGGTAATGATCTGCGCCTGAACCCCATCAACCGCCGCCCGCGCCTCATCCGCCGTGGCAACCGCGAAAACCCGCACAGGCATCGCAGCGACAGACAGCATCAACACCAAAACAACCACAGTAAACAGCAAAAACCCCCGCAACAAACCCCGTCAACTCCACCGTTCAAACAGCAGAAAACACCAAAAAACAGCGAAAAACAACAAAAAACAACCAAACCCACAAACGCCGACCTAAGAACAAAGACCCTCCAAAACCTTACGCTTACCATCAACATCGTTAATCTGCTTCTCAACATGCTTGTTCCGTTTCGAATACTCCTTATACCTCTCCAGAAACTCCATCCCCTTACGCGTAAGCACATAACACCCTTCTTCCCGCTCAAAACGAACCAAATAAGCCCGCCTGATCTCAGCCAAATACCGAGTCAAAAGACGATAACTCAGATTAGCCCCATACATAATCTGCGTCTTCTTGGCACGCTGCCTCGCAACGGCCAGAATATCCGCTATAATATCCAGTCTCCCTCTATAACTACCCAAACGTACCCCTCGAAAAACCAAATCATTCAAGCACTAACAAAACAGTCTCCGACAACGCCGAACCTACAGAAACCCTGCTTCTACTAGATGTGAAGCCAGCCCCTTCCGCCCTTCTTCAACTGCTGCGGCTGCTTCTTGCCCTCTTCATACTGCTCTGCCCGTCTGACTCTCCGGGCGAACTGCTGCTTGGCGATTGTCGTGCGTATAAACTTACCCCACCCGCCGATTTCCGGGTGCGGAGGAACCAACCTGTCAACATTAGCCAGTTTGTGCTGCTCCAGAATCTCCCTAAGACTCAACAGCCTAAAATCTCTCGTGGCAAGCACCACCGTGCCCTTATCAACAAACAACATGGAATAATCCTTGTTCGCAATGCCCTCAGCCCTGACCTTATCGTCAATTCGCTCCCGCCAAAGACCTTCCCACTGCTGCTTCACCTCTTTAACAATCTCATCTCGGGCTTCAGCAACCACTAGCTAATCCCTCCCTGACAGGAGCGGACAAGAAAAATCAGACATTGGCATTGTAATACTGCTTTCTCCTTCTCCTCTACCTATTTCAGTTCAGGAATATTTAAGTCATGTGGACTATAAAATCTATGAGAATGTTCTATAACAATACTACACTGTTCTGTAAAACACATCTACAAAAACCAGAAGAAAGCTCTACTGACGCCACTCTTTCAGCGCGGCCCAAGCAACTGTGCCACCGGCAATTCTGCAAAATCAAAACCAACAAGCTCAGCAGCCAAACACTCGGCATCTGCAACGATATCCGAAGCCAGGATACTGTTAACTTAAGGGACGTAGCGTAACTGTTATCGGTAGGACATAAATCTTAAATATGACCATACTACATGTGTTTATTGAGCACCCTAATACCAAAGGGTAACTCTTGTACGCGTTTGATGCGTCTTAAGTTTAACTTTAAAACCGAGATGTTTTCATTAATTCTTTTGGCTCGATAATGGATGGTAAAGTATATCCAAAGCTCTCTAATCGTTTCAATTGCTCTTGATCTTGCTTTGTAAAAGCAACAATAGTATCCACTGATGGATTCCACATACGTACATCTTCTGTAGGTGAAAACTTTTTCATGCCACCCCTATTAATGGATGCATGAAATGAAATTGCATTATAAACAGGAGACCAGATTAACGCATTCGCTATTTCATCTTTGTTCTCAGACGGCTTACTATTTCCGTAGTAGAATATTATGGGGTGTTTGATAAATGGATTAGTATTTGCTTGCAAAGGAAGATCAGGGGCTGTTGCTTTTAGGATAAACCCACGGGACCCCAAATTGTGAAACCCCGCTTTTCTTTTTGACATATACGTTTGGCATTTTTCGTTTAATGGTTGAAGCAAAGATCGTCCTTCAACAGTTCCATGATGATATGTACGAATTAGTTTAAGGATTAAGTCGGCCATGGAGATTATTGGATTACACTCGTCACCTCCCAAATAAAACTCCGTTGTAACATTCTTTCCCGAAGCATTTGACAAATCTCGCCAAGCAGGAGTGGTAGCAGTTTGCATGAAGTCAATTTCGAGACATAACGGGGACTCTATTTTGGCATACTCAGAGAAATACCACCATGCACAGACATGAGGAAAAGCTCCTTGCGTTTTTTTGACGAACACGGGGGGTGAAAGCTTTTGCGTTTCACTTTGCCCATATAACGATACGTACTCTAGCGCATAATAGGCACAATAAACATCAATGTGAGAAATCACTGGAGTTAAATCATCTAGCATCATCACTATTACTTTCATGGCATCCTCTGAAACTTGTCCAACCAAATGAGCGCCCTTGTAAAATCTCTTCTTTCTTTCAGCTCCAATCTTGTTAAATGCATTCTCTATAGCAACATCATACGCCGATTCAAATTCGTCCTTATCAGGCACAGTGACTGAAACGCCAAGATTAGCTACAAATTCTGATCCCTTCGTTCCATCAGGAAAAGTGGGAACTTTTCTTATTGGTGCACTGTCAAAACCAACATGAATCATATGCTTCACCGATAGTCATGCATAACGATACCACTATTTCTCCGGATTCTGTTAAGTCTTTTGCGGTGAGAGTTAATTTGAGTCCATGTCTCTTAAGTTAACAGTATCCGAAGCCAGCAAACTTAATATCCAAACGAACATCCTTCTTGCCTAGAACGGAGGAAAAGAACTCGTTTCGCAGTCGGACACCTTGCTCTCGGGTACATCCTAAGCGCTGGCTCAGCAAAGCTTTCCAAGACAAGCTTCAACATTCCCACCGTGCTGGTGCTTTCCATCATCCCAGACGCTGACCTTCTTTTCCGTTTCATCGGCCATCGAGGACCAACCCATTCAGTTCTTGTCATGCTTGCAGCACTCATCCCTTTTTTCGCAGTGTACGGAAAGAAAGCCGTGCCCTACTTCTTGGCATTGGCTCAGCATGCTCTCATAGGCGACTACATCACCAGCGGCACCATGGGCGTGCAACTGTTTTGGCCTCTGACAACGCAGCCCTATGGAATTGGTATAGCTATCAGAAGCCAAACAAACGTGGGGATAGAATGGATAGCGTTTCTTGCAGCCGTGATCATAATGATCAAGACACGAGACATAACCAAGTTCTTCCAGGCACACAAATCCAACCTACTCCTATCAATACCAACATTCACTACACTACTGCCAACATTGGCAAGTTTTCCGTTAGGTGTGCCCCTGCTGCTGGTTCCGCCTCACATATTCTATACTGTCATATTCTCGATAGCCATCATACTTGCTGTTTCTCTTTTTCTGGTGCGCAAATCATCTCTCTGATTCCGCGCGCGCCCCTCTTTGACTTGTGACACCACACTTGTTATGCATAGTCATATTTCATCTCAGATTTTGTCAAGTCACATCGACCCTCTTTGTCAACTATCGCCTGCCTTTTCCATCAGCACTTAACTAAGCAGTCAATTCTGCTTCTCAAAAAGTGTTAAGAGCTTTGTCGGCAATGCTGTTTTCCGATGCGCGATGGCAATGAAGGGAAAATCCAACTACATGTGCAATGAAGGAAATGGCAGACAAGGATCAATGGCAAGAACGCAAAACTCGGTTCGGAAAAGGTTGTCCCTGATAAAAACGCAACATGGAAATTCAATCAAATTTGCGACTGCCACAATACCTCTGATACTTCTCTGCTTGATTGCAGGCCTGACTCTTGCCCAGACCTTTCAACGGAGCATCAACAGCTACGGCACACTAAAATCCGTTGGAGTAAACGTATACTGGAACAATGCTTGTACAAATGAGGTAACGTCCATACCATGGGGAAACGTCACTCCGGGAGCCTCGTTCGACAACCTCGTATATGTCAAAAACGTTGGGACAACAGCAGAAACGCTTTCAATGAGTTATGGCAACTTTACGCCTACCGTCGCAGCCTCTTACTTGACATTGACATGGAACTGTAGCGGCTACGTTCTCGCTACTAACGCAGTGACTTGCGCCAAAATAACCTTAGCCGTGCAGCCGAACGCAACAGGATTGACAGATTTCAGCTTCGGGATTCTTGTGCAAGCCTCAGCCTAGACACGCTCTCGCGCTCACGAAAGCGCGCGCAAGAATCATATGCGATCTTGACCAGTTTTGAGTGGTGGCGTGCTTGAGCTCATTGGATTTTGTTCTATTGACTGTCGATTCCCTGATTGCCGTTATGGAACCCGTAGCGCGCGGCTGGAGCAGTCAAACAATTCACTGACGCAGTTGCCGTCTTCCATCCAAATTAAGAGTATTCTAACGGCGAAAACGCGCAGGAACTGCGTAGTTGCGGCACATTTATCTTGAACGCGAAGAACGTTAAAAGCTGGCTTCAGTGTTGAGCAATGGCTGTCGACCAAGAAAACGTGACGAGGATACTGTCTGCACTGTCTCATCCCTTGAGAAGACAAATTCTGCAGTATCTGAGTGAAAAAGAGGAATGCTCCTTTACGGATCTGATGAACGCTCTCAAAGTGGACACTGGAAAGCTGAGTTTTCACATTAAGAACTTGGAGGCTTTTCTTGAACAGACACCGGCAGGCAAATACAGATTAAGTAAGGTGGGAGAAAACGCCATAGTTCTCATAAAGGATCTAGAGGCGTGGTCTGTAGAGGTCCAAATTGCGACAAAAATGACCTCGCTTCCTTTGGCAAACTTCAAAGAACGAACGGCGGCCTTTCTGATTGACCTCGGCATCGCTTTTGCGATATTCATGGCCGTACCCAACATTTTTTCTTCAATAACGCCTGGAGGAGGGATTTTTCCAAACTTCAGCATAATACTCTTTCTCCTTCTGCTATGGATGTATCTTACTCTCCTCGAAGGGTTCGCGGGCCAAACTTTGGGAAAACGAATAATAGGGTTAAAGGTTGTGGCAACAGGAGGAAAGAGGGTGTTCTATGACCATGCAGCTATAAGAAATTTCGGAGTGGCCTTTCTTCTTCCCGTCGATCTACTCATTGGGCTCCGTCTTAGGGACAAAAGATACATCAGATACTTCGACAAATTCTCCGGAACCACCGTCATTGACCTTCGGGCTGGCGGTTCCGCAAAAAGCCCCCAGCTAACAAACGCCACTTCCTCATAGAAGATTCCCTCAATAACGCCATTTTGGCGTCTTTTTGAAGGCAACTTCGCCAGCTTAGTTTTCGCGCGCACTACTACGACGAATCCACTTTTTCACAATTCCGCGCGCGAAAAATTGATTCTGACAGGATCGCAGTGGCAAAGTCAAATTCGTGTTCTGAATCGGAAGACACACAAGACTTTTTGAGCCCGCCGAATAGGAAGTGGATGGAAGAATCCTAAGAGCTGGGAGGGAAGCCCAAAAGTGCGTAAGCATAGACTTAAGGTAATACTGTATCCTATAGCTGTCTTCTTCTGGTTGATTGGATGGACGCTTTTCTTCTTGGGCTCCAAAGAACAGAACAAGCCAAGAAAGACTATGGGAGATGCCGAGAAGGAAATCGAAATTGAAATGCCCATGTTGAAAGAAGCCCGTCCAAACTCTTAGTGTGATGTTGCTCGTAGCTGGCTTGTGTTGCCGCACATATTCTACGCAGTCATATTTTCAATAGCTATGATACTTGCTGTTTCTAAGTGCACGCGCTAGAGCTGTTGGAAAACGTTAGCGGGTTTTTCCTCCTTTCTTCCTTGCCAGTCATCTCCCCGTCGTGCCCATGCCTGTTTCAGGTCACAACTGAAGTTCGTACCGACGCTTTCTAGCTGCCTGAGCGCACGCTAGTGTGCTTTTAAATAGTCTCACTTGCCAATACAGTCCCATGCCAATCGAACAGGTGGAGTTTTCAGAGCTTCAAAAGAGGGTTTCAAAAGAACACAAGCCTGCACTGGACTGTTTGGCTTCTGAGATTGGCAAGGTCTACGTTGTCTCCATCACTCGAGACGGCTGCCCAGCCTGCAAGAAACAAAAGCCAAGACTAGAGAAGCTTGCGAAAAGCATCCTAGCCAAGCATGGAGGCAAAGTTGTTTTCACCACAATCCACATCAAGTATTCCCCTGAGCATGGCGAAGAATCTCTACTCAGCAAAGACGTGTTTGGCCACTACTTCTATCCCACCGCCCTGATCCTACTGAAGACACGCGACAGAGGAGCAATAGAGTACTATAGAAA
>Ga0315291_10000681_pt1 | contig 45197 bp, 39 predicted proteins | sample YL17G12_20_MG_FD_203070 | JGI IMG/M metagenome (GOLD analysis project Ga0315291, IMG submission 203070) | Sediment microbial communities from Yellowstone Lake, YNP, Wyoming, USA - YL17G12_20 | ecosystem: Environmental > Aquatic > Freshwater > Lake > Sediment | place: USA: Wyoming | collected...
AAACACAAAGAGAGCGACAAAACCAAGAGATGAATGGTAAGATTGCACTTGACACTGAAAATGCAAAATCACAAAATGAGATTACTAAAAATAAAGAGGAGGTTGCTGGAAAATTAAGTTTAGAACAAGAAAAAGGGAAACTTAAATTAGAGCAAATGGCTAGACAGCATGAATATAATATGGCAGAGCTAACGCTACAACTTCAAATTAAAGCGAACGAAAAAGAACTTTCCCCTGCTGAATAAATTTAACGGATAGATTTGCGCAAACAAAAATTTTGCTATATTTGATGAAAATTTAAACCTATGAGCGTACCTAATTCTAATGCCGGATTAAAAGAAGGGTTTTCATTTGAAGGGATAACTCCTCCGGCGACAACTCCTGCAGCCCCGATACCTCCTGTTGAAAATGTTCCACCAACAACTCCAACTGAACCTATTGAATTAATTCCAAAAATCCCCGATCCTATAAAACTAACAGAACCTCCTCCTGTAATACCAATGGTTCCCCCTGTAATAAACGAAGAACAAATTCTCAAAGATATATTTGGGGAAGGCCACCCCAAATCGTTTGAAGAAGCTAAAGCAATAAAAGTGAGCGAGCGGCTTACTGAATTGAGAAAGCTAAATGAAGAACACGTTAGATCGAAATCAGAAATTGATCATTACAAAGGGCGAGTATCCTTAATGGAATCCCCCCAATTTTTGACAGCCACAAAATTCTCTAATTTTGCAAAAGAGACAGGTATTGATGATTATGGGGTATTCCGTAAATTGGAAACATTCGATCCAGTAAAACTTGATGATCTACAAAAAGTAATTCTTTTGGAGTATGTGAAGTACGGAGAAGCCGGACGATCACGAGAAGAAATCATGCAGCAATTTAAGTTGGGTGATTATGCTGAGTCTCTAGAGGAAGATGCTGCTAAAGTTGAAAAGGAATCCGACAAAAAGGCTTTAAAGCGAGAGGCTTTATTAGCTGAAAAGGAACTTTCCGGCTATAAGGAAAAGATCACCAATTTCAAACCTGAGTTTCAGGACAATTCCGCAGAGAAAAAAGCACGTCAGGAGGCATGGAAAGAAGCCCCTGAAAAGATGCTACCATTTTTCACAAAGATTGATCTTCCCATTACAGAAGTTAAAGGCATTAAGATTGATGCCTCATATCAAATTACCCCGGAAGATCAATCCGAAATAAAACAAGAAATCAAGCGGATAGTCGAATCCAATGACATGGAACTTACTCAGGAAAATGCCAATTTGGTTTATTTGACAGCATTAAGTAAAGTTAAGGAGCGAAGGGAAGCCGAAAGGTTTACAATCTTTGGAGAGAAGTTGTGGTCTGCTATTGACATGTCATTAAAGGCAAGATACAGTAACTACCAAGGATTGGATAATTCCCCTGAACGCAAAGCCCCTGAAGAAAAAAAGGCAAGGACTGATGGGGCAATGACTTCAGGTGAACTTGCGGAGTATATGCTTTCAAAGAAACCGCGTTAAAATTCCGACTTAAATTAGGCAGTAAATTTGTATTGTTTAATTTAAAAAATTGAAATTATTATGGCAATTGACACATTTTCGGCTGTATTAGCCACTGATGTTTTATCAGGGCTTGATATATACGAACCAGAACATAATGCGCGATTAATGCGCGCTCACTCTCACCAGGGAGCAGACTGGTTTCTTACTCTACAGATGATAGGGAATGAAGCCCCTGTCTCTCAAGAGCAGTACTACGATTGGGAAGAAGGGTACATTTGGGATACCTTTAAGGTACGTGCAAATGTAGCATCTCCCGGCGCAGGTAATCAGATTGTTATTGTTATTGCAGCGGCTAATCTGACTGCCGATTATAAGTTTTTCCCACAAGCAAATGATGTTGTATTATTCGCAAATCAGGTAACTGGTTTCATCGTAAGTGTGGATAAAACCACAACCCCGTCAGCCCCAGCTTTAACCATTGTCCCGAATAACATCGGTTCAAATATTGGGGCTTTATCTGCCGGTGATGAAATAGTAGTTTATTCAAATGCTTGGGGTGAAGGTGCCGGACAACCGCAGGGAAGGGTTTCAAAACCCACCATGAGAACTGGCCATTTAACTTCCGTAAGGACTTCGTTGGATGTATCGGGTACTGAAATGACAAATGCCACAAGGGTAAAAGTACTTGATGAAGCCGGAGTTAACTTTCTTGGTTGGTATGGGTTGGAAAATCAGGTTTATCTTGACTTCCGCCATAGTGGTTCTATCAGTCGTAAGTTATTGGTAGATGAACTTACCACTAATACCAGTAAGGTACTCGACGCAACTTCAACAACAGGAAGTTCAATCGCTTATGGTACTGAAGGTTTGCTCCCCGCCATGAATGCGAGGGCTATCCCCTATCCGAAAGCATCAGGAGCCTTAACTATTGATGATTTTCTGGCAATGGATTTAGCTATTACAAAGGAGTATAATACGGGTAATGTTATTGCACTTTGCGGAAATAAGAGGATGCAGAACGTTAACAAAATTCTACTCGCAGCTAATTACAGTACTGGAATTGACCTTACTGTTGGCACAGGTGTTGTTGGTGATGCCGTTACTGACTTTACCACTCCAAGAGGAAGGGCTATGGCTATTGGGTTCAACTCATTTGATACCGGTGTTCGCACATGGCATTTCAAAAATATGATGGAATTCAATGATCCTAAAGCATTAGGTGCTACCGGTTTCCCATATCCCGATATAATGGCTGTATTCCCAACAGGATCCACTACTGATGCAAAAGATCGTAGTAAAATGATCCCTTACAGTAGCGTAGTTTTCAAAAAACTTGGTGCTTATAGCCGTAGGATGGAAATTTGGCAAGATGGTGCCGCTGGTCCCGGGCCTAAAAATGGATCGATTGATGTTCACCATGACTATATGCGTACCAGTATTGGAGCAAGGCATGTTTGTGTTAACAAATACTTACTTGTCCAGGCTCCTTGAGTTCACTTTGAATTAACTATAAGTCCCCTCCGTAATAAGAGGGGACTTTTGTACTAACCTTAAATATTTAAACCATGATTTTTAAAGATCACGTACAATGGCCGAGTAATAAGCCTGTAAGCGAAGAAGAAAAAAAGAGGGGTATCCTTTCTGAATTGGAAGAATATGCTTTATTGGAAAAAGAACTTGAAGAAAAAATTGGGCACAGATGGCCGGCAACAATCAAATGGCATCCATCAAGGATAACCAAAATTGAGGATAAAGAGACTATAGGCGGGTTTCGTTTAGAGCGTCCCCCATTTTATCCTATGACACTTAGTTGGGTAGCAAAGGGTATAGGGAAAGATGATCGGAAACATACATGGACTTATTGTGATGATTACATTCCTAATTCGACAAACAAAGAATTAAACCAGTATCTCCCGACAACGCGAGATTTATCAGGGGATGATATGTTCACAAAAGACGGTATTGTTTTTAGCAAGGAACTTCTTATGTGGATGTTTTTAGCAGAACCTAATTTAGAAGGTGGGAAAAACAAGACAAATAGCAGGAATTTTATGGTGTTCGATCTCCCCCATTTGGATAAGCAGAAATCTGATGATTACAATCGTATATTATCAGAAGTGATGATGCAAATTTCAAATCCGAAATATGGTTTACCAATTGCTGCATTGAGAAAGATGTTAACGTCCTACTTTGTGGATAATGTTGATACCATGGAGGAATATGAAGTAAGGGATACCATGCATAGGAAAGCAACCGAGGGGGCTAATCAGGCTGATCAAATTGCCAATATGAAAATATTCCTTTCCAGAGTTGATAATCCAGAAGGGTTACGTGTAAGGTGGTTATGCAAAAAAGCTCTTGATGCCAAAATGATTGTATGGTCTGAAAAGAGACGTACTTATAACTTGGTTATGGATGGGCAAGAAGTAACTCCCCCATTATGTGTAGTTCGCCCGGATCAGGACAGATTACAGACATTGCATGAAGTAATGGGTGGTATTCAGGAGAATAAGGAATATCTGAAAATGATTGAACTTTTCATAGAGGGAAAAGCGAAAGATAAAGTAACCGAAGAACCAGTGGAGGAAGTTGCAGAAGTTGAGGAAAAGATTCCGACAGTAGAGTCGCCTTTCCCCCGGACTTATGGGTTCCAAAAAAAGATAAAATAATAATTTCACCTCCATTATAGACAAGTAAGGCAGGGCATTCCAAAATGTTCTGCTTTTTTTTGTGAGTTACTTAAAAAATAAATAGATTTACCAAACCAATTTAATCGCCATGAAATTAGATACAGTTTATTTATTCTTAAACTACATACGGCGAAAAGATCCAATTGGTGGTTCAATAGCAATATCTGAATTAAACACACTTCTCCCAATAGTAGCGTTCAAATTCTTTAAAAAGATATTTGGATTACCGGAACAATATCAGAAAGGTGCTCGTGATCCTATATTAGGATTTGGGTTAAATAATATTTCAGAAGAAAAGATTCGTCCTTTAAAAGGTCTACCAGTAACATTAAGTATTGATTCAGAGGGGTACGCTGATTATCCAGAAGGTTACTTTCATAAGTCAACCTGCCACTATGTTTACGAAATGCCTGATGGTAGCGGCCCTCGCAATATTAATGTCCCATTTGTAAATGACGCAAAGTTTAATGAAAGGAGAACAACAGTTCTTGATATCCCATCTTTGAAAGATCCTGTAGCTAATTTGCATTCTATTTATATTCGATTTTTACCTACAGAATTAGAAACTGTATATCTTGAATATATAAAACTCCCCACAACTCCGGTAATGGGATATGTTGTTGATTCTACAACTGCGGAAAATATTTATGTCAACAAGGGCGCTTATTGTGAAATATTGACTCCTGGTAGTGCGGGAAATACTATAACTCTATTGGTAGGGGCAGTCACATTGGGTTCATATACAACAATTAGTGGAGATACAGCCAATGATGTAATGATAGGCTTAAATGCGTCTGTAAATGTAGGTAATCTATCCCATAATGTAAAATCGGTTTACGATGGGGAAAAGGTTGTTCTTATTGATTTAGGGGAAACTTATATTGTATTAACAGCGACTCCAACTGGTGGTATTACGCTTAATAAGACAAACTTCACCCAATGGAGTACTCAATTTGATTGGGAGAATGATGGCGATTCCATGAATGACATAGTAGAGATGCTACTTGAAATGATGGGAATTTCTAATAGAGATATACCGATTACACAGTGGGCTGCAAAAGAACAAGAAAAATAAACCATGAAAAAATACCAATATCGGGAGTTAATATTAAACAGACTTGGGGGTGGGTCTGTAACGGCAGACGTAATTGAAAAATACCGACCTGGGGTTATTGATTATTGGATTGGTATTGCATTTGATGATATGGTAGTTCGGGTTTTCCAGAATAGCACAAATCCAAGTTTGTCTGATTTAGATGCGTATACCAAACTATATAGGGTGGCCGGAACTATAATTAGTCTAATCCATGCGGCTGATTTTACAGGGAAAAAATATCTCCAAATTCCAACCATATCAAAAAGATTATTACAGATTCCTAATAATAAAGCTATTCGCCAGATTTGGACAGTAGAACCATATACGTCTCCGGCGACTGCTCCGCGGAAATGTTTATATAGGGAGATTGGTATGGATGCTGTTTATAATCAACTGGAAGTGGACACCTACTTACCGACAATTCCCAGATATGAGATTATGGGAGAAAATATTTATTTTGACAGTAAGATTGGCGCAGCTATGGGGGCATTAATTTATATGGTAGTCCCATATAGCGAATTTGAGGATACAGATGATTTGCCTTCCCCACTCGAAAATAATGATACAATACTGGAATTTGTGTTTCAGAAGATGATGAGCATGAAACCAGAGGATAAAATAATGGATGATAATTTGGTACAGACATGAGTATCCTTACACCAAAAACAGCAGGGTTTGTAAACCTATCATTTTGTGTTGCGCAAGTTCAGGCAGACATAAAAGATTTTTCAGATAGAAATGTTGAGCAGTTCACACAATGGGCAATCAATGCTTATACAGAACTTAACTTATTTCATTCTCCCAATATTGAAGTTGTTTACCTTACAATGGATGCGAATGGGATAGTCGATATTTCAACGTTAACGGATTATATTGATTATGTAAAAGTTGCCATTGCTGTAGGTGGTAAAAAATGGATACTGAATTGCAATGAGAAAATTCTTTTAAATAGAGAAGAATTGGATGCGAGTGAAGCTGCATTGATATTTAAAACCGGTGCCCCTGATATAGACGTAGGTAGTGGATATTACTTTGCAGATCATTATATCAATGGTAGTTATACGACAGGTGTGTTTGGTCTGGGTGGTGGTTTTAGTCGCAGTTATTTCAGAATTGATAAAGAGAAAAGGCAAATACAATTTGATACCTCTGTCCCCAGGACAGAAGTTATCCTTGAATACATTTCTACAGGTGTAAATGCAACGGGAGTTACTTTAATACCTCGCCAATATGTTGGTTATGTGAAAGCATATATTCGTTGGCAAATGGAAGAAAACAATCCTATGGCAACAAGGTTTGATCGGGAAAGAAAAGAAAGGCAGTTCTATGATCAGGAAGCGATGATTGATAACTTTGACCAAAGATTTAATCCGGAAGAATATCTTAAATCCATGTATTCAACTTACAAGCAAACTCCTAAACTGTAATGCCATATAAAGAAACGATAGTATTCTCCCCCCAAGGAAAAATGAACACGGATTCGGATGTAAAATTATTACCGAAGGGAGATATTATTGATGCTTTTTGTTGTAGGTGGGGAATGAAAAACGATGGAACCGTAGGTGCTGTTGAAAATTTAAAAGGTAACTGGTTACTTCCTATAAATCTGCCGGCAGGGAACAATAGTGTAATAGGGGGGTGTGTGGATTTCCCCAATAACCAAGTGATATATTTTCTTTTCAATGATCAAAGTAGGCATTGTATCATATCGATTAACATGATAACACGGGATCAACATCCTATATTATGGGAAGAACCGATCCTTAATTTTGATAATGGATATATAATGAATGCTCATGTTTTAGGTGGTATTCTTTACTGGTTAAATACTGACGGAGAATTAAAAAATTTGGTTATTGATTTTTGGACAAGGAATACGGCGATTAAATATAAATTTGGGATCGGCTACTGGATTTTATTTCAATACGTAGTCCAACCATAAGTAAATAAAAGCATCATGAAAAAGATACTATTGTTTTGTGTATTACTAGGCAGTTATCTTATGGTAAATGCGCAATATTTACCATTAAGTACGATACTGACATATTTTGAAACAGGGGATACCCCTACTGCGGCGCAGTTTGCGGCAGCTTGGGCGAATTCATACAATGCAGTTTCCGATGGAGTATTTGATTTAACCGGTTATCCAAGTATTTCCTTTGTCCCGTATTCAACAATGCAGGTGGGAAAGTTCTACACAGGATCAGCATGGCCGGCAGACACAAATACTGTTTTAGTTTATAATGGAACATTAAAAGTGCCTAATCTATGGGTAAATGGACAGAAATGGACTGGGACAGGGAGTTCTGAATGGACGTTAGCGTCGGGGGTACTATATCCCACATCTTTGACTACTAATGTTGCCATTAATTCCACTAGCACTTCAGGATATGATTTATTCATAAATGGGACTACATATTCAACTTCCAGCATAAGAACAAATACTTTGGATTTAGAAAACCTTTTGACCGATGAAGGGGCCATTTCTATAGATGGGTCAGGGAATATGCAGTTTAGTGATGAGTTTAATATTTCCCCAATAACATTATCGTCTCTTGGGGGGGCAGCAGCTTGGAGTAAAGTTTTTGGCCAGATTTTCCCCACAGTACTAACAGATACACTTTCAGTTGGGGCATATGAAGGAGATTCATTATTTAACGTGTATGGTACTTCTTATTTTGAAAATCAGGTATATTTTGATAGCACACTTTATGTTGATGGGATAGTCTCAACGGATCGATATATAGAGTCTCCGAGTTTTAATTTATTATACAATGGTTATTCCGGGAGAATTGATCTTTATAATGCTACAGGTAAAATGACATTGTACGATTCTGATTTCCCAGGTGGAGTAACATTAAGTTCTCTTAGTTCAGGGGAATGGACAAGGGTATCTAGTTTAATACATCCATTAAATGTTCCTGATAATGTAGTAATAGGGGCAACAACCGCAATTAGTTCTTATGATTTAACTGTTGCAGGTTCCACTAATCTTATTGGGAATGCGAATATTGGCAACGGAATAACAATGGCATACGGATCTCGAATACAATTTTCAAATGGATATATTTCAAATAGTTCAGAAGGGCTCCTTTTAAATGACGCTTTTAATGGCACTCATTCATTAACAGAAATAATGGGTATTTATCAAGATAGTATTAGTGCTAGTAGGGTAAATACTGATACTATATATTTCAATGATTTAACGACAAGAGCAATATATTCCCCAAAGTCAGATAACATTTTTATGAAAATAAATTCAGAAGAATGGAGACTTGAAGCATTTGAGGCGGGGGCTACTGATTATGGCATATTACATAGTGATGGATTTGTAATTGGTGCTCTTATGCCAGATGCGATGCAATCCTACGGGGGATTTGCAATTAGAGGGCGTACATATATGTCGGCGGCTGATACCACTATAAAATATTTTACAGGGAAAACGTCAGAATGGAGAACACTAGCGACTGAAGGTTGGGTTTCTGATTTTATTTCAGGAGGATTAGGATTATCCCCCACTCTGGATACGATATATTTTAATGCGACAGATTATTTTACCGGAGGGACTAATCAAAATTTTAAATTTGCTTCAAGAGCTGCTTCTGGTGACACATTAACTTTTTCAGTTGGAGCTGTTACCTCAATTACAAGTTCTAGGGGCCCATCTATTGAATTACGGCCAACATATATGAATTTCAATATATCAGCTTCTAATTATATGTTTGATGGGACATATTGGAGAAGCGTAACAGATACGTTAGCAGATAGAGATTACGCAAGGACAATGGGTGGAGGTTCCGGGCCTGGGACTCCCGGAGGATCATCTGGCGATTTGCAATATAATAATACAGGAAGTTTTGGGGGATTTTGGGATTACGATGGCACCAATATTTCCCCAACTACAGCAACAGGATTGACCTGGTCGGCAAACAGTTTTATGAAGGGATATTCAGGAGACAGTATTGCCACAGGAAGAACTGTTAACGTTACCAATAACTATGCAGCAGAGACGGCAATAAAACAAAATTTTAAATCATTGCAAGGATATGCCGGGGGATATCTAAATTCACTTTCAAATGTTTATTTAAACTATAATGACGCAAATGCCAATAGCGGAAATTCTTATGGAGTATATTCCAACTTGTACATCGATGAGAACTTTGCCAGTACAGGGAATACTTCTTATTCAAATTCCGGAAGATTTATTGTTCAAAATAGAGGAACAACAACCATTGGTGGAGGCTCCCCCGGTACATTATATATGAATGGAGTATATGGGGAAGTGACCGGTACTATAGATGCGGATGGGACTCCCGGCACTTATATTTTAGCTGCTATATTCGGCAAAAATTCAAATGCTGGGACTGCTACTGGATATGCTGGTTATTTTGATGGTAACGTAAATATTACAGGTAACGCAGGGATTACCGGGACACTCACTACTTATAATATTTTCACATTAGGGGATGGAGGGGATGTGGGTTCTATTAATACTTCCGATTGGGATATAACCACAACAGGAATAATGACTGGAATAACAGGAATAACAAATGATGCAGCCATAACATCCACTGGCGGAATAGTAAGCCTTAACGCCTCATCAAATTTTGTTGTTAACGTAGCGACAGGAACATCTACGGGAGCAATATCACTCGGAGGAGGTTCAAATACGGTTGCCGTGAATTCAACATCGTGGGATATAACTACGGCTGGTGCATTTAGTGGTTTAACCACATTATCCATGAGTAACCAATTAACGAATACACTGGCAATTGGAACTTCCCCTTTTTCAGTAACATCTACAACGGTAAATACTAATTTGAACGCTGATTTATTGGATGGGCAGACCGGAAGTTATTATCAGAGCGCAACAAATATTACAGCAGGGACATTGCCGGGGGACAGGGGTGTGACGGCAGGTTCGGCAAGTTCTTCATTTGTAGAGTATAATGGGACAACCCCAACGTCAGGGCAATGGGATGGCAGTGGGACACTCCCCTCTGGCTCTATAAGGATGAATTTCGGAGGATACTTGTATTCAACACGTTTTTATGGGGATATTTATTCTACCAGGTTATCAGCGTTAACTGATACTTTTGGTTTGGTAATGTATCCAGGCGGATTACATGATACAGCAACACTCAAATTCGCAAGTAAAGGATGGGAAGGAGAATTGGAAGATTTTGATACTTATTATGCAAAGGCATTTGAACTAAAATCTCTCCCATTGCCTTACCCAAATGGAGTTGAAAGGAGACAGCCAAATGCAGTGTATATGTCATATCAATTTGAATACGAACTTGAGAGACTAACTCGATATTTAAAAAACACCCGGGATCAGAATAAAATACTCACCGAAAGATTGGCTACTTTGGAAAAAAGATCGGGAATAAAAGTAAAGAAGAACAGGAAACACAGGTCGTAATGAGAAGATTACTTTCTATATTATTGATAGCAATGGTCTGTATTAACTTACAGGCTACTTTATATGAACATGCTGAGGGAACTGCGACTTATAGTCCATATACACTGCCTAGTATATTAGGGCAAACCTTTACAGTAGGTACTATTGGGACAAATGAATCTTTTGTAGCTGATTCTATTTATATGCAATTAAGCATAACAGAGTCATTTACTGCAAATATTAATATTTATGCCGTAAGCGGAGGTTATCCAACTGGAGCATCGTTAAGTTCAGGTTCCTGGAGTGGCACTTCAACTACTCCTATTGTGGTTGATATTACTCCCTATGCATTTCAACCATCAACACAATATGCTATTGTAGCAGAATTGTCGGGTTCAGGAACTTTCGGTGTGGGATATGCTAATGCTTATTCTGGGGGTACTTCATTATATTATAATGGGGCATCTTGGGGAATTCATCCTGATATCTCAGATATTGAGTTTGCTATATATGGTAAACATTACCCAATAATAACTGCACACCCATCCAGTATTACTCGATGTACAGGTGCAAATGCTACATTTTCAGTAGTAGTAGATACTGATTCCCCCACATACAAATGGAGGAAAGGAGGCATAGATATCGGAGGCGCAACCAGTTCTTCATATACAAAATATAGTGTAGTCTCTGGGGATGCCGGAAGTTATGATTGTGTAGTAACTGAAAGTTTACTTGGAACAACGGCCACTTCGAATGCAGCGACATTAACAGTAAATACTTATATAAATATAACAGTTCAACCTGAAGATGCAGATTTATGTGAAGGATCAGATGTTGTTTTTAACGTTACAGCGACAGGAACCCTAGCTTCCCCAAATTATCAATGGTATAAAGATGATGTCGCTATTTACCAAGCGAATTCCAGTAGTTATTCTATTGATAATATAACAACAGCAGACGAAGCAAATTATAATGTGCTTGTTATTGGTACGTGCGGAACAGTACTTTCCGATGATGGATTATTGAGAGTAGCTGATATGGATTATGAAACGTTATTAAGCGGACTAGTTTCATATTGGGGATTTAATGGAACAGGAACGTACACTACTGAATCAGATCAGTCAGGTAGTAATCATGGAACAGTAACAAATGTGACCAGACTTGGAACAAGTGATTTTCGTTCCCAATATGGGCATTTCGATAGTAATACCGATTATATCACATTAACATCTACAGACACAAGAACAGTAGGGACATATTCTTTTTGGGTATATCCAACTGACAGAACAGATGATAGAATAATAATGGGGAATGATCCCTATTACTCAAGGATATTTTTGGGGATAACAAGCGGTGCTTTAAAACTTGAAACAAATACAAACGGAGAGGAATTTGGATTCTACACTAGCGTTCCCCCCTTAAATCAATGGTCCTACGTGGCACTCGTAAGAAATGGGAATGATGTTAGTTATTACTATAATGGGACATTTATTAGCACAGTAACAATATCAGGAGCTAATGCATTATCTTTTACGCAAATAGGTCGCAATGGCAGGAGTTTCAGGGGTGATATTGACGAGGTTTCGATTTATGATAGGGTATTAACTTCAGCGGAGATTTCATTATTATATCACGGGACAAAGGGCATCACTTATGGTATGTTGAATGTTTGTGATTATGGATATGTTCCCCCAGCATATTCAACCCATAAAAAGATTCTTTTAAAAAGTAAATTGAGAAATATTTTATTGGCTGGTATAGAAAGAGAATATGGGGGAGTAACTAGTACAGAAGTGGTTTCTAGTTATTATGGCTATGACAGTACTTCAGTATTATCATGCACTCAAAAATTTGCTATTCCTGAAGATGTTGATAATTCAGATGTCGTTGGCACATGGTTAAAAACATGGACATGGATGAGTGGAAATACAATATCTTATTCTATTGAAACGAATCATAATGGAGCTTTTGCAATTAATTCCAGCAGCGGGGTTATTACTATTGCGGATGCCACAAAGATAGATGGGAAAATAGTTGCAACGGATACATTAATTAATCTAGTGATAAGAACTTCGGATCCTATTCTTGGGCAAGAATTAGACACTGCTAAAATATGGGTTAAAGAAAACGCACATTGTTTATTTTTTGATAATGGTGGTGCTGGTGCAGGCACTAGGAGTGATCCGCATGATGATCTTAATGATGCTGCAATGACTACAGGTTATGGTTATTTTATGAAACGTGGAGTTACCTTTACCAGTCAAACGAATGCTATTTCAACTCATATTGCAACTGCTGCACATCCCACAATCATAGGAGCGTATGGGTCAGGGGATAGACCAATATTTGATGGCGTTGGTGGAACTACACAAGGATTTTTCTTTGGCAGTATGGCAGATTGGACTAATGGCAGATGCGAATATATTTATATGTATGATTTAGAAATTAAAGAGTATCATTATATTGCAATGGAAGTTTATTCTAAATCGAAGAATATGGGTTTTTACAATTTGTATATGCATGAAAACGATCCTGCTGGAGTACAAAGCAACTTTGTTATTAGCACTAATGATTATGCTGATACGGCAAGTTATATGCCTTTTGAATTAATTAATTGTGTATTTGAATCGAGTGATCCTACTCATGTAGATAATCTTTCTCATATAAAAGTTGGAGCAAGTCCTGTATATATAACAAATTGTTATTTTGGGCGTACATTAGGGGGAGCTTTAAGACTTGCAGACGGAAGTTATGGAGCGAAGATTAAATATACTACTTTTAACACGTTAAACACTGATCTTAATGATACGCATAATAGCATTCAGTGTCGTATGCATAATACAACTGTTGAGGATTGTAGGTTTATTGGATCAACTCATGGTTTACGTACTGCAAGTCCGGGCGATGGTACTTATTTTATGCCTGACAATCTTGTCGTGCGCAATTGTTATTTTTATGGGCAATTGTTGAGTGCGATTTTTATACAACCAAATACCAATTCAGATAATAATAATGTTGGGCATATTTACGAAAATAATCTTATTAAGAATGTTGAGGAAGGTATTCGATTTCGAGATATGAAAACCTTAATAATTAGACGAAATACGATAATTGGTGGTTCCTATGCAACTTATGGGATTATTGGTCATTCGTCTGAAAGTTCATCGGGAATTAGTATTTATTACAATGTAATTTACGGATTTCCAGATGATGAAATTAATATTCCATTAAGCACTTCTCTTACTGTTTATAATAATACTGTTGATGGATCAATAACTTTGACAGGGTCTACTTCACCAATTACACGAAATAATTTTTACCGTGTAATCTGTACTACAAACACTTCTAATAATATCAATATTCCAGATATTGTGTATAGTAATTATTTTATTGATTATGCGGGACACAATTATAGGCTTAAATCAACAGCAACGGGAGCCATTGACGTTGGATATAATGTAAGTCTCACTCCCGATATGATTGGGACAACAGTTCCGCAAGGCAGTGCGACCGATATTGGTGCTTATGAATATATACCTTAATAACGACTAAAATGAAAGAATTTATTGCTCTTATATTATGATGACTTTAGGTTGTGGTTGGAATGAATATATACAATAATGGCTGACGAATACATAAATATTGACAAACAAACACTTGATTTAATCAAGTATCCCCCACTATACTCACCAATTGTAGTGTATGGAAGTGATTACAATTATTCATCCAATAATCTTCGTGGGAAGTTATGGCAATTCTGCTATCGATATAAGTATGTCGATACTAAAATGAAGTCAGTATTCTGTCCATATTCAGAAGTAGCAATACCCCAAGGAGAAGAATTACCCAACGGAGATTTTCTGCCTGATTTCCACCATAATAATTTTATTGCCGTAGGATTAAATTTTGGTCATCATACAGTAGAAGAAATAGAAGTAGCTTATCGTATTGGGAACTTGGGTAATCTTTATGTATATGATCGGATTAAGAGATATGTCCTCCCAGTAGAGGCGAAATTTACAGGCAGGATAGTAAAAGGCAATCAGAGTGCTATTGATATGGTAGGCAGGGATGGTGGGATAAATATTAAGGATATTAAAGAAGGAATGGTATTGAACGGCCCATCATTTGATATAGACAACTTTTTTATTGTAAAGGTAGACATCCCCAATGAGACAGTATATTTAAGCGGCGTAGCAAGTGTCAGACATGGACTTCCTTCCTGGTATATAACTACTGAAGTTGATATTGTAGCAGAATATTCAATATTCCGGAATGACAAAGTTGATTATGCTGTTCCCACACAAGAGGCAATAGAATCTTTTGACGGGGCTCCATTAACCTGTGGGTCATTTGAGGTCATCGAGAGCAATAGGATAGTTGTAGGGAATGTTAAAACCGGATTTGATAATACAGTGCCAGATGTGGAGGCAAGTGTCTTAAATGAGGAGAAAAGTGTATTGTTGACAAATTATGATTACAAACATTTTTATTCTAATATAATAAAAAACCCATATTTAGGAGGTTCAATTGAGGATATTGCATTTTTAGTGGTTGCATTCCCAGATGAATTAACTGATAATGATTATATTTATATAAGTTTGAATTTTACAGATAATGTACCAACAGTACATGTCCCATTATTAATAAATGCAACGTACTATAAACAAGTAGGGTCAACAGACACAAATATTAATATTGTACAATATCTTATTAATAAATTATCATTAGAAAGCAATCAAGGGGAACCAGGTATTTTATGGCATGAACATAACTTTGATGTCATGAATTTAACTTACTTTAACGATTCCCATAATGCAACACAGGTTATTGAATTTTATGATGAAACATTTGATTCTGGAAATTATCAGAAGGGTAGTATCTTAAAGTATAATGGAAAATATTATATATCAAACGTACAACCAAATACTAATCATGCTCCATCTGGAACAACTAATAATAATGCATATTGGAACTATCTTGGAGATAATCCACTAAAGATATTTGTAATAAAAGCAATGGGAGCTGGAACTTTGGATGGGCAACAATATAATTGCACATTAAATTTAGCCGCACTTTCAGTCTTTAAACCCCAAGAAGTTTATTCTATATTTAAATACGGATGTCCTATAAATGTAGGAATTGAATATTTTGACTATGCTGGGAGATTAAGCGCTGCAAATAAATCTGAACAGATGACCATTGATATTCCTTATATGAGTTCAATAGTATCAACTCCATATGCATTTTCATATAACAACATTGTGAATAATGTTAAACTAGAAATAAAGCATAAACCTCCCATTGACGCTTATGGCTACCGGATACTTATTGATAGGAATGTCCCTTGGTTTTTTCAATTCTTTTTTTATGGACCTGCCAATGATGATACAGATATAACTGACGATAATATTCATTGGAGAATTAATGTAAACAGAACTATTCAGAATTTAAGGGATTATATTCCTAAAGCAACTCTTTCCCCATACTTATTTGAGAAGGGAGATAGAATAAGGATACTCGCTTTTCAGAATAGTTTAGATGTAAATTATACATTAAACCGATGGAGAAAATATAACCAAGTTTACGATGCCGAAATTATTGGATATGATTATCCGCTTGAATCTGAAACATACATGAAGGATAATGGAGACGGGACTCCGGGGACAGGAGATTATATTCTTGATAGCGATGGAAATAAAATAAGGGAAGTCTCTACGGGATATATTATTGTTGAGAGGTCTCCAATCCCAACTGCAGACATAGCGAGTGCCGTATATCTATTATACGAGATATACCGTCCGAGAAAAGTCTCCGATGAAAATACTGCATATTGGGAAATTGGTAAATCATTTGCAATTGGTAACCCTGGGGCAGAAGAAAGATATCATAAAGGAGATACAGATCAGGACCCCGCCGATCTTATTAATACACCGGCAGAAGTAACTCTTAATGGTGGAAATGTTTACCGTAAAATGCGATATTCAGGAGAAGCCGATGTTTATTTCCCAGTAGAATCATTATCGTTATCTGACTTTTATGAATCAGATTCGATAAGTATTGGAAGGTCAAATATCATATCGGAGGATATTGAACAAATCACAGAAGAAAATGCCTATATGTGGAGTTCGACATTCTTGGAGGATACGGCAATTAACCAATTGAATAAATTCCCCACTGGTAATAAGGGCAGATTACAGAGTAAACATGGAACGATTACCGCATTTCTTGAACAGGGATTTATCCTTACTGCTTTCCAAGATAGGAAGATAACCAGCATTTATATAGGCAGACAGTCATTAATTGACCCTTCGGATGGTTCTGAAAGAATTAATCTTTTGTCCAATGCTGTATTTGGGACAGTGCGTCCATCAGCATCAGAATATGGATGTAGTGATCCCAAGTCTATATCAGTTTCCCAAACTCATATTTATTTTTGGGATGGGTATAATTCAGAATGGTGTAGGCTCGCTTATAATGGAATATTCCCAATATCAGATTATGGGGAGAATAAATTTTTCAGCAATCTAAATGCTGCAATGAAATTGGATGGCACCAGGCGATCTATTTCTGCATTTGATTTTAAGCACGATGAACTGATTGTTTCCCATGAATATCAGACAGTAAATGATTATTACTTAACTATTATCGGCCAGTATGTAATTGGGGAAAACAAATTAACCGGGATAGGGCGTAGTGGAGGAAGTGTCATTGCTGATTTACAAGTGGGAATGATTTTAACCCAACTCGCATCATCTGAAGTTACCCCAGAAATAAATCTAACTATTCTTAAAATAGATAGTGCTAGTAGGACTATCTACCTGGAACAGATGATACCTTTCGGGGTGGGGATAACCGGGCCAGTAGAAATTACTGCACTTGTATTGAAAAGAGTTGAAATGGTAACACTTGCATTCAATGAACCGACAAATGGGTGGAAATCACGTTATCCGTTTGTGCCAGAGTTTATGATTAACTATGGTGATGAATTACTGTCATTCATAAATGGGAGATGCTATTTGCATAATTCTGATTATGTACCGTCTAATAATTTCTATGGGATACAATTTGAGCAATGGATAAAATTTGCCTTTGTATTTCCCATTACTATGATCTTTGAAGGCATTGAATTCATATCAAATAAGCGATGGGGAGCGATAGCAAAAGGGGATATTCAGGTAATTGCCATGGATGATAGGGGAATGGATATGGAGAGTAAATTACCATCAGTAAAATTCAGGAATGTAGAAGGTAAATTTGTGAGTGAACTACTTCGGGATATGAATACCCCAGGGATTGACAATGAAAATCATGCTCTTATGGAAGGAAGGTTTTTAAGAGGCCCAGTGTGCATTGTTAAATTTACTAACTTTGAGACTGTGAAAACGGTTCTTTACGAGGTTTCTATCTATTTTAATCAGTCATTATAAAACAAAAAGATATGCCAGCAGCAGCAGCAGCTTTAATTCCGGTGGCAATGCAGATTTTCCAAGCCATAAGGCAGGGATCGCAAGCCAATAAATTAGAAGGGCAATATGGGCAAAGACCTAATATGCCAATTCCCCAAGGAATGTATGATGCTTTGGATATTAAGAAGAATCTTGCATTACAAAATGGATTACCGCGTCAGGATTTAATCATGGATAAGCTGAATGAAAGTTCAGCAAATGCCATGTCCAATATAAAGGAATCCGCAACTTCCCCATGGCAAATAACATCCGGTGCCCAGAAATTAGGAGAAATAAGTGCTGAAAAAACAAAAGATTTAGGAATCGCTGGCGCCGAATATAGTGCCGGGGCAAAGAATGACTGGGCGTCAGCACTTGAAGGATTAGCAAAGATTCAACAGGATCAGTTTATGTATAATGATTATGCTCCCTATATGAATGCTATGAATACAATAAGGGGATTAAGAGAAAACGGGAATCAGAATCTTTATTCAGGAACAAGTAATATGGCCGGAATACTTGCAAATTCGACTAATGAAAATGGTGATTCAAATAGTATCTGGGACAGTATATTTGGAGGGAAAAACAAACAAACAACGAGTGCTCCCACAATAACAGTGTAAATAAAAATACAATGGCAGATCCTTTATCAATACCAACAACGATACTTCCAGGGAGTACATTTGATCCTGTCCAATGGTCGAAAGAACGCAGGCAGGAAATACTTACCGAACAGAAGGACAGGAGAACACGTTATAATGAGGCATGGGGGAGTGTTGGTATGCCTTCTGATTTAAACAAGAATGTTCAACAGCAGTTAATAGCAAAAAGAAATGAATTGATGGATTTTGGTGCATCCCAATTAGCAGAAGGTATTGATATTACAGACATTTCCCACTCAAAATATGGAATGGAAGCCTCTAAATTCAAAGATCAACTTAACCAATTAGTATTAGAAGTAACAAAAACAGTTGCTCTTGATAAATACTTGGGAGAAGTTCGCAATATGATGGCCAAGGATGATAAAAAAGTTATTAATAAACAGGCTACCATTGATAACATGAATAAATTAAGGGGATTCAGAAATATTCAGGAAATTGATGATTTTCTTGCTTCAAAAGGAGATAATATTATTGAAGTTAATCCACCCCAATTTGACGTAGATAAATACATATTTGATTATCTTAAAGATACTGGTGTAAAAGGGATGCCTTCAGAATATGAAACTAAAGAAGGAAATTTTTTGGTTAAACGTGAGTACAATGAAATTTCCCCAGAAGAACTCAAAAATTCTTTTACGGGAATGTTAAATGATGCTAAATTCAAAGAGAAGATAAAAACTATAAGGGAAAATGATGCCGTTGATTTTGGAGGCAGTGATTTGAAATATTTAATGGAGCGTAAAGGGAATAGATTGTTAAGGCAACAAACAGGTTTGAAAAGTGATTATATTGAACCAAAAATGTCGAAGGAAAGTGATAAAAAAAAATACCAAGTATCCAATGAACCAGTTAAATCAACTATCTTTTATGGTGCAAATGCTGACAAGACATATAGCGCAGTTGGCAAAAACCCAATAACATTTGATCAGAGTAAAATAGTAACAATTCCTGCCGGATTAGGTGTAATTGATATAAGGACAGGGAAAACAGTAGTGACTCCCGACAATGTTGAAATTACACCTATAAACACAGCAGAGTATTATGTGTCAACAGTACCCACTAAATCACCAAAGGGAACTGTATGGCCGGCGGGAACAATTTTACCTGAAGGAGATTATTCAAAATTCCCCAATGTAATAAAGAAAAGGTTTGTACAAGCGGCTTACTCGGAAGGCAGCGGGGAGAAAAAACAAAACAAGACAGTTTTCATCCCATACGAGAACATAAAGAACGAATTGGACGCTGTGTATAAGATGGCTGGAGATATTCCTAAAACATCGGGTGCTGAAGTAGAAAGACAGACATCAGGTGGTAAAATTGCAATATTTGATGCTGAAACAAAGAAATTTATAAGGTGGAAATAATATGCCAGACCCGAATACTATACCAACGTGGGAAGAAACCACAGATGTTTCCCAGGCTATTCCTAAATGGGAAGAAACAGTTGACGTAAAAAAAAAAGGCGAATCTATCGTTGGTTCAAAAGATGGTGGCCAACCTTTACGGACACAGGATCAGGATACTCCATTACCTTTGGGATATCAGAGAATACTTAAAACAGGCAAAATACCTGTTAACCCATTTGAGAAAGCAGCGTTAGGACAGGATTCTATAGATGAAGTTCAGACAACTCCAATTACAGTAACATCCCCAAAAGAAAAAAAGCCATTACGGGAACCAAGTGTTTATGATCAGGCATTGGAAGACACCGAAAAATGGTATGGACAATGGCCTTCCCCGAGAAAGAAAATCAGCAATTTTAATCAGGCAGCATCTCAAATAAAATCCAAATACCAACAGCATATCGACCAGGGTATGCCGGAAGATCAGGTTAATGCAAATTTGGATATTGAGATATCCCAATTAGCAAAACAACAGGGGTTATTATGGGAGAATGGAGAGGTATCTGTCCCCCAAGCGGAAGTTGATAAATACGAGGAGACATACAAACGTAAACTTGATGAGCGGTTATCAAAGATTGCAGAGGATAAGAAGAATCCATATATTAAAGATGTTCTTGGGAATTTAGGCTCTGGGTCCGCACAAGTACTTGCAACCCCCTATAACCTGTTGGCAATATCCGAGAAAGTAGGAAATGCTATTTTAAATCCTTTGGGCGTTGATCCATCAACATACTGGCAAGACTTCTCAAAATACCTTGCTGAAAATCAATCTGAAATGGCTGAAAATTCAAAAAGGTATGATGAAGATATAATTAGCCTGGCAAAGAAGGGGGAAGTAGGAAAAGCTATTGGTTCTGCAGTATTACAAACAGCGCAGGCCCTTCCCATGTTAAGCACTTTGATTATGGGTAATGCAGCCGGAGCGACAAATTCAGCATTGGCATTTATGGGCACAAGTTCTGCCGCCCAAGAGTATATGTCAAATAACGACAAGAAGGATATTGGGGAATTCTATAAGATAATAGATGCCATGGGCGTAGGTTTGGCGGAAGTGGCGGGGGAATCGCTTGGCACAGTGACTATCTTAAGAGGAATAAAGAAAGGTATTGAAGAACGTGGGGCTAACATTGTGCAACAGGAACTTACCGATATGTTGCGGACCAATATGCAACGTAATGTAGCAATGATAATGAGGGGTAATTCTGATATGGTCAGGGAAGGTGTTTCAGAGGGAATGACACAATTTGCACAGAATCTTATGGCAAAGGCAACTACTGATCCCAATAGGAATATATGGGAAGGAGTTACGGATGCAGCTATTGTTGGATCTTTAATAGGTAAAGGAATAAATCTTTCATTAAATGCGGCCAATAGTGTAAAGACTGCCGGGATAAAAAAGACAATCAGGGAAACCGTTAAACAGGTTCCGGAGAATTATTCATTGGATGCGAAAGAGAAACTTATTCCTTTAATTATTGAGAGAGATGCTATTAAGGCAAAAATAGAGGATGCTACCGATCCGATAAAGAAAATGATGTCTCCCCAGATAAAAGCAATTGACGATGAAATAACAAAAATTTCAGCGAAAGAGGAAGGCATTGAGCTCCCCGTTGAAGAAAAGCCAAAGGAAGGTGAAAAGAAAGAACCAGAGGTGGTAATTCCCAAAAGTGAGGTTACGGTATCAAGTGAAGGAATAGCTCCTTTAAATGAAGAAAAACCTATTGAAAAGCCTATTGTTGAATCAGAAATATCAACAGAATTTACATCGCAAGGAGGTAATAAAATTATTAATGAAAAAGGAGAACCATTAACTGTATATCATGGTACAGATAGTAAATTCTCTGAATTTAAGAATAAGGGAGATGTTACTGTTAGTACGCAGGGATTAGATGCCACAAAAGAAAGTGATTGGTATAGTGCTGGATCATTATTGGGCTTTTGGTTTAATAGTGAATCAAATCCAGGAAATAAGGGAAGTAAAAATATAATTAAGGCAAATATATCTTTAAAGAAACCTTTCTACGTTGATTCATTAGAGGAATTAGTTCAAACAATGAAAGATGATATAGTTGATATTAAAAACATACAGAAAGATAAATATGAAATTTTTGAAAACATTGAATTGAATAGTGAATTGATGGATGGATTAGTAAATAAATGGAAAGAAGAAGGCTATGATGGCATTATTATAAAAAATGATGAGGAATTTGGAGGCAGATCATATATTGTATTTGATGCTAAACAAATAAAACAAGAGAAGGAGGAACCAATCAATGCCAAAGGGATATCTAAAAATGAAAGCACAGTTTATCCGGGAGGGGATGAACAAGCAGAAAGCAGAAACAAAAGCGGCGAAAATTTGGAACAGCCAAAGGAAGCCGGGGCAAAGGCCAGTAACGAGAAAGAAAGATTAGCCAGGGTAGAAAATGTAAAGGCTAAAAAACTTACTCATATTGAAGGGTTGCAGATGGGGCAAAATCAAGCTGCAGGAACTTATTTTTCCACAGAAAATGAAAACAGATATGCCACAAAAGAAAAACCCGCTAAAGAAGTTGCGGTTACCGTGGAAAACCCTATCGAATTTGACCAACAGAAAGGGGAATTTCAAGATATACGGACGAATCTTCTTAATGAGAATAAAACCAAGTTTGTTGAGGGTGATTTCTTGGAATATAAAACCCCCACAAAGGATAAATTTACCGTAGACGATTTAAATGAACCCGGGGTAGAGAAACTTGCTGGAATAGTTACGGATCATTTTAAAGCGCAAGGATATGATTCAATCCATTTTATAGGAAAGGGAGAAGGTGAATTAGTCGTATTTGACAGTAAAGTATGGAAATACAAGGCTGAAATAGATAAGAAATCTTTACATGATCGTATCGTGTCGAGATTGAAAGATTATAATTCTATCCCACGATCATATACAAAAAAGAGATCAATTATTTTCAATGAAGTAAATAATCTTGTTTCTAAATTAGGATATAGCATAAGTCAAAAAGAGGGTGTGCTTTCAGTAAATAAAGACGGTAAACCCATAAAAAAAATATCAGTGCCAAGGACGAAAGAAGGATTACAATCTCATAAATCTTTAGAGGAGTATGAAGATAAAGATTTTATTGACTTCGTAAATAAGATTAGTGATTCCCCAGAGAACATATTTGGATTCTATGATACAGGCATTGCTAAAAATAAAATACAACAGGCTATTCAAGATATTAATGATGGTAAAAAGAATGCTAATACCAATGATTTATTGGATTATTTGGAAGATGTTTTTGATAAAGGAGAAGTTACATTTTACGATGCTGTATCAAAACAACTAATTAAAATACCGATTGATGATGTGTTAAGAAGCATTGATGAGGCAAATAATATTACCGATCAGGAATTGAATAATCCATATACCACACAGGAAATAAATGATATGGTTGATGATTATTACAACGGTATGGTAGATGAAGTTGAGTTTGGCGATATCCATACAAAACTATTTACAGATAATGTTTTCCCAGAAGAAGATTTTGAATCACTAAAAAACAACTACAATGACCAACAACAATCCAGAAAAGAAGAAGGCAATGATTCGCCTGAAGAAGTTAGTCCTAATATCAAGGTTGAAGGACCAGTACCGCCTAAAGAATCAAAAGCAGCAGCAGAAACAAGAATAAAACTTGATGCTGAAATTATTGATAATGAGAAGTTATCGAAAGCTGCCAAGATTAGGAAAAATGAAAAGATAGCTGAATTTCATAAACGCAATGCTTTATTTGGTGACACCAAGAAGGAAACGGAAGGATCAACTTTGTTTAATGCTAAAACAGAATTTTCCCAGAAAACCATAGACAACCTTATTGCTACAGAAGTCGGAGAAATAAGACTATTGGAAGAAAAAATAGTTACTTTAAAAAAGAACAAAGAGGCAAAGATTAAAGAGGCCGTATCCCAAAAGGAAATGTTTGGAGAACCTAAAAAAGAAGTCAAGGAATATAAATACAGATTACTATTAAGACCATTTGATATTGGGACTTACCCAAAGGAAGGATTTATTCGACATGAATCTGATGATAGTAATTATGGAACAGTTGTAATGGACCGTCCCTTATCCGTAAGAGACTATGAGCGATTTGATTTGTTACCAGTTACGGAAATTGAGAGCGTACAAGGAAAGGAGTTTGTAGATTCTGACGGATATTATTCAAAAATATCACTTAAATGGTGGAATAATCAAAGGGGGGCAGAAGTATCTATGTATGATACAGACGGGAATCTTGTTAGTGATCCATTTGGGATGTCGGCAAAGGAAATTCTTAAAAATATAAATGAGGCATATTGGACTGAGAAACCAAAAGGCCCACCCAAAATGGAAGAAAATGCCTTTGCCCAACAGAGTAAAGGCAAAAAGAAAACTCCCACAAGTAAGGAAAAAGGAATACAGAAACCAGTTAATCCCACTGGAAAGGAAACTAAAAAAGAACCTACAAAGCGCTGGATAGATGAAGAACAAGTAACCAATGAAGGACTAAAGGGTATTGAAGTTCCTGAACTTGTTAAAATGATTGTTAAGTTATCAGGGAAATATCCGGCATTAAAGAATTTCCAAAAGAAATTAGGAGTATTCTATCACTCCGAGACAGGTGATTCATCTATTGCTTTGCATCGTAAGTTATTTACCAAGGATGGGATAAATATGCTTGGGAGAGTGATAGCACATGAATTTGGCCATTTCATTGATTTTCTGCCAGAAGGAACTTTAAAAAGGGGGAATATACTTGGACGTATCGCTTCATTAAAAGAATATTTCTCAAAAACACTTGGAGAGAAACCGGGGAAAGAGGATACTGTTTTAACTCCTAAAGATAGGGCATTACTTCGCAAAGAAGCAGAACGTAGTTTGAAGGAAGAATATGATAAGGGTATTAGGGAAATTATCGAAGAAGTAATAAAAGAAGAACCCATATTTGAAGAATCAGGATTAACCACGGAAGATATTCTTGGAATTTGGAATGATAATCATGCTAGGGAAAATAACCCTGAACTATATGAATATATTGCCAAACTTTCTTCATACCAAAAGAAAAGGATCGTAATAGATGCATTGAAAGGATTAATTGATACAGAAGTACTAAAAAGATTCAGTAAGGGTAAACAAATCGGAGTGAAGTTGACGAAGGAACTTATTAAGAAAACAGTCACTCCAAAACCTATAGACAGTATTTCTATACGCGATAAATATCGTGAATTATTAAGGGAGGAGATAAATAAACGGAGGTTATTTGAAGCAGAAGTTATCCGTGAGGAATTGGAAGCATTAACTAAATGGTGGAACCCGTATGATGAAGGAGCAGACGCCACGTACACTGAATATCGTAAGAGTGGGAAGGAACTGTATGCAGAAGCATTAAGTGTATTATTGAATAATCCACAAACCATAGCAGAACGCGCACTATTTTTTAATCGAGCATTCTTTAATTATTTTCCCAATAAACCAAATGTAAAACAAGTTTATGATGAGATTCAAGACCTGATAAGCAAACCAAAAGAAGTATTGCAACAGGATCGTTTGAATAGGGTTTATGATGGATTTAAACGGGCAGAATCTAAAAGACAAGAGATTGCAAAGCAAGAAAAGATGCCCAAGTTATCAGGATGGAATAAATTATTGAAAGATTATGTCTCATTAATAATTCCCATCATAAGAAAGATACCAGAACCACGTAAATTAACCATGGAGTTAAATGATCGACAAGTTCTACGTGATTATCTTGAAAAACTTGCATTTGCCAATGAGAAGGTGGCTGTAATGTTGGTTGATATGGAGAAGAATATTAATAAAGAACTTGAAAGATCGGGGTTGTCTGTTGAGGATTTTTCAGCATTATTGGAAGTAGAAAGAAATATTTCCCAAAGAACCGATATAGCCAATCCGTATGCTTTTCAACAAATAGCTTCCTCTGAACTAAAAGCTTTCATTGAAAGTAAGTTTACCGGAGAGCAAAAAGAAACAATGGATAGAGTTAAGCAAACCTTCCATAATAAAGTATTTGACATAATGGAGAATGCTTATAGGGCAGGGATGTTCACCCCAGAACAATATGAGTATATTTCAAAATTCAAAGATAGCTATGCTACATTTCAGGTAGTTGATTACATTGATAAGAATAGTGTCGCAGCAGGATTTAAAAAGGCGACAGGAACATTGAAAGAAGTTGAGAGTCCTTATATTTCCACACTATTTAAGGTAGCCTCGGTAATAAAAGGGATAGAGAGACAGAATGCTGTAAGCGCATTTATAGATGCCTATACCAAATATTTGCCAGGAGAGATTGCTGCATCGGAACATCGGAGAATAAATGGAATATCTACTGGATTCAAAGATGGAAAAAACAAAGGTAGAATTGAATATTATAAAGATGGTAAGTGGTCCGGTTTAGATGTTGATCCCTATATAGCAGAATTCTTTGAAATGAATAAACCTTCTGATTTAGGTCAATTAATTACCATATTTCACTATTTTAATAAGGGATTTAAACCTTTGGTAACCACATGGAATGTCGGGTGGGCTTTTTTCTCAAACATCTTTAGAGATCACCCCAGAACGTTTTACAATACATTCGCAATATTGGCTTCAACGGAAGGAATGTCAAAAGTTGATGCATTGAAATTACCCGCAACTTATTTTAAGTCTCTTATCAGTATAATGCCTGATGCAAAGAAATTTGTTCAAGGGGAATTAACTCCTTTAATAGAAGATATGATTAATGAGGGGGTATTACGACATGGATTTTTTGGATCATACGATCCCCACGCAGAAGAATCTATCGGGCCAGTATTCCAAGCTGCTGGAATGATTAGAAAAGATCAATCAGTAAGAGATAAGATAGCTGAAAGATCCAAAATTCTAAAGGTTGGATTAAAGATATTGGGGGGTATTGAATTTGCGGGGCAGATACTAGAAGTAAGTTCTAAAATGACAGCCTTTAATTTATTACAACAGAATTTAGGAAACGCAAAAGCGGCTGGATTTTATACTCGAAATTATGCAGGGACTCCAAACTATTTGGATAAAGGAACTCATACAAGAACCACAAACGAAGTATTTACATTTTCAAATGTTATTCTTCAATCCATAAGGACAGATTCAGAGATTGCCTTTAAGCCGCAAACAAGGGGAGCATACTGGTCCGCACAAGTAATATCAGTTGTTACCCCTGCAGCATTAATGGCATTGGCGGCAGCAGGATTATTTGGGGATGAACTCGAAGATTTGTATGGCCAACTTACTGAATATGAGAAAACAAATTTCCTTTGTGTTATATGGGGGAAAACTTCCGAAGGGAAGCCAGTTTATACTAAAATACCAATCCCAGAATTTTCAAGAGTAACTCATGGTATTACTTATAAAACAATGAAGGCATTACTTGACGGAGAAGGAATATCTAAACCGGAACAATTACTTGCATTGGGATCCTCTTTAACTCCAAGCCCTTCTCCATTGATAAAAACAGGGATGGGATGGACTCAATATATTGCGAATAAGAATCCTTATGATTTTTTTTATGGTAGTAATGTGCTTACTGATAGGGCACAAGAAGCCAGAGGATGGCCTGCATTAAAGAAAATGATTACCTGGTCAGTTAAAAACATGGGAGGTGGATTTATAACAAAATTCTACGATTATGATCCCATTAAAAATACTACCACAGAATATATTTTAAAGAATATCCCACTCGTAGGCAGAGTTGTTAAAATAGGTGGTTATGGACAATCAGAAACACTTTCAGGTATAGGTAGCGAAGTAAGGTCAGAGAAGGCAAAAGAATCTCTTAAATTGGATAAAACAATCAATGAATATGTAATAAAGGCATTAAGCCAAGGAAAAGATATGACCACTTCAGGTGAGATAATGGATGAAATGAAGAAGGAAATATACGGAACTGACAAAATTTCCCCAGAACAAAATAGAGAATTTTACTATACCAAAAAGAAGTTCAAAACCAAATTGGTAAAGGGGATAAAGAGTCCATTCTCAACCACCGTTTCTTCGATTGTAGATAGCCAATCTAATGATGAGAAAGTAGCCAAATTACAGGAATATACTTTGATCTATGGAGAGGATAAATTCATTGAATTGATTAATTATCTTTCAAGTCAGGAATTAATATCGGATGCTTTACGCTCAAAGGTCAAGGATATGGTTGAAAATATTGACCTGGATGAACAGAAAAGAAATGATATTATACAGGCATTGGACCAGTATAATGAAATCCAATCTGGAAGTCGCATAATACCCCAATAGTAAAGTAGCAACAAAATTTGTCTATATAGAACGGAATCCTTAATATTACAAAGCAAAAATTAAAGCCATGAAAAAATACATTATTCCTTTAGTACTTGTAGTTTACGCAGCAGCGCTAATCTATATGTTTATTCAATATAAGCCAGGCGTTAAAATTGTGTATCAGCAGACCTTCCCCACGGTAATAAATCAACCTGTTAAAGAACGATTAATACAGGGCACCTGGTCCGATTACTCCAATATTTTTGTTGTGGGGAGCAAATTACATCCAGGTTCTACTGCTATAGTTGCTGAAAATGGCGTGGTCGCAACTTCTCTTATTAATACAACTATTAAAATTACTGGTAGTGGTGGTGCGGTAGATATATCTAAAAATCCGCAAATAGTTGCAGGAACATCCGGGCAGATAATTATATTACAAGGTAATAGTAACACAAATACGGTATTATTTGAGGATGGAACAGGGTTACAGCTTAATGGGAATGCTGCTTGCACTTTGGGAGTAGGTGATAAGTTATGTTTACAATATGACGCTACAGATGTAGTTTGGTATGAATTATATAGATCAGATAATTAAACAATGAAAACCTTGAATGGATAGAGAAAGAAAAAGTAAGTGAAAACCCAGATACGGCTGATAAATTATGGAAAGTTAATAAATAATCAAAATTATGATCTATGTAATACTCCTTGGCCTTTCGTTTTACTTTCTGATAGTAGGAATTATATCAGGGATAACCTGGATATGGATTTTGTCAGGAAGTGTTTTACTGTGTACGATTGCGGTTTTAATTTTAAAGAAATATTTTACAAGGATATGAAACTAACAACAGATCAACGGGACCTTATAGTCTTTATCGGGATAGTATTGTTTATGTTTTTATTAACTCTGATGCAAGCAATATGAAAAAGTTACTATCATTTGGGATAAATGATTATCCCGGAAGTCAAAATGATCTTCAAGGGTGTGTGAATGACACTAAAAATATAGTTAGTCATTTAGGGATTTTTAAATCCTCCGTCAAAAATGCTATTGCTATTGCAAAGACATTTAAAAGTTTTGGATTTGAAACGCAAGTATTTTTAAATTCTCAAGTAACGAAGGAAAAGTTACGGAGTGAAGTAACAAACCTTGTCTTAGCTGCAAATTCAGGCGATATAATTGTTATCCATTATTCAGGCCATGGAACAAGATTAATTGATAAAAATGGAGATGAATCTGACGGTTATGATGAAGCATTATACTTGTATGATGGTGCATTCTCCGATGATGAATTCAGCAAGATAATGCTTAAACTTCCAACGGGGGTAGAATGTGTATTTATGATGGATAGTTGTTTTTCAGGGACTATTACTCGTAAAATTAATCAAAAGGCACGTTTTAAGCCATTATTAGTTGAAGTTGATCATAATGGTGACCCCATCCAAAGAAAGAATAGGATATTGCATGTGAAGGCTTCAGAGATGAATCATTTAGTATTTTCTGGATGTTCTTCTACACAAACATCAGCCGATGCTCAAATCCAAGGTTTTTATAATGGAGCATTTACTTTCTATGCTATGGACGCTTTGACGCCGGGGATTTCCTATAAAGAATGGCATAAAAGATTTCTCAAAAAGATAAAGTCTACTGGCTACGATCAGACTCCCCAAATCGAAGGACCGGAATGGTTAATGGAAAAAGGAGTATTTGGGAGTAAGTTGAAGAGTCATAACTGTTGGTTAAAATTTTGGCAATAATGAGACAAACTCCCCATTCCATAATCGACTGTGCCCAAAAAGAGGTACTCGTTGAGATAAAAACTTCTCTTGAATTTATCAAAGACAATTCCGCCATCAAAGAATTGATAGAAGCTAAACTCACTGGGATACACGCTGAAATAATGGCTAATCATGAAATTGAAGAATCATTATTAAGAGAGGTTATGAAAAGACAAGATAAAACCAATGGGACGATTATCCGTCATGAGGAACTCCTTCTTACATTAGATATACTGACAAAAGATATTATAAGGGATTACTCTATTATCCGGTATATGAAGAATAATCCTATCAAATCAGTACTTATCGCATTTGCTTTTGTTGTGATTGGGGCTTATATAGCGGATAAAATAGATATCAGGACCTTAATTGATTTGCTGAAGTGATGGCTACAATCCATAAATTAGGGGTATTTAGGAAAAGGATATTACAGGATTATTCTATTATTCGGTATATGCATGTTGATCCCATCACGGCAATTTTTATTATATTAGCATTGATTATAGGAGGGGCATATTTTATATCTAAAAATTAACCAAAAATGATTAAATTAATTCTATTAGTAAGCGGGTTAACCCTTATAGCATTCGGGTTTGTGCATATCCTTTTATTAGATAAACTATTTTTAGGAAAATCTAATTACCTGCGGATGAAATGGTGGGTTGGTAAGATCACTCTTGGATTAACTATCATTTTCTTTGCCAGTGGGGTAATAATGTTGATTAACGTCTTATTCAATGAATAAAGAAGTTGATATTACCTTACATCGAAATCCAGATAATGGAGTAAGCACTATTGGGAGACTCATTATTGGTAGTTTCGAATGTTGGACATTGGAAGATCCCCATCATAGTATTAAGATTTATGGGAAAACAAGAATACCTGCAGCCCGTTATGAAATAATTTTAAGGACATTTGGAGATAAACATGACAAATATAAGGAAAGATTCCCATTCCATAAAGGCATGTTATGGTTACAAGATGTCCCCGATTACGAAGATATTTTAATTCATACCGGCAACCATGCAGGGGATACTAAAGGTTGTATTCTGACAGGGAGTCACAAGGTGAATGACGATTGGGTAGATGATTCTACGAATGCTTATCTGGCATTGTATGGGTATTGTCTGTGTTTATTTGATTTAGGGTGCCAGGTATTCATAAACATCATGGATGAGAAAATAAATTAACTTTTTTGACTAAAGAGTTGCACTTGTATTTTTAATCTTGTACATTTGTCAATTATTTCTGTTTAATATTTATAAACCAATAACTTGTAAAATGAAAAAAATCTTATTTCTATTTTCGCTTCTGCTATTAGGAGGAGCAATCTTTGCACAAACTGGGGATACAGGCTTTCATGATGCACTATTAGCCTTGGGTGTGACACCGACAGTAGTAACTCTTGTTTTGGGGATCGGGGCAATCCTATTGGGTCAGTTTGCCCTCCCACAGAAATGGACTTCAATACTTTTATTATTGGAAGTCGGGATCCATTGGATTAATGAAAACACAAACCGGTTAAGCGAGAAACAAAAGCAAGTAAAGGCAGCCTTTGATAATGAATTAAAATCGATGAAGAAAAAAGGTATTGTGATTCCCACAATATTGTTATTACTAATATTCAGTATCGGAGCAAATGCCCAATCAAAATTCACCGGTTTCTTTGGCCCTATTAACAAGGCCGTAAAGGACAGGCAAGTCAGCCTTAAAGCAGAAGGCGCTTCCACAGTCACATCAGTCTTTCTGTTTCGTCCGTCAGCTTCCTTAACGGCGGTATTGATTGAATTTAATTCCCCCACGCCATTAAGCCATTCTTTATCAGCAATCGGCTTCGGCGTATCGTATGGGAAATACACTCTTGATGCCAGCGGTAATTCCTATTGTAATTATGCAGTGAACGGATCGTTATGGACCAGTATGCTTATTGGGGAAAACGTAGGTTCAAAAATGGGATTGTCCGTAACCGGAGAAATATTGAATCGCCTTATTGGGCTTGGACCGATATTATACCTGGATGCCGGGAAGCCAAAATTAGGATTAGCGGTGAATCTGTCATATCGATTTTAATTATCCGGCGGCCTCTCGCCAATTTCGTCCAACCCCGGCCATGTGTCGGGGTTATTTTTCCTAACTAAAATCTTAAATAACATGAAACCATCCTTTGAAATATCCAAAAACAAGATAATAACCTATTTATTAGCCTTCATTTGGGCTGTAATATTCATAGTGGCACTTGTGGCCATCCCAAGAGTAATAAAGTGGGAAAACGCTCAAAAAGCCTCAAAAACGGAAAATGCAGATACTATTGCAACTGTAGGTTATATCAAATCAGGCTCAAATCTTATACTCTACGATGGTATAACCCGGATTCAGGCAGAGAACGACATGTTAGCCAGGGAGAATTCCCGATTAAAAAAGAAAGTTAATTATTATTTTGAGTACTACAGGAAGAACCAACCTGTTGGGATAACGGTGGCACCAGATACCATCCCATATCCTTATTGGGATAAACCGTATAAATTAGTCCCTTTAGATTCTTCATGGATTCATTCTGATTCAATAATGTTTGAAATGGATGGAGATACTTTCTATTTTCCCAAACGTAAATACATGGATGTTAAAAACAAGCAAATCTATCAGTAATATTTGTTAGTTATATTTAATTAACTACATTTGCAATGTAATTAAAACGCAAATACGATGGCAAACACAGAGAATGATTTCCGAATAGAAGATAATAGATTCATTGATGTAAGACTTATTTCCTGCATCATGGAACGCATGGGAGTGGATATGAATGAAGCGACAAGAATAGTTCGCTACAATGTAATAACCATTGCTCAATTAGCTGACATAGCCAGTAGGAGTATATCTGCTATTCAGAATCATATCAGACCAATGAAAACCATTAATGGTAATGTCTCCCGATTAAAAGAAGTATTTCTTTTCCCATCAAAAGAGAAACCAGGCCCTGCATTTATCGTATTCGATCAGAATTGTTTTGACTATATAATGTCAACCTACAAACCTAACAGATAAACATGGATGAACTCCTAACCTTCCTCAACGAAATAAAGGATAATGGAGACAAAGAACAAGTATGCAAGAACATTCTCCTGATCCTAAAGCAGAACTACGGTAAACTGCGAAAATTCAAGTTTTCCCAAAAGAATTATAAACTGCATTACAACGGAACGCTCGAAGAAAGAACTCTCATATTTAAAATGGAAGTCATTAAATACATTGACGAATACGGTAAAGACTTGTGTGAATCCTTCTTCTTACATTGGAGCCAGCCTACGCATGATTTAAAGAAGCTCGGATTCGAAAGAGAGCCAATATGGAGCATTAAGAGTAGATTGAATACTTTTAAGAAACTTAGAGATAAATGGAATAACAAATATTAAAAAGTTCTTTGCATTCTGAAATAATTTTGTAAATTTGCTTCATCAAAGTGTTGGAATCGTATAAAGCATAACTGCGATTAAAAACAGTAAGACATATCCCCCATTACCTGGGTGAAAAGTTGAAGCCGATTTTTACGAGTTATGCCGTAGATTTCGGTTTTCTTCATTTTGCCCAGGTTCTAATAACGTATACCGGGTGCCTGATTGAAATGTAAGGCTAACAAAATGGTTAGAAAGTAACGGATACCGTAAGACCCGCAATGTCGACAACTGACAACGGGCGACTGGTGGCGAAAGCTAAAAGCGGTAAGACGATTCCCAGGACGTGAAGTGCCGATTGCTTTTAGAGTTTTGGATTTTTCAAAAATATCAAATCCAAAATTAATTGTCTCAAAATCAGAAGACCAGGCGATAAAGTTGTTTTATTGTTTAATTTTTTTTTAAAAAAAAGTAATGCAAAACAAACCCATACATACATCTATCGTTCCTATTGGTTTTGACATTGGGAAGATACCCCCTTCTGCAATTGACATAGAATCAGTTGTGTTAGGAGCTTTAATTCTTTATGGGGATTCTATTTATGATATTGCGGATATACTTACTGCCGATGCTTTTTATAGAGACGAACATCAAAAGATATGTCAGTCTATTATAAATCTATTTGAATCAAATAGGAAGGTGGATATACTTACGGTAAGTGAAGAACTTCGTAAACAAAAACAATTAGATGAAGTTGGGGGGCCATTATATGTTGCTCAGTTGACTAATTCTATTTCAAGTTCTTCCCACATTCTTACCCATTACCGAATAGTTTTCCAGAAATACATCCAAAGGGAAATCATTCGCGATGCCGCGGAAAAATCCTCATGGGCATTTGATGAATCAATTGAATTGGATGAATTGATTGAGAAGATGAATAAAGGAGTTGATGATATCAATGAAAAGGTTGCCGGCAAGAAACAATCTTCCCATATATCTGCTATTCTCAATAAATCAATGGAATCATTAAGAGAAAGGGAGTTGGCAGCAAAAGACAATAAGATAGTAGGGATAAGAACTCCGGTTATTGATTTGGATAAGAAATTACAAGGATGGAAAACAAATGTGATCGTAATAGCTGCGGCTTCTGGGGAAGGGAAAACTGCTGCAGCATTATCCATCGCAAAGAAAGCAGCAGAACACGGTACTCCCACTTGTATATTTAGTTTGGAAATGCAAGATATTACTATTGCTGACAGGCTTATTTTAGCAGAGGCAGATATTAATGAATATAACTTTAGGTCAGGATATGTTTCCCATGAAGATAATATTTCAATAGAAAAAGCAAGAACAAGACTCAGTAAACTACCTATCTATGTGGATGATAATCCGATTGTAAATTTCACTTACATAAAGGTACATTCCCGCATAATGAAAAAGAAAGGATTGTGTGGATTAGTTATAATCGATTATCTCCAATTGGCTGAAACAGAAAAGGAGGCTTCGAGAGAAAGGGAAGTGGCCAAGTTTATGCGTAACTTAGTTATCCTGAAAAAGGAATTGAATATTCCCATAATTGTGTTAAGTCAGTTGAATAGGATGTATGAGGATAAGCGTAAACGGCCTATTTTATCCATGCTCCGAGAGTCAGGGAGTATTTCCCAAGATGCTGATATTGTAATCTTTGTTTATCGCCCTGAATATCATGGGATACTTGAAGATCATAATGGGGATTCCACAAAGGGAAGGGGAATATTTATAGTAGCCAAACATAGAAACGGGCCAACCGGAGATGTCCCATTCGCATATAATGATAGTGTAACCAAAATTTACAACTATGTTGATCCCAATAAATTCAAACCCATGGAAAGCAACCGAGATAGACAATTACCTCCTGAGAGAAATGCCCCGGATATAGTTGATATTCCAGATGCAGATAAACAAGAATTTTTGCCTTTTTAAAAACCAATAACATATATAATAATGGAAACCGAAAAACAAATTGAAGGACAAGAGGCAGAAACAATTAACTCTTAAATTTTATACTATGGACAAATTTAATTTTACAACAAAACTTCATTTAGCTTGCAGCGATGATCCACTTCGCCCAATTATGAATTGTGTTCATTTTACTGGGGGATTTGCTTATGCTTCAAATGGGCATATAGCCATAAAACAATCTCTTGAATATCATTCAGTACTTCAACCAGGTTTATTGGAAGGGAAGTCTATTCATAGAGATAATTACAAAAATATCATGCAATTTGAAACTGCTACCGCAAACGATGAGGGTGTTCAATGTTCAAATGCCGATGGGAGGGAAGCATTCTTTTCATATTTTGACATGAAAGGTGAAAATATGCCTGTTTTTGATGCTGTTTTTAAGCGTTATCATGCGGCTGGTGTTACCTTCATTGGGATGAACCCTGAACAAATGAAAATAATTATGGAAGCCATGTACACTCCCGATGGATATGTTAGGGTAAATTTCGGGGGAATTGATAAGGCAATGATTTTAGACGTTCCCGGAGTTCCCAATCAAGAAGGGATGGTTATGCCTGTTCTTGTAGAAGCCTCTTTATTTTAAATAATTTAACATGGAAAAGACATTCATCACAATCGCAATTCTCTTTGTAGGAGCATTTAGCTATGCCCAGGACAGCACGAAAGTTAAAAGTGAGGTAAAGGATTCAATCACTCAAAAAGATGTTCAGAAGCATATCTATTTAACTGGGGGAGATATTTACCAATATAACCTTCAATGTTACAGGGACAGTATTGATATAAGGGAATTTTATGGGAAACCATTTTCTTCTGAATTTTGGCGTACTAAAGGAAGGTACTATTGGGATCCATTAGAACCACTTCCAAACGTAAAATACCTTCATTGGAGGCCAACGCACCCCGGCTATGTAGATTTCCTTTCCCAGAAGTATACTCCCCCACAAAAATAAGAACCATGAACGCTACTAACATAACTCGATATCAGATTCCGATTGCTAACGATGCATGGCATAGGTTTAGAACAATTGGATTAACTCCTTTGGACTGTGAACAGTTTAAATGTTCTCCTTATGATGGGGGCATTGGAGCCTCTGAAATAGGCAATCTTTTAGGATTAACCAAAAAATACCGCCCGTGCCCGGCAGAAGTATTTCATTATAAAGTTGGGACAGCAATGCCTTCCCAAATTGCAAATCGAGCAATGCTCCGTGGAAAGATACTTGAACCAATTGTTAAAGACATTTGGAGTCTCTATAATGGAGAAGATGATGCATGGGTACCCGTTATGGAAGATTATCGAGAGGGGGATAGAGCTACCCGGGATATGCTATCAATAAGAAAAGCAACAAAGCGAAACGCTTATTTTGTGAATGGTGATTTCCCATGGCTATTTTCTTCATTGGATTACTTTGCTGAAAAGAATACTGCTGGTATATTGGATGGAAAAATTCACACTGAAGGGTTCCCTGTTGAAGTAAAAACTATCAACCAGAACTATGCCAAATTATGGGAAGCCGGCTGCCCCCCATACCATGTCTGCCAATTAAATCAGGAAATGATATGCACTAATTCCAATTATGGGGAGATTGCCGTACTATTTCCAGATGATTTTTCATTCAGGATTTTCCCATTCTATAGAGACGAGGAATTATGCCAAAGAATTATTGATTACTCAAAAGAGTGGTGGGGAAAAGTACTTGAAAGCCGTGAAGCAAAGAAGCAAATGGACAAGTTCTATCAGTTAGGGCAAATGGAGAAAGGAGAGGAAATGCAAGCGATTATTGACAGCAATGAACCGGAGCCGGATGACGGAGAGGCTTACTTGGCTTATATCAAAGAAAGATTCCAGCCCGGGGCAATAGAATCCATCGAAGGAGAAATCCCCCTATATTATGAAACTTTGGAATACAAATTAGCAGCAGAAATAAGCGGATTATTGGATGACAAGCAGCGGGGTATAAAAAACAGGATCTTAAAAATACTCGAGACAAGCGGTGCCCAGAAAATTGATTTTGGAGGAATGGGGAAGATAACCTTCAATGCCGATAAGAATGGAAACAGAACCCTTCGGGTGGACACAAAGCCTTTAATGCCGTTGCAAGATAGAGCGGATAAAGAATATTTGAAAATAGATTTTAACCTTAAATAACCTAACAAATGATAAAAACAGGAATTCCCCACACAAGTATCCTCTATATTGATATAGAGACAGTTCATGGTTATCCAAAATTATTCGAATGTCCAGCATCACTTGCAACAGCATGGGTACATGTATGTGATAACAGGCACAAAGACGAAGGCGATGATTATGGAGCGCTGTATAAAAAGCATGGTGCTCTATACCCTGAGTTTGGGAGAATAGTCTGCATATCTCTTGGCTACTTCGAGAATGAGACTGATTTTAGAGTCAGAGCATTTACCGGGACAGACGAGAAGAAATTATTGGATGAAGTCAGCACGGCAATAACCAAATTCTCCACAAAATACAAAATAATAGGTGGACATAACATTAAGCAATTTGATGTCCCTTATATAATTCGAAGATCGGTTATTCAGAATGCGCTCCTTCCAATTACATTTGATTTATTCGGTAAAAAACCATGGGAACTGAATGATTTCATTGACACATTGGAAATATGGAAGTCTGGTGCTGTTTATCTTGGAAGTTCAACTCTTGAATCTATTGCTGCGGCATTTGGGTTTAAGTCCCCAAAAGAAGAAATGGATGGTAGCATGGTAAGCACTTTTTATTATTTGCCTTCCGGACCTGACTTTAAAAAGATTGGTAATTATTGTAATTTCGATACGATTTCTGCGGCCTGTATTTATATACGCATGATCCGGGGCGATGCTTTCATGAAAACGATAAAAGTAGTGGAGAATATTGTATGAGCAAACGAGGAGAAGAATTATGGTTTATTGTATCCAAGACAGACATTGGAGAAGAATCGGAATCAGAAGAAGATGTTGAGACGAAGATGGAGGGAACATTTGAGTATTACGGGCCTATAAGTTACGTTACCCATCAGGAAAGTCCGATGGGTTCAATCCCCATAGGCATGACCACGACAGTAGCCTTTGTAAGGGAAAAAACAACTGGTAAAGTATTCATGTGTGACCCCACACAAATAACCTTTAAGAATGGGAATCCTGTTTAACATCACTATGATTAGGGAACTAGCGTTAGAGCATCGGTTTGTAGAGATACAGGCAGAGACTCTGGGGATGTATTCCTTTATTCGCCAAATAAGCCATGGACGCATTAGAATTAATTTTGTTGGGGAAAACATCCAAGTAGTAACACTGATAATAACAAAGGATGTGAAGGGCAGCAAGAACTTTATAATGACGTTCCCCAGCCATGAATATCAGACAGTGTATAAAATTTTCCACTCACCAAACAGCTTCAGGAAATGAATAACAAAACATACATAGGGGTTGATCCCGGCATGAGTGGTGCAATTGCCATTTTAGAGCCCAATAAGCCTCCTATATTAATGGTGATGCCTATCCTTGCCAAAGTAGAATTGGATGTAAATAAGATAGTCGAAATAATCTACAATAGGAATAATGTGCATGTAGTTATTGAAGATGTACATAGTGTATTCGGGGCAAGTGCTAAAGCTAATTTTTCATTTGGTTTTGGATGCGGTTCATTATTCACTATTCTTAAACTCGCCAATGTATCATTTACCAAAGTTCCCCCAAAAACATGGCAGAAAGAAATGTGGCAGGGAGTGAAACCGGTTGAGATTAATACAGGTAAAAAGAATAAAGATGGTTCCCCGAAGTACAAAATCGACACTAAAGCCACCTCATTACTCGCAGCTACAAGGTTATTCCCTAATACTGATTTCAGGGCGAGTGAGAGATGTAAGGCATCCCATGACGGTATAATTGACGCATTATTAATGTGCGAATACGGACGTAGGAAGAATTATTAAAAATCTATAACTTATTTTTTAACCTCTAATAATATTTATTATGGAAACGAACACACAATTAGTAAAGAAAGAAGAATTAGGAGATCAGTCTTTTATTGAAAGGTTGGTTTCAAAAGCAGACAGTCTTGAGCAGATCAAGGAAGTGGGAATGGTTATTATCAATTCAGGATTCTGTCCAGATCACTTCAAGACATCAAAGGACGCAGTGGGAGTTATCATGTGTATTGAGGCGGGAAAGAAACTGGGTATTACGTGGATGCAAGCCTTGAGTGATATTTACCCAGTAAAAGGACGCGTGGGAATGATGGGAACTCTTGCTAAGTCACTTATTTTTAGCAGTGGTGTTTGTGAGAAGTGGGAGGAAACTACTGAAGGTACTTACCCCAATCCTGATTACAAACATATCATCGTCAGCAAGCGTAAAGGATATCCGGGAGAATTCAGAACTGAATTTTCTGTATTTGATGCAAAAATGGCTAATCTTATGGATAAAAGTATCTATAAGGCTTATGGAAAACGCATGATCATGTGGCGAAATGTGGGTTTCCACGCGCAGGATTATTATACGGATCTTATGAAAGGTATGAAAACAGTTGAGGAACTTAATGACTATGACCCAGCCAATATCGGTGCAGGCACTCCTGGAGAAACTACCATTATAACAAGAGACGGACAGAAAATGAAAATTGACTTGGGCAAAACAGCCAAGTCAGAAATCATTTCACAGGGGGTAAAAGATTCTATCGACAAAGCCAACAATAAGCACAAGGAGGCACAGGACGTAGAAGCAATAACCTCCGAAGCCGAAGATTTAACTCCCAGTTCCATTGAAATCAAAGAATGGACAGAGGAATACCTTACCGGATTAAAAGCTGATATTGGCCAATTGGCAAAAGACAGTTTGCCGGATGCAAAATACAAACTGATGCTGGCTATCCCACAGAAGAAAACTAATAAACTATTTAGAGAAGCTCTTTTAGCCTTTCAGGATGGGAAATTAGACGCATGGCTTACAAACGCATTAAAAGTGTCTGAGATCGATTCAGGTAATGGGGAAGGTCAGAGTACCGCTCCGATAGAAAACATTCCCCAGAATAGCGATAATGAGCCCACGGATGATTTAAGTATACTGGATACAAAACCCTTAAATGCTCCCACGACAGCACAAGCAACTGCAGCATTTGAATCAGAAAGAAAAGCTACTCCGCCGGCAGGGACGTTATTTGCAGAAGAAACAGTCTCGGATGAAGGTTTCATAATCGGTACCATTGATCCCGTAACCGGTAAACGGGGAATGATGAATGCCGTAAAGTTGTACCAGCACTTATGCTCAATTGGGATAGGTGACACGAGTGTGCCTGGTGGATTGGATAACTTCTGCAAAACAGCAAGCGAAGAAGCTATTCAGATTTTAATCCAGAAAAATATGTAGATTTGTAGTCTGATTTAAGTTAGGAAAGTAAGACCTGGTTCTGAATTTTAAAGGAGCTAGGTTTTTTGTTGGCAAATATTATGCAAATTATTGCAATGTCAAAATAATTGCTTATATTTGCAATGTGAATTTATGCATAACGTTGGTGCTATGTTTTCGGTTTGCCAGCGCCACTTTGTCAAGTTACCACAGGCTTTAAAGGCAAACTGAAATATAGCACGTGTTATCGCTTCGGTTTTTATTTATTAAAATTATCAAAATGAAGGTATTAGTAGCATATTCAGGAGGGAAAGATAGTCAGGCTTGTTTGCTTTGGGCTGTTAAACAATACGGAGTTAAAAACATTGAAGCTGTTTTTTGTGATACAGGATGGGAAAGCCCTATAACCTATAAGCATATCATTGACACAACAAATGATTTAGGCGTAAAATTGGTAACTGTGAAAAGCAAAAAGTATAATGGAATGATTGATTTAGCAGAAAAAAAGAAAAGATTTCCAAGCTTGCAAGCAAGGTTCTGCACTTCTGAATTAAAATCAATCCCGTTCATTGACTATGTTTTAGAGCAAAAGGAACACCTGATAATAATACAGGGGATAAGAGCATTAGAAAGCCATAGCCGGAGCCAAATGCAAAAACAATGCAGATATTTTAAATACTACTTTGAGCCGTATAATGATAAAGGCAAAACCCACACTTACCGAAAAAAAGACATTAAACAATGGGTTGATAAATATTCAGATGATGTTTTACGCCCTGTATTTGATTGGACAGGACAACAAGTAATTGATTTTATAATTGAAAATGGACAGCAACCAAATATTTTTTATAAACAGGGATTTAAAAGGGTTGGTTGTTTCCCATGTATTATGAGCGGACAAAAAGAAGTTTACGAAATACTGAAACGATACCCAGAACGATTTAATGAAATAATAGAACATGAAAATCGGATTAGGTCAAGTTTTTTTAAAATAGATTTCACTCCTGAATATGCTCAAAGCGGAATTTGTAATAGAACCGCCAAAAAGTTTACGACTGGCGAAGATGTTAGGAAGTATTTAGAGGCTAAAAATCAAACAATGAATTTATTTTCTGATGATAGCCCGATTTCATGTTCAAGTTACTACCACTTATGCGAGTAGGCGGTTTTAAACTGAGCGATAACGGCACGGCTATGCGCATGTTTGGCGATTACGAGAACGAATTTATCAAATTACAACTGAATTATGAGCGAAGTGACACACATACAAGAACCACATAACCGCCAAATTGCGTATGAGCCGATGTTACCGGCTGTACGGGTTTTAAACTTGTATTCTGGTATTGGCGGAAATCGTAAGTTATGGACTAATGCTGAAATTACTGCTGTTGAATTTAGAGAAGATATTGCAGAGGTTTATAAATATTATTTTCCAAATGACACCGTAATTGTTGGCGATGCACACCAATACCTTTTAGACCACTACAAAGAATTTGATTTTATATGGACTTCGCCGCCTTGCCAAACACATAGCAGAGCCAGGATGTGGGGCTGGAAAAACAGCGATAAAGTTGAAACCAAATACCCTGACATGAAACTATACCAGGAAATACTTTTCCTTAAACACTATTTTGAAGGTAAATGGATAGTTGAAAATGTTGACCCTTTTTATGAGCCACTTATCCCACCTACTAAAAAAATGGGTAGGCATTTATTTTGGGCAAATTTTAACATAACAACAACCGAAATAAAAGAAGCTGACATAAATAGAGGAAACAGAAAAGAATGGAGCGAACTACACGGTTTTGATTTGACTAATTTTAAAATCAATTCCAGGAAAGACCAAATTTATAGAAATTGTGTGCATCCTGAAACTGGGCTGCATATTTTAAATTGCTATAAAGGAATAAAAAGCCAGCAATATAAACAACCGTCTATTTTCGGAGCGGATTGGTAGTATAGCCGATAACGTTGAATGTTTGTGCAGTTGGTGAATAAAAACCGCTACACTGTCAAAATAGTAATAACTTAATAAATACATACACAGATGAATACACCACTTAAACACCAATTGCATAAACATAGTGTTAACGGCAGGTTTTTTTTAAAATCAGAATTAAAAGGGGATATGTTATTAAAATTTAAAAACGGCAAATATGCTTTTGTTTGGCATAATGTGGATGGAATAGGAGATTACCTAATGGCTCCGTTTGATTTAGACGATGAGCAAACAACAAGAGGATGTTTAAAGGATTTGACCGATGATTTATATTATGGTTTTTGGTGTGATAAAAAGAAAGATATAATTAAAGTTCCATGTGTTGCTATTTATGGCTCTAATTTACCGGGAAGATTAGGAAGGGCAGATATAGGACAACGTTTTAGACAGCCAATATGGAATAGGTATCGTGTTCTTAAAACTTGCCGTTAACGTTTGACGGTAGCAGTAGTACGGGATTTAACCGCACAAACCTATCAAAATGAGATGAAGTTTATAAAATGCAGTACACAAACATAACCACCAACACCCGTATTACTGCTACCGTGTGTTAGGCAACGTTTTTAATTATGAATCACGAAGAATATTTACAAAAAGTAAAAGAACTCGAATCAGAATTTGAGAATAAAAAAGTAGAACTTATGAAAGATTTTGTAAGGGCAAATAATCCTTACAAAATCGGAGACAAAGTAACAGACCATATGGGCTCAATTATCATTGAGAAAATGGGATTTGCTTGGGGTTATGACAATAAACCTTGTGCAACATATACAGGTATAGAGCTAAAAAAAGATGGTACTCCGACCAAGAAAGAATCACGTAGGCAGGTGTGGCAGTCAAATGTTGCCTAACGTTGACGGTATGAAATCGTGCCGGATTGCGAGCTACTCACTTTCAAAATACAGATAAATTATGAACGGATTACAGAACTTCAATAAACCACAACCCCCGGCATGTTTTATACCGTGTGTTGTGTGCATGTAGCTTCCAGTTCATTTTAATCGAAGCACGAATACTTTTTTATTTAATTTTTTAGGGAGGGATTTTATGGAAGTAAATATTGTAATTAAAAACTATGGTAAAGGTAAAAGACGGTTGATTTTGATAGATAAATCAAATAATATGGCTTTTGCTTCATTTGGTGAACGTGATAAAGAATTTACTTATTTGGAAAGTAAAGGAGAGCATAAAAAGGAATGTCAATTAAATAATGTATTTGACAGGGATAAACATGGCTGCAAACTAGAATGTATTGCAGATAAATATTGTGTACATTTTAGGTAATAATTAAAAATAGACAAAAGATGAAAAATTTATTTAAAGAACTTTATGAAAGTGAAATTAACCTGCAATTTGGTTGGTTTTGGGATGCTGGTTTTGATGTTAAAATTGGCAATGAAATGAGTGGGTATATAGCTGAATTTAATAGCTATGATTTAAACGAGTGCGAAAAATGGATAGAAGAAAAAGTAAAAGAACTTTACCCTAATTCAAAATTTGCAAAAACATACAAAGGGGATACTTTTGAAAGTGCTACAGAGCCAGCTATAAGATTTTTATTTAAAAATTGGCATCCACACACAAAAATTTACATTGATTATTCAAGTGCTGAATTGTTGACAGGAGAACAATGCCATAATTTGAATAATGAAATTCCAGATTAGATTAGCGTAGGCAAAAAATTAAATAAAAAAGACTTATTAAACAGCAACCTTGCTACGAAGAAAGGCTATTGCACACAACGTTGGTAATATGAAAAGTTGGCTTTGCAGTCACTTTCAATTTACCAAAAACGCTGATAGCCAATTTTTTATATTACGTGTTATCGGCTGCCTTTTATTAATCGAATTTTAAACTTTTAAAAACAAAAATATGATTAGAGTAATTTTAGAAAGCCCATACGCTGGGGATATTGAACGAAACGTAAAATATGCAAGAATGGCTGTACGTGATAGCCTTTCGAGAGGAGAAGCCCCAATAGCAAGCCACTTGCTTTATACGCAAGAGGGAATTTTAAAAGATGAAGTACCCGAAGAAAGGCAATGGGGAATAGATGCTGGACTTGCATGGAAAGAAGTTGCAGTAAAGCACGTATTTTATGTTGACTATGGATATAGCAGAGGCATGGAATATGCAAAGCAATACGCAACAACTAATCACATTCCAATCGAAGAACGTAGGCTTCTTTAAGGTTGTCGATAACGTT
>Ga0315291_10000682_pt1 | contig 45187 bp, 37 predicted proteins | sample YL17G12_20_MG_FD_203070 | JGI IMG/M metagenome (GOLD analysis project Ga0315291, IMG submission 203070) | Sediment microbial communities from Yellowstone Lake, YNP, Wyoming, USA - YL17G12_20 | ecosystem: Environmental > Aquatic > Freshwater > Lake > Sediment | place: USA: Wyoming | collected...
TGCCTGTATGAGAAAATTACTGATAATCGTCAGGGCTATCCTGACTCAACAAATCCCTTTTAACCCAGCTATTCAATCCTTGACATGAAAAAAATCTTGATATGAAAGACGGTATCTACTCCTGATCCCTCTCCTTTTCAAGGAGAGGGATAGGGTGAGGTTATAAAAATAGCCCTGGGTTCGGGGACCCAGGGCTACCCATTTTTTTGAAAATTTACTTCTCGATGCATCGGTATTAGGAAATACTGATGCTATTTAGCAGAGTGAATTGTTATTCCCGAAGCATCAGAAAATTCTGTTTTCGCAAACATAAAAGTTTGCCCTATATTTTTTGGATTTTAAAATGGTAACCCCGCCTTGCCCCCAAGGCGGGTCTTAATTTAAACATCTAAAGCTGAGGGCAACTGGGAGTACTACTACTTCTTCTTGCAACTTGCATCTTGAAACTTGCAACTTCTATTGAAGATCTATTTATAGAAGAAAATTAACAGGGAAATAATAGAAGGCGGAAAACGAAAACCTACAAGCTGGTCTCGGCAATTACCTCTTCCACAGTGGTTATTCCAGCTTTTAATTTCTCTATCCCGGAGTCCCTTAGGGTGAGCATCCCGGCAGCAAAAGCGGCCTCTTTTATTTCCACACTGGAGCTGCCGGAAAGAATTAACTTCTCGATATCCGGGATAATGGGCATAATCTCAAAAAGCCCAATTCTACCAGAAAAACCGCTATTGTTGCAGTCAGTACAGCCTCTCCCTTTGTAGAATTTGATTTTCTTTCCCTCCTCTTCTGTAAGACCCAAAAGCTTAATGGTATTAGGAGGTACCTCCACCACCTCCTTACAGTTGGGGCAGATCTTCCTCACAATTCTTTGGGCCATAATCAATCTCACCGCTGAGGCAACCAGATAATTAGGAACTTTCATATCCACCAATCTATTGATGGTGCTGGGAGCATCGTTGGTATGCAAGGTGGAGAAAACTAAATGTCCGGTTAAAGCGGCCCGAATAGCGATCTCCGCAGTTTCCTCATCTCGGATTTCTCCCACCATAACCACATCCGGATCCTGCCTTAAGAAAGACCTCAAACAGGCAGCGAAGGTTAGACCTATTTCCGGCTTGACCTGAACCTGATTGATCCCATCAAAGTTGAACTCGATCGGGTCCTCAGCCGTCAATATATTTATATCTTGAGTATTAATCTGTTTTAGTGCCGAATATAGGGTAGTGGTCTTACCACTCCCGGTGGGACCAGTAACCAAGATCATTCCATAAGGGAGATTTATTGCCCGGCTGAATTCCTCCAAACCTCTTTCCGGAAAGCCCAATTTGGTGATATCGACCATCAGGCTTTTAGGATCTAAAATACGCATCACTACTTTCTCCCCGAAGATGGTAGGAAGGACTGAGACTCGCATATCGATGGCCCGATCTCTGATTTTCACCTTAATTCTTCCATCCTGAGGCAGTCTCCTTTCGGAGATGTCCAGATCGGCCAGAATTTTCATTCGGGAGATTATGGCGGCTCGATATTTAAAAGGCAAAGGAGCCATCTCGTGTAAGATTCCATCTATTCTATATCTCACCCTGATTCTTTTCTCATAGCATTCCATGTGGATATCGGAGGCACCTCTTCTTATGGCATCAGTGATGATCCCATCGACCAAACGAACTAAGGGTTTATCTTGAACCTGGGATTGGAGGTCTTGTTCTGAAGGAAGTTCTTCACTACTTTCGATCACCTCCAGCCCCTCATCCTCCAACCCTTTTAAAATCTCATTGATCCCTCCAGTATCGTGGTAATAGGCGTCAATGGCTTTTTGAATAGCTTTTTCCGGGCTGACCACCGGCTGGATACTACATCCGGTGATGAATTTTACGGCATCTAAAATATAGATATTCGTGGGGTCGGAGATGGCTACGATCAAGGTCTTCCCCAATTTGCTGATAGCGATGACATTGAATTTCCTGGCGATATCTAAGGGGATAAGTTTAACCACTTCGGGGTTGAGTTCAATATCGGATAATCTTAAGGCTCCGATATTCAGCTGTCTCCCGATGAATTCGAAAAGCTCATCCTCATCGGATAAAACCCCCATCTCGATTAAGATGTCGCCTAACTTGGCGTTGGTCTTTTTCTGGTGTTCTAATGCCTTAGCCAGCTGGTCTTTGGTAATTTTCCCTGATTTGACCAGCACCTCCCCCAACTCGGCTGTCATGATTTATCCCTTTCCAGTTTGACTCTTAAGGTAAGCCTCAGTCTTTGAAGATGTCATCCAATCGATTTTCAGCCGATTGGGCGAACCCTTCCCCTAATTCGACCACCTTCTTTGTCTCTTTTTTACTCTGGGATAGAATAGATGCCAGATCCTCACCGATCTCCCTGGCATAAAGCCTCACCATTCCGATGGTGGTCCGATCATCGAAAATGACCACCAAGATGGTTCTTTCCCCCACTAAAGTCAGGTGGATGTGATCTTTTTTCCCTTGATGAAAAAGGACTGAGAACTCCGGCTCTCCCACCAGGCGAGCGATCTCTTTGGTGGAGGCGAAGCTTCCGGCTAACAAAGCAGCTAAGGCACTAGTATCTAATGAATGGGTGAACCCTTGACGGGTGATCAGGTAGCCATCCTTGTCTACCAGAAGTGCACATTTGGCTTCCGCTCCCTTAATCAATCTGGCTAGAGCCTGGTCGATCTTCTCGATCTGATCCTCGTAAATTATCAAAGGATTTTGGTTCAACTTAGTCCTCCTACCTGGGTTTTATCAAATTTTTTATCCAGCGCCAAAGGAAAATCTCCCTCGGCTCGGGCACAGGTATAATTGTTTTCCTTTTTTCAGAATAAGGCCGGGTGATTTCTTTTGGCTTTATCATTTCCTCTTTCTTATGTTCAAACAATCTTTTTTCTTTTTTCGATTCTATCTTTTTTCCGTTTACTGAAACCGGTGAAGGGATCTGGGCAAAAGCACTTTCGGGGGATGGAGCCACAGGTTCCCTCGAAACCTTTTTTTTGTAACTGGCCTGAGCAGCTATTTCCACTCCCACTGGTTCCGGGACAACTATTAAAGGTTTAGAAGGAATTTCGGTTTTCTCTTTAGGAGGAAAATGCATTTCTTTTTCTTTCACCTTAGCAATCGAAACCTCCTCTTTCTTTTCAATTTTTTCTTCCCCTTTGGTCTTATCCAAAACCAATTTAGTGATGCATTTTAAAGTGTCGAAAACCCCTTCCCCTTTAACAGCCACTGCCTCAAAATGGGGCAAACCTTTCGGGTTTAACAGAGTTTCCAACTCCTGGACGGTAGCTATCTCGGGAAGGTCCCTTTTATTATATTGAAAGATCATGGGTAAGTGGTCTATCTCATATCCATATTCGGCTAAGTTCTGGGCCAAATTATTCAGGCTCTCTTTGTTCTCCTCCATCTTAGATCTTTGCGAATCAGCCACAAAGACCAAGCCATCCACCCCTCTTAAGACTAACTTTCTGGTGGCATTATAATAGACCTGGCCGGGCACGGTGTAAAGCTGAAATTTGGTGGTAAAACCGTGTATCTCCCCGATATTCAATGGCAGAAAATCGAAATATAAAGTCCGATCCGTATCCGTAGCCAAAGAGATCAGCTCCCCTTTGGACTGGGCGGGAATTTTTTTGTGAACATAACGAAGATTAGTGGTTTTGCCGCTCAGCCCGGGCCCATAAAAAACGATCTTGCAAGATAACTCTCGAAAAGCATAATTTATCGAGACCATCTTTCAAAAAATCCTTTCCCATTCAGATAGAATTTTTTATAAAGATTCACGTGCCTTTATTTTCTCCGCTGCATTTTTGATCTCTAACCTGACCAGTCCAATATTCACTTTAGGCTCGGTGGTAACCACCAGAACGCCAATTCCCACATCGGTTAAAAATAACTTACCCTTTTCCGCCTCGATGGTGATCTGCTTAAAAGGAGAGGTATTTAATCTCTCTAAGGATTTTCCTACGGTGCTGGTAATGGAAGCCGCCAAAGCTCCCACGGTCTCATCCTGAAATCGAGTATCTAAATCTGCGGCAATGATCATTCCGTCTGCACCCACTAATAGGCTTCCGGTGATGCCGGTAGTTTTATTAAGCTCCTCTAAGATCTGGTACATATTTTTCCTCCTGTCCCGCCTCTTGGCAGGATCCTTCCAGATTGTTGGTGACTTTCTCTTTAAGAAAAAGATTCCGGGGATATCGACTCTCCAGATATCTTTTGATCGCCTCCTGGGCTTTTAAAATGCGAATATTCAAAAGCTCATCGGTGGAGCGTGAAGCTAAAGTTACCAGTATGAAGTCGTACACCTGATTTATGTTCAGCCAATGATTGTCCGAAAAAATCTGCAGGCGGTCTATGTGCTTCTCTCCGATTTTTTGCATAAAGAGGCTGTTGGTTTGAGTTAAGGACAAAGCCAAAGGGGCGATTTTTTCTTCATCCACATCCGGGTCAGCTTTTTGGGCAATGATTAGACCTTCCCAATCAATCAGTAAAGCTCCTTCTACACCGGGATATTCTTTCAGAAAACCCAAAGTCTCCTCCCAAGAGACTTCTAAAACCACTTCCTTTTTCTCCCCTCTTTCTTCCACCACATAAGGGGTCTCCTTCCTAGGCTCAGCTACAGGCTGAACAGTTGCCTTTTGAAACCTTTTTTCCCTTAAAGACCTTCTGATGGCATTCCCTAAGGATTGCTTTATCATAAAAGGCAGCAAGAATGCTTGAAACAGGATGGCAGGAAGGTAGCTGACCCACCCCGATTTTAAAGCGGGCAAAAAAGCGATAGGGAACATAACCATCAAAAGAAAACCGAACAAAGTCCCCAAGAATAGTCTAAAAAGTAAAGTGAAAAAAGCATAAAGGACAAAAGTAGAGGTAGCTAAAGGGGGCAAAAGAAAAAACAGAGCGAAAAGATACCAAATGAACTCTAACAGAAAGAAGAAAAATGGATTTAAGTCCAATCTTATCCCGAATTCTTGCGGGTATAATACCAAAGGAGCAATAGCTAAGAAAAACCCCAACAAAATAAGTTGTCTGATCTCTTTTTTATAATTGGAATTCATCTCTTACTCCAGGGTTATATGGTTTTTAAGTTTGGAAAGTCTGATTTTCAAAAGCCCGATATTTGCTTCCTTTTCACATTTGAGTACCAAGAAATGTTTCGGTAACTTCATTATCCACAGATTGAAATTTTTTCCCTCAATCAAGGTCTCGAAAAGTTCTCCAAAATTTAGTTTGGGCAACTCCCTTGAAGCTTTCTCGAAAATCTGGACTGCGTTAGCTCCGTAAATATCTTTTTCTTCCTTTTCTTCTGAACGGCTCTCTAAAACTAAGCCATTCTCTGCTGCCACCCAGACCCCGGCTACTCCTGGTAGATTCCAAAGCTCATCCACGGCTTGGCTTGCCGAAATTTTTTCCTCCGGTTTCCTTTTGGGATAGAGTAAAAACCTTTCATCTTTTTCCCTCTTTTTAGGTTTTACCAATTTAGCTTCTCTGCCGATCTCTTTGAGTAATTTGATCACTGCAGGGTTATCCGGGTCAATATTGGATAGCCTTTCTAAGATAGCCTCAGCCTCTTTGACCTGACCTTTCTGGATCAATATCTGGGACAATAAAAGCTCGGTGGTTCGGGTCATCCCATCCACTTGAACGGCTAACATAAGCTCCACTTCCGCTTCCTGATACAATTTCTGATCCAGATCGATTTTGGCCATTACTAAATGAGCTGAGCCATAATTTGGATGAATAGAAAGCCCCTGAGAACAGATATGTTTAGCTTTTTCTAAGTCACCTTTTTTCCGGTAGGCCTCGGACAAAGCTGCAAAAATCTGGGACTCCGGGTGCTGGGCTAAGATTTTCTGGCATTTCTCTATTCTTTCATCTATTTCTTTTAGGTCTACCATATCTTTTTCTTTTTTAGTATCGACATAATAGTTGGTTTAATCTACTTTTAAGTTCCGCTTAAAGCCTTTCTGATTCGAAATAAGCCCATACCAAAAACCACGATCCAGATCAATTTGATAAATGAAACCAAAGCCGGGCTAATGGTAAAAAGGCCGACCCCTCTTCCCACTTCTAAAAGCAAAGCCAAACCTAAGATCCCCAAAGATACTAAAATCCAAAACCAGGCAGAAGTCAATTCCCCTCCTTTAAAAGAGGAGTTCAGTTTGTAAACCAGATAGATGCATCCGCTCACTACTATCAAAATCAGAAAATCAAAAAAAGTGCTCAATCACACCCCCAATAAGCTTTTTTAGCCTACTAATCTTAGAGTTCGGTAAAAATCATTAGCTAAGTTATATTTTTTGGCTAACTCTCTTTGTCTGGAGAATATGGGCGCGGTCTCTCTCCGGATCAGGCTGGCAGTTTTTTTAACCATCTCCTTTCCTAAAAAACTCCATAAGCTCTTCATATACCCTTTTAAAAGGTTCTCTAACCCCTCTAATATTTGATGTAATCGGGTTTCCTCTGTCAAGGTGAAAGCTTTTTTTGTAAAATTTTCTCCAATAAAAATCCCATCCGGCATCAAAAGATTCAGAATGGGAAAGTTGTTTTTAGCCAAAAGAAAAGAGTCACGGATGATCTTGTCTTTGCTTTTCCCCAATTTTCTTTCCAGAATATCCTCAATGATCACAAAAGATCTGGAATATACTTCAAACAAAATCTCAAATAAGATCTCCTGCTCTTTAATTTTTTGTTTTTTTATTTGTTTTTTATTCCCCACCACTAAAAGGCCATCCTCTATAAAGCGGGATAAGGCTTTACAGGTGGCAAATTCTCCTAAAGGGGAAAGCTCCAAGATCTCATAAAGGGTTTTGTCCCCATCCACCAAAAGAAGAGTTTTATATTCATCGGAGGTCAGGTCGATTTTACCTTCCTTGATCTGAGGAGAGAAATTGAGTTCCAAGACTGTATCATCCGGGGGCAAAACCTTTTGAATCCTGCTCCACTCATCGATCCTTCGAGCTCCTTCCATCATCACGTTCATAGTGGGCAGAAAAGTGGTGACCTCCTCCTTAGGGGGAAATCTTCCATCTACGAATTCAAATTCCCCTTCCTCCCAGCTGAAGATATTATAGACCATCTCTTCTATTTGAAATTTTAGATGTTCCGCAAGCTCTTCCTTAGATAAAATTCCCAAATCCATTATAGCTTTCCCCAGGCTTTTCTTTTCATTATTATGGGCAAATAGGACCTCATCAAGATTCTTTTTAGATAATATCCCCTTCTTTAAAAAGGTCTGCTCTAAAGGTTGGTCCTCATCTTCTAAGGTGGCATAGATTATATCTCCGTCCACAAAATTGATCCTTTTCTCCTGTGCCTGCCTGACCACTTTAAGCATTCCGGTCTTCCGGCTGGTTGCAATCAACTGCAGAATATCTGAGAAAGGGACCGTCTTTAAATTCCCGCTGAAACTCATTTTCTCTTCCCTTTTTCTTTTTCGCCAGAGGCGGTTCCACCTTCTGCGGAAATCTTCACCTCTTCTGTCCAACTTTGCTATGCACAGCAAACAGAACCCAGAAAACAGTTAACCGTAAACCGTTTACCCTGAACTGTGAACCGACAGCCTAAGCGACCCTGAAAGGGTCGCACTACGCATCGAACAAAAATTGCATTGCCACCTTTTAAGGGGTATAACCCTTAAAATTATCACTAATTTTTTTATCGGGTAAAATGGTTGAAATCTTTACCCGATAAGATAAAATTGCCTCTGGTGATGATTTAAATCTGGGTTCATAAAAGATGCTTTGCTGATTTGGGGCCAGGGACGTAGGGACAGGTTTTTAAACCTGTCCGGACAGACCTCAAGGTCTGTCCCTACTCTTTTGGAGTGTAAAGCTTCAGCTTTACCATTTGTTGATTCGGGGACTTTCGTCATATCGTAGTGCGATCCTTTCAGGATCGCAAATATTGTAGGAGTTCGATTCATCGAACCCGAAAGGTGAAATTGTAGGGGTCGGATTTATCCGACCCGTGCGGACTCGATAAATCAAGCCCCTACAAATCAATTTTTTCCTTGACTAACTGGCAAAATCTATTATATTTTCTTTTGAGCGGGCTCGATAAATGAAGCCCCTGCAAATTTCGTTTTTTAACTTTTGCCAGGGAGGAAAAGATGCTCTCTCGGTCAAAATTTCTCATCTCAGTATTAATCCTATTTTCTATCTTTCTAAGTTTACCTGTTTTCGCACAGCCCCAACCCTTGCAATCCAACCCCGATTCCATCCCCTTCGCCCCGGCGGTCAACTATGGTGCAGGACAGTATCCTCAGGCTATCTTTTGTGCAGATCTGGATGGAGATTTAGATTTTGACCTAGCTGTGGCCAATCTTTGGAGCCACAATGTTTCCATCTTGAAGAATCATGGTAATGGAAGCTTTCAAAGTGCAATAAACTATGGAGTAGGGAATGAACCCCAGTCTGTTTTTTGTGCAGATCTGGATGGTGATGGTGATTTGGACTTAGCTGTGGCAAATCGTGAAAGCCACGATGTTTCCATCCTAAAGAACAATGGGGATGGGACCTTTCAAACCGCAGTCGACTATTTTGCAGGAGTTGCTCCCGTGTCTGTTTTCTCCGCGGATTTAGACGGGGATTCCGATTTGGACTTAGCTGTGCCAAATGTGTACACCAATGATGTCTACATCTTAAAAAACAATGGGAATGGGGTCTTTCAAACTTCAGGTAACTACGGAGTAGGAAATGGTCCTGTTTCTGTTTTCTGTGCGGATTTAGATGCAGATTCAGATTTAGACATAGCTGTAACAACTTCTTTCGACAGTATTTCCATATTAATGAACAATGGAGATGGGGTTTTTTTGACAGCGATCAATTACGCCACAGGAGTTATCCCTTGGTCTGTTTTCTGTGCAGATTTGGATGCAGATTTAGATTTGGACTTGGCTGTAACAAATAGGGATGGTGACAATGTTTCTATCTTAAAGAACGTTGGGGATGGAACCTTTCTCAGTGCAGTTAATTATGGGGTAGGAAATTGTCCTTACTCCGTTTTTTGTGTGGACTTAGATGGAGATTTAGATTTGGATTTAGCTGTAGCTAATGCCTGTAGCGACAATGTTTCTATCTTACGGAACAAAGGAGATGGAACTTTTGAAAGTGGGAGCAACTACGGTGCTGGAGATGCTCCCACTTCGGTCTTTTGCGCTGACTTGGATAAGGACTCGGATTTGGACTTGGCTGTAACAAATATAGCAGGCCACAATGTCTCCATTTTGAGGAACTTGACCATTTTCCTCCAAGGAGATGTGAATGCAGATGGTAAGATTAGCTTAGAGGATGTGATTAATTTAGCCAATTATTTTTTGAAAGGAAGTCCCTCTCCCATTCCTTTAGCATCCGGAGATGTGAATTGTGATGGTAAATATGACTTGGTAGATGTAATTAAGTTAGCCCGATATGTTCTTTTAGGTGAACCTTTCCCATGTTAGTTTGTAGGGGCGACTCGCGAGTCGCCCCTACCTAAAATATTCCGTAGCGCCCCGCCAAAGGCGGGGCGTTTTCTCTTGAAATGTAGGGCAAACCTTCGGGTTTGCGATAAAAAAACAATCGCAAGGCTGAAGCCTTGCCCTACTGCTTACCCCTACTCATAAAGATCTCTCTTTTGTAGTATACAGCTTTACCAGTAAACCTAAAGGTTTACACTCCATTTTGATCCGAAGGATAAGAATATAAAAACTAATTATGAACTATTCTGTAAACTTCCCAGCTTAAATTCTCTTTGAACAAACTTCTTGAAAAGGAACAAAGAGATTCCTACGCAGAAAAGACCTCCTATCCTAACTGCCCAGATAACCCCTAAGATCTGTCCTAAAGCCCCGGCTAAAAAGCTTCCTATGGGCATAGTTCCCATAAACATCATAGTATAAAAGCTCATCACCCTTCCCCTGAGCTCATCTGGAATAATCTCCTGCAACAGGGTGTTACAGGTAGCCACTAAAGAGATCATCCCCCAGCCAGTCCCGACCAAAAAGATAAGGGAGAAAAAGAAACTTTTAGAAAAGGAGAAAAGAAACAACGAAAAAAAGAAAACTACAATCCCGGCTTGCATATATTTCAATTTCTCTTCTGTTTTCCTGGAGGCTAAACCTAAGCCAGCGGATATGGCACCTATCCCCACTGCGGACATAAGAAATCCTAATCCTGCGGCACCTGATTTTAAAATATTTCGGGCAAATACTGGCATCAAGACCGCATAGGAAAAACCAAAGATACTCATTGTTGACACCATAAGGATTAGAGATAATGCCCTTTTATTCTTCATTATGTAGGAAATCCCCTCTTTGAAACTGGCTAAAAAAGAGCTATTTTTGGATTGAAAGACTACATCTTTCATCCTCATAAGAGAAAGACCAGCTATCACCGCTATAAAGCTCAATCCGTTGATAAAAAAACAACCTGCTTCTCCTACTAAGCTGATCAAAATCCCTGCTAGGGCAGGACCCAAAATCCGGGCACTATTAAACATAAAAGAGTTTAAGGCAATAGCATTCAAAAGGTCTTCCTTTCCAACCATCTCTTTGACAAAAGCCTGCCTGGTCGGGGCATCGAAGGCGTTAACCAATCCTAAACCTAAAGCCAAAAGCATCACATGCCAGACTTTTACCAACCCTGAAAAAGCGAGAAAAGACAGGATGAAAGCCAAAACCATAGCACCTATCTGGGTAAAGATGAGGAATTTTCGTTTTTTAACTCTATCAGCTAAAACACCTGCCGGCAGGGAGAAAAAAAGAACAGGCAGGCCAGCAAAGGCACTCACTACCCCTAAGAGAAAGGGTGAATTGGAAAGTCTTAAGACCATCCAGCCCTGAGCTACACTCTGCGTCCAGGTCCCGATTAAAGAGATCATCTGCCCGAACCAGAAAAGCCTGAAATTACGGTGCCTTAAAGAGCGAAAAGTCTCCCTGAGCTTCCCCTGTCTTTTTTCTGTGGAAATTTGCTTTAAATTTGGATTCATAGGACTAAAACTTTTTCCGGTCTCAAATATATATTAATTATTTAACAGTAGACCCATGTTGCCCTCAACATGGGTCAATTGTCCCATCTTGAGGGCAAGATGGGACTACCGACTGGTAGAACAGACATTCTTGTCTGTTCTGTCAGACAGGAATGTCCGACTTACCTAAAATCACTATGTACAAACCCTCAAGGATAGCGTAGCCAAGATTTCACACTTCGTCCTGTCTTCGACTCCGAGGTCGCTCAGACTCGAGGAGAGCTCAATGTCGAAGGAGGACTTGGCAGCAAAGGTTTAATCCCGCCAACGGCGGGACTGCTACGCGAGATCAATCTCCCATCTTGAGGGCAAGATGGGACTACCGACTGGTAGAACAGACATTCTTGTCTGTTCTGTCAGACAGGAATGTCCGACTTACCTAAAATCACTATGTACAAACCCTCAAGGATAGCGTAGCCAAGCTTTCACACTTCGTCCTGTCTTCGACTCCGAGGTCGCTCAGACTCGAGGAGAGCTCAATGTCGAAGGACGGTTTGGCAGCAGAGATCTAAAACCTCTGCTGGCGAACGCATAAATTATAGTAAATTTAAAGAATTGTAAAGATGTTTTTTATCAGCAATGGTTTACCTCGAGGGAAAAGTGGTATTGTCAATATGTGGTAGAACAGACATTCTTGTCTGTTCACGTTTAAGCATTACTTTCTAACCTTTTCCCCAAAGATAAAGAGAAAATAGACCCCTGAATAATAAAAGAACAAAAAAAGATAAGAGGGGGAAACTATCTTAAGGTTGGCATAAGGGAGGTTGGAGAAAAAGCTTACTGATTTAAGGATAAAGCTTAAGACCAACCAGTTGAAGGCACCAAAGATCAAGGCCAATTTATAGCTGAAAAGAGCACTTATGGAAGTGATTCCACCAGCGATCACTGCTAAACTAACTGAAGGGACCAAAATCAAATTGGCTAAAGCGGTATAAAGGCTGATCTGCTTAAAGTAGTAAGCAATTATCGGATAGGTGAAAAGAGTTGCGGATAAAGTTACCATAATGGGAATTACAACTCCCCATCTGGTAAATCCTTTGAACTTCTTGGAAAATCTTGAAAAGAGACTTTCTGGAGAAGCCACTAAAAGGATTATCCCTAAAGTTGCCGCATAAGACAGTTGAAAACCTACATCGAACAAACTCAAAGGGGAGAAAAACAAAATCAAAAGTGCGGAGAAAGATAATATATTGACCAAGCCCTCCTCTTTCTCCAAGAAGAAGCCTAAAAGAAACAAAGTTGCCATAATGGATGCTCGAACCACCGAGGGTTGATTGCCGGTTATATAGGAGAAAATGACTATTGGAAGTATGGTTAAAATAAAACTTATTTTTCGAGGGACTCTGAGCAAAAGGAAAAAATAGAAACAGAAAAGTATCACCAGTCCCACATTCGATCCGGATATGGCTAAAAGGTGCAGAGTCCCGGTGTCGTTGAACATCTTATAAATATTTTGGGGTATCCCCCTTTTCTCTCCCAAGACAAATCCAGATAGTAAAGCTCGGTGAGGGTCATCTAAAGTGCTCCGAAAGGTATTCAAGATAAAATGCTTAACCGGCAGAACAATCTTTTTTATGAAAATATTTTCTTCTTCTTTCTCAATGATTTTTATCTGTTCTTGTTTTTGAAAACTCATCAAGCCAAAAATCCCGGCTCGGAAAAGATATTTTTTATAATCAAAAAAGCCCCCTAAAGAAAAGGGCTGATACAAATATCCCTGGGCGCGAATGAAGTCACCGTAATTGAAAAAATTAGTCTGTTTTTTTATTTTTAAAAGAACTTTGCCGGAAGTTATCCAGATTTTATCATCGTATATTATGCTTCTGGAATCAACGGTTAAGAAAGTCTTGTCCGGTCTGATATCCGGATCTTCACAGACCACCCCGCTTAAGATCACCGGACTATTCAAATCCAAAAAATATTTTATATGATTTTGAGGAAAGATTTTGGTCTTTATCTCGTGCCTCCAGAATCCAGCCAAAATAAAAGTGAGGATTAAAAGATAAGTGGTGGATATTAATCTCTTTTTTAGAAAAAAGAAGAAAGATAAAAGACCAAAAAGTAATACCAAAGCTGAAAGTATTGTTATCGAAAAATCGAAACCATTTCCTAAGATGATGCCCAAGATATAAGCGCAAGCTACAAATAAAGCCGGCTTTCTTTTGGACATATTTTTATCTTCCTTTAAATCCCTTCAAAATATCCAACACCTTTTTCAGCTCCTCCACTTTCAAAAGATGGCAAACCCAGGCATAGGAGAAAAATCCAATCAACAGTGCCATTATCAAAAGAAAAATCTTATGAATCAAAAGTGCTCTTTGCAGATCTAAGGGAAAAAGAAACTGAATCAATAAAACCGCTACGCCCATAATCAAAGAAGCCATCAAAATTTTGAATGTATTCCTTCCAATATCTTTTTTGTCCAAAGGACCTATCCTTTTATCAATTTTCCAAAGAAGCAAAAGGCAATTGACTACGCCCGCAATAGAAGTCGCCAATGCCAAACCATTATAACCCAAAGGATGCATTAAGATGAAATTGAGGATAATGTTAACCACTACTGCCGTAGCGCTGATCATCACCGGAGTTTTGGCTTCATTCAGAGCATAAAAAACCGGGGCAGTTACCCTCATAGTTGCAAAGCCAAAAAGACCTAAGGAATAAAAGATTAAAGCCCGGGAAGTGGCAACGGTGTCCAAGAAAGTGAACTTTCCATGTTGATACAGAACCGAAATAATAGATTGAGATGCCACCATCAAAAATATGGTGGAGGGGATGATGAGAAATAAAACTAATTTTAAGGAGGAGGTAAAGGTCGAGCGCACCTCCTCCATCTTCTTTTGAGCTATAAAGGAGGAGACCAAAGGAAGATTCACCGTAGCCACCGCTACTCCAAATACCCCCAAGGGGAGATACATCAATCGGTAGCTGTAATTTAAATAGGAGACACTTCCTTCTGGCAAAAGGGAAGCTAAGATGGTCGATATGAAGATATTTATCTGGGTGGAAGCCACTCCGAAAATAGCCGGGGTCATAAGGATGAGGATCTTTTTAACCCCGGGATGATGAAGATTGAAAACCGGCTTATAAGAAAAACCTCTTCTTCTCAATGCCGGGAGCTGAATGAAAAGTTGGCCCATTCCACCCAAAAGTGTGCCGATAGCCATTCCGATGATCGGAGGATCAAAAAATGGGCAGAAAAAAAAACCCGCCAGAATCGTCCCCAAATTGAACATCGTGGGGGCCAAAGCTGGAGTGGAAAAATGTCCAAAGGAGTTTAACATTCCCATACAAACTGCGGCTAAAGAAACTAAAAGTAAGAAGGGGAACATTATCTGGGCTAAAAGGGTAGTTAATTCAATTTTACCCGGGATCTTATCAAAGCCAGGAGTGATCAACTTTACTAAAACTGGAGAGAAAATTATCCCGCACAGGATCACTATACTTAAAATGACCAAAAGGGCATTGATCACCAAATTGGCTAAATGAAAGGCTTCTTCTTTACCTTTATTAGTTAAAGAGTCGGTGAAGGCTGGAACAAAGGCAGTAACCATCACTCCTTCGGCAAAGAGGTCCCTCAAGAGATTGGGAATTCTGAAGGCGGCCACGAAGGCATCCGTATAAAGCCCGGCTCCGAAAAGATAGGCAAAGACCTGTTCTCGGACCAAACCAAAGATCCGTGAAAGGAGGGTAGCGGAACTAACCACCCCTGCCGATTTGACCATCTTATCCGTTGGGCTCATATCTGTTATTTTTGGTCTCCCGAAAAACCATATGTAGGGGCGTATGGCAATACGCCCCTACCTTTCAGGCTCTCTGGGCAATCGCCAACTCTTTGGTTAAAATTCACATCTTTTTCTGTTTATTTTCCTTTAGTCCCGCCTTAGGGGCAAGGCGGGACTACCGAGTTTAGAGAATGCTCAGCTATCTTCAGTACACTCATGTTGCCTTAAACGTGGGTTATCTTCTCAAAAAGGTAAAGCTAAAGCTTTACATTCCAAAAACTCTCCTTCTGATTCGATAAATCGAACCCCTATTTACTAATATTCCTTTTCATTTGTAGTGCGAGGCTTTTAGCTTCCCGCCATTGGCGGGACCCTGAAAGGGACTGTTGAAAAACCTTGTTGGCAGGACTAAATGCCCTGCCCTATCAGCGATAAGATTATTGTCACCTAATAGAGGCGGGAATTCATCCCGCTTCAAAGGGTGGCTTTTACAACAGCCCCTGAAAGGATCGCACTACAGTCTCACCTATTCCTCCAGCCTCCAAAAATTTGAAAAACTTCAAGCTAATTTTTAGGTTGACAAATTAAGGGGTTTTGATTAGATTTAGCAAGAAAAAAAAATAGGAGGTATAAGTTGGCGGTTCATTTATCTACTAAAAAAAATTTGCGACAGTCTCGCCGGGCTAATCTGCGGAATCGGATGATCAAAACTGAGTTTAAGACTTTGATCAAGAAGGTAAAAACTTCCCCTGATCAAAAACAAGCCCAGGCTGACTTTAAAAAAGTAACCAGTCTTTTAGACAAAGCTTCCAAATCCAAAGTTATCCACAAAAACAAAGCTTCTCGTATCAAATCTCGGCTATCCAGAACCTTGAGCTCAAAAAAACCAGCCTGATTTTTACCAGACTACATGTTTTAAAAGAGTTAAGAGAACAGGATTTGATTTCAGTATGGTTTTCGCCAGAAAAATGGGATCAAATCCTTTTACCTCTTTTCCTTCCAGATAATCCTTTAAGAACAAAACTACCGCCTCGAAATCCTCGTCCCTCATCCTCAGATAGATTTTCCTCAAGAAAGAATAGAAGGAAAGCTCCCTCCCTTTTTTTCCCATAAACCTTTTCTGATACTCTCTTAAAAACTCTAAGGGATACCCATTTTTGATATATTCGCTTGTCACTTCGCCCGCAGTCTTTCCTGACAAAATTGCATTGGCAATTCCTGCTCCGGATAGAGAATCGACCAGCCTTGCTGCATCGCCCACCAAAAGGAGATTATCTTTAACCAAAACACTTTTTCTCGAAAAGCAGGGAACTCCTCCCACCATAGTCTCGATTGTCGAAAAACGTGAAAATCTTTTATCGACAAATTCATCCAAAAGTTTTTTAGCTTTTCCCCCATTTGCTAAAGCTGGAGTAACTGCCAGTCCCACGTTGGCAAAATCTTTACCCTTGGGAAAGACCCAGGCATACCCACCCGGCGCCAGATTATAACCCACATGAAATTCTAAACGATCCGGCTTAATGTCAATATTCCCCAAAAGGTACTGGGCGCAGGAATCCAATTGGTCCAAATCCAGGGTGGTATCTATACCAGCCCATTTGGCAGTTTGCGATTCGATCCCATCTGCACAGATGATCACTTTAGCCCGATAATTCCTCTCATTCCCATTCTCTTTTACTTTGACCCCAGAAACTTCTCCTTGATTCTCTTTAAGAACACCGACTACACACGAGTTAACCTTTACCTCTGCCCCTTTCGATGCTGCCATCAAAGCTAAATCCCGGTCAAAGATCTTTCTATCCAAGATTACTGCACAATCTGGATGGGACACCTCCAATTTTATCCCGGAAGGGCTAAACAAAGCTACTTTATGAATATAGTTAGAGATCCAGTGAGAATTTGAGTCGAAGTGTTGGCTGAAAAAAGGAAGGCTTAAAGCCTCAGCACAGCATAAGGGATACCCGATCACCGGATGTTTCTCCAAAAGCAAAACATCCACTTTGTTTTCAGCTAAAACACCAGCGCAAGATGAGCCCGCCGGTCCAGCCCCAACTACTATAACATCATATTTTCTTTTCATCCTCGATCATTAATGAATCTGTTGCCGAAATTATGAAACTTTCTTTAAAATAAGAAGTGGTATTTCCTAAGCACTTTCTCACTAATCACTCCATCACTCAACCTCCAAGGCGCTGGTCGGGCAAAATTCTACACATTTATTACACAAAACACAAAGTTCATCTTTAATAGAGAGCCCTTCAACCAAAAGGACCAAAGCATCATAAGGACACACCGCCACACACCCCCCACATTCCCCGCAGAACTCTGGTTTTAATTTAAGCATCATTTAAACCCTTTGGTGGGGAACTTGTAGCGTCCCGCCAAAGGCGGGACAATTCTATTTTGTGGAAGGCTTCCCGCCTTTTGGCGGGATCCGCCTATGGCGGAAAAGCCTTCCACTACATTCTTAAAGTTCAGCCAGACCTATCATTGTTAAGGCTGACTTTTACACCGTAAATGTTAATGCTCCATTTCTCCCACAAGAATCACTTTTTTAAAAGATCAAATAAAGCGAAAAGGCAAAAGCAATTTAACTTTTGTATCAATAAATATCAAGTTTTTTTTGTAATTATCAGAGGGAAAAGATAAGTTGTAGGGGCAATTCAAAAATTGCCCCTGCTTGATTAAGCACAGCCGGGCACTGGATGGCTACCCCCGGAAAGAATATAATTCACATTATCAGCTCAAGAATAGCCCGATTTTAATTTTCTTATTTTATAGATAGAATAATCTGGCTTTTAATACATTTTATTTGAAATTTTTTGTCTTTATCTTAAAAGGAGCATCCTTTTCACCAATCTGTGTTCTCCTACTTTCAACTGATAGAAATAAATTCCCGAAGCTACTTTGTTCCCTTTATCATCCTCTCCCTCCCACATAACTCGGTATTCCCCGGGAATTTTCTTTTCATCCACTAAAGTTCTAACCCTCTGCCCCAGGATATTATATATAGTCACGGTGGTGCGGATAGGGGACTTGCAACTGACTTGGAAGGGTATGGTGGTGGAGGGGTTAAAGGGATTAGGATAATTCTGGGATAGGGTTATTATCTCTGGAACTTTTTCTTCCTTCTTTTCTTCTATACCAGTGACAATCTCTGAAAAATCGTCCATGGCTGAATGAACTAACCTTTTCGCATCCTCCTTCTCCAAATAGAACAAAGGAAACCCTAAGAAAATGGTCTTATAATTTGTTCCTAAATATCTTACCCCACAGATCTTTCCTTCCCAGGCGGTATCCTCGGAAAAAGAATCGAATAAATAAATATCTTCTCCCCCACTTGCTGGCAAGATTTTCACTATATACATTAACTTATCTCCCCAGGAAGGAACCTCCTTGGTAGTATCTATCTCCACATCCGGATATTGTGAAGTGTCAAATGAATTGGCTCCCCCAAAATCGGCGGTGCTATTCTCATCTGCCCAGCTTATATGCAGATAATCATAGGCAAATTGACCCGGATAAATATTTTTAGGTAACCAACCCGCCATATTTTTCAAGCCGGTCCAACTTACCATCAAAAGATTCCCCCCGTAGCCAAGATACTCTTTAAGCAATCCTTGGTTTCCTTGACTGGCAACGTAAGATATAGCATAATCATCATCTAACCACACTACAGTTGAATAAGGTCCCAAATGCACGATCCCAGGTTGATTAGTGGGATCGGCGTATTCGTAAAAATCCGGTTGATAATCGCCAAATACATACTCATAGAAAGAATCTTGTTGAGCATCAGAGGGTCTTCCGGGAATTCCTAAGCTGTTGCTGGTTTCATCTATGACTAAAACCCCCTGATCCAAAGTGATGGCTTTGGAGGAATCTATACTGGAGAGCTGACTTTCATAACCCTGACTATCCTTTGCTGCTACCGCATAATAATACCACAACCCTCCCTTCACCGTGGTGTCGGAATAAGTTGTGTCCATAATTCCTGAATCTAAAAGAGTATATCCTGATCCCTTGGTGATACTTCGGTAAAGACTATAAAAGGCTAAGTCCGCTTCTTTATTGTCATTCCAGGTCAAAATGATCTTCCGCAGGCCCGGTTTAGCTGCTAAGCCATGGGGAGGCAAAGGGACTAATCTGGGCGACTTGTGGACCTCTGTTCTGACTAAGCTCTCTTTCCCCAATGAGTTTTCAGCAGTTACCGCGATATAATAGGTGGAGTCTGATTGTAAATTGAATAAGGTGTCCGAGGTAACCGTGGGTGGAACTATATGCACACTATCATAGACCCCGCTTTTTCTCCCATAATAAACATTATAACTGACCAAGTTATTATCCGAAATAGCAGCCCAGTTGACAAAAAGTCTTTGACCATCTCCAGCATCAATTACATCCACATACCTAACATTTCCCGGATACTCGGATACGGTCAACAAGGTAGCCAAACCCATCCGCACCACCTTCTGCATATATTCCGGCTTGACGTAGGCAATTGAATCGGAGGGGGAATGATAGTAGGTGCTGAATATGTGTTCTGCGCTGTACAGAATATTATACCCCATTTGAGAAAAGGGCCAGCTATCGCTTCCAGAAGAGTTGGGCAACTGGTAGGTAGTTAAGTCAGTATATTGAGTAGCCATATTCTGCATAATCTGGTAATAGGGTGTAGATGCATTATCCAGATGTATATTCACATACCGGTCGTTTTGAATGTGTCCGATCATATCGTAATTCATCATCAATTGAATATTTTTACCCTGTTGAACACATGTGACAGCATAATCCCAACTCCCCCATAAACCAAGTTCTTCCGCGCCGAAAGCTATGAAGATAACTGTGCAATCTAACGGATTATTGGCAATTATTCGGGCTTGTTCTAAGGTAGCGGCTGTGCCGGAAGCATTATCATCCGCGCCAGGTGCTAAAATATAAGGGTTGCCCCCGCTCCAGACTATGGAATCATAATGACCACCAACCACAATCACTTTATCCGGATTAACCGTCCCCACTACCGTAGCCACAATATTATACTGGGTGCACAACTCACCCGCCCACCAACCATCATAAAAAGTAAATTCATCTTTATAGACTGAATCTATCCCGAAGCTTTTGAACTTATTATAAATCCAGTCAACTGCGGGTAAAACCGAATCGGACCAGACAAAACGGGTATTGAAATCCTGCAATCTTTTAACATAAGAGTAAAGACTGTCTTTCGAGATCATATGCACCAAAGAGGTATCAATGGCTATAACCCCTTTAAAGGCTTTTTCATTCAGTTGCAAAGCAGGGCTATATTTCAATGGAATGGGTTGATGACGGACCTCCGTGACCTGATAATCTTTCTTTATCAGATCAGTTGCTCTCTTATTCGTTGTCTTTAAAAGTTTCCATTCATCACCTTCAGCTAAGACTTCTCCATAATCGGCTAAGTTAATTTTAGCTAAAGGCTTGACCCCTTTGGGTGAAGAGACCAAAAAATATCCTTGGGACCAGGGATTCTCATCTAACACCTGATAGGAAATCCCCATTTTATCTAAACTTTTTAAGTTCTCTTTATCTATTTCTGCAAAAAAGAGATTGTCAAATCGTAAATAAGGAACTAAATCCAGACTTTGTAAAAGGAGAGTCTGAGATTCGTTTTCCAGAAGGAATTTTACTAAAACCGGCGCCGAATAGGCCGAGCTATGACTAAATAAAACCAAAAGCCCCAATCCGATTGCCCACCAGTGCGAATGCATCTTGAGAAAGGAATTCTTAGATAGCATAAAAACCTCCATTTAACCTGTGTTCGCCCCATATCTTCACTCCATCTCATCCTCGAAAATTAAGCCCAAACACTTCATTAGTCAAGCAAAATTTGAGAATAATAGTTAGGTTATGTTGATTTAGTCCATAGGTCAAAACCCCCGCAATTCGATCTAATCTTATTCACCAAATTGTAGCGTCCGGGTTTATCCCGGACGTTTTCATTTCATCACGTTAAATGCGAGATGTTATGGAGGCCGTAGCGTCCGACGCTTCTGTTGGGACAAAAGAAAACGCCCCGCCAAAGGCGGGGCTTGTAGGGGCTTGATTTATCAAGTCCCGCCGTGGCGGGATTCGATAAATCCGACCCCTACAATCTAACACGGAAAAGGCTCCCCTAAAAGAACATATCGTGCTAAGAGAATAACATCCACCAAGTCATATTTGCCATCACAATTCACATCTCCCGACTGCAAAGGAATAGGAGCTGGGCCTCCTTTCAGGATATAATTTGCCAAAAGTATAACATCAGACACACTTATATTTCCATTCTTATCGCAATCACCACGCAAAAACTGTAACTCCACATACTTTATCGTGGCATAATCACAACCTGTCATCCAGCTATAACTATACCCAGTCACGTAGATGTTGCCAGAATCGTCTATGGCCATGGCAGTTGCTACATCAAGTTCGTTTCCTGGTCCGTTGTACCTTTTTACTAAGAGCTGGTTACCTAAGGTATCATACTTTATGGTAGCATAGTCATAGTATGTCCCAGTGCCGTGACTAAATCCGGTCACATAAACATTGTCATAATCACCTACTGCTATAGCATAAGCCTCATCATCTAAGTTTCCCGGCCCGTCGTATCTTCTTACCCAAGCAGTATCTCCATTGGGATAATACTTTATAGTGGCATAATCATTTACTGTCCCGGTGCCGGAGCTATATCCAGTCACATAGACATTACCAGAACCATCTATGGCTATGGCTGAAGCTTCATCATAGCCATTTCTCTCTCCATTGTATCTTCTTATCCAGGCAGTATCTCCATTCTGATAATACTTTATGGTGACAAAGTCCTCGTATGGCCCACTATCGAAACTATATCCAGTAACATATACATTACCAGAAGTATCTATAGCTATGGCAGTAGCCACATCAGTGGAGTCCCCTGCCCCATTGTATCTTCTTACCCAAATAGTATCTCCATTAGAAGAATACTTTATGGTGGCATAGTCCTTATTTGTCCCGCTGCCAGAACTATACCCTGTTACATAGACATTGTTAGAATCATCCAAAACAATAGCAGTAGCTACGTCCCAACTATTTCCTGGCCCATTGTATCTTCTTATCCAGGCAGTATCTCCATTAAGAAAATACTTTATGGTAGCATAGTCAGCGTTGTAGGGATGGCTGGTGTCTTTAATACTATATCCAGTCACATAGACATTTCCGAAACCATTTACCGCTATGGCATAAGCCTCATCGAAGGCGTTCCCCGGTCCATTGTATCTTCTTACCCAGGCAGTATCTCCATTAGAAAAATACTTTATGGTGGCATAATCAGAGTAGTATGCCTTCCCAACCAGTGTGTCAATTTTTCCGGTCACATACACATTGCCAGAGTCATCTACGGCAATGGCATAAGCGTAATCATACCAGTTTGATGGTCCATTGTATCTCTTTACCCAGGCAGTATCTCCATTTGGATAATACTTTATGGTGGCGTAGTCATAGGAAGTCCCACTGCCATAACTTCCTCCAGTCACATAGATGTTGCCAGAACGATCTACGGCTAAAGCATAAGCATAATCACTCCAGTTCCCTGGTCCATTGTATCTTCTTACCCAGGCAGTATCAACGGATTGAGCAAAGGCATGGTTCGACAAGCTCACTATAATAGGGATGCTGACCAAAAGCATAATAACTAAAAGTAAAAGCTTCTTGGTCATTTTTGCCTCCTTTTGACGTTGACCAAATTCCACCCCTCAATGTTAGCTGAAACAATCAAATGATAACTCAGAAATGGAAAAAGTCAAGGAAAATCGCTGAGAAATCGTAGCGTCCGGCTTTATCCCGGACGTTTTTGTTTCGTTCCGCCTGAGGCGGGACGCTATGGTTTTTCTATCAACAAAAAAAACGCCCCGCCAAAGGCGGGGCGCTACATTTTATCTATTATCTATTACCTATTACCTATAACCTATCACCTACGAAATAAACCTAAAAACTCAAATGGGACAAATCTTCTGTGATGGAGCCTTCGGTATTGAATGCCTCTTTTAAATCTTCGAAATCCAATTTCAAACCGAAGTCTAAAGGAGGGAAATCTAAAAGTCCCCTTAAAGCCTTGTTCTCTTTCTCCGGGATCCAGCTAATATTATAGAAGAATTTTTTACGGTAAAAAAGTGCCATCTCTTTTAAGGGGAGATTGTTTTTATCGCAGAAGATTTTTTTATTCACCTGATAGACAATCAAAGGGATATGGGTATAAATTTCAATATTCTGTTTTTCGAAAATCTGTGGATTCTTCTCGATGAATCGCAAAAGGACTAAAAGGCTTACATATCCTGATTCCAGAGAGGTTCCAATGTATTGTGCCCGGAAAAGTATCCCTAAATCTGGAATAGCAAAAGAGATCAGCCTTTTATCTCTCCTTTGGCTGGATAAACCGTTTTCTGATCCTTCATCTAAATTGGTTTGAGCTGAAAAGTAGCATCTCACTTTCAATCTCCTCTTTTCTCCGAATAAGACAAAAGGCAAATCTTATGCCCAAGGATTTAAAGGCAAAAGGTCTAAACAAAAGCAGAGAGGAAATCGCAATCTGTTATTAATCAATTTGTTATCTGAATAGAGAAAGTGAATTTAAATAAGGGGGGAAAATAATAGATGCCTTATCTTGCAAATCGTTTCACACTTCTTGTCTCAAGATGCATTCGCACAACCGACCATTCTAAACTGTTTTCTAATAGTTTTCTTAACTTTTCATTGATCTTTACATATTTACCCGTGCCCAAAGCTACTAAAGTATTATCCGTTTTGGTCACTTTGCCCTTAGTCCAAAAAATCTTTTCTTTATCTTCTCTGCCGTAGGCGGATCCGCCTCTGGCGGAAACAATTTCCCCTTCTAATAACAACTTTTCGCCCCGCCTATGGCGGGGTTGTTTAAATTCGATGCTCATCTCACAAGTTACCGCCAAAACCCCCTTGGCTAATACTGCCTTAATCATCACCTCATCCAAGAGAGCCGAGATTATCCCTCCATGTAGGATATCCTTATATCCTTGAAACTTATTCGAAGCAATATATTCTGCCTTAACCTTTCCGTTTTCATAAAAGAATTTAACTTTTAACCCGGATTCATTTTCTTCACCGCACACAAAACACTGGCTATATTTTATCACCTCTTTCATATATCTCTCCATCCTTTTGTGGTTCGCGTAGGGGCGGAGTTTATCTCCGCCCGCGGTGGAATGGGTGGAGGCCCCGCCTCTGGCGGGATTTCGCTAAGCTCAACAAGCTCCACCCCTACGCAGTGTCTCTTCGGCGAAGGCTGAAGCCTTACGCTACACCTGCGATGACTTTTATTGACCAATCAAAGGCAAGACTGCGAATTGTTTCTTATCAATATCATAGTTTGACAGAACTTTTTTCTGTTCCATCCCCGGTGGAGTCAAAATGTCATAGACATTGGGACCGAAAAGAAAGTCAGTTCCTCCACCGCCAGCTTCACTGGTTTTGTTTTGGGAGACTTTCGCAAACACCCCCGACCCGATGTAATCTCTCAATCCTCCCAACTGACATCCAGCAGCCAGACCAAATTTCCAATCCTTTTGAAAGTTACCGATCAAAGATTTGGGAACAGAAAACTGTAAAGTGTTCTTTTCAAAATCTACTAAGTTCCCTGAATAAACTTTCCTTTTCAGACAAGCTAAGACCTCCCCATCCTTAAAGATTTCCACTCCCCCACCAGAGCATTGGATTAAAAAATAGCTATGGTCCTGGGGCAGTTTTAAACCAGAATTACTGAAGATGTCATTGTAATAGGGTGGAATATATTCCCCTTTTTTAGCAAGTGCGATGGTGATAAGCGGTCCATAAAATCCAAAATCGGATCTGCCAGAGGTGGATCTGGGGATATTTTTTAATTTAACCTGAAAATATATATTTTCTTTATCTTCAAAGACCTTGAAGTTCAGAATATCGCAGGTTCCAGATGGAAATAAAGGTGAATTGGGATAAGTGAAATCTCCATCTCCATAATCGTCTCCTTCTGGGTCATCATAGGAAAAAACTAATTTAGTATCTTTTGAAAGACCTGACTCGATTTCTGGAAGAGTTATATTTTCGATATACGAATGCCACTTCTTTTCCATCTCAGCTACTGAGATGCTAAAAATATCTGAAAAAATCGAATCCCAGCCAAAATCTTTAGATTCATAACTTTTAAATAGTCGTTCTAACTTCTCAACTCCATAGTTATCTATCAAAAATTTGACAAAAGATCCAGCAATGGGATAAAGATTATTATAATTGATTTTGGCTGTATTTGAAAGAAGGCTATCCAAAGGTGGAATCTCTTGTGATAAAAGAAGCTGTCTGGTCCTGCTTAAAAAAGCATTCTGGGATAGGTTGCCGAAGTTACCATAGGCACAAGCAAACCCCTCGGTAAAAAAAAACCCGGGGAATCTACCTAACCACTTGTAATTAACTATATGGACAAACTCATGCTTAAAGGAGTTGATCGCAGGTCCTCCATAGAATATTATTTCAGCTGGTACAAAACTGATTCCGCTCCATTTCCCCAAACCACTAAGTTGATCTACCTCATTCCCTGTCGAGCATACATAAACCTCCACTTTATTTTTGAAGCTTACCCCGTAAAGGTTACATAAATTTTCATATAAACTTTCCGCCTGAGCTATTTTTGTCTCCAACATCTTCTGCCCTGGTTTAATAAAAAATCTGAAATGAGATGATGATCCCTTTTCCCACCCTTTGGTTAAAATTATATAAGGATTGGCCAAAACCATTCTCCCTTTTTCTAAAATGAAATAGTAATCCAAAGAATAAAGCTGGTATTTTTTGTGAATTAACTTCACTCCGATTTTGACATACTCATTTTTTACCTCAACACTTTCCGCATACCAACCCAAAAGATTATTTTTAAATTCTTTTTTGTATTGTGCATATTGGAAGGCATTAAACTTGTTAGCTTTTAAATCGAAGGCATCGTCTCCGTCTTGATATCTTTCTCTCTCCTTTTCATTCCAAAAGCTGAGAGCCATCTTTCGGGTTGAGTCTTTAACCGCAGTGAAGTATTCATCCAAAGTCTCTGTGGCTTTCACACCTTTTTCATCTAATTTCAGTTTTAAAGAATCTATTTGTTTTAAAGCCTCTTCTTTCCATTCCCCTTGGGGAGTTTTTAAAAGATACTCATTAAATTGCAAGAAAGCTGAGTAATCCCAGTGATGAAGTCGAAAAATTGTCGCCAGGATGAAATGAGCTTCAGCTATCTTTTCATTCTCCAACAAAAACACAAATAAATCTTTGACCCCCCCTTCCAGATCGATCTGGCTAATCTCTTCCTTAGCCTTTTTCTCGTAAATCTTCAAAGCATCCTCAAAATGCCCGAAAGCCAAATCCATCAAGCCCAGATTATATTTAACATAACCTAAAGTGGAATCTATTTGCAGCGCTTTTTGGCTATATTCGACCGCTTTTTGGTAATCTTTTAGAAGATAATATTCCCAGCCGATATCACCCCAGCATCGGGCTTGGGAAAATCTTTCAGAATACAAAAAAGCCGCCCTCTGATATTCTTCGATAGCCTCCTTATGTTTTTCCAAAAAGCTATAGAACCCAGCCAACTGATAGTGCAGATCGCCATTTTCCGGATCCTCTTTTATGGCAGACAAAAACTCCTCTTCAGCTTTCTTTAAATCTCCCTTCTCTATATAAACTTGCACTTTTTTGAGAAACCCCTCTTGTCCCCAAATCAAGCCAGAGAGCGAAATGAAAATAGTGATGAACAAAGTCAAGAGAAATGTTTTCTTTTTTGTAATTTCCATGTTTTTTGACTGAAATAAAAACCAGTAGGGGTACGGTTACCGTGCCCCTACCATCAAAGATACTACGACAAAAGTTTAACCATAATCCCTTTTTGCACATGCAATCTATTCTCTGCCTGATCGAAGACTATCGAATTGGGACCATCCATCACCTCATCCGTTATCTCTCTCCCCCTTTCTGCTGGTAGGCAATGCATCACCAGGCAATCCTTCTTGGCTAAGGACAGAAGCTTTTTATTCACCTGAAAATCTTTCAAAAGCTTTCCCTTTTCTTCTGCCAGATCCTTCTGCCCCATACTCGCCCAGACATCCGTATAGACCACATCCGCATCTTTAACCGCCTCATTAGGATCATAAGTCAGAACGATTTTGCTTAATTTAGTTTTCTGGGCATTCTCAAAAATATCTTTACCCGGCTCCGTTCCCCGAGCTGTCCCAATTCTTAGCTCAAAAGAAAATCTGGTGGAGGCATTAAGCCAGGAATTGCAGACATTGTTCCCATCCCCTAAATAGCTAACAGTCAAATTTTCGATCTTACCCTTTTTTTCGATGACTGAAAAAATATCACTTAAAACCTGACAGGGGTGCAAAAGGTCAGTCAAGCCATTTATCACCGGAACTGAGGAATGCTTAGCTAACTCTTGCACATCTTTATGATTGAAAGTTCTTATCATTATCATATCCACATATCTGGACAAAACCTTTGCCGTATCATAGATCGATTCTCTTTTCCCCAATTCGATCTCCTTTTCTGTTATGTACAAGGATTTGCCACCTAATTGACCAATTCCCACCTCAAAACTTATCCTGGTCCTTAAGGAGGGCTTATGGAATATACAGGCGACCGTTTTCCCCTCTAAAGGCTTGGGAAAAATCTTTTTCTTCTTCATCTCCTCTGCCAATTGGAAAACCTCTTTGATCCCCTCGGTGGTAAAATCAGTAATCGCCAAAAAATCTCTTTTCATACTTGCTCCTTCACAGTATAGTAAAAAGTTTTCTTATGATACGGCTGGAAAGTAACTAAGTTTTAACTTTAAGTCAAGTGAAAGTTAGTTCAGAAAAAACGATGCGTCCAAAGTTACAGGTATTGACAAGGGTGTGTGGTTGCTACAGTGGGGTTAAAGAAATCAAGTAACAAAAAGTTTTTAATGGTTGTGAAGGTTGGTAACTTATTGATTAACAGATATTATCTGACTGCGTAGCCGTCCCGCATTTTGCGGGATGGCTGGCAAGCCCTGAAGGCTTGCCTACGCGCTTGGGATTAATTTGGGAAAAAGTAGCCATACCGCAAAACTGGACGCAAATTCAGAAAACATTTGATTTATCTTAATAGTATAGTTAATTAAAGTAGGGGCACGGTAACCGTGCCCCTACAAAAAATGTAACTCATCCCGCCAAAGGGCGGGATAGCTTTGAAAATTAAGTCAACCCTAAATGGTGGAGATACGAGCTGAGGAGGTCTTATGAAGAAATTATCCAGAACCTTTTCCCTTCATTTAATTCCATTAATTTTCATATCTCAAGCTTTTCAGCCTTCCACCATCATCGCCAAAACCATCTTCGTCGATGACCTAAATGACGGCAAAGAAGGAAAAGGCACTTTAGAAGATCCCTTCAGGGATTTGCAAAGAGCAATAGATTTGGCTTCGGAAAAAGATACTATCAAAATCCAACCAGGGAAATACACTGCTCATCCAGAAGAATATATCGAAGACCTTTGCGGCAATTGTCAAAATCACCAAACCCAGGTGAAAGCTACTAAGGGCTTTTATATTTATAATAAATCTTTAATTTTAATTGGCAGCGGACCGGATCAAACTATCCTGTCAACGCAGGCCGGTTATGGTATTTTATTTGATCACAGCCGGGGCTCTTTAATAAAGAATCTTAAGATAACTGATGGTGTCCGGGATCCTGATGGAAATGCCACCGATGCTGGGATAGTGGCTAAATTTAGCACAGTGACCATAACTGAAGTAGAAATTGCAGACAACACTCATCAGGTTGAAGGGGTGGTCGTCGGAATTGGAGGTATTTTCGGCAGGGAAAACTCTGAGCTTTTCATAATAAATAATCTTATTGCCAACAATGGCTGGGATGGTGTGGCTTTATATAGAGGAGCGACTGCTTATATTGCTAACAATATTATTCAAAAAGGAAGGGGTGCGGGCATCGGTATCACCTGGGATGCAGTGGCTACAGTCTATAGAAATAAGCTCTCCGAATATTGGAAAGGGATAGGTTCCTTTGGCGATTCCAAAGCTGTGGTAAGGAACAATTTAGTTTACGATAATTTAGGATGGGGGATCATTGCCACTGGAACTTCCACTCTGGATGCGTCTAATAATATCATCTATCATAATGGCAACTGCGGATTTGCCATATGGGGCAAAGAGGCTAAGGGGAGAGCTACTAATAATATTATTGTTAAAAATGGCTGGAGAAAGGAATGGGTCTGCCCTTGTGTAGGAATTTGGAGCGCAGAAAAGAACAAGAATTTCGAGGTCAGCTACAACGATGTCTGGGAAAACCAGGCTGGAAACTATAAAGACATCCGTGATTTAACCGGAAAGAATGAAAATATCTCTTTGGACCCGAAATTAGAAGATGATTTTCGCCTTAAATCCGCCTCCCCATTAATTGACCAAGGAAATCCATTATTAACCGATCCCGATGGAACCATCTCGGACATAGGCATCTTCGGTGGACCCAATAGCAGAAGATAAGGATTTTAATTCACAGCTGATTAAACAGATTAAACGGATAATTATCGGCTTCATCCGTTTAATCTGCTGTGAATTATTCTTGCGACTTGAAACCTGCAACTTGAGACTTGCAACTTAACCCCTTGACCCTTTACTCTCTTCAGAATAACGATTATGTCGAACTGCAGGGTTTTCGACCTACGGACCAAAATGTAGGGCAAACCTTCAGGTTTGCGATAAAATCATAAGTAGCAAGGCTTCCCGCCTTTTGGCGGGATCCGCCTATGGCGGAGAAGCCTTGCCCTACCTGTATCCTGAGACTTGCATCTTGCGACTTGAAACTTGCCCCTTGACCCTCTTCAGTTTTCCCCTTCCTTTCCGATTTAATAAATAGACAGAGGAAATCATCTTTAACCCTTTTTAGGAGCAAAAAATGGAAGATCTATTTTTTGAGGGTGAGGAGAAAAGGATCTCTCGCCGAATCAGAACCAAATTCTCTTTCAGATATAAAGTCTTGACCGGACCTTTTTCAGCAGAGGACTACATAGGTGCCAAAACCAATGACATCTCCTCCTTTGGCCTTCAATTTACCTCCAAATTTCCCTTATCCATTGGAACAAATTTGGAAATAGAGCTTAATATCCCCAAGATCAATCATCTGATCAATGTAACCGGAAGGGTAGTAAGGATCAGTGAGCTTTTGGTGGAGAAATATTATATAGGAGTTTTGTTCACCAAAATCGATAAAGCCGACCAGGAAAAATTGAAAAGACAGATCGATTTGATCGATATTTGTAAACTCTTAGAGATGATGATGGAAAGACAAGCCTCAGACCTGCATCTTACAGTGAATAAACCACCCTATTTTAGAATCAACAAACAGCTTTTATCTTCCAATGTGGAAAAGTTTTGTCGGGACGATATGAAAAGAATGATCTATTCGGTAATGGATGACCATCAGATCGAAAAATTTGAAGAGGAGAAGGAATTAAGTTATGCTTTACAGCTTCCCGGTTTAGGACGTTTTCGGGTGAATGTCCATCTGCAAAGAGGGAATGTCGAAGCTGCCTATAGACTAATACAACCAAAAATCAAATCATTGGAAGAGCTGGGACTGCCTGACGTCGTAGCCGATTTAGCCCGATCTCCGGACGGACTGGTGATAATCGCCGGTCCCACCGGCGTGGGGAAAAGCACTACCTTAGCGGCTATGTTGGAATTGATTAATAAAGAATCCAGAAAAGTTATTGTAACTTTGGAAGACCCCATAGAGTTTGTCCATGAAAGCAGAAATTGTATTGTCAAGCAAAGAGAGATCGGCTCTGATACACAAAGTTTTGTTAAGGCCTTAAAGCATGTTTTAAGACAGGATCCGGATGTGATATTTATTGGGGAAGTCCGAGATCTGGAAACGATGTCCGTGGCTTTAGAGGCCGCTGAAACCGGTCATTTGGTTTTGACCACCTTGCACACCTCGGATGCAGCTCAGACGGTCAATCGGGTCTTAGGGATATTCCCTCATGACCAGAGGGAAGGTGCTGCGGCTCAACTATCTTCCTCTTTGAGAGGAATAGTCTGCCAGAGGCTATTGCCCCGAAAAGACAACAAGGGTTTGGTGGTAGCGACTGAAGTTTTGATCGGGACTCCCGCAGTTAAAACGGTCATTCGGGATGATAAGATCGAACAGCTTCCCAATCTGATCCAGACCGGCACCACCCATAAGATGCATAATATGGACACCTCCATTTTGAAGCTCTATCAGGAGAAAAAAATATCCTTTGAGACCGCTATCGAAGCCGCAACGGACAAAAGGAGATTTGTCGCTTTAGCCAGCGAAAAAGAAGCCACCAAACCGGCATATTTTTGATAAAATCACAAAGTCGTTTGATGCTTTTGGCTATCCCTGGCCGGTCTTGGTAAGTAGCGTCGGACTGTATGCCCGACGCTCTTTTACGACATCGCGTAGGGGCGGAGCTTGTTGAGCTTAGCGAAATCTCCCGCCTCTGGCGGGGGGTCTCCGCCCTCATATTTTGACTAAATGAAAAGTGAGGGACAGGTTCTCAAACCCGTCCTAATATTTCGTAGCGCCCGACCTTTGTGTCGGGCGTTTGATTTTTCTTCGTCCGACAGAAACGTCGGATGCTACAAGTAGGTATGTAGGGAAAACCTTTGGGTTTGCAAAAAATTGTAATCGAGGTCAAAAGCAAGGCTGAAGCCTTGCCCTACAAGAAAACAAAAAACGTCCGGGATAAACCCGGACGCTACAAACTTGCCCTCTCCTTTTTAAGGAGAGGGATGAGGTGAGGTTTATATTATGTTACGCACTTGTTCCGTCAGGAGCTACTCCTGACGGTATATTACCTTTATTCGTTTGACCGCACTCTAGTCAATTCAAAAACCACGCAGGACTCCGGATCCGGGCAACAGATATAAGCTTTATCTTTGTTTTTTTCCCAGGTGAACTCTCCCCCAAACCTTAAGACTCTCCAGTAAGGAAAGATCACCGCATAAGCCGCACCACAGATCCCAGCTACTGTTTTCCCTCCCTTAAAAATCCAACTGTCCCCAACTTTATGTCCGAAAGAACAGGGTGATTTTTCAACCTTCATCACCTTTACCCTCACAGGAAAATCTCTTATTTTCCTTTTTTTCTTTTTCATTTTATCTTCCTCCATTCATTTTTTGGGCAGCAGAATTATGTCGAAACCGCCCTTCGACTTTGCTCCCTTCGGGCCTGAGCCTCAGGGTCGAAGACAGGGCAGTGAGCTTGTGCTTCGACTTTGCTCAGCACCCTGAGTCTATCGAAGGGTCGAACTGCAGGGGTTTCGACCTACAACTGCTCCCCTCTCCTTTTTAAGGAGAGGGTTAGGGTGAGGTTCGTAGTGCAATGGACTGACGCAGACCCCCGCCAAAGGCGGGGCTACTCCAAAGACAAAACGTCCGGGATAAACCCGGACGCGATCTTTAATCATTTTCCTTCGTCATTCGAAATCCGACATCCGTCATTTTTTTAGTTTTACTTTTAACGCTTTTTGGGAAAGAGTTTCTGCATAGAAGACAACATCTCAATCTTTTTAGCAAAGGGAAGGTTTCTTTTCTGTCTTCTTATCTTGTTTCTTTCTTTACTGAATACTTTCCAAAATCTTTCTGAGTCTTTTATCCAGAGGAGTTTTTTCATCACTAAACCTCTTGATGATATTCTTCAGAATCTTTTTATCTGCTTGTTTTAGAAGTTGAGGAATAACTATCCTATCCTTGGGTCTAAATGCCATCAACAACGTGGCTATCAAATATTCTACTCTAAGAATTTTAGCCTGCGTCCCTTTCAACCTAATTCTTTTAGCCTTTTTGATTGCCTCGGCAATAAGAGGGTGAATATAGCTCGGTAAAAACTGGACCGGGAGTTCACCTATCACGATATATACATTTTCTATTTTATATCTCTTAGTCCTGAAATATTCATACAACGCAGAGTAATCTTTTTCTGTCTCAATCAGAATGAAAATATCTAAGTCAAAAGTAAGTATGGGCTCCAGATAGTAATTCAGAGCATACCCTCCACCTATAGCATAGTCTTTTATCAGACCTGCCTTTTTAAGGGCATTGATGACCTTTAAGACTTTTACCATAATTTCCAACCTTCTACATTTCAGTTGGTAGTCCCGCCTTGCCCACAAGGCGGGTTATAAACCTAAGTTGAGGCAACGTAGGTTCACCAGTTTTGAGCGGGCGTTTTTTTCGCCCGACGGAAATGTGGGATACTACAAGTATTCAGGTATGGGTATTCATTTTCTTTCGTCATTCGAAATCCGTCATTCGTCATTTTTCAATAATAAAACGGGCGCCCCACCGTGTCGTCCCTACTTTAGGTGGAGCTTGTCTCCACCCAGGGCGGAGATAAACTCCGCCCCTACTTTTTTTAAAGTATGTATCTGCTTAAATCCTCATCCTCCACAATCCCCTTCAAAGTATCCTCCACCATCTTTTTAGTCACCTCGATTTTTTTGGTCTTGCTCTGCGGGATTGAAAACATTATATCTTCCAAAAGGGTAGTCATTACCGTATGTAACCTTCGGGCGCCGATGTTTTCAGTTCTCTCATTAACCAGACTTGCAGTTTTGGCTATCTCCTCTATGGCATCAAAAGTGAAAGTTATCTCCACCCCTTCGGTGGCTAAAAGGGCAGTATATTGCTTGATCAAAGCATTTTTCGGCTCGGTCAAAATCCTTACAAAATCCTTGGTGGTCAAGCTATCCAGCTCCACCCGGATGGGGAATCTCCCTTGAAGTTCGGGAATTAAATCCGATGGTTTGGAAACATTGAAAGCACCTGCGGCAATGAAAAGTATGTGGTCGCTTCTCACCATCCCATATTTGGTCATAACCGAGGTCCCTTCCACAATAGGCAAAAGGTCCCTCTGCACCCCCTCCCGTGAGACATCGGGTCCAATTTTATCCTTTTCCCCGGCAATTTTATCCAACTCATCCACGAAGATTATTCCGGAGTTCTCCATTTTGAAAATCGCCTCGGAGATGACCTCCTCAATATCTATGAGTTTTGAGGTTTCCTCCTGGGCTAAGATCTTTTTTGCCTCCTCCACGGTAACTCTTCTTTTCCTGGTCTTTCTGGGCATTATCCCACCCAGCATCTCCTGAAAATTTATCCCTAACTCCTCTATCCCTTGAGGAGAAAATATCTCCACAATGGGGAAACGATCATTAAGTCTTTCTATTTCAATATATCTTTTTTCCAACTTCCCTTCATGGAGCTGTAATCTCAATTTTTCTCTGGTCCTTTCCCTCTTTATCCGGGATTCTTCTTCGGACAAAGAGAAGCCAGGTGCGGTTAGTTGTCTTCTTCTGGGTCTGGGGAGAAGCAGATCTAAGATCCTCTCTTCAGCTAAAAGCTCAGCCTTCTGATTGACCGCAATAGATTTTTCTTTTTTGACCATATTGACCGCCAGATCGGTTAGGTCTCTGACCATCGATTCCACGTCTCTGCCCACATAACCCACCTCAGTATATTTCGAAGCTTCAACTTTTATGAATGGAGCCTGGGCTAAATTGGCCAATCTTCTGGCGATCTCGGTTTTCCCTACACCGGTGGGACCGATCATTATTATATTGTTGGGCATTATCTCCTCTTTTAGCTCCCCTTTCACCTGCTGTCTTCTCCATCTATTTCTTAAAGCGATGGCTACCGACTTTTTAGCCTTATCCTGACCGATAATATATTTATCTAACTTCTCCACAATCTCTTTGGGAGTCAGTTCTTTCATTAAAAAATTATTGGACATTAAAGTTCCTCGATGAAAAATTTATCGTTAGTATACACGCAGATAGAGGCCGCTATTTCCAAAGATTTCTCCACTATCCCTCTGGCATCCAGATCGGAGAACTCTTTTAAAGCTCTGGCCGCAGCTAAAGCATAGGGACCACCCGAGCCTATAGCGACAATACCATCATCCGGCTCGATCACATCCCCATTTCCGGAGATAATCAAAGCATGTTCTTTATCTATCACCGCCAAAAGCGCTTCCAAACGTCTTAAAAATCTATCCGTCCTCCAATCCTTAGCCAACTCCACACTAGCCCGGGGTAAGTTTCCTCTGAATTTTTCGATTTTGGATTCGAATCTTTCGAAAAGGGTAAAGGCATCGGCTGAGGTTCCGGCAAAACCAGCCAGTATGGTTCCGTTATATAACCTACGAAGTTTATTAGCGTTATGTTTTAGAATGGTGTTCTCTAAACTCACCTGCCCATCCCCACCGATCGCCACCTGCCCCTTATGCCTAATCCCGATAACAGTCGTCGACTTAATCATACTCTTACCTCTTTTTTATCACCGATTACTTCTTCAAGCATCGTCACGGACGATGCACTCCATATCACCAATCACTATCTTTCCGATCTCGGATGTGCTTGTTTGTATACTTTCTTTAACCTTTCCACGGTAGTATGAGTATAAATTTGCGTGGACGAAAGATTCTTATGTCCCAACATCTCTTTTACAGCCAAAAGATCTGCTCCTGCATCCAAAAGATGGGTGGCAAAGGTATGCCTTAAAGTATGAGGACTGACATTTTTATCCTCGGAGATTCGCGCTAAGTTCTTTTTCACAATTCTGGCTATTCCACGGGCGGAAAGCTTTTTCTTCAATCTATTTATAAAAACAGCTGAAGTCTCTATCCTAGATAATAATTCTCGAGCTTTTAAGTAATCTTTCAAAGCCGAAATCGCTTTTCTTCCAACCGGCACAATCCTTTCCTTTCTTCCTTTTCCGAAAACCCTGATAGTCCCTCCATTAAAATCGATAGAGGATAAATCCAGAGAAGCTAATTCAGATAATCTGATCCCGCTGCTATAGAAAAGCTCCAAAATAGCTTTATCCCTCAACCCCCAGATATCTTCTTTTCCTTTCTCATTTAAAAGTTTTTTCATCTGAATTACAGATAATACCTCCGGAAGTTTCTTTTTCATCTTGGGAGTCAAAAGAAACAAAGCCGGATTATATTCGATCAAATCTCTTCTCTTTAAGAATCTGAAAAAAGACCGCAAAGCTGAAATTTTTCGGGCAATGGAGGAGAAATCTAAACCTTTTTCTTTAAGATCGATGAGAAAATCCCGGAGTAAATTTTTGTCAGCGGCAGAAAAAGATAGCTCCTTTTTCCTTTTTTCTAAAAATCTCTCGAAAGCTTCAAGGTCATTCTGATAGGAGCTTAAAGTATTCTCAGTGAAATTTCTTTCTTGTTTAAGATATCTTAAAAAATCCTTTATATGATGGGGAAGGCTTTTCATTGAACAACTTCCACTTCAACCTTTTTCTCGTGTCCGCATCTGATACATTTCAAATACTCCCCCTTGGATTTGCTTTTTTTCTCCACCATAATTTTTGCCTGGCATTGGGGGCATTCGAATGCCACCGGCTTATCCCAGGTGGCAAAGTTGCATCGGGGATAATTGGAACAGCCATAAAAGACTTTTCCCCTTCTTGATCTTTTCTCCACTAAAAATCCGCCGCAATCTTTTTCCGGGCATTCTATCCCTAAGGATAAAGGTTTGGTATTTTTGCAATCGGGGTATTTAGAGCAAGCTAAAAATCTGCCGAATTTTCCATTTTTCAAAACCATCACAGCCCCGCAACGCTCACATTTCTCACCCTTGATTATCTGTTCCTCTTCTTTGGTGAATAAAGGTTTGGTATTCTTGCAATCCGGAAAACCGGAGCAAGCCAAAAATCTTCCATTTTTGCTCCATTTGATCACCATCGGTTTTCCGCATTTCTCGCATACCTCATCCGTCTTTTCTATAAGCTTTTCCTTTATCTCTTTTTCCCCCTGTTCCACCTTTTTTAAGGTGGATTCAAATGGAACATAGAAATCCTTTAAAACTTTAGTCCATTCATCCTCCCCCTCCTCGATCTTATCCAATTCGGATTCCATATTGGCGGTAAATTTTACGTTAAAAATCTCGGGAAAGTTCTCCACCAATATTTTGTTGACCGTAAAGCCCAATTCGGTGGGAAAAAGCTTTCTATTTTCAGAAGTGATATATTTTCTTTGCTTAATGGTAGTTACTATCTGAGCATAGGTTGAAGGTCTTCCGATTCCATTGGCTTCCAACTCTTTTATTAAACTGGCCTCGGTAAACCTCGCTGGTGGTTTGGTGAAGTGCTGCCGGGGTTTCAACTCCAGAAGGTTTAACCTCTCCCCAACTTTTAACTCAGGGATTTTGCCCTCTTCCTCCCCTTCAGAATTTTCCTCCTTTATCTCCTCATAGACTTTCAAGAATCCATCAAATATTAAGGTAGAGGAGGAAGCTTTGAAAAGATACTTTTCCGCCTTAATCTCCACGGCTGTCGAATTATATTGGGCTGAGCTCATCTGGGAAGCTAAAAATCTCTTCCAGATCAGTTGATAGAGCTTGAATTGGTCTTTGGATAAAAACTTTTTTATCTCATCCGGGGTATAATCGACAAAAGTGGGTCTGATGGCTTCATGCGCCTCCTGGGCGGTTTTCTTCGATCTATATTCTCTCGGTTTTTCCGGCAGATATTTTTCGCCAAAATTTTTACCGATGAACTCTTTGGCTGCTTCTTTAGCCTCGTTGGATACTCTGACCGAATCGGTTCTCATATAGGTGATTAAACCGACTGATTCCTTTTCTCCTAATTCGATACCTTCATAAAGCTCTTGAGCTATCTTCATAGTTTTCTGCGAGGAGGAATAAAGCCTTAAGGCTGCATCCTGCTCTAAGGTGCTGGTGATATAGGGCGGATAGGGGTTTCTGTATCTTTTCTCTTTTCTTATTTCTGCTACTTCGAAGGTTTTATTCTTTATATCATCAACTAAGCTTTGTGCCTGGTTCTGATTTTCGATTTTGAAATCTTTTTCTGCTATCTTGAAAAGCTTAGCAGAAAAACTTTCCTTTTTATCTGTTTCCAGAAGGGCGGTTAAGTCCCAGTATTCCTCAGGAGTAAACTTTTCAATTTCCTGTTCCCTTTCGCAGATCATCCGTAGAGCTACGGACTGGACCCGACCGGCACTTAAACCTCGATAGACCGTCTTCCACAAGATAGGGCTGATTTTATAACCCACCAGCCGGTCCAATATCCTTCGGGCCTGTTGAGCATTCACCTTATTCATATCTATGGGACCGGCCTCTTTTATCCCTCTTAAGACCCCATCCTTGGTGATCTCATTGAAAGAGGCTCTTAAGATATGGGGATTGACCTTTTCGATCTCTTTTTTGATATGCCAGGCAATGGCTTCCCCTTCCCTGTCCGGATCAGGAGCTAAATAGATCTGGGAAGCGTTCTTGGCTTCAGATTTAAGCTGGCTAATTACCTTACTTTTACCCGGAATCACCACATATTTGGGTTGGAAGTCCTTTTCTATATTCACTCCCAGGTTCTCTTTGGGCAAATCCTTTATATGCCCGATGGAGGCTTGGACTTCCCACCCTTGCCCTAAAAATTTCTTTATGGTCTTTGATTTGGCTGGGGATTCGACGATAACTAATTTCTTATCCATAAAAGTTGAAAGTATTCTCTTTCTTACCTTTTCTTCGGAAACTCGAAGTTTATCTTCCCCTCCAGAAGATCTTTCAAGGCTTCAGTGGTGATTTTGGTGGAGCTGGATTGGGCTGGAGGCTCCTCCCCCTCGGTAAGATTTTCCTTCTCTTCCAATATCTTTTGATTTATCTTCCGGGCGTGTTTAGCCGCAACTATTACGGCTATATATCTGTTCTGGGCAATCTTTTCTAATTTTTCCATCGGTAAATTAAACATCGACTCCTCCTGGCTAAACTTTAGCCCTGCCAAAGGCGGGGTGAAAATCAAATCTTTTAGATTTATATTTCTCGGCGTTAATTATTTGATCCACAATCTTTATGGTATCATGCAAATTCTTATTCACCACCACATAATCGTAATGGGGCAAAAAGGATATTTCCTTGAGGGCGTTATCCATCCTCTTTTTTAATTCTTTTCCTTTATCGGTGGCCCTTTTTCTCAATCTTCTCTCTAATTCCTTCATATTGGGCGGCAAGATAAAAATCAATACGCTTTCAGGATATTTTCGTTTGATTGCCATTCCCCCTTGAATATCTAAAACCATAATTAAAACCTTTCCTTCTTTTTGTGCTCTATGGATTATCTTTTTTGAAGTCCCGTAATAATTTCCATAAACTTTTGCCCATTCCACCAACTCTTTTCTTTTAATTTTCTCTTTGAATTTCTTAAAAGTTAAAAAGTGGTAATCCTTTCCCTCCTTTTCATTTTTTCTTTTCTTTCTGGTGGTGTAAGAGATCGAATAAAGATATTCTAGATTTTTCTTAAGTATTCTCTGACAAATAGTGGTTTTGCCTGCCCCGGATGGGGAGGAGATGACCACTAATAAAGCTTTCTTTTTCACTTCGCTCCTTTTAGGATTCTCTTTTTATTGGGGATTCCAATCTTTGATGCAATGTTTCCGTCGCGATGGCTGAGAGGATGATATGGTCTGAGGTGGTAACGATTAAGGTTCTGGCCTTTTCCCCTTGTGTGGCATCCAGAAGCTTCCACAGAGACAAAAGATCCATATCCTATGGAAATAAAAGGTGCGAATGCATCTTGAGAAAAGCCCATCTTTTCATTATTCAATATTTTGCGTCTGTTCTCTTATTTTTTCGATCTCTTCTTTTAAAAAGATCACCTTACGGGAGATCTCTGGATGAATGGCTTTAGAGCCGATGGTATTGGCTTCTCTATTCATCTCCTGCAAAAGGAAGTTCAACCTTTTTCCTACTGCTTCTTTTTCATCTAAGGCTGATAAGAATTGTTGGTTGTGGGACCGGAACCTGACGCACTCCTCAGTTATGTCCGATCTTTCTGCCAGAAAGGTCACCTCTATCGCAATCCTTTGCTCATCGATCTTATAGTCTCCCAAAAGCTCCGAGATCCTATCTTTAAGTCTTTTTCGATAAACCTCAACATTCAAAAAGGAGAGCTTTTCCACCTCATCTAAAGTCCTATCTAACTCCGCTATCCTTTTTTTTAAATCCAAAGCCAACCCCTCCCCTTCTTTTTTCCTCATTTTATCGAACTCCTCTAAGGCGATTAAAGTCGCTTCCCTGGTGATCTCCCAGGCTTTTTCCAATTCATATTCCTCTTTTTCGACCTTTATCAGATCGGGCAAAGACATAAAATCCTCAACTTCGATATCTCCGGAAAGACCATATTTCTCCTTTAGTTCCTTCATTATCTTGAAATAGACATCAGCCGCCTCATAATTTAGTTTGACGTAGGAGGCTGGAGGGACATTCTCTTCCCAGTTTAAGCAATAGGTGATTTTCCCCCGGGTTATTCTGGAAAAGATCAGCTCTTTGATTTTACCTTCTAATTCTTGAAGGAATTTGGGTAACCTTAACTGGATTTCGCAGAAACGGTTATTGACTGAAGAAATTTCTACGGAAGCCTTCACCCCATCCTTCAAAAGCTCCGCCTTCCCAAAACCGGTCATACTGGCAATCATTTTACATTCTCCTATAAAATTTTATTATAACCAAAAAAACCAATTTGTCAACCACAAAAAGCCCCCTATCAAAAAAATTCGCCCAAACCCTCATTTTGGACTTGATAAAAAATAAATTGGCCTTAAATTTACATAGGAACTCTAAATGAGTTTGGAGGTTCTTCTGCTCTTGGTTTAGGTTGTCTTTTAGATAGTATATTCTGAGGTGATCGATGAAACAGATAATTTATTGGGCAATCTGCATCGTTATCTCAGGATTTATTTTCTTTGGGATAATGAAAATATTTAATCCTCCACATAGTTCCTGGGCAATTCCATTTATTTGGATTTGTCTTTTTGCAGTTTTTGTCTTTCTGTTTAAAAAGATTTTCCCGGGCAAGAAACCCTTTTAGTCCCAAGAATCAATACGTGCGACCTTTATGGTCGCCCGTATTTTTTGGATTTTTTTCTAATTTCCCTTTAGGTAACTCCGGAGCGTCCGGGTTTATCCCGGACGTCTTTCTGTTTTCAAAAAAAACGCCCGACACAAAGGTCGGGCGCTACGAGTTGAAATAAGCAATATATGAATGAGTCTAATACCAGACCAGAAAAAGTATAAAAAGACCTTTGCCCACGTCTCCTCTCAAACGTGGGCAAAGGATAGCAGAAGAGTTAATCCGGGAAGGGGTTTTACTGCACAGCTATTATATTACAAAAACTGTGCCAATAAGCTTTTACCTGACTGAATATTTCTGCCTTGTAACGCTATGAAAAATAATAAGTTAAAAGGAAGCAGAAGATTTAGAGAATGCCAGATGGTTCAGCAAACGCAGGATTCTGCGATAAATAAAATGAATTTTTTGAAGGATAAAAGATATTGCCTAAGACGGCAAACAGTAAACAGTTCACAGTAAACAGAAAAGGCTTGCCTTAAACCGTTTTCTGTTTACCGTTTTCTGTTCTCCGTCTTCTACGCCCTAACGCAATCTGTTGCGGTTCGACTTTACTAACCGCCCTGAGTTTGTCGAAGGGCGGATTTTTTCGAAAATTTCTAAAAATTCACCCACGGTGAAATGGGAGCCGGTGATACAAATGGCATCGGATGACTTTGTATTCTCTTTCGCAAATTCAAAAGCCTCCTTTATTTCAGGGATTACTTTATAGTTGGCTTTTTTCTTCTCTAATTCTTCAGCCAAAATTCCAGGCGATATCATCTTGGGATATTTCGGTTGAGTGAGGATGATAAGGTGAGAATATTCTTTTAGGATAGAAAGCAACTGCGGAAAATCCTTTCCTTCTACTACTCCGAAAATAAAGGTGATTTTTTTATCAGGGATCAATTTCTTTAAAGAATCGACCAAAATTTTTGCCCCCTCAGGATTATGTGCCACATCCAGTAAAACCAATGGTTTTTTTTGGAAAATCTCTAATCTTCCCCTCCAATTTACCTTTTTCAAACCCTCCCTCACCCCATTTTTCTTGATTTTCCATCCTTTCTTTTTTAGCTCTTCAATAGCTGTAATAGAAGCCACTGCATTTTTAATCTGATGAGAGCCAGCTAAATTTAGCTTTAAGTTTTTATATTTGACCGAATCGGATTCGAAGGAAAAGATGCTTCCTGAAATCGAGCTTTTATTTATCTCCCATCTTGTCACATCTTTAATATGAATGAACTCAGATTTTCTTTTTTCACAGATAGATTTCAAAACATCAGTAACCTTTTTCTTTTCAGCCATCACTACTGTAGGCACATTTGGTTTTATGATTCCCCCTTTTTCCGAAGCAATTTGAGATAGAGTCGTTCCCAATTTATCGGTATGGTCATAATTTATGGTAGTTATGATAGCGACCTCTGGATTAAGCACATTAGTCGAATCCAATCTTCCACCCAATCCGGTTTCAATTACTCCGATATCGATTTTTTTCTGAGCAAAACAAAGAAAAGCCAAAACAGTGGTAACCTCAAAGAAGGTATATTGTTCCTTTTCGATTTTTTCTTTTAGATTTTTAACAAAATCCAGAATGAAATCTTTTTCAATCCATTGTCTACAGATCCTAATCCTTTCTCTGAAATCGACCAAATGGGGTGAGGTATAAAGCCCGGTTTTATACCCAGAATGGCATAAAATCGATTCCAACATCGCACAGACCGAGCCTTTTCCATTAGTCCCGGCAATATGAACTGAGGGGAATTTCAGATGGGGATTGCCTAAATAATTCAAAAGAGACAAAGTATTTTCCAGCCCCAACTTTATCCCGAATCTTTCTAAACCGTATAAATAAGAAACCGCCTCTGAGTAATTCATCTCATTTAAAAATATCCTAGTAGGGACAGACCTTCAGGTCTGTCCGGACAGGTTTAAAAATTCGTATGAATGCATACGCACCTGTACCTACGCATTACACATCTCGTAGCGTCCGACGGTTTCTGTCGGACGAAAAAACTTAACCCACTTTGTGGACAAGGTGGGTCTACCGCCTGTTTGCACCGGTCCGTAGGGGCAGACCTGCGTGTCTGCCCTTGCCGATTGGGGCGAACACATAGGTTCGCCCCTACTTTTGCGACCCCGTCAAAGGAGGGGTCGCAAAACATCCGCTCAATCCGTTTCATCCGTTGATAGCTAACTCAAATACTTCAACATCAAACCCAGAATCCTTTTTAAATCTTTCCGTTCGACGATAACATCCAAAAATCCGTGCTCTAAGAAAAATTCCGAGGACTGAAATCCTTCGGGTAGTTCCTGTCCAATGGTCTGCTGAATAACCCGGGGACCGGCAAAGCCCAATAAAGCTTTGGGCTCGGCAATTATCACATCCCCCAGGGAGGCATAGCTGGCCATCACTCCCGCAGTAGTGGGATTGGTCAAAACTGAGATGAAGGGGATTTTTAGCTCAGAAAGTTTAGCTAATAAAGCGCTGGTCTTAGCCATCTGCATCAAAGACAATATGCCCTCTTGCATCCGAGCGCCTCCGGAACAGGAGACGATAACCAAAGGGATTTTCCTTTCAATGGAACGCTCAATGGCGCGAGCAACCTTCTCCCCCACCACCGAGCCCATACTTCCTCCGATAAATCCAAAATCCATCACCCCGAAGCTTACCTCTTTTCCATTGATCTTTCCAATTCCGGTAACAATGGCATCATTCAAATTAGTCTTTTTTATCGATTCCTTTATCCTATCCGGATACCTTTTGGAATCTCTGAATTCTAAGGGGTCGGCTGAGACCAAATCTCTATCATACTCTTCTAATTTCCCTTCATCTAACAAAATCTCAATGTAATCTGAACTTTTTAATCGAAAATGAAAGCCACATTTTTTACAAACCCAGAAATTCTTCTCTAGCTCCTTAACGTAGATGATCTCCCCACAGCTATCGCATTTGGTCCAGAGACCATCGGGAATCTCCTTTTTTTTCTGGGAGACCAATCCCTCTTTTGGTTTTTTAAACCATTCCATATAATTTTTCAGAACTGAGTATAGCTAAAAAATGTAACTCAAAGCTTTAGCTTTGAAAATTCCTCCGAAGGAGGATCCACCTCTCTCGGAAAACTCAACCCTGAAGGGTTGAGATACGAGATGTTGAGCCCATCCGCTCCAGCAAAAAATAAGATATTATCCCTTCTGAAAAAATCCAAGCATTTTTTAAATGAGCTTTTGCATCACTAAAGCATCCTCAGTGGGATATCTATAATAGTTTTTTCTTTTTCCAATTTTTTGAAAACCGAATTTTTTATAAAGTTCTATAGCGTCCAAATTGGATTCCCGAACATCTAAAGTAATTCTGTGACATCCGTTATTCTCTGCTTCTTCTAAGATTTGATCCATTAGCTTTTTCCCAATCCCTTTTTTTCGAAAATATTTTTCCACTGCGATATTTCCAATCTGTAGCTCATCCAAAATCACCCATAGGCAAGTATATCCCACCACTTGATCATCGAATTTTGCCACCAAAGGTACAGCTAAAGGATTTTTTAGGTCGCTTAAAAAACAATCCCAATTCCAGGGATCGGAGAAACTATCCTTCTCTATCTGGACTACATCCTCTAAATCCTCCAAGCTCATCCTTTCTATTATCAACTCTTCGATCTTATCTGACATATCTTCTTTTCAATTCTGCTTCAGATTCTCGAATATATAGAGGAATCAAAGAGGCTAAATCCTCTTTATCCCCCATTTTTAGCTTTTCCCATCCTAACTTAGCCACAGCCACTCCACTGGGAAGGGAGATTTCACCATCTATAAAGTGAGCTTTTTTGCCTATAAGTTTTTCAAAAATTTTTTTGAAAACATCCACTCCCGGTCCCAAGAAAATCACTTCTTTTGGAATTTTTTCCACCAGACTCTCCGGGGTTAAAGCGAAATATGGGGAAAGCCTTTTTATCTTTCCATCTTGGGTATCATAAACTGCCGCATAAGCCTCTTTCTTTTTAGCATCCAGTATCGGGACAACCGGATATTTCGAATATATATACAAAGAAGCCAAGGCATCTAAAGTTGGAACAGCGGCAATCGGCTTACCAGTAGCAAAAGATAAGCCTTTGACTGTGGCTAAACCAATCCTTAAGCCGGTAAAAGAGCCGGGCCCAATAGATATGGCAAGCCCATCTACATCCGATATTTTTAGATTCAAACTTTTAACGATATAATCTATCCATGAAAGCAAAACCTCAGAGTAGGACAGGTTTAAAACCTGTCCACCTCTTATATCAAATTTTACGCAAGCCAAAACCTTTCCATCCTCAATCAAACCTAAAGAGGCGAACATTGTGGCTGTATCTATACCTAAGACTTTCATCTTTAGCTATTTTTTTACACCTTAACGAATTTGGAGTATAAAGTTTTAGCTTTATCTACAGTAGGGGCACGGCAAGCCGGGCCCCGACACACGGACACTAACTGAATTAGGGAAAACAGGT